>Ga0209889_1000281_pt1 | contig 13378 bp, 13 predicted proteins | sample GWRWN1_0_10_FD_187233 | JGI IMG/M metagenome (GOLD analysis project Ga0209889, IMG submission 187233) | Riverbed sediment microbial communities from areas with no vegetation in Columbia River, Washington, USA - GW-RW N1_0_10 (SPAdes)... | ecosystem: Environmental > Aquatic > Freshwater > River >... | reverse complement strand
TCGGGTGGACCTCACGACCAGACCACACGTCGAGCCTAGACCGCTGGGCCGGTCGCTCGCCCGTACGCGCCCATGTGGCCTCGCCCGCACGGGCCCCCGTGGGAGGGTGGGGCAACCTCGATCGGGGCCTGGATCTACGCTCGCCCGATGGCGTCATCCCAGCTCCGTCGCGCGATGTCGCGCTCCGCGTTGGCACCCTTGGCCCTCTTCCCGAAGCGGGCGGCACGGGTATTGCGGCACGACGCGAGGGTGGTGGCGGCGTCGGCCCGGTGGCTAGTCACGTCGCGGGAGCACCACAACTACACCTATGACCTGACCGCCCTCAACCGCGACCATCTGGCCTGGTTCGTGGCGGCCATCTGCGACGTACCGGTACCCGTCGTGCGCGACTACCTCGCCGAGATCGCGGCCGACGGCGCTCTGCGCGAGCACATCCGCTCGGCCACGACTGCGGCGGCGCGGCGTGGTCTGGCCGACAAGCAGGTGCGGTACGCGCGGCGGCTGGGCTGGTACGCGATCGTGCGCGCTCGAAAACCCGCTCACGTGGTGGAAACGGGCGTGGACAAGGGCCTCGGGACGGCCGTTCTCGCCGCCGCCGTGCTGCGCAACGCCGAGGAGGGTCATCCCGGCCGGGTGACCGCGGTCGACATCAATCCCGATGCGGGCTACCTGGTCCGGACCGGTCAATGGTCCACAGTGGTGGATCTCGTCTACGCAGACTCGGTGGCGACCCTGGAGAGCCTGGATCGGCCGGTCGACATCTTCCTGCATGACAGCGACCACAGCGTCGCGCACGAACGACGCGAGTTCACTACGGTCGAGTCGCGCCTCGCGCCGGGCGCGCTCCTGCTGACCGACAACGTCACCAAGACCCCGGTTCTGTCGCAGTACGCGGAGAAGACCGGGCGGCGCTTCCTCGCCTTCACCGAACGCCCGGCCCGTCACTGGTATCCCGGCGACGGCATCGGCGCCGCCTGGCACGCCTAACGTGGCTTCCACTGGCGTCTCGATCTCCGCTGGTCTCCAAGATCGCTGCTCTTGTGCCAAACGCTTGGAAAACGGCGCGAGTTGAAGCGGCGGGAGGCCCGAGGGCCTCCCGCCGCTGGAGCGCCGCCCATTCTTACAGGTATTGACCGGTGTTGCTGACCGTGTCGATGGCCCGACCCGACTCGGTGCCCTTGCCGCCCGAGACGAGCGTACGGATGTAGACGATCCGCTCGCCCTTCTTGCCCGAGATCCGCGCCCAGTCGTCGGGGTTGGTGGTGTTGGGCAGATCCTCGTTCTCCCGGAACTCGTCGACGCACGCGTCGAGCAGATGCTGTAGGCGCACACCCTTGCGGTCGGTGGCGAGGAACTCCTTGATCGCCATCTTCTTCGCCCGGTCCACGATGTTCTGGATCATGGCACCGGAGTTGAAGTCCTTGAAATACAGGACCTCCTTGTCCCCGTTGGCGTAGGTCACCTCGAGGAAGCGGTTCTCCTCCGTCTCGGAGTACATCCGCAGCACCGCTGCCTGGATCATCGCCTGCACACAGGACTCGGCGGAGCCGCCGTGCTCAGCCAGATCGTCCGCGTGTAGCGGCAGGCCGGTGAGGATGTACTTACTGAAGATGTCCTTCGCTGCCTCCGCATCCGGACGCTCGATCTTGATCTTCACATCTAGCCGGCCCGGGCGCAGGATGGCCGGGTCGATCATGTCCTCGCGGTTGGAGGCGCCGATGACGATGACGTTCTCCAGTCCCTCCACACCGTCGATCTCGCTCAACAGCTGCGGCACGATCGTGTTCTCGACGTCGGAGGAGACGCCGGAACCACGGGTACGGAAGACGGAGTCCATCTCGTCGAAGAACACGATGACGGGCGTTCCCTCGCTGGCCTTCTCCCTGGCGCGCTGGAAGATCAACCGGATGTGGCGCTCGGTCTCGCCGACGTACTTGTTGAGCAGCTCCGGGCCCTTGATGTTGAGGAAGTAGCTGGTGCGCTTCTCGTCGCCCTTGAGCTCTGTGATCTTCTTCGCCAGCGAGTTCGCGACCGCCTTGGCGATGAGCGTCTTGCCGCAGCCGGGTGGGCCGTAGAGCAGCACGCCCTTCGGCGGACGCAGCTGGTGCTCCCGGAACAGCTCGGCGTGCAGGAAGGGCAGCTCCACCGCGTCGCGGATCTGCTCGATCTGCCGGTCGAGGCCGCCGATGTCGCCGTAGTCGATGTCGGGCACCTCCTCGAGCACGAGCTCCTCGACCTCGCTCTTCGGGATCCGCTCGTAGGCGTACGCCGAGCGCGGCTCGATCAGCAGGGAGTCGCCCGCCCGCAGAGGGCTGTCCAGGAGAGTGTCGGCCAAGTGCACGACCCGCTCCTCGTCGGCGTGGGAGATGACCAGTGCCCGGTCCCCACCATCGAGGACCTCCTTGAGCATGACCACCTCGCCGGCCCGCTCAAAGCCGAGCGCATCGACGATGTTGAGGGCGTCGTTGAGCAGCACCTCCTGGCCACGGCGCAGCGAATCGAGCTCGACCGCCGGGGACACGGCCACCCGAAGCTTGCGCCCACCGGTGAAGACGTCCACAGTGCCGTCCTCATAGCGGGTAAGGAACACGCCGTACCCGCTGGGTGGCTGCGCCAGCCGGTCGACCTCCTCCTTGAGCGTGACGATCTGCGCCCGGGCCTCCTTGAGGGTGGCGACCAGCCGCTCGTTGTTCTCGGTCAGTCGTGCGAGCTGCGCCTGGGTCGCGGCGATGCGCTCCTCCAGCTGCCGCATGTGACGGGGGCTCTCGGTCAGTTTGCGCCGCACCAGGGCGAGCTCCTCCTGGAGGAACGCGACCTGGGTGGCGAGATCGTGGGCCTCCCTTTCCCAGCGTGCGGCTCGTGCATCCGCGTCCTCACTGCGTGCCACGTCCCACCTCCCCGGGGGTGTGCCCTGCCGGCGCTCGGCCGGAGGGCGAAACTGTACCTGTTAAACACTAACTGTTCCGGGCGACGTATTCCCCCACCCGGCGCCCCTGTCACAAGGTCGTTATCGGTGCTGGGGGTACCTTTGGCCGGGGCGACGAAGAGGTGGTGCGGGTGAGCGACGAACGGTTGCGGGTCTGGGTGGATCAAGACCTTTGCACCGGCGACGGCCTCTGTGTCCAGTACGCACCGGAGGTGTTCGAGTTCGACGTGGATGGGCTCGCCTATGTCAAGACCGGGTCCGGGGAGCTCCTGACCGGCCCGGGCAGCCGTACCGACGTACCGGCGAACCTGCGGCTCGAGGTGATCGACTCCGCGAAGGACTGCCCGGGCGACTGTATCCACGTGGTGCGCGCCGCGGATGAGGTCGAGATAGCCGGGCCGGCCGCCGGATAGCTCGCCGCCGGATAGCTCGCCGCCGGATAGCTCAGAGCGGACGGCCGACCATCGAGGAGATTATCCGGGCGAACTCCTCAAGTCGCGCTATTTGTCCCGTACCGCCGTCGTCGATCGTCTTGACGAAGCGAAGCGCGTCCTGACGCACCATGGGTCCCTGCTCGTCACCCGAGCCGTTCATAGTGCCATCGTCGAACGAGCTCAACAGGATGTACACATCGACCGCATCCACCTGTACCGTGCCGTCCGGGCTGCGCTGGAGGCGGCGGCGGGTGCCGACCTCGTTGACCACCGACAGCGGCAGCACCCGCACCGAGGAGGTCATCGACCCGGCCGGTCCCTCACCGGGTGGCACATCCTCGCCGTGCCACAGCACGAGCCGGGTGCCGTCGCAGACCGCGACCTCCTGCCACACCCCGTTCACGTCGTTGACGAAGCGCTCAAGCGTGAAACAGAGCACACCGGCGCCGGCGAGCACCCCCCCGAGCGCCTCCAGTGCGAGGTCCGGGTCGCGCAGGTAGGCGCGCGCCGCCGACTCCAGGTCGGGGTAGGGCGACCAGTCCGGGAAGACGGCCGGAAGGTCGCTCGGGAACGTGGGCTGGTTCACTCGGCCACCTCCGCGGAGTCCGTCCGATCCGGCGCGCGCGTGAGGGCCGCTGGGCGCGTGAGGGCCGCTGCGCGCTTGAGAGCGTAGGCCTCGGCACCCTTGCTCGGCTTACGCCGCCGAGGAGGCGCCACGACGCCCGGCGCGAGTCTGCGCGCACTGATCAGAAACGCCGTATGCGCGATCATTCGGTGGTCCGGCCGGACCGCGAGACCGTCCGCGTGCCAGTCGCGTACGAGCGACTCCCAAGCCCGTGGCTCCGTGTAGCCACCCCGCGCGCGCAGCGCCTCCACCAGCTCGGATAGCTGGGGAGTCGTGGCCACATAGCCCATGAGAACGCCGCCAGGGACGAGCGCTCGATCCACCAGATCGAGCACCTCCCACGGCGTCAGCATGTCCAGGATGATCCTATCGAAACCGGTCTCCGAACACTCCGCCACGTCGCCCACGTGCAGTGTCCAGGCCTTAGGCGCCGCGGCCGAGCTGAAGAACGCCTCCACGTTGCGTCGGGCTATCTCGGCGAATTCGGGCCGGATCTCGTACGAGTGCAGTTCGCCGTGCTCGCCGACGGCGCGCAGGAGCGAGCAGGTCAATGCCCCGGATCCGGCGCCGGCCTCGAGCACCTTCGCACCGGGGAACACATCACCCATGGCGACGATCTGGGCCGCGTCCTTCGGGTAGATCACCTGTGCCCCGCGTGGCATCGAGAGCACATAATCGCTGAGCAGCGGCCGCAGAGCCAGGTACGCCGTACCGCCGGTGGAGGTCACCACGGAGCCGTCCGGCAGGCCGATCAGGTCGTCGTGCGGCAGCGCTCCACGGTGGGTGTGAAACACCTTGCCCGGTTCGAGTACGACCGTGTGCATGCGCCCCTTCGGGTCCGTGAGCTGCACCCGGTCGCCGGGGGCGAAGGTGGTTCTGGTCACCGGTTGCGGTCCTCGACGCTAATGGTGCGGGTAAGAGTGGTGCGGGTCAGGAGTTGAGCAGCCTGGCGAGATCGGAGGTGCGCAGCACGCCTACCACATCGTCGCCGGAGACGACGAGATAGCTCGGGGCCGGGTTGGCCTGCACCGCACGGATCACGTCCTCCCCCGCCAGATCCGCGGCGAGGGTTCGGCCGGGCTCCAGGGTACGGGCGACCGACTCCACCGGCACCCAGGGGCGCCGTTCGAGCGGCACCGCAGCGGCGGCCTGGTCGTTGACCAACGCCACGACCCGACCGAACGCGTCCGCGACCGCCAGCGCGGCGTCGGGCCGACCCGCCTCGGCGGCCCGGCGGCTGGCTTCAGCCAGTGGAGTGCCAGACATCACCATGAAGACCGGCTGAGCCATCAGCCGCAGGTTCACCGTCGGAATGCGGGCGGCCAATTTCCCCTGCGCGATGGCCGCGCTCGCGCCCTGCCACAGCGTCAACGCCACGAGCGTCGTGAACGCGAGGCTCACCAGGGACAGGCCGTAGGAGTAGGTCAGCAGCAGACCCACCGCGAGCGTCGCCACCGCGACCCCGCGCCCGATCCATCCGGCCACCCGGCTGCCCGTGTGCCGGTCGCCGGTAATCGCCCACACCAACGCCCGCAGCGCTCGGCCGCCGTCGAGCGGTAAACCGGGCAGGGCATTGAACACGGCCACGATGAGGTTGCTCCACATGAGCTGGAACGCGAGCTGATCCAGGATGGTCTGGTCCGGCAGGGCCAGCCACAGGCCGAGCGCGGAGAGGCCGAGAATGCCCGAGATGATCGGCCCGATTACCGACACATAGAGGTCGGCCTTAGCATTTGGGCTATCCGTCTCCATTTCGGTGTAACCGCCGAGCAGCTCGAGGGTGATCGCGCGCACCCCGATCCCGAAGCGCCGGGCCGTGATGGCGTGGCCCAGCTCGTGCAGCAGCACCGAGAGCAGGAGGGCCAGCACGAACCCGACGGCGAACGCATACGCCCCGGCCGGGCTCAGCTGGGGCAGCATTCGCTGGGCCACTCGTGCGTACAAAAGGATCACAATGGCGGCCAACAGCAGCCAGGAGGCTCGAAGGTAGACCGGAACCCCGAGGATGCGGCCAAGTCGGAAACCCCCCGGCCGCACGGCCGGCGGGGCAGCGGGCGGCGGTGCGGCCGGCTCGCGGCCGGGCGTGTCGGCGTTCATCGCCTCGATGGTATGCGCCCGGCAACCGGAGAAGCTTGCCAGCGGCGCTTGCGGGCTTTCGTCGTACCCGTGCCCTAGCCTTCGAGGCATGTCGGTCGAAACGTCGCAGCAGACCATCACCGAGGCACAGCGGTCCCACCTACCCTCGCTCTCACCGTCGCGCGCGGCCGACTTCAAGACCTGCCCGCTGCTCTACCGGTTCCGCACGATCGACCGCATCGCCGAGCCGCCCTCGCCCGACCAGGCGCGCGGCACCCTGGTGCACGCCGTGCTGGAGCGGCTGTTCGATCTGCCGGCGGCGGAGCGTACGAAGCAGGAGGCGGCCGGGTTGGTCGCGCCTCAGTGGGAGCGCCTCCGTGCCGAGCAGCCCCTGCTGGATCAGCTCTTCGGCGAGACGGGGACGCCGGCCGAGTTCCTCGACTCGACCGTGGGCCTGCTCGACGGCTACTTCGCGGTCGAGGACCCCCGACGACTGGAACCGGCGGAGCGCGAGTGCCTCGTCGAGGCCGTGGTCGACGATCACCTGCTCATCCGCGGCTACATCGATCGCCTCGACATCTCTCCCGACGGCGACCTGCGCGTGGTCGACTACAAGACCGGCGGAGCACCTCGTGAGGCGTTCGAGGCTCGGGCGCTGTTCCAGCTGAAGTTCTACGCGCTGGTGCTGTGGCGCACCCGCGGCGTCGTCCCGCGGGCCCTTCGGTTGCTCTACCTCAAGGACGCCGAAGCGTGCGACTACTCCCCCGACCCCGAGGAGCTGGCCCGCTTCGAACGCAACCTGGTGGCCCTCTGGCGCGCCATCGACCGGGCCACGCGGGAGCGTGACTTCCGCCCGCAGCCGAGCCGGCTCTGCGACTGGTGCAGCCACAAGAGCCGCTGTCCGGCCTACGGCGGCACCCCGCCCCCGTTCCCCGAGACGGTGCCGACGCCCGAAGCCAGCGTGGAGGCCACCGTCGTAGTGGATGACTGAACGACCCTCGCAATCGGTCAACATCAACCCGCACGAGGGCGCCCGTGCGCCCGGGTCCTACCGTGTCAGATGACAACGGAGAAGGGAGCGTCTTCGTGGACGCAGCGACACAGTCGGCGACCGGGATCGCCGCGCGCGCTATCGACGTGTGGAAGGTGTATGGCAGTGGCGAGGCCCAGGTGGTCGCGTTACGCGGAGTGGACGTCGAGCTGGAGCGGAGCCGGTACACGGCGATCATGGGGCCGTCGGGCTCGGGCAAGTCGACGCTGATGCACTGCCTCGCCGGTCTGGATACGGTCAGCCGGGGTGAGGTCTACATCGCGGACGTAAAGGTGACCGGGCTGAATGACGCTGGCCTGACCACCCTGCGTCGGGAAAAGGTCGGGTTCGTATTCCAGCAGTTCAACCTGCTGCCGACACTCTCGGCGGAGGAGAACATCCTGCTGCCGCTGGCCATCGCCGGCCGCAAGCCCGACCAGGGCTGGTTCGACACCGTCGTCGACGCGGTTAACCTGCGCGACCGGCTAAGCCACCGCCCAGCCCAGCTCTCCGGCGGGCAGCAGCAGCGGGTGGCGTGCGCGCGGGCGATGGTCTCCCGACCCGAGGTGATCTTCGCGGATGAGCCGACCGGCAACCTCGACTCCCGCTCGGGCGCCGAGGTTCTCGGCTTCCTGCGCGACTCCGTGCGGCAATTCGGTCAGACCATCGTCATGGTGACCCATGACCCGAACGCCGCCTCCTACGCGGACCGGGTCGTCTTCCTGTTGGACGGGCACATCGTGGACGAGCTGGCCAGCCCGACCGCCGAGGCGGTCCTCGACAAGCTCAAGCGGCTCGACGTCCAGGCCGCCGCTGCCGGTGAGGCTGGGGCACGCTGATGCTGCGCGCAACACTGAAGAGCCTGCTCTCGCGCAAGCTGCGGCTGTTCCTGTCCGGCATAGCTGTGGTGCTGGGTGTGATGTTTGTCTCCGGCGCCCTTGTGCTCACCGACACTGTGGGGCGCTCGTTCGACAACCTATTCACCGGCATTTATGAATACACCGACATCGAGGTCAGCAAGACGTCCGACATTCCCGGACTGACCGGGCAGCCCGTACCGCAGAACGTCCCAGCGGCGGACGTCGGCAGGGTCGCCGCCGTCAGCGGTGTCCGGTCGGCGACCGGTCAGGTCTTCGCCGACGGTGCGGGGGTTGTCGGCAAGAACGGCAAGGTCGTACTCGGCACCGGTGGTCCTCGCTTCGGCGCGAACTGGATCGGCGAGAACGAGCTGGTCAAGCTCCGTGAGGGGCGCGGCCCCACCGGGGACGGTGAGATCGTGCTCAGCGCCAATGTGGCCAAGACAACCAGCTACAAGGTCGGCGACCAGGTCGGCATCGTGACCACGTTCTCGCCCCAGAAGCGGTCGTTCACCCTCGTCGGCATCTCCGCGTACGCCGGCGGGCGTGACTCGCTCGCTGGCGAGACCACCGTCTTCTTCACCGAACCGGTCGCGCAGGAGCTCATGCTCGGCCAGAGGGGCGTCTACAACATCATCGACGTGAAGGTGGCCGACGGGGCGAACCTCACCGAGGTCCGCGACCGCATCGCCGGCACGCTCGGCGAAGGCTACGACGTCAAGACCGGCGATGAACTCGCGACGGACAGTGCCGCTGGCACACGGGAGGCGCTGCAGTTCTTCACCTACCTCCTGCTCGGCTTCGCCGGGGTGGCGCTGTTCGTGGGCATCTTCCTCATCCTGAACACGTTCTCGATCATCGTGGCTCAGCGGACACGGGAGCTGGCGTTGTTCCGGGCGATGGGCGCGGGCCGCGGGCAGGTGATCGGCTCGGTCCTGGTCGAGGCGGTCGTCATCGGTGTGATCGCGTCCGCGATCGGGCTCGTGCTGGGGATCGGTATCGGTGCCCTGCTCGGCCGTTTCATGGGCGGGCTACTCAGTGGCGGCGCGCTCCAGGTGGCCGGCCTGTCCGTGCCTGCTTCCGCCGTGATCGCCTCGTTCGTCGTTGGTGTGGGCATCACGGTGGTGGCCGCCCTGCTTCCGGCCGTGCGAGCCTCGCGCATCGCGCCGGTGGCCGCAATGCGGGACTCTACAATCCCGGACCGCCCGCTCACCGCCCTCACGATCAGCGGCGGCGTCGTACTCGCCATCGGCGGGACGCTGCTCGGGCTCGGCCTGACGGGCAACCTCGGCGACGCCGGCCTGTGGGGTGTCCTCGGTGGACTGTTGACCTGCTTCATCGGCGTCGCCTTGCTCACGCCGATCATCTCCAGACCGGTGGTGGGGCTCATCGGCCGGCTGCTGAGCTGGAATGCATCCGGGAAGCTCGGACGGCGCAACTCGGCCCGCAACCCGCGCCGTACCGCCATTACCGCGGCGGCGCTGATGGTGAGCATCGCGCTGGTCACCGGCATCAGCGTCGTGTTCGCCTCCATCCGGGCGAGCACAGTGGAGGCGGTCGACACGGGCGTCGACGCCGAGCTCGTTGTTGGCGCTACCGGATTCGCTGGCGTAGGGGCGATAGACCCTGCGGTGATCGAGCGTGTCCGAGGCTTGTCCGATGTGGACTCCGCCGTTGGCGCCTACGGCGACCTCGCCAGGGTCGATGGGACCGACGAGTTCGTCGGCGGCGTGGACGACGCGCCGGCAGCGGTGGCGATGTTCAAGATGGAGACGACGGCCGGCTCGCTCCTGCCGCTCGCGCCCGGGACTGTCATCGTCGACGACAGAACCGCCGCGGACCGCCGCCTGGCCCCAGGCAGCACCGTGACCGTGCAGATGGCGCGCGCCGCGCCGCGCGGCTACACGGTCGCCGGAATCTACAAGCGCACCGCGTTGAACTCCGGTTTCTTCTTCAACGTCGCGGACGTCAACGCGGGCTTCAGTCGGCCCGCGCCGATCCAGGGTTACGTGAAGCTAGTGCCGGGAGCGGATGTCGACGCCGCCTTCGCGCAGGTCGATGAGATCCTCAAGGACAGCCCCGAGGTCTCGGTGTCCAAATTGGACGACTTCGTCGCGCAGCAGGCCCAGATATTCGACTTCGTGCTCGTGTTCGTGCAGGGGCTGCTCCTGCTGGCTATTCTCATCGCCATCCTGGGCATCATCAACACGCTGGCACTGTCGATGATCGAACGCACCCGCGAGCTTGGCCTGCTGCGCGCGGTCGGGTTCAAGCGGGGACAGGTGATGTGGATGGTCACCGTGGAGTCTGTGGTCATCTCCGTGTTCGGGGCGCTGCTCGGGATCGCGGTCGGCGCGGGCCTGGGCGCGGCCGTGTTCCAGGCATTGCGCGAGGATGGCTTCACCGAACTCGCCTTCCCATGGCTGCTCATGGCGGCGTACGTTATCGCCTCGGTGTTCGTGGGCCTGGTCGCGGCGCTTATCCCCGCCATCCGAGCCTCCCGCCTCGACGTCCTCAAAGCCATCGCCTACGAGTAGCCCCACCCGGCGCCGATCATGACCTGGAGGTCATGATCGGCGCTGTTTCGTGACGGTCAGCTCATGATCGAGCGAATCTTGGGGGCTCATTTGGCCACCCCAGCGCGCCGATCGAGCCCGACGCCCGAGAATCACCCAAGATCGCTGACGAGCCGGTGGAGGACGGGCAGGTCGACTTCGAGCAGGCTGGCCAGGACGAGAGCGTCCACGTCAACCAGGGCCACGTCGTGCGGCACGGCTATCACCGCGCACCCGGCCGCGCGAGCGCTCACCACGCCGGCCGGTGAGTCCTCGATGGCGACACACCCGGTCGGGTCAACGCCCAGCGCCGCTGCGGCCGCGAGGTATGGGGCCGGGTCGGGCTTGGCTCGGAGCACCTCGTCTCCGCACACGAGAGCATCGAAGTTGTGGGCGCCCAGTGTGTCGAGGGCGACGTCGACGAGGGAGCGTCTGGTGTTGGTGACGAGAGCCGTCTTGAGTCCCGATGCGCGGACCGCGGTGACCAGTTCCCGTGCTCCGGGGAGCCACTCAAGTCCGCCGGCGAAGAGCCCGAGCACCCTTGCGTCGAGCCAGTCGGCGCCCTCGATGGGGTCCCGCCACGACTGACCAAGGTCCGCGTGCAGGATCTTCATGGTCGCCAGCGAGTCGGTCCCCACCATCGCGAGCCTGGCCTCGTCCGAGAGCGCGCCGCCGTAGCGGGCCGCGAGTTCCCGAAGGCCGACGTCCCACACCTTTTCGCTGTCGACGAGGGTGCCGTCCATGTCGAAGAGCACCGCCGCCAACCCGTTCTCCGTCACGCCGCCATCCTGCCTGAGGCCGGCCTCCGCGGCGCATAGCGGGGGGCGACCACATTCCTCCATGTGAATGAGTTTTAACCGCGACCCGACTCATACGGCGCTCGTTGAGCCCGCATGGGGAGAAACGCATCGGCGCCGGTACACCCGGGCACGTTCGCACACATCGAGACAGCAATCCGCGCACGGCAGGTGGCCGTGGCAGCAGTACAGCGCAATGCGGCGGCCCCGTTGCCGCGACGTATCCCGGGCGAAACGGCCATTGTGGACATGCTGAACCGCGCGGCCGCATCTGACGTCGCGCCGGTTACGTCGCTGCCAGTCGACACGCTGCTCAAGGTCGTGGAGGTCGCGCGCATCATCAAGAAGGGCCGCTCCTCGACCGGCAAGTTGATCAGCACAGGACAGATCCCGAGCGTGAAGATCGGTCGGTCGCGGCTGGTCCGGACCTCCGACCTCAATGCCTACCTGGCTTCGCTCCCGCTCGCCGTGCCGACGCCGCGCAAGGAGCCCGTCCGATAGGTCCGCGCCGGGGCTCGAGGAGGCCGCGCGGATCGCCGACGAGGTGGGGCTCGAGCGGCTCACCCTCGCCATGGTCGCGCAGCGGCTGGGCGTCGCTTTGCCCAGCCTGTACAAGCACATCCGAGGGCTGGATGGACTGTTGCAGAAGTTGTCGGCGCTGGCCACCGCGAAACTCGCCGCGGTGCTCAGCGCCGCGACAGCAGGCCGGGCCCGCGACGACGCGGTACGCGCGGGGGCGAACGCCTACCGCGACTACGCCCGCCGCCACCGCGGCCGCTACGCGGCGACCCAGCGCGTGCCCGACCCCGACGATCCGGAGCACGTCGCGGCCGGTGAGCGTGCGGTCGGCACGATCTTCGCGGTACTCCACGGCTATGGACTCGCCGCCGACGACGCTGTCGACGCGGCTAGGACGTTGCGCAGCGCGCTACACGGCTTCGTCGTACTGGAGAGCGCCGGCGGCTTTGGTCTCCCGCAAGACATCGACCGTTCGTTTGCACAGCTGGTGGCGGCGCTGGACAGCGCCTTCCGCCAGTGGCCCACCCGGAGTGAAACTCCTGTGCCCTTGGGCGGAGCGTGAACTCAGGGCTCGGTTGGGCGGTCCTTCTTGGGCAGCTTGCGGACGACGGCGTCGTAGGACGCGTCGACCGCCTCGAGCAACTCGTCGTCGGGGATTGCGCCGTCGGTCCGTAAGGTGTTCCAACCGGACCGTCCGATGTAGGCCATGACCCAGGCGTCGTCCGGATAGCGCAGCAGCCACTCATCGGCCGCCTCTCGGGTCGCGCCGCACTTGACCCCGACCGCGGATCCAGACTCCGACTCCGACCCTAGGAACGCGAAGATCTTGGGACCAACTTTCACCACGATGTCGCCCTCCCAGGGCTCGTCCTGCCACGCACCGGGCTTGTCCAGGCAGTAGGCCAGCAACGCATTCCTGGTCATGACGACTCCTTCGGCCGTGATCCCGACCTAGCCGCACGCATGTCCACGTCGGGCACCTGGCTGATTGGCATTGAAGCATTCACGCCATTCCGTGACCCTGCACGCACTCCCGACGAAGGTTTACTTGACCAGGCAAAACAGCACCGATTGGTTCTCATTCACGTCAGGCTGCTCACGGACCAGCACCTCCGGCGAGGGTTAGTCGTTGTCGACGATAGTGCCGATGCTTTGTGCTTGTCCGATCACCGCAGGACCTTGCACAACATCGGTAAGCGCCACGGTGAAGGTCAATGGGAGGTGACGTCGTGGACGAAGAAGCCGCGGGTCACGAGCTGGGTCGAGCCGCTGTCGCGGCATCCGCCAGCGGTCGGCGTTCGTCACAGGCTGGCGATCGGCCGATGGGCCGACAAGGCTGAACGGTCGGCCGTGGCCGCAACGTCGCAACCGACCAACGCTGACCCGCGGAGTGAACGGACCCGCGGCGAAGGGATGGGCGACTGCGGGGCCGGTTTGGACGTCGGGGCCGGGGGCGTTTGATCGTGTGGGCTATCGAGGGGTACGAGCCGTTGGCCCTAGTGGGTCGCGGATCTACCGGCGTGGTCGTGAGCGCTCGGGACTCAGCAACTGGCGCCACG
>Ga0209889_1000280_pt1 | contig 13390 bp, 13 predicted proteins | sample GWRWN1_0_10_FD_187233 | JGI IMG/M metagenome (GOLD analysis project Ga0209889, IMG submission 187233) | Riverbed sediment microbial communities from areas with no vegetation in Columbia River, Washington, USA - GW-RW N1_0_10 (SPAdes)... | ecosystem: Environmental > Aquatic > Freshwater > River >... | reverse complement strand
CCGGCTGGCCGCCATCAGGGCCTGGGTCGCGGACGCCCGGACCACTGCGGACCGGACCTGGAGCGTCGGGAAGTCATGCCGAACCCGGTCGACCCAGCCGTCGAGTCTCACCTCAGCCGGTGTCCGACCGAATTCCGGCACGGGTGCATCGAACCGACCGGGATCCACCGCATGGATGGCCTCGACCTCCGCTCCACGACGGTGTGCCCAATCGCAGGCGAACCTGAGCGCCCTCAAAGAGCTCGACGTGCCGTCCACGCCCACAGTCACGTGACCTCCGGCCGCCACCGAGGTCTGCCCCTCACGCACCACGATCACCGGGCAATGGGCGTGCGCCGCGACGTAGGGGGCGACCGATCCGGCCAGCAGGCCGGCGAGGCCGCCGACGCCGCGACCGCCAACCACGATCAGCGAGGCGTCAGTCGACGCCGCCACGAGGACCGCCCCTCCCCCACCCGCCACGACAGACGTACGCACCGCCAGGCCCGGATGCTCGTCAGCCACCCTGTTCGCGGTCGCGGCGACCATGGCAGTGATCGCCGGCGCCGGCGCCCATTCGTCGGGCCGGTACGGCATATTGGCCAGGGCCGCGTAGAAGATGGGCCACGCGTACGCGTGAACGATTGTCAGCGGTGCGCCCAATGCCAAGGCCTCGACAGCAGCCATGTCGAGTGCTGATGCGGCGGACGAAGAACCGTCGATACCGACCACGACGGGCCGGCCCAGATCGTTGTTCATGACCTAAGGCTGCCCATCGGCTGTGCCCGCGCACAGGGGAGAATGCACCGGTCGCGGGGGCAGAAAGGCCCGATCAGCACCCGCCACCTCACTTAGTGCTACCGCCTACTGTTGGTGTGTCAGAGGCCAAGACGAGGGGGATGCTGTGATCGACCATGTGGTGATCGGCGTCGCTGACGTAGCGACGAGCAGGACGTTTTACGAGCGTGCGTTGATCCCGCTCGGAGTGGGCGTTGTCCTCGACCTTCCCGGCTACGTCGGCTTTGGCGACCAAGGCAGGCCGTGGTTCTTCGTCGCAGCACGGGAACCAACGCAGAAGGTGCACGTCGCGTTCACCGCGCCTGATCGGCCCACGGTCGATGCCTTCCACCAGGCTGCGCTGGCGGCCGGCGGTGCGGACAACGGCGCACCGGGCCCTCGCCCGATCTACCACCAGCACTACTACGGAGCGTTCGTCTTCGACCCGGACGGCAACAACATCGAGGCAGTCTGTCACCGGCCCGGGTGATACACGGCCGTCAACCTAACTGTCCGGCGAACCTGACCCAACCCCGATGGCCTGGGCGGCGGCCCGGTCCGCGACCACGACACGGTCGGCATGGTCGTGGTCGACTCGAAGGGCGCCTGTCATGATCGCGACCGCCTCCTGACCCGATTCCTTGACGCCCAGAGCCGCGGTCGGCTCATCCATGATGACGACGTGGCGCGCCCACGCCGCGGCTCCTCTGTACGTTAGACTGATGCAAGCGTTCGCGCAAGCGTTTGCGCGAACGCTTGCGTAACGACCCGGACACGAGGACGGTGGGTGCTGTATGGCCACGATGGCCGATGTGGCGGACAGGGCGGGCATCTCTGTATCGACTGTCTCCCATGTGATCAATGGGACCCGCTTCGTCAAGGAAGAGACGGCCGAGCTGGTCATGGCGGCCATCCGGGACACCGGGTACACGCACAACACGATTGCGCGATCCCTGGTGACGGCCAGCACCCAGACGATCGGCCTCGCCATCTCGGCGATCTCGAACTTCTACTTCGCCGATGTCATCGCAGCGATCCTGGACGCGGCGCGCCGCTCCGGCTACACGATGCTGCTCGCCGACACCTACGACGACCCGGACGAGGAGTTGCGAGTGGTGCAGGCGCTGCACCAGCGCCGGGTGGACGGTCTGCTGCTGGCGACGTGCACGGACGCCGACGGTCCGGCGCTGCGCTACCTCACCGACCTTGCGGTCCCAACGGTGCTCGTGGATCGATGCGCATCCGACCGGTTCCATCAGGTCGGGACCGAGAACGTCGAAGCGACCGCGGCTCTGGTCGAGCACGTCGCCGGTCACGGTCACACCCGCATCGGTGCCATCGCCGGCCGGAACTCGGTTCGCACGTCGACCGAGCGGGTGGACGGCTACGGCCTGGGCATCGAGCGCAGCGACCTACCATACGACGAGAAGCTCATCGCCACCGGAGACTCGACCGCCATGGCCGCCGCGGAGGCGGTACGGCAACTCCTCGCGCTCCCCGATCCCCCGACGGCACTCTTTGTCGCGAACAACCACATGACCATTGGGGTCATGCACGCCCTCACTACCATGGGCGTCAGGGTCCCGGACGACCTGGCACTAGTCGCGTACGACGACTTCGAGTGGGCCGCGTCGTTCCGGCCCAGACTGACCGCGATCGCGCAACCGATCCAGGAGATCGGTGCGCAGGCGGTTCAGATGCTCATGGCGCTCATCGCGGATCGGCGGGACGCGCCTCGTACGGTCCGCCTCGACCCCACCATGATGCTGCGCGAGTCGTGTGGCTGCGTACCGGACGCCCCGAAACCCCGACGGCGGAAGGCACGAACCCCATGAGCCGGATCGCGGTTATCGGTGAGGCGGTCGCGGATGCCATCGTCCAGGCGAACCCACCCGCGTCTGGCGAGCTGCACCTGCGCGTACTCCCGGGCGGTGGGCCGGTCAACACCGCCGTCGCGCTGAGTCGTCTGGGCACGCCGACACAGTTCCTCGGGCGCCTCGCCGGCGGCCCGATAGGGCATCTACTTCGTCGGCACCTCGCCGACTCCCGAGTCGATCTGTCGGCCAGTGTGCCCGCGACGCAAATGCCCACACTCGCGATCACATCGGTCGGACCAGACGGCCGGGCCGAGTACGACTTCTACCTCGACGGCACGGCCGACTGGCAATGGGCCGAAGACGAGCTGGCCGCCTGGGAACCGGGCGGTGCTGTGGCGGTGCACGCAGCCTCCCTGGCGCTGACCCAGCAGCCCGGCGCGGCCGTCATCGAGGGTCTGCTCGCACGGCTTCGACAGCACATGACCGTGTCCATCGATCCCAACGTGCGAACCAGCGTGGTACCGGCGCAGTTCTACCGCGAAGCGTTGTGGAGGTGGGCGCCGGTAGCCGACATCCTGCGGCTGAGCCAGGACGACCTCGACGTATTGATGCCAGGACTGCGGCCCGGCGAAGCGTGCACGCGACTGCACGAGGCCGGAACTCCGCTTGTCGTCGTGACCCAGGGTCCCGACGGCGCGCACGCCTCGCTACGGGGACACGCCGTCACGATCGCGGCCCACGACATAGCACTCGTCGATACGGTGGGCGCGGGTGACTCCTTTACCGCAGGGCTCCTACATTGGCTCAACTCGATCGACGCGCTCGGCGGAAGACTACCGAGCCTGACCACCCCCGACCTCGCAGATGCGATGCGTTTCGCGTCAACGGTCGCCGCCTTCACCTGCCAACGCGCCGGCGCCAATCCCCCGTGGGCGCACGAACTCCCCCAACCCCAAGCGCCGATTCCCCCAGCGCCGATCATGACCTGGAGGTCATGATCGGCGCCATTCTGCGACGGTCAGCTCATGATCACCGCGATCTTGAGGCGCCGACGGTCTGCAATGGACTATCGACGGCCACACGAGCGCGGGCCGTCGGCCTACAGCGGCTAGGACTTTAGGAAGGCCAGCAGGTCGGTGTTGAACTGGTCCTTGTGGGTAGTGGTGAGGCCATGCGGTGCTCCCGGATAAACCTTCAGCGTGGGATCCTTGATGATCTTCGATGAGAGGAGGGCCGAGGCGCCGATCGGCACGATCTGGTCGTCATCGCCGTGCAGGACCAGGGTCGGGATGTCGAACCTCTTGAGGTCTTCGGTCAGGTCCGTCTCGGAGAAGGCCTTGATGCAGTCGTATGCGCCCTTGAAGCCCGACGTTGTGCACTGCGGGCCCGAACACCAGCCCAAAGTGCAGGGCCTTGGGCAGGTCGTCGTACGAGGGATCCACGAGAAACGGGACAGTCCACGGCAGGCCCAGCGCCATGAGTGGTAGTGCCAGCAGGCCGAAGCCGATGTCGGCGCCGATCCCCGAATACGTGATGAGTCGAAACGTCAGGAGCAACAGGAGGGCGACGACGACGCCGTGAACCAAGACGCCATTCCACTTCGCCCTCATGGCGGAACGGTAACAGCAGCTGAACAATACGCACGGTGCGGCCTGTACGACGGGTGCGCACGTTCATAGCGCAGAGATGCTTATGCACCGGCGTTGGAGAGTAGTGTGACCGCCCGGTTGGCGGCGGCCCGAACGCGCGGCACCGGATCGTCGCGCAGGTCGGCTACGGCGGGCAGCGCATCACCGATAAGCTGCCGTGCCACCACTTTGGCGGCCATTTCCCGAACGCGCCACGACGCATCGCTCAATGCGATACGCACGGCGCCGGTTGCGCTGTCGTCCCACGCCCACAGCAAGCCCCTGATCCCCCACACCCTGAACCAGTAGTCATCGGCGTGCGATCGACCATCAAGTAGCCGGCTGGTGCCTGGACCGCCCAACGCCATGATCAGACCTATGTCGGTGTAGTCGCCGCCGATCAGGAGGATGCACCCAGTGACGACCGCGTTCTTGCCTCGACGGGAGCACTCCGCCTCGATGCTCTGTTGCGGGGTGAGACCCCAATGCGATCCAGTCGCCATGGGGGCATTGTCCACGTCACGTCCCATAGTCGCCACGACGATCAGGCTGGGCGCCAGCGCGCGTGCCGGGTCGGCTGTGGACCCTCGCGGACAAGCTGAAGTCGGGGGCGGGGACCGTCGGTGCGTCCGGTCGGCGGCTTGGCTCTGCCGGCTCGGAACTGTGCCGGCCAGTCCGCCCCAGGCCCGACATAGTCCTGCTCGGCGGCCGCGTGGAGGGTCCACTGTGGATCGTAGAGGTGCGGCCGGCCGAGGGCCACCAGGTCGGCCCGACCCGCGAGCAACACCGAGTTAACGTCGTCGTACGACGAGATCGCGCCCACCGCGATCACCGCCACTCCGAGTTTTCGGCCGACCTCGTTGCGAATCCGGTCCGCATAGGGCGTCTGATAACTCCGGCCGAAAGCGGGCCGCTCCGACTTGACGACCTGACCGGTTGAGACGTTGATGGCGTCGGCGCCGTGGTCGGCGAACGCGCGCGCGATCACCACCGCCTCCTCGACGTCGTTGCCTCCCTCGAACCAGTCGGTGGCAGAGATACGTACGCTGATCGGCCGCTCCCCTGGCCAGACGCGCCGAACGGCGTCGAAGACCTCCAGCGGATAGCGGAGGCGGTTGGGCATCGGGCCGCCGTACCGGTCAGTGCGCACATTGGACAGTGGTGATAGGAAGGACGACAGCAGGTACCCATGCGCGCAGTGCAACTCCAGCAGGTCGAAGCCGGCCCGCGCCGCCGCCAGTGCGGCCGCCACGAACTCCTCCTTGATCTGAGCCATGTCGTCGCTGGTGAGCGAGCGCGGCGTCTGATTGGCCGGGGAGTAGGCGAGCGCGGACGGCCCGACAACCCCCCAGTTTCCGTCGGGAAGGGGCTCGTCCATGCCCTGCCACATGAGTTTCGTGGAGCCCTTGCGCCCCGAGTGGCCCAGCTGGATCCCCACCTTCGCGGTCGTAGCGGTGTGCACGAACTCGACGACGCGTGCCCACGACTCCTCCTGCGCCGGCGTGTAGATGCCCGTGCAGCCGGGCGTGATGCGGCCGTTCGGTGAAACGCAGACCATCTCCGTCATCACCAGCCCGGCCCCGCCCAGTGCCTTGCCGCCCAGATGTACGAGGTGGAAGTCGCCCGGCACACCATCGTCCGCCGAGTACATATCCATCGCGGAGACCACGATCCGATTCTTCAGTTCTAGCCGGCCGAGCCGGAACGGTTGGAACATCGGTGGCCGCGAGGCGCCGGACTCCGCCGGGAGCACGCCACGCCGTGCCTCGTGGTCGGCGAACCAGTCGTCCAATGTGGCCATAAACTCTGGGTCGCGTAGGCGGAGGTTGTCGTACGTGATGCGCCTGCTCCGGGTCATGATGTTGAACGCGAACTGGGCCGGCTCCTGGTGCACGTAGTGGCCGATGTTCTCAAACCACTCCAGGCTCGCCTGCGCGGCGCGCTGGGTGGACAGCACGACGGGGCGCCGCTCGGCCTCGTACGCCACGAGCGCGGCGCCCACATCGTCGTGTTCATGCAGGCAAGCAGCGAGCGCCAGTGCGTCCTCCATCGCCAGCTTCGTGCCGGATCCGATCGAGAAGTGGGCCGTATGGGCGGCATCGCCGAGCAGGACCACGTTTTCGTGGCGCCACGTCTCGTTGCGTACGGTCGCAAAGCTCTGCCACTTCGAGTTGTTCGCGAGCACCTTGTGCGAACCGAGAATGTCGGCGAAGCGCTCCCGAATGACCTCGATCGACTCCTCGTCGCTGACACCCGGCGGGAAATGCTGAGCGGCGAAGGCTCCGAAGCCAGCCTTATGCCACACGTCGTCGTGCATCTCGACGATGAAGGTGCTCGCGCTCGCGTCGTACGGATAGCCATGAATCTGCATGACGCCGTAAGGGGTCTCGTAGATGTAGAACTTGAAGGCGTCGAAGACCAGGTCCGTGCCGAGCCAGATGTACTTGTTGCGGCGGGTCTCGACCGTCGGCCCGAATGCATCAGCATATCTAGCACGGGCGGGCGAGTTGGCCCCGTCCGCCGCGACCACCAGGTCGTAGTCGTGGCGCAGCGTTTCGGGGTCTGGCGCCTCGGTCCGGTAGTGCACACGTACGCCGAGCTCAGCGCAGCGCTGCTCCAGGATACGCAGGAGTTCAGTACGGCTCATCGCCGAGAATCCCTGCCCGCCCGTCGTGGTCACGGTGCCGCGGAAGTGCACGTCGATGTCGTCCCACCGGGCGAAGTGCTCAGCCATCCGCGCGTGGACGACTGTGTCAGCGTGCTCGATGCCGCCCAGCGTCTCGTCGCTGAGAACCACGCCGAAGCCGAACGTGTCATCCGGAGCGTTACGCTCCCACACGGTCACGTCGTGGTCAGCGTTCATCGCCTTGACCAGCGCAGCGAGGTACAGGCCGCCGGGGCCCCCGCCTACCGTTGCGATCCGCACGACGGCCTCGTCATCCAGCTATGATGTCGCGCTGGCATCCCGGATCCCCCGAAGGTGGAAGCGTTGTAGTTTGCCGGTCGCGGTCCGGGGCAGCGAGTCCACGAACTCGATGACCCTCGGATACTTGTATGGCGCAATGAGTCCTTTGACGAAATTCTGCAACTCGACGACCTTAGCCGCGTCGCCGACCACACCATCGCGAAGGACGACAACCGCGAGGACGATCATCCCGCGGTCCTCGTCCGGGCGACCGACGACTCCACACTCCGCGACGTCGGGATGCTGCTCGAGCGCCCACTCGACCTCGGGTGGGCCGATGTTCTGGCCCGCAGTGATGATCATGTCGTCGCTGCGGGCCTGGTACCACAGGTAGCCGTCGGCATCACGAATGTAGGTGTCACCCGTGATGTTCCACCCGTGCTGCACATAGGACGCCTGGCGAGCATCCGCCAGATAGCGACACCCCGTCGGCCCGACGACCGCCAACCGACCGGGCGTTCCGTCCGGAACCGGCTGTCCGTCTACATCGAGCACCGCCGTCTCGTATCCCGGCACAGCGCGACCGGTGGCACCGGGCCGGATGTCGTCATCAGCCGCCGAGACGAAGATGTGCAGCATCTCCGTGGTACCAAGCCCATTGATGATGCGAACGCCGGTGGTGTCGAGGAACTCCTGCCATACCGATTGCGGCAGATGCTCACCCGCGGAAACGGCGCGTCGCAGGCCTATGAGGTTGGCGGCCTTGCCTGCGCGCAACATCGCCCGGTACGCGGTGGGCGCCGTGAACAGCACCGTGGCCCCGTGCGCCTGCACCGCATCGGCGAGCTCGGGTGGAGTCGCGCGCTCGAGCAGGAGGGTCGACGCCCCGGCCCGCAGCGGAAACACGACTAGACCGCCCAGCCCGAACGTGAAGGCCAACGGCGGAGTGCCCGTGAAGATGTCCGTCGGCTCCGGCTTGAGGATGTGCTTGGAGAACGTGTCGGCGATGGCGAGCACATCGCGGTGGAGGTGCATCGTCACCTTCGGGGTGCCGGTGGTGCCCGACGTAGCGGCGAGCAGCGCGACATCGTCGGCCGCGGTGTCGGCGTTCTGGAACGATCCGTTCTTGCCGGCGCAGCGTTGGACCAGGTCGGTCTCGTCGTCGCCGCCGTATGTGATGAGTGGGAGCCCCGGTGCCGCGTTTGCGAGGTCTTCAACGAGGCGGTGGTCACACAACAGGATTGTTGACCTGGTCAGCTCGATGAGCGTTTCGAGCTCCCCCCGGCGCAGCAGCGGCATCGTCGTGACGACCACGCCGCCCGCCTTTAGCACCCCGAACCAGCACGCCACCAGCCACGGATTGTTCGGCCCTCGCAGGAGCACCCGCTGACCAGACACCAGACCCAGGTCATCGGTCAGCACCTGCGCCACCTGGTTGGCGCGGGCGAGCAGGTCGCCGTAGGTCCACGTCTCGGTCGGTGACCGCAGGCACGGCTGGTCACCGCCACGTGTGCGCACCGTCTTGTCGAGCAGCGCGACGGCGCAATTGAGGCGTACAGAATAGTCCAACTCGGGCAGGGTGAATTGCAGCCGCGGCCAATGGTCGGCCGGAGGAAGGTTTTCCCGACAGAACGTGTCGAGATGAGCAGAGGGTGAAAGCTCCACGGGCCGATCTCCCGCCATGTGGGACGTGCCAATACCTCAGTATGCCCTCTCCCTGACGACAGTCAAGGGCGCGCCATATCCGCGGAACACGTACTACCGTAAGGACGTGACGAGGACCGTGAGAAACACATCCGTTGCCGAGCCCCAGATCGGTGACGTCCAGCCTCGGGAACTCATTGTGACGATCTACGGCCTGTATGCACGAGCGGAGCACAACTGGCTTTCGGTGGCCTCCCTGGTCCGGCTGATGAGCGAGGTTGGCGTCGACGAACCGGCGGTGCGGTCGTCGGTGTCCAGGCTCAAGCGACGCGACACCTTGCGCAGTCTGCCCATCGACGGCGCTACCGGCTATACGCTCTCCCCCTCGTCACTGAAGATCCTCCGGGAGGGAGACGCCCGCATCTTCGACCGGCAGCGGGCCACGCTCGAGGACGGCTGGGTGCTGCTGGTGTTTTCCGTCCCAGAGACAGAACGCGACCGGCGGCACGAGCTGCGTACGTACCTCACCCGGCTGGGCTTCGGGACGGCCGCGCCCGGCGTGTGGGTGGCCCCCGGCAACCTCGCGCAAGAGGCCCAAGATGTCCTCGCCCGCCGTGGTCTTGACCCCTACGTCGAGATGTTCCGTGGGAACTTCCTCGCTTATGGGGACGTGAAGGCCAAGGTTCGCCAGTGGTGGGACCTCGAGGAACTCTCGTCGCGGTACGCCCGTTTCATCGCCTCCTACCGGCCGGTGGCCCGGCGATGGGGGACGCGAACGTTGGCCGACCAGGCGGCGTTCCGGGAGTACGTACTGATGCTGACCGTATGGCGCCGGCTGCCCTACCTCGATCCAGGCCTTCCGCTGGAGCTGCTGCCGGCCCGGTGGAACGGCGTGACCGCGGGCACGTTGTTCGCCGAACTCAACACGCTGTTGCGGGAACCCGCTCGGCGGCACGCGTGGAGCGTGATCCACGGCTAGCGCCCACGTCGCTGACAACGTTGGCGGTCCCCGGTTTCGCCGAGCAACTTGACGTGGTATCGGATGCACCGCAAGGCCGATTAGGCGGCACAACCTGCGCGGGTCACATGCAGACCCATACATATAGGTGCCTGCCGGGACCGGTTGCCGCAATGGCGACGGCGCGCAGCTCAGCGATGGTGTCGGCGAGCCGCTGCGGCTCCCATTCAACGACCCACTCCTCCGCGTGTCGCCAGTGGTTGGCGATCGGAAGGAGACGTTCATCGACGATCGCGGCCAGAGCCGCGGTGCAGGCGTCCCTTACCTTGATAAGCCACGGCCCGTCGGCTCCTCCGGCAACGAAGTCGTCGTCGCCGTGGTAGTCCGTGCTGTACGGTACGTCGTCCGCGAGTGCCCACAACTGGCCTAACAGGACCGCTGGGTCAAGAAAACTTCAAGAGGACCTGCGGCAAGTCGGTGCCGTTGGGTCCGTCGGCGGCGCGCGCCGCTGCCTGATCGGGCGTCGCCGCGAAGTAATCGGTGAGCATTCCCATGGCTTGCCTTCCTACTATGGACCAATGCGTACCGCCACCCGCAGCCGCGAAACGGGCTTAAGCGAGTAGCCCGCCGAGTGGAAGGCAGGATGACAGATCGTGATTGCGCCGTCCAGTCGCGTGAAGGAGGGCGCCCGCGCGCAGCAGCAGATGAGCGAGTTTCGTGGAAGGCTGGTCAGGTGGACTTCACCCAGCGAGAACCTGACCGGCTACCGGTTCGAGGACGTTACCTGACCGACGCCCGGTTCCACGACGTCGACCTCACCAATGCACGCTTCCACCTGGTCGATCTGACCGGAGCCATAACAGTGGTGCAGCCGTGGTGAACGTGGACATCAAGCGGCGACATCGAGAACCTGCGGGTCAACGGCGTCGACGTCGTGCCCCTGGTGGAGGCGGAACTCAACCGTCGCTACCCGGACCGCGTGAGGATGCGGCCGACCGATGCCGACGGGTTCCGCGATGCATGTGCCATCCTCGAGCGGCTGTGGCAGCAGACCGTCGAGCGGGCTCGCGGGATGGCGCCGGACCTGCTAGACGAGCGGGTCGAGGGAGAGTGGTCCTTCATCGAGACGCTGCGCCATCTCGTCTTCGCCACGGACGCCTGGGTGAAGCGCGCAATCTTGGGCGAGCCGTCGCCCTGGGACCCACTGGACCTACCCCACGACGAGATGCCCGATGAACCCAGCGTCCCGCGCGACCGCGGCGCGGCCTTCGCTGGACGAGGTGCCCGCACTGCGCTCAGACCGCATGGCCACCGTACGTCAGGTGATCGCCGACCTCACCGACGAGAAGCTGGCCGCCACGACCGAACCAGTCGTAGAGCCGGGCTACCCGGAGCCGAAGAGTTTCGCCGTACGCCGATGCCTACATGTCATCCTCAACGAGGAGTGGGCGCACCGACTATATGCCGAACAGGACTTTGACGTGCTCGAGTCCCGGTCGTCCTGACCCCGAGGACGCGTAGGACGACGCGACCGTCCCGCTCATCCGGTACCGCCTGGAGCGCTCCCTTCTGAGCCCCGTACACGCGGGGCACCGAAGAACTGTTTCTCGTTCCTGTCGATGCCGACCTTGTGTGCTGGGTTGGATTCCCGGTGAGGACGATCCAGGACCGGCGCCGCGACTCGGGATCTGAGGGTGTTCTGGCGATGAAGGGCGTCTCCATCCCCGGGTCACGAGTCCAGACGTCCTGTTAGCGCTCTGAAGTTCGGATGCCGATGGCGGTGGAGATGCCTGCTTCGGCGAGGATCGCAGTCATCGGTGCGCGGTTTCATGCCACCGAGGTGGTTCGCACGCGGCGATGGTAACGGGGGCCACCGGGATTGTTCATCTCGCCGCGGTAGATGCCGTGGCGCAGCTCGGCCGTGTATCCCTCGAGTTCGGGCATCCCCATATCCCAGGCGACTGCGAGCTCGGCCTCTACGTCGTAGGGGACGCGGACAAACTGCAACGAGAACGGCGCCTCGCCGGCGGAGCCGAAGACCCCCTCAATGATCACGTAAACCGGTGTGGGATCGTCCATGCAGTTGCCGACGCTGCCGGTGTTGAACAGCGTGCGCTTCTGTCGGTCCACCTCGTAGTACGGGTCATGGGTATCGCCGTACCCGACCACAGTCGGTTCCGGCCCGTCTCCGGTTGCCGCGGTGTTGTCGAACATCGCGAGGAACTCCTCCTCATCGTGATCAAATCGAACCCGCCGATGCGCGGTCGTCGGCGACGCGTGAAACAGACGGACCCGTCGCCCGCTCATCACGAAGTCGTGGCTGAAGGGCAGGCCGCGCAGCCACTCGCCCTGCCCGTCAGACAGCTGTGCGAGCCACCAAGCCAGTGCCTCACTGTCGAATTCGCGGTCCGGGTTGGGCAGGAAGTCATCCCAGTTACCAACGATGTTGACCTCGCAGCGCCCACGGCACATGTCAACCACCTGGCGTCCGCGCGGCCCTTTGCCCACGTAGTCGCCAAGATTGAAGATCCGCGAGATCCCGCGGGCGTCGACGTCCTCGAGTACCGCTTCGAGCGCGGTGAGGTTGCCGTGTACGTCGGAGATGAGGGCGATGCGTTCGAGGGAACCGCGGCCTGTCGTGTCGTCGATCACGGCCGGATCCTATAGCGCTGCACAAACGGGTTCGAACAGCCGCGGTTTGCATGCCGCGACATCTGCCAGGCGTTCCCATATTCCGCTCGACGGGGGTTGCCGTGATGTGTCGCCGTGTGACCTCAAGAACTACCCGACCGATCGGCAGGGCCTGGGAGGACACCTGGGTGCGACGCTTCAGCCCAACACAGCCAGCCCAATCCCGAGGGTCGGCGTCCTATGGCAGCGCGGGAACAAGTGGATCCTGAGCGGGCTGCGATGCTAGCGGCACCTCCCGGCGAGGACGTCTGGCCGCGTAAGGCCTGGACACGCACACATGCATGACCGCGCGGATCGCGGCGCGAACGGTGGTATTAGGTGTGCCCGCACCACCCTGCCCACGAATCGACGACCTAGCGCATCCCATTCGAGGAAGCGGCGAAGCGCCTTGGCGGCTACGGTGCTCGAGTAGGCATTCCACCGCTAGGAGGAGCGACGTGGCTGGCAAGTTCGAGCTTTACACTGACAAGGCAGGCAAGTTCCGGTTCCGGCTAAAGGCAGGCAACGGCATCGAGTCGGTGCGACGCAACGCTATGGATGCCTCGCTCGATGATCAGACCAGCTCCTAGAGGTGGGGCGAGCCCGCGGACGCCGACTGAACCTCGTCATCTCGCATGGTCGCACGGCCCAAGCTCGCGTTAGATGAGGGCGACTCAATGGTTCTTGTTAACGTTCATGACGAGGATGCGGGGCCACGCAACTTCGGCCTGCCCTTTGCCGGCGTGTCCCGAGCTGATCGCTGGCACCACGAGCGGGGGGACTACACCAACGATCCAGTCTCGCTAGTGGAGTGGCTCGCAGCCGGCAGCCCTGCTCAAAGGTCAGAACTCACGCTCTCGGCGTGTCCCACACGACCTTGACAGTGAGGGCGCCGCGGCCAACCGCACCGGTAACCACGCTGCTGGGGCTGGCCGAGGACCCGGCCGAGCTGGGCAGTTGGGGCCCGGTGCTGGCCGAGGCCGCCCGGGGCCTGCTGGCCGACCTGCGGGAT
>Ga0209889_1000279_pt1 | contig 13398 bp, 15 predicted proteins | sample GWRWN1_0_10_FD_187233 | JGI IMG/M metagenome (GOLD analysis project Ga0209889, IMG submission 187233) | Riverbed sediment microbial communities from areas with no vegetation in Columbia River, Washington, USA - GW-RW N1_0_10 (SPAdes)... | ecosystem: Environmental > Aquatic > Freshwater > River >... | reverse complement strand
GCGGAGCGATCGCGCGAGGACGCCCTCGGCCTTCGGGTACCACGAGGGATCGCCGGTCACTCGCGCCTGCGCCACGTAGGCGAGCCCGAGCGATGCAGAGCTCCGCCAGTCGTCCGGGACGGCGCGGAGACGATCCTGGAGCGAGGCGATGGTGCCCTCGAGCGACCCCGCCGAGACGACCGGCGCGAGCAGCGCGGAGGAGGATCGGTTCGACACCGACGTGCCGAGGTCGCCCGCCGGCCCGTCCGCGGTCGGGCCGAACGCGATCGCGCCGGCCACGAGCAGCGCGACGGCCATCGCCGCCACGGTCACCGTCTTCCCGATCGTCCTCATCCTCGCTCCCCGATGGTCAGGTGGTGCAGGGGCCCGGCCGGCGGCCGGGCCCCTGCTGGTTCGGTCAGTGAGGGTCGGCGTCCGAACCCGAGTGCGGGTAGGCGACGTACGGGAAGGAGCTGTTGAACGGCACGTCGTTGGCGTCCACGCCGTCACCGATCGTCTCGGCGATGGGCTCGTGGTTCGGGAGCAGCACACCGAGCACCACGCGGAGCGACGCGTCGATGATGTCGTCCCCCAGACGACGCCCGTTCGGGAACCCGGCGAGATCGCCGTCGAGGACCCCGAGGCTCGAGCACGTCATGGAGCACGGCGGGATCGACATGTTGAGGCGGACCATCTCGCTCGGCGTTCCCCCGTCGGGCATGTTCAACTTGGGGACGCCCGTGAGGAACACCTGGATCAGGTCGTCCCGCTGGATGCCGGCCGTGTCCGGATCGGAGTCCGGGATCGCGAGCCCGTAGACCGCGTTCAACAGGTGCGGGAGCTCCGGGTCCTGGACGAGCGGCAGCGCCGCCCCGTCGGCCGTGGGCTTGGATCCGTTGAAGTAGTCCTTCAGGCCGACCGGGATCACGACCTCGTTCACCAGTGGCATGCCCAGGCGCGAGACCTGAACGAATTCGCCGTTGGCCTTCGTCGATCCGTCGGTGTACTGGATCTGCGTGCTCTTCCGAGATGTCGTGCTCCAGATGCCGATGATCGGGTTCGCGTTCGCGTCCCCGCCCCTGGCGAGGTCCGTCTTCGGAACCTGCAGGGCCAGTGTGTTCACGTTGAAGCCGGCCAGGGTGTCGTCGCCGACCTCAGAGAGGTCCGCGCCGTACAGCAGGTCGAACACGCGAAGGTCGAGGAAGAACGCGTCGTCGGACTGACCGGCCCACGTCTTGCTGGGCGCGGCGCCGAACTCCTCCGTGGCCGCGTCGAACAGACCGCTGTTGTAGTTCGGCATCGAGGCCGCGCCGACGTTGGACGGTGCCGACGTCGCGTCATCCACGAGCGTCCGCTTCCTGCCGTTGTCGCGGTTGATCCGGGTCAGGTCGTACGTCTGGTAGAAGTTCAGGTCCCGGTCGTTCAGCGACGTGACCGGGCCGGTGTTGTAGAGGAACGTGTTTGGGTTCCGGTACTGGCTCGAGAAGACCCAGCGGTACGTCACGTCGGGCTTCGCGTCGTGATCGTTGTCGATGTTGAGGTCGTAGAGGACGCCGTCGCCCCAGGCGTAGAAGTTCGGGCCTCCCGCCGGCTCTTCGAACGGGATCCACGAAGCGACGAGGGTGACGGTGTCGGGTCGATCCTCGCTCACGAACGCCCACACGTCGGTGGTGTCGATCTGAGGGTCGGCCGAAACGAGGGGGGCCTCGCGATGGCTGGAAGCGCCTCCCGTCAGCGGCGCCAGTGAGTACAAGCCGGCCACCACTGCGATCGATGCCGCCATCGCGAGCACATGCGTTCGGGCATGCTTGCGCAGCAAGGGATCTCCTCCTTGATCGGATCGAAACGGACGTGGACCGCGGCTCCCGCGGGCCGGGCCGTCCGGCCCCGACGGGTCCCGCCCCCTTTCGAAGGTGCGGTCAACGCATGCTTCGCGGTGACCCACGGCCCGGATCACCGAACGTGATGGGCCGTTACCGCGGTTGGACCTGTGCGGTTCGTGTGGCCCGCAGGAACCCGATGAACATCAAGGCGATCCCGACGAGCAACGAGATCGAGAACGGCGCGAGATGGCCGAGCGCTGCGAACGCGGAGCCGAACCCGGCGATGATCGTCGCGCCGAACGCGATGAAGAGCGTCCCCCAGAACCGATCCCTGAGTTCCGGCCGGCCGCGCATGCGCCACGCCGACCACAGCGTCCCGCCGACCAACACGAGGTACGCCGGGATCGCGATGAGCTGCGGCAGCCGATATGCAGCCGTTCCGTCGCCGAACACCTCCTTGCCCGAAGGCAGGTCCTGCGCGAGCGACGCGGTGTGGATGTCGGCCGTGCGAACGACGGCGATCGTGTACGCGGTGATGAACGCGAGCAGCACGTAGAGCGCCCACCGGACTCCCCGCTTGGCGATCAGCAGGTCGAGCTCGCCCTGCGCGAGGAACGGGACGTTCAGCACCGCACCGAGCGCCCAGTAGACGCGGAACTCCCCGGAGGTCCACCCGTTCGCGACACCGAACGCGACCGCCAGCGATGCGGCGGCGTACATCAGCAGCGCCAGCGCCCAGATCACCTCGTACGAGTGCCGGCGGGCGGCGTACCGACGCACGAGCGCCGCCGAGAACAGCACGGCGACGAGCGCCGCCGCGAGGGGGAACACCCACATGGCCCCGCAGCATAGCCGTGCCCGAAAGGGCCGCTTGCTAGCATCGCGCCGTGACCGACCCCCGCCCACCCATCGTCTGCTCGACCATCTCGCTCTTCTCCAAGCCGCTCGACGACGCGTTCCCGTTGATCGCGGAAACCGGGTTCGACGGGGTCGAACTGATGGTCACGAGCGACCCGGACACGCAGGACGCGGGTCGGGTGCGCGCGCTCTCCGAGGATCACGCGCTGCCGGTCCTCGCCGTGCATGCGCCCTTCCTCCTGATGGCTCGTCGGGTGTGGGGGCGTGAGCCCGTGGGGAAGATCGACCGGGCGGTCGAGCTCGCACTCGGCGTCGGGGCGCCGCTCGTCGTGGTGCACCCGCCGTACCGATGGCAGGCGGCGTACCGGTCCTGGGTGGACGAACGGCTGTCCGCCGTCGCGGCCGAACGGGGAGTGCGGATCGCCGTCGAGAACATGTTCCCGTTGCGCGTCCGCGGCCGGAGCATCGCTCGGTTCCACGCTCGTCAATCGCTCGAGAACCTCGAGGGCTTCCCGGACGTCACGTTGGACACCAGCCATCTCGCGGTCGCGGGGCTCGACCCGGTCGAGACGCTTTCGAGGCTCGGCGACCGGCTCGCCCACGTCCACCTCTCGAACAACGCCGGCAAGGGATGGGACTCGCACCTGCCCCTGGACCAGGGTGTGCTCGATCTCGGACGGTTCCTGGAGGCGCTCGCGACGCGCGGGTTCGAAGGAGCTATCTCGCTCGAGATCGATCTGCGGAGTCACCTCGACGACGAGCAGGCGTTGCGCCGCATCCTCTCCCGCAACCGCGAGCTCTGCGAGAGCGGGCTCGCGCTTCCCGCCTGATCCGGTCGGCGGAACGACCTCGCCCTCTCCGGCGGCCGGCCCTCACCCGGCTGCTAGCCTCGGCCGGTGCGCCGCTTCACGCTCATCACAATCATCGTCCTGTTCGGGCTGATCCTCGGAACGGCGATCTACCAGCTCGCGCTCGCGAACCGCGATCAGCCTCGGTACCCCGGACCCGTCGAGGGCACGCCGCTGCCGACCACCGTTCGGTCACCATGAGCGTCACGCCGGTGCGAACTGCCCGAGGTAGGTCTCGATGATGCGTTGGACCGCTTCTCCGCGCGAGCCCGTCAGCAGGTCGATGCCGTGGTCGTCGGCGGGGACGATCTCGGGTGGCCCCTTCGGCGGCGGGGCGATCTCGTAGAGCTGCTCGGCCGACGCCGCGCCGGCCGCGTCCCCCACGCCCGCGATGAACAGCTTGTTCGCGGTCACCCGCTGGAGCAGGGTGGCATCGACGTTCAGTCCCTCGATCGATGCGGGCGCCGAGAGGGTCACGACCACGTCCGGGTCGGATCCCTGTTGCCCCGCCGCGACGAGCGAGGCCGTGCCTCCCATGCTCGCTCCGACGAGCGCGACGCTCGTCGCCCCTTCCGAGCGCACGAAGTCCATCGCGCCGAGCACGTCCTGCCAGATCGCCGAGACCTGGAGATCGCCCTGCGAGCATCCTCCCTCGCCGCCAGGGCAATACCCGCGGAAGTCGTAGGTGAGCACGAGGTAGCCCTGGTCCGCGAGACGGTTCGCGAATGCGAACCACGACCGTTGATCGTCGGGACGCATGTGCGAGAGGACCACGGCGGTCGACCCGTCGCCGAACAGACGGCCCTCGAGCACGACACCATCACGCGACTCGAACGTGACGGCCCGCGAGCCCGAGAGATCCGGAGCCGCTGGACCCCCGCACGCCGCGAGGCCGATCGCGAAGAGCGCGACGACCCCGAGCAGACGGACCCCGAACGGGGCCGTCCCACGCAGCAACCGGCCTCCTAGCGGCCCTGTTGACGACGCTGCCAGCGGGTCTTCTTCAGCAGCTTCTTGTGTTTCTTCTTCCGCATCTTCTTGCGGCGTTTCTTGACCAGCGACGGCACGCAGCGAGCTCCTATTCCGATCCGAACAGGTTCCGGAGGTCCACGCGCTTGGCGCGGTACGACGCATCCAGACGGACGGACCCCAGTCTAAGCGCCTTCGGCCCCTCTGCCACGGGGGAGATCAGCCTGAGCACGCCGTCGTCGGGCGCGTGCTCGAGGTAGCCGATCCCGGTGTACGCACCCGCGCCGTCGGACAGCCCCACGAGGAGGCGGTTGAGGTCGGCGGGCTCGAACAGCGGGGGAAGGGCCGGCATGAACACGGTCGGCTTCACCCGGAACCGATGGAGCTCGCCAGAGAAGTACCGCCGCATCGATCGCTCGCGGTTCTCGGCCCGGAGGTCGACCGTGGTCGGGACGACCCTCGGATGCACCCCGAGGGGCACGACCTCCGTCGCGAAGAACCGCTGGATCACGCCGAGCAGCGGGAGCAGCTCCTCTCCTCGCTGCAGGCCCACGACGAGATCGGGCCTGAGCGCCTCGACCTTGTGGTACTTCAGCGTTTGTCCCGAGATCCCGGACACGAGCCCCGACGAGTCCACGACCACGAAGTCGGCTCCCAGCTGCTTGGCCTGCTCGTGCAGGGCGGCGACGCCGCCCACCACGGGCAGCAGGTGACCCTGCGCCGACGTCGACCCGACGAAGTACAGGGCGTCGGGGATCGCGAGCAGCTCGGGCTCCAGGTCCTCGGGGCCCCGAACGACCTTCAGCGTGATCGTCGCCGGGGGACCGACCGTCTTCTGACCGACGTCCGCATCGAGGAAGGCCGCGGGCCGGCCCGCAGCGAGTGCCGCTGCGAGCAGCTCCCGGGACAGGGTGCTTTTCCCGGTATCCATGCCGCCGATCAGGAGCACCGTGTGCTTGGTCCGCACCGCCTGGTCGACGAGCGCTTCGTGCTCGTTCACATCCGCCTCCGGGTTCTCCCACCCCGGAGGCCGGTCGCACGCGTGCGTGCGTCTATCCGGCCGGGGGGACCCCCCGCTCGGACAGCCATGTCGTGATCTTGTCGATGGTCGTCATGGGGCGCGCGGCCCCGTTCACGCGTTCGAACCGTGCCTCTGGAGTGGGTGTGATCGTCAAGGTGACGCACATCCTATCCGGCTCGCCACGCAGGCGCCCGACGCGTGCGTCGGGCCGAGGGCATCGAGGGCCGCGAGCAGGCCCCGCTCTGCCGGGGTGGCCTTGCGATCAAGGCAGGCGCGCCGCGATCGCCTGGAAGCAGGGCCAGTAAGCCTGCGGCGCCACGTTGTCGTCCATCACGACGACGGTGCGGGTCCGTCCCTGTGCCTGGGCAACGAGCAGCGCTGGGTCGTTGACGTCGGCGATCGACACGGTCTCGACGCCGCGCTCGATCGCGACGCCCGCGAAGCCGTGGTCGGCGAAGACGAGATCCGGGGTCTCGTCATCGAGCATCTGGTCCATCGCGTCCCCGCTGTGCGTGTGCCGGGCGCTGGCCCGGTCCGTCAGCATCGCCACGCCGTCGAGGTAGCGGATCTGCCAGGGATGGTGACGATCTTCGTCCTGCCACGTCGTCCCGTCGGCCGGCTCGATGATCGCCACCCCACCGGCCCGCAGGAGCCGTCCGACCTCGATGTACAGGTGCGCGAGGCCCACCGGATGACCCGTGGCCAGAAGCACGCGCTCGCCGCGACGAACCGCGTTCGCGAGCCGTACGCCGACGGCCGCGCAGGCGTCCAGGACGAGCTGCGGATCCACCGGCACCGGTCCGGTCGTCGCCGCGCGTTCGGGCTGGAAGCCCGAGGCCCTCCCGACGAGATCGAGGATCTCGTCGGGGTCGAGGCTCTGGAGGCCGGTCATCCCGAACTGCTTGTCCGGGTCGCCCTCGTGGAGGAGCCGGATGTTGCGCAGGACGTTGTCGAGGGGATGGCTGACCTCGAGACCGGCGACGGCCCCCGACAGCAGGCCCTCGACCAGCTCCTCGCGCGCGTACGCTCTCGGCGTCCAGCGATCGTCGAGCGCCGGGAGGCGGGCGGCGTGCGTTCCGATAACGTCCATCGACACCATCGTACGAGGGGGCGCGCGGATGCTCGAGGGCGAGGACTGAGTGGAACTCCGAGGTTCGGTCGTGGTCGTCACCGGGGCGTCGTCGGGGTTCGGCGAGCTCGCGGCCCTGCGTTTCGCGCGGGCCGGAGCTCGGGTGGTGATCGCGGCACGCCGGCTCGACCGGCTCGAGGCGCTCGCCGAACGGATCGCCTCGGCCGGCGGCTCGGCCATGCCGGTCCGCTGCGACGTCACGGAGCTCGGGGACCTCACCGAACTCCGCGATCGCGTATCCGAGGCGTTCGAACGATGCGACGTCCTCGTGAACAACGCCGGCATCCGCGGCGGAGGTCGGTTCGAGGGCGAGGACATCGAGCACCTGGACCGCGTGATCGACGTGAACCTGCGGGGCGTCGTGCTCGGCACGAAGCTGTTCCTCCCCATGATGCTGGAGCGTCGACGCGGCCACATCGTGAACATCGCCTCGCTCGCGGGGCGGTTCGCGACGCCGGGCGCCGCGATCTACGGCGCGACCAAGCACGCCGTGGTCGCGTTCAGCGAAGCCCTGTACCACGAGCTCAAGCCCGAAGGCATCCTGGTGACGAGCGTGAACCCCGGGTTCTCCCGCACCGAGGGCTTCCCGGTGACGGGACCCTCACTCGTCCTGCTCGATCCCGACGACGTCGCGAAGCTCATCGTGGACGTCGTGCGGAAGGGCACGGCGCCCGAGATCTCGATCCCCCGGTCGCTGGCCGCGCTCCAGGCGTTCCGCGTACTCACCCCGCCGCTGTACCGATGGGGTGTCGGCACGATCAGCCGGCGGCACGGATCCACCGAGGGCTGAGCACCCCCGAGACGCGAGCCACGCGCGTCGAACGCGAGATGCCGGTCCAGAGGGCGTCCCGGCAGAGCCGCTCGGTCGTCAGCGCGACCGCCTGCCCCAGAACTTCCACCACGGGCGTTTCGAGGCTCTCGAAGGAAGCTGCTCGGCTTCGCCCAGGCGTTCGTGCTCGATCGCTTCACGCATCTCGCGCTGGTGCTCTCGCTGAAGGTCGGGATCGTGTGGAAGCGGCCCTCCCGCCCGGCCCCACTCACTCACGCCTTCATCCTACTCACGGGGAGTCACGGCCGGAGGCCGAAGAACGGGAAGCAGGTCCGCTTCACCTCGTCGATCGTCGCTTCCGTGCGGGCGTCGAGACGATCCCCGTCGAGCGGCTCCTCGGAGAAGGTCACCGGCACCTCGCCGTGGATGTCGAGCTCGACCTCCTCGATCCACGACGCGGGCAACGCGTCGGGAAGCTCGGCGTCGCACATCTCGGCGAACGCGAGCGTCCACGCGCGCGGGACGACGCGGGCCCACTGGTACCCGCCGCCACCCGTGGCGAGCCAACGACCCCCGGTCACCTCGTGTGCGAGCGCGTGGAGCTCGGACGCCGTCTCCCGGTAGGCGCGGATCGAGAGGCGGAGCTGGGCGAGCGGATCGGTCCGGTGCGTATCGCATCCGAGCTGCGTGACGAGCACCTTCGGCCCGAAGGCACGGACGATCGCCGGGACGATCTCGCGGAACGCCGCGAGCCAGCCTCGGTCGGCCACGCCGGGTTCGAGGGGAACGTTGACCTTCGTCCCCTCGGCGCCGGCCGCGCCGCGTTCGGTCACGAAGCCCGACCCCGGGAACAACGTGGCGCCCGACTGGTGGATGGAGACGGTCAGGACGCGCGGATCCTCGTAGAAGATCGCCTGCACGCCGTCGCCGTGATGCACGTCGACGTCCACGTACGCGATCGGATGCACGTCGCGCGCGAGCAGCCAGGCGATCGCGATCGCGGGATCGTCGTACACGCAGAACCCCGATGCCCGCGACGGCATCGCGTGGTGCAGCCCGCCGGCCGCGTTGAACGCGTGGAGCACCGGCCCCTCGCCTACCGCCTCCGCGGCGACGATCGACGCCCCCGAGACGAGCGCGCCCGCCTCGTGCATGTTCGGGAAGATCGGGTTGTCCCCGGGTCCGTACCCGAAGCGTCCCCACTCGCCCACCTCGCCGTGCCCGGCCCGCTTCGTCGCGTCGATGAACGCATCCGTGTGGACGAGTCCGATCTCGGCGTCCTCCGCGGCGCGGCACGGGATGGCCGAGACGTTCGAGCGCTCGAGCAGACCGCACGCCTCGATCAGCGACCACGTGTACAGCACGCGTTGCGGCCGCAGCGGGTGCTCGGGACCGTGGTCGTAGATCCGGACCTCCGGACACACCACCAGCCCCGCGGGACCGGTCACGCGGATCGCAGAGACGCGATCGCCGCCGCGGTCCGTTCGACGACGAGGTCGCATTCCTCGTCCGATATGACGAACGGCGGACCGAGCATGACGAGGTCGCCGTCGCGGCCGTCGACATGCCCGGTGCTCGAGTACAGGAGGAGCCCCGCTCCCCGGGCCACGGCGACGACCCGCTCGGTCGCCTGCAGCGCTCGGGGGAAGGGCGCCTTGCTCGCCCGGTCGGCCACCAGCTCGACGCCGACCATCAACCCGATCCCGCGGACGTCGCCGACCGACGGTTCGTCAGCGAGCGCCGACGAGAGCGACTTCAGCAACCGCTCCCCCTGGCGGGCGCTCGCCTCGACCAGTCGCCGTCCTGCAGGCGTCGGAGCGCGGCATGGGCGACCGCCGCACCGACACCGTTGTGGGACCAGGTGAAACCGTGCACGAAGCCGTGCTCCCGAACCGCCTCGAAGACCTCGCCCGAGCACGCCGTGAGACCGAACGGGAAGTAGCCGCTGGTCGACCCCTTGCCGGACGTCAGCACGTCTGGCCGGACGCCCCAATAGTCGACGCCGAACCATCGCCCCGTCCGGCCGAACCCGGTCATCACCTCGTCCGCGATCAGGAGGACGCCGTGACGCCGGCACACCTCGGCGACGGCCGGCCAGTAGCCGTCGGTCGGGACCGCCGCAGCAAGGGTGGCGCCGGCCACGGGCTCGGCGATGAAGGCCGCGACGGTGGAAGGGCCTGCCTCGACGATCGCGCGATCCAGACGATCGGCGTGCCAGGCACCGCACCCGGCTGGGTGGCCGGGGTTCGCGCACCGGAACTCGTAGGCGGCCTCGACGTGCTGGAACCGTCCCAGCCACGGTTCGTACGGGCGCCGCAGCGCCTCCCTGCCACCCGCGTCGAGCGCGGCGAGCGTATTCCCGTGGTACGAGGAACGCCGTCCGATCACCAGGGTGCGCGACGCCTCACCGCGGGCCAGATGGAACGCTCGCGCGAGCTTGATCGCCGTCTCCACGGCCTCGCTGCCGCCCGAGACCGGATAGATCCGCGGATCGTCCATCGGGAGGAGCGACGCGACGGCGTCGGCGTAGGACTCCAGTGCGTCGGTCGTGAACGCCGATCCGTGCACGTACGAGGTTCGCGCCGACTGCTCGGCCATCGCGTCGACCAGCGACCGATCCCCGTGACCGACGCCGACGACGATCGCGCCGCCCGCACCATCGAGGTAGCGCCTCCCGTCGGCATCCTCGATCCATACCCCCTTGGCCCGAACAGCCCGTGGGAGCTTGCGGTTCAACACCCGGTGGAACACGTGGCTCATGCCGGCGGCTCCTCCCCGTCGCCGTCGGGGGGCGGCTGGAGCCCGCCGAGCTCGGCCTTCAGGCGTTCGGCACGCCGCCGCCGGCCGCGACGGATCTCCTCGACCCACGCGGGCTCGGGCTCCCCGCGGACGTCGGGCAGGCTCTCGTCGTCGGCGTTCGGCGCATCGGGGTCGTCGGGGTTCGCCATCGCTAGGAGGTGGAGACGCCCTCGGGGTCGAGCTGCGTTCGGATCAATCGGAGCTCGCCCTCGGTCGGCGGCGGGGTCTGCCCGAGGGACTCCGACACGCGCGGCTCCCACCCCATGTTGGCCCGGACGTCGTCCACCGAGACGCCCGGGTGCACGGTGAGGAGGGTCATCTCCCCCGTCTCCTCGTCGAACCCGAACGTCGCGAGGTCCGTCACCACGCTCGTCGGACCGCTCCCGAACCACCCGCGCGCGCGGTCGTGCGCCGGGTCCGCCGAATGCCCAGGCGACGTTCGGAAATGGAGCTTCTCGACGAACGAGCGTTGCGCTTGACGCATGATGACGAGGATCCTCCGCGCGTGGATCGCGATCTCGCACGCGCCGCCCGAACCCGGCAGCCGCACCTTCGGCGACGCGTAGTCGCCGATCACGGTGGTGTTCAGGTTCCCGAAGCGATCGATCTGGGCGCCGCCCAGGAAAGCGGCGTCGATCAGCCCAGCCTGTAGGTAGAACGCGAAGAGCTCGAACATCGAGGTGACCGCGGTCGAACCCGACACGAGCGTGGGATCGCCGATCGAGAGGGGGAGCCGTTCGGGTCGGGCGCCGAACACCCCCGACTCGTACACGAGTTGGAGCTCGGGAGACACCGTTCGCTGCGCGAGGTTGCAGACGATGTTCGGGAGCCCGACCCCGACGAAGCAGATGCGCTCGCCGGCGAGCGTGCGTGCGCTCGCCGTGATCATCATCTCGTTCTTCGTGTAGCCGTTCTCGCTCATCGATCCGTCCCGCTGGTCACGAGTAGTCACCGTAGTTCACCTCGCCGGACAGGCGCTCCCCGGGTTTCAGCCCTTCCCATCGGCCGCTCATGCGGGCGACGTACTCCGCGTGGCTCTCGAGCCCGTAGACCCACTCCTTCAGCCAGCGCTCGAGCGCCTCCGGATCCTTCGAGATCTTCTCCCAGTCCCGGTAGAACTCGTTGTCCCGGTCGTAGTAGCCCTGGGCGTAGCTCGGATGGCAGGCGAACGGCTGCTCGACCACCGCGTCGACCACCACGCCGGGGATGACGGTCCGGTTCGGATCGCGCCGGACGAGCGACTCGTCCACGACCTCCTCGCAGACGACGATCACGCGGTCGGCGGCGAATGCCGCCTCCTTCTGACACCCCAGCAGACCCCAGATCTGGGTGTCCCCGGTGGCGGTCGCTCGCTGCGCGTGGACGATCGTCACGTCGGGTCGGAGCGGTGGGACGACGTACACCTCCGTCCCGTCGTCGAACGGCGACCGCATCGGTCGGATGTTCGGGTTGACCGTGGGGATGTCGCTCTCGTAGTAGGAGCGGATCGGGAAGAAGGGGAGGTTCGAGGCGCCGGCGACGTATCGGCAGACCATCCCGAAGTGCGAGTACTCCTCGATCTCCAGCGGTTCGGGGTCGGACTGCTCGATCCGCCGCCGGACCGCGTGCAGCGAGCCGACCCCCGGGTTGCCGAGCCAGGAGAAGATCAGCTTGCGAGCGACGCCGGCGCCGATCATCTGGTCGTAGATCACGTCGGGCGTCATGCGTGCGAGCGTCAGGTCGCGCTTGCGTTGACGGATGATCTCGTGACCGGCGGCGAAGCAGATGAGGTGCGTGAAGCCTTCGATCGCCACGGTGTCGCCGTCGCGGACGAGTTCGGCGACTGCCTCGGCCATCGACGCGACCTTGTTCACGCGCCGCCGACCTTGTTCATGCCCACTCGGTTCATCCGCGCCGACCGGGGTCACGCCTCCGGGCTCCAGCCGTCCTGCGGTCCCCGAAGGACGCAGAACTCGTTGCCCTCGGGGTCGAGCATGACGGTCCAGAAGCTCCCGCCCTCCGCGACGTACCGATGCTTTGAGGCGCCGAGCGACCGTACACGCTCGATCTCCTCGGCCATCGAGCCCGTGGGCCGGAGGTCGAGGTGGAGCCGGTTCTTGACCGATTTCCCCTCGGGGACGACCCAGAAGGAGACCCGCCATCCGAGGCCGTTCGGGTCGCGGATCTCGGCGCTCTCTCCGTCGATCTCCACGACCTCGTAGCCGAGCACGGAGGCCCAGAACGTCGCGACCTTCGTCGGGTCACGACAGTCGAACGTCAGGCTGTCGACGCCGAGCGGAGGCACGTCGCTACCCCGCCGCCCCGGAGACGGCGGCGGAGACCTCGGTGACGACCTCGTCGAACAGCCGGAGCGCCGTGTCGGCCTGTTCCCGCTCGAACACCAACGGCGGGGACATCCGGATCACGGAGTCACCGGCGCCGAGGACCAACAGCCCCTTGTGGAACGCCGCCTGCTCCACGGCATGCATCGTCTCGGCGTCGTCGAACTCCACGCCGATCATCAGGCCGAGCCCACGCACGTCGGTGATCGACGCGTGCCGCTCCCCGATCCGGCGGAGACCCTCGAGCAGGTAGCCACCCACCTCGCGAGCGTTGTCCATCAGGCCGTTCTCGATCAGCTCGAGCGTGGCGAGCGCGGCCGCGCACGAGAGAGGGTTGCCGCCGTAGGTCGAGCCGTGCGCTCCCACGTCCCACGTCATCAGGCTCTCGCGCGCGACGATGGCGCCGAGCGGCATGCCGCTCGCGATCCCCTTGCCGGCGAGCACGATGTCGGGCTCGACACCGAAGTGCTGGATCGCCCACATCTTGCCGGTGCGTCCCACCCCGCATTGCACCTCGTCGCACACGAGCAGAATGCCGTAGCGGTCACAGATCTCCCTCAATTCCCGGAGATATCCCGCGGGCGGAACCACGTAGCCCCCTTCCCCCAACACCGGCTCCACCAGCACCGCGGCGACCGCCGTCGCGCCCAGCAAGCGGAAGTAGCCGGAGGAGTCCTCGATCTCCCACCAGACGGCGACGGCCTCGCCTTGGCCGAACGCGCCGCCGCCGAGAGCCTGGCGATTCCAATCTATGGAGAGCTGACCGTCGAGCAGCAGGAGCTACTGACCGCGCTCCGCGCGGCGCTCCAGAGCGTCGAGATCACGAGCGTCCACGAGGACGGGACCGCGATCATCGATCGCTTGGCCGAGGCCGTGATCGAC
>Ga0209889_1000277_pt1 | contig 13409 bp, 12 predicted proteins | sample GWRWN1_0_10_FD_187233 | JGI IMG/M metagenome (GOLD analysis project Ga0209889, IMG submission 187233) | Riverbed sediment microbial communities from areas with no vegetation in Columbia River, Washington, USA - GW-RW N1_0_10 (SPAdes)... | ecosystem: Environmental > Aquatic > Freshwater > River >... | reverse complement strand
CTACGGTGGCGCGCTCGCCGCCGAGTTCGACCGCCAGCACATCCAGTACTTCACCAACAAGGTGTTCGACTTCTTCGCGATGGTCTACGGCGACATCGTCCCGGCAACCGGCTTCGGCGGCGCCGGCATGACCTTCGAGAAGGCCAACTTCGACCCGATCGCCCAGCGGACCTACCAGCACTACGTCACCCACTGGGTCTCGATCTCGCAGGCCGCGCTGAACAAGCCCGCCATCCTGCGTCGCTGGCACGATGAGTGGACCGAGGCCTACCGGCAGGGCGTGGACGGCCAGCTGGAGCCCAACGAGGTCAACGACAAGGGCAACACCGTCCAGCTCCCCGTGCCCGCCGAGCCGGTCCGCCACTACTTCCTCCGCGCCGACGACCCCACCAAGGCCAACCAGGTGCAGGCGCTGGTGCGGCGGCTGCAGCGCATGGACGTCGAGGTCCACCGTCTGACGGCGCCGCTGACGGTGCCCGACTTCCGTGCCTACGGCCGCCCGGAGGCGGCTACCGTTCTGCCAGTCGGCACCTACTGGATCCCGATGGCGCAGCGGCAGAAGCACTGGATCCAGGCGATGCTCAACGAGAGCACCTACGTCCCCTTCCCCTACTTCTACGACGTCAGCGGCTGGAGCAACCCGCTGCTGTTCAACCTCAGCGGCGGCCGCTCCGGCGCGGTGCTGGACCCGGCCGCCGAGGCCGTGCCGCTGCTGCCCGAGCCGCCGGCTGCGGCGCTGCCATCGCCGGTGCCGTCAGTCGCCCTCTACCAGATGTCGTCGGGGACCTCGGCCCGCGAGTCGGCGGGCTGGCTGCGCTACCTGCTCGAGCAGGTCTGGCACCTGCCCTACCAGCATGTGACCGCCTCCCAGATCGCCGGCGGCGCGCTGGCCGGCGTGGACGTGCTGCTGGTGCCGAACGGGGTGTCGACCGTCGCCTCCAACGCGCTCGGGCCCGCCGGGCGACGCGCGCTCGTCGACTGGGTCAACGGCGGCGGGCGCTACGTCGGCTGGCGTGGCGGCGCCGACCTCGCCGCTCGCCTTGGCGTCACCACCGCGCTGCTGAGCGAGCCGAAGTCGGACATCGCTGGCACCCTCATCCGGGTCCTGACGGACCAGTCGAGCCCGCTGGCCGCCGATGTCGGCCCCTTCAACTGGGTCTTCTACGACTACGACCTGGTCATGCGGGCCTCGGACCCCAGCCACGTGGCGCTGCGCTACCCCGCAGCGGCCAGCACCGACTTCTTCGTCTCCGGCTTCGCCCGGGGCCAGGAGGAACTGGGGGGCACGGCGGCCGTGATCGACGAGCCGGTCGGCGCCGGCAGCGTCATCCTCTCCTCGACCGACCCGAACTTCCGCGCCTGGACGGTCGGGATGCAGCAGGTGCTCCGGAATGCGGTGCTGGGGCCGGACGCGTTCACCGGCGTCGCTGTCCGCGCCGGGTCGGCCGCCCGCGCCGACAAGGAGCAGGCGGCCCGCACCGCTGCGGCGTCGATCGCTGCGCTGGAGTCGCCGCTGCGCATCAGCGTCCGCGCAACCAGCGCTGGCGCGGTCAGGGCGCTGCTGAGCCGCTACGGGGCCACCTACACGATTCGGCAGATCGGTTCCACGACCACCTTCCTGGTCGCCAACCCGGGCGGGCTCACCGGCGACAACCACCCGTTCGCGGCTGCGCTGGCAGGTGACCTCGCCGCGGCGGGCGTGCGCGTACTCGCCTTCAAGGCACCCTAGTCGGGACTCGACAGGCCGCCGCGTTCCAAGCCGGGAGCGGCGGCCTCGCCGGCAGGATCGTCGGACCCGTGGGTACGGAAGCTGCGATATGGCCGCTGCGCGCCCGCGGGTCGTGGGCTTGCCTATGGGAGCACGACGAAGTCGTCAGGAACTTCCCTGGCGCAGCGCGGGCGGCCCGCCGGTCTTGTCCTCACGGACGGTGCCGTACCCCGCCGCAGTGAAGATCCGATCGCGGAGCTCATGACTCGCCTTGAAGCGGTCGAGGAGCCCGGCCGCCGGTAGCACGGCAGGGGTGATCCCGGGAGACAGCTCCAGCAGGACCACCGCGATGTCGTGGGGATGGGACGCTCCGCCGGAGCCGAACTCCGGGTGGGTCACAGAGGTGCCGGCGAACAGCCCGGCCAGGGAGGTGGCGTCCTCGTCATTGGCGGGCGCGAAGGGCACCCATACCTGAGCGATCCCTTCGGACTCCAGGAACGCCGTGCAGTGCGCCGCGGTGAGGAACACCCGCTCGTCGATCAGCGTGCCCGAGCAGAGGATGTCGGGCCCCGGGCTGTCCGGATCCCAGTCGGCCAGCAGCGCCCCCACGTTGGGGTGCCGGTCGCCGTCCGGCTGGCCGAACGTGATCGCCCCGGGCGGCCGCGTAGTCCACGCAACCGTGGGCACGACCCGGTGGTGGCGCCCGAGTTGCAGGTTGCAGTACCGGGGGGCCGACCGTCCATCCCCATGGCTTGGGTCAGCCCCCCGGGGCAACGCCACGACGCGGACGCGAGCCGGGCGTGCGCTGTGGCGAAGCGGTGCGATCGACGACCCGGCCCGTCCTCGATCGCGCCGCTGCCAGAAGAACGTTTCTCCGCGACGGGCTGTTACCGCTCCACGATCAGCCGCCACCCGAGATGGCCTGCGATCGCGGGTGTCGAGCAGGCTGAAACAGCATGGTCTGGCCGGTTTTGCGTGGGATGCTTGTTCGTGATAGCGGTTCATGACCGCGTCGGTCTCCTCCCGGGCCGACACCAAGTCTTCGTTTGGCGGTCATCCCCCACATCGTGGGTCGCAGGGTGCCGGGAGGGCTCGCCCATGGCAGCTGCCCCATCGCCGACGCCCACACGGTCCCCGTCGGCAGCGCCTGCTCTGTCCGTGCGGGCAGTCTCGGCGCTCCTGGCGGCACCGCGCGGCACGGGAGGGCCACCCTGACCCAGCCCGCGTCGTTGTGATCCTGAGACAAGGATCCCGCCGGATTGGCCGGGGCGAAGCGGCTCGCAGGAGGTGACATGCTGGAGCGCGAGAAGGGCAGGCCTCGGGACGAACTCGCCCACCGCGACCAGCAGTGCGCCCGTTCGGCGAGGTTGCCAGCCGGCGACCTCGGAGCTACCCCGCCACCCCGTCCTCCCCAAGGCGGTGTGCGGTCCCGACAACCGGCGTTGCCGGCCATGACCATGCGTGACCGTCCGGCCGTGGTGCGGTCATGAACGCGGGGGCGGCATGATCGGGCCGTCGTTTCCAGGTCTCTTGGCGGCCGCGCAGGGTGGGGACGAGCAGGTGTTCGCGGTGCCGTGGTGGGATCTGCAGCCGGCGGTGCTGCGGTATCTGCGGGTGGCGGCCCCGGTGGCGGCCGAGGATCTGGCCGCCGACACCTGGGTGTCGGTGATCCGCGGGCTGGCTCGCTTTCAGGGGAACGAACGGGACCTCCGGGCGTGGGTGTTCACCGCGGCTCGCCACCGGGCCATCGACTGGCGCCGGCAGGCGGCCCGCCGGCCGACCACGTCCTTCCCGGCTGAGTTGCTGGCCGAGCTGCCGGCGCCGGATGACCCGGCGGCTGCGGTGCTGGAGGCCCAATCGACCCGGGCTGCGCTGGCGCTGCTGGCCGAGCTGCCCGCCGACCAGGCGGAGGTGGTCGCGCTGCGGGTGCTTGGCGGCTTTGGTGTTGCCGAGGTGGCCAGGATCACTGGGAAGCGCCCGGGTGCGGTGCGGGTGCTGGCCCACCGGGGGCTGCGGCGGCTCGCCAAGCGGCTGGAGGCGGCCGGGCTGGTAAGGGGTGTAACGCGATGAGCGACGACGACGCTCTTGTCGCCGACATGCATCGACCGCCTGCCTCCTTGAGGTCCGCGCTCCCGCTTGCAGACCAGGAAACGCTGGAGCGGCTGTTGGCCGGTCGGCTGAACCCGGCTGACGCCCCGGCTGGCTACGCCGGGCTGGCCGCGCTGCTGGCGGCGGCGACCGCTCCGGCTGCTGCGGAGGAGCTGGCTGGCGAGCAGGTGGTGCTGGCCGAGTTCGCCGCGGTGGTGCCGTCGCATCCCCCCACCCTCATCCCCCGGAGGGCGACCATGCCCAGCAAGTTGTTCAGCGTCAAGGCGGCCGCCGCGGTGCTGGTGGCGGTGCTGTCGATCGGCGGCGTCGCCGTCGCCGCGACCGGGCTGCTTCCCGGCCAAGCGGCACCGGCGGCCGACCAGGCAGCGTCCACCACCGGTGCCGGGGCGGCCGGGCACGGTGTCGGCGCGGCCGCGGTCGCCGACCTCGGTGCGGCGGCCAGGAACGGGCTGTGCCAGGCCTGGCAGGCTGGGCAGGGCGCGGAAGGTGGTCGCCGCGCGGACTCGCCGGCGTTCCGGGCGCTGGTGGTGGCGGCGGGTGGTGCCGACAACGTTGCCGCCTACTGCAGGGACGCCGCAGCCGGCGGGTCGGCCGACCGCCAAGGCCGGGCGACCGCTACCGGGCCGGACGCCATGGCAGCGGCCCGTGCGGGACTGTGCCGGGCCTGGCAGGCCGGTCAGGGTGCCGACAACGGCCGCCGCGCGGACTCGGTGGCGTTCCAGGCCCTGGCCGCCGCAGCCGGCGGGGCCGACAAGGTCGACGCCTTCTGCCGGGCCACGACCGCCAGCACACACGCCCACGGGCAGAGCCCAAGCAGCGGCCCACCCGCGAGCACCGGCCGGGGTGGGCCCGGGCAGGGCGGACCCCCAACCACCACCGGCTAACCCCCCATGGTCGGCCGTTCTCGCATCGCCAAGGAACCAGCACGGTAACGGTCGGGCGTGAGCGGCGTGGGACGGCGAAGGGCTCGCTGCTGGTCCTCGCGCTGCTCGCCGTCGCCCGCCGCGCCGAGCCAGCCGGACATGAATCGAGCGGCCGGGTGGAGGTGGGTCCACCAGCCCGGCCGCTCGTTCGCTACACGCCAACGCCTTGGTCACGAAGACCGAGGCGTCTCCCATGGCAGGTCTCCTGGGGTCACCTCCTCTCCGTGGTCGGCGGCAGTCCCGCCTGGATGGCGGGGCAGCCGGTGTGTGTGGCTTTGGGAGGGAACTCCCTGGATGTCCGCGGGATTCCCTCGTTGTGGCGGGAGGTGTGGAATGGGCCCGGGGTGGGTATGGAATCTAGGTAGATCACAGGATGATCTCAGCCCGTGTACGATTTGACTCCACATGGGGGGTGTCGTACAGTCCGTCGCGCTACCCCCATGGCACGCAGTAAATAGCAGTACCACGGCTCAGCCGTTCCCCCTGAACCATCGCTCTGGTTCGTCGTACGTGGATCGGTCCGGGCTTCCCCCTCCTTGCCGCCCCCACGGCAGGGAATAGCCCGAAGCGCTCCCCAAAGTGCTCGCCGCGGTCTCGGCGTATTCAGGGTTGCAATACTGACGCACGGTGTTACCGGTCTGTCTCGTTTTTGGCCGGTGAGATCGTGATCCCCCCGTCGGCACGCAGCCGTTGGCTGCGGTTATCGAATAACGAGGTGGCTGCGATGGCGGCCTGGCTCGCTCTGTGCCTCTCGACGAGGCACGTCCCTGCGCTGATGCCCGTGTTGGCCGGGCTGCCCGGCGCTGCTGCTGCAAGGGAGGGGGGGAGCCCGTGACTCAGCTCTACGACGACGTCGACGACGTGGGCGACCCCTGGGACGAGGGACGGTCTGCCGAGGTGCCGGGCGACGCGCCGCTGTTCGACGAGCTCCGGGTGGCCTACCTGCGTGGCGACGACACCCACGAGTGGGCACGCGACGGCGGCACCGGCGGCTGGGCGGCGGTGGAGGACGACTGGGCCGACTGGTCCGCCCAGGACGCCTCCGCCGGCGGAAGCTGGGTCGCCACCGAGGTCCGGCAGGAGCGCGGCTTCACCGGCGAGGACGACTTCGTGGACCAGTGGACGCCGGAGGCGACCGCCGGCGGCTGGGTCCAGGAGGCCGACCCGGACGGCTGGGACGAGGAGCTCGAGGACGCCGACGAGGAGCCCGAGGTGGTCGCGGTGCCCCGGCGTCGCGAGCCCGGGCGCCAGGGCCGCGCCGGCGGCCACGGTCGGGTGGCGTTGCGGCGCACGGTGACGCTGCTGAACGCCTCCACAGTGATGGTCGTCGGGGTGTGGCTGCTGGTGGCGGTGGGGTTCGGCGTGCTGGTGCTGATGGGCCGGCTGCTCACCACCCGCCAGCTCTTCTTCATGGTGCACTCGGCGTTGGGGATCGCGATGGTGCACGCCTTCGGTGGCGGGATCGGGACGCTGATCACCGGCGGGGACTCGCCGATGAAGGACCGCATCCGCAAGCTCAGCACCGCGGCGCTGGCGCTGGTGGCGTGGCTGGCGTCGGTGGTCGGTACCTGGGGTGGGTACGCGGGCTACCGGGCGAAGTTGCCGCCAGGCGGGGACATCGCCATGTACCCGCGGGAGTACCTCATGAACAGCCCCGGGCTGGCGTTCTGGGAGACGTTCGCCATGGAGTGGAAGGTCCACGTGGGCTGGACCACGCCATTTCTTGCGACCGCGGTGGCGTTCGTGGCGCTGCGGTACCGGCGGCGGCTGGTGGCCGACCCGCTGGTCCGCAAGGTGATGACGATGATGCTGCTGATCGCGTTCGCCGGGGCGCTGGTCGCGGCGGTGATGGGCGCGATGGTGAACGTGACGGCACCCAACGACTTCATGCACCGGGGGTGGAGCCCGTGACGGCGATGACCACGGCCGAGACCGAGGCCTCCATCTACGAGCGCTTCGAGGCGACGGCGCTGCCGCTGCACGACTCGATCTACCGGGCCAACCTCCGCCTGACGGGGGACCCGGTCGCCGCCCAGGACCTCACCCAGGAGACCTACCTGCGGGCGTTCCGTTCGTTCGCGTCGTTCCAGGCGGGGACCAACTGCCGCGCGTGGATGCTGCAGATCGCCCACAACGTGTTCTGCCGTGACTACCGCGGCCGCCGCCGGATCACCTACCGGACCGCCAACGAGGACGACGTCGACGTCCTCGCCCAGTTCCGCGCCGACGTGCTCAGCCCCGAGGAGGAGGCCTTGCGGCAGCTCGACCGGGAGGCCCTGCAGCGGGCGCTGGCGAAGCTGCCGGAGCCGTACCGGGTGGCGGTGACGCTGGTGGAGCTGCAGGGGCTGTCGTGTGAGGAGGCGGCGGCGGTAATGGGCACCCCAAAGGGGACGGTGCTTTCGCGGCTGTATCGCGCCAGAGCGCGGCTGCGGCGGCTGCTGCTTTCCGAGTTCGGTCGTGCCCGCACCCTCGTTCGCCCGTCGCCATGAAATTCCTGAGAAGAATTTGGGAATCCAAGGCCCTGCCGGTGCGTTCCCCGGTGGACGCTGGAATTGCTGGGAGAGAGGAGGAGGCCGCGATGCCGCCAAGCCGTCGGCTGCTGACCGTCTCCGCGCTGCTCGGCGTCGCGCTCGGCGTGGCCGGCTGCACGATCCCCACCACCAAGGACGGCAAGGGGTACGGGCCCTCCGACGAGTTCGCCCGGCAGTACGGCGCCGCCGAGCCGGTCGTCAAGACGGTCGAGCTGCGCAGCGGCGCGAAGGCGAAGCTCTCCACCAAGAATGCCGCCTGGAATCCCTCGCGGTACGTGGCGGCGGCCGGCGCGTCGGTGGTCCTCGACGTGGTCAACGACGACGACGGCTACCACAATTTCACCTTCGCCGACTTGCGGCTCTCCAAGAACCTGGCCCCCGACGCGCACGCGCTGGTGCGCTTCAAGGCGCCCGACCCCGGCCGCTACCGGTTCTACTGCAAATACCACCAGCAGGAGATGCAGGGCTGGTTGACGGTGAAGTAGCCGTCCCGGTCCACCCTCGACGACTCCTCGACGAAGGAGGGAGCCATCGTGTCCTTGTCCCCATCCTCACGCCGGCGATCCGACCGGCCACGCCTGCGGGCGCGCTGGGTCGCTGGCCTGCTCGCGGTGCTGCTCGGCGCCGCGCTCGCCAGTGTCGGCGCGGTCGCCGGGGCGCAGCAGGCCCCCGGGACCGACCCGCCCGAGACCAGCGCACCCGCCGACACCGCCGCGCCGGAGACCAGCGCACCCGCTGACACCACCCCACCCGACACGAGCACGCCGGACACCACCGCGCCCGGAGACACCGGCGCCCAGGACCCCGCCGCCCAGGACCCCAACGGCAACATCAACAACCTGCCGCTGAACAGCGGCGCCCAGGTGGGCACGGTGTTCAACCCGGTGCCGTACGGTGAGATCCCCGCCGACGCCCCGCAGGTGCTGATCCTGCGGCCGGGCAGCGGCCGGATCCTGCCGCTCAACCGTGAGATCAACATCCGCGTCCGCTTCAAGAGCTTCCAGCCGGGGTTCTTCTCCGACCCGGCGACCGGCTACGGCATCGGCCCGCAGCGGCTCAACCAGGCCGGCCATCTCCAGGGCCATAACCACGCATGCTTCGCGCGGATCGCCCGTAACAACGCGGTGCCGGCGGATGCCTGCGCCTCGTTCGTGGTGCTGGCGCAGGAGGGCACCTCCGACATCCTCACCGGGATCGCGCCGCCGATCACCCAGCCGGGCCGCTACCGGCTCTGCGCCGACGCGGCCAGCGAGTTCCACTACGCGGGCGCGCGGGCGTTCGCCCGTGAGAACGGGTCCTCCGACTGTGTCCGCGTCCTGGTCATGGACTTCCGCCAGCTCCGCAACCGCTGACAATCCGCCGACACCGCGAGGAAAGGGAGGAGCCGTTCATGCTGAGGAGAATGGCGACGGTGGCGTTGACCGTCGTCGCAGCCGCCGCGCTCGCCGCACCGGCAGCGCTGGCGCAGGCCTCCGGCGACGACTACACCACCAAGCAGGTCGAGTACGGCGGTGACGTCTACAGCGGTACCGAGCAGGGTGCGACCTCGTCGCAGTCCTCCGCCGGGGCGTGGACCAAGTTCATCACCCGCTTGAACGGCGAGGCCGAGATCCCCACCGGGGATCCCAACGCCAACGGCACCGCGTCGATCAAGACCCGCGGCAGCGAGGTCTGCTACGACCTGCGCTGGAGCGGTGTGGAGGCGACCGCGTCCCACATCCATCGGGGGGCTGCGGGCAAGACCGGCGACATCGTGGTCAACTTCTTCGCCGAGGACAGCGCGCTGGCGGCCAGCAAGAAGTCCGGCTGCGTGCAGGCGGACGCGGAAGTGGTCGCGGCGATCGCCGCCAGGCCATCCAACTACTACGTCAACGTCCACTCGGCCGACTTCCCCAAGGGGGAGATCCGGGGCCAGCTCGCCAAGCTCGGTGCCGGAAGCCAGCTCCCCTACACCGGTGGTCCGGTCTCCAGAGGCCTGCTGCTGCTCGGCCTGGTCGTCGTCGCTGCCGGCTCCATGCTGGTCGCGGTCGGCCAGCGTCGGCGGACGGTCCCCGTCCGGCCTCGGCACTGACACCTAGGCGGACCGATGCGCCTTGGCGACCAGGTCGACGTCCGTCCGTCCAGGAGGGAGCGGATGGGCCGGCGGCCCGAGCTCGACGCCCCCTCGGGCGCGAGCATGGGGACGCGGGCCGCTCGCACCGGCCGCCAGGCCGGCAGGGAGGGGCAGGCCACGGGAGACCTGCCCCTCCCGCCGCCAGGTCTGGCGGGTGGGTTCGTCGACGGCATGCTGCTGGGCGTGCTTGCCTGGGCGGTGCTGACGCTGACGTTGCTGCCGGCGCTCGGCAGGTCGGCGACCGCGCTGTTCCCGGCGCTGCTGGTGAGCCTCTGCGCCGGCGGGGTGGTCGGTCCCGGCCTCCAGGCGGCGCTGCGGCAACGGTCGCCGGCGCGACGCCTGTCCGCGCCGAGCGGAGGCCGCCAGCGGGTCGTCATCCTCGGCGGTGGCTTCGGCGGCGTCGCGGCGGCCCGCCGCTTCGAGCAGCTCCTGCCGTGGACGCCCGGGCTGGACGTGACCCTGGTCAGCCAGGGCAACAGCCTGCTGTTCACGCCGATGCTCGCCGAGGTCGCGGCGGGCTCGGTCGAGGCCGCCAACGTCAGCGTGCCGCTGCGTGCCGCCTGCCCCCAGACCAGGTTCCGCCGCGCGGAGGTCCTCGGCATCGACCCCGCCGGGCAGGCGATCCACCTCCGCTCGGCCGGCGGCGTGCTCGAGTCGCTGCCGTACGACCACCTGGTGCTGGCCGTCGGCGCCGTCCCCAACCTGCGCGACCTGCCCGGCGTGGCAGCCAACGCGCTCACCCTGAAGACCCTCGAGGACGCGCGGCGGCTGCGTGACCACGTCATCGGGCGGCTGGAGCAGGCCGACCAGGAGCGCGACCCCCGCGAACGCCGACGCTGGCTCACCTTCGTCGTCGCCGGCGGCGGGTTCGCCGGCACCGAGGCCGTCGCCGGCGTCTTCGACCTCGTCCACAGCGTGCTGCGGTACTTCCCGCGCGTGCGCCCCAACGAGCCGCGGTTCGTGCTGGTCCACGGCCGCGAGCGGATCCTGCCGGAGCTGGGCGTCAGGCTCGCCGGCTACGCGCACGGCAAGCTGGAGGCCCGTGGCATCGAGCTGCGCCTCGGCACCACCGTGGCCGCCGCCGACGCCGGCGCGGTGGTGCTGGACGACGGCGAGCGGCTGCCGGCCCGCACCCTGATCTGGGCGGCCGGGAGCCGGCCGAGCCCGCTGCTGGCCGACCTGCCGCTGGCCCGCCACGGCGGCGCCGTGCTGGTCGACCCGGCGCTGCGGGTGCGTGGCACGGCCAACGTCTGGGCGGTCGGGGACTGCGCCCGCGTCCCCGACGTCGAGCGTCGCGGCGCCCCCTGCCCGCCGACCGCGCAGCATGCCGTGCGGCAGGGCAAGGCCGTGGCCGACAACGTGATCGCGGCCATGAACGGCCGGCCGCCCGAGCCGTTCCGCTACCGCGCGCTGGGGTTCCTGGTCCCCCTCGGGCACCAGAGCGCAGCGGCCGAGCTGCGCGGCATGCGCTTCTCCGGCCTGCCCGCCTGGCTGCTGTGGCGCGGCCTGTACCTGTGGAAGCTGCCCGGGCCGCAGAAGCGGCTGCGGGTCCTGCTCGACTGGACCGTGGAGCTGTTCTTCCCGCGCGACATCGCGCTCACCACCGGCGAGCGTCGCGGCGCGCCCTCCCGCGCCGCCGAGCCCCGCCGCAGCGGCCAGCCGGCGGCATGAACGCGGAGGGGTTCGGGGAACCCCAAGGGGGTGCCCCGATGGGACGGCCGGAGGGGTTCGGGGAACCCCAAGGGGGTGCCCCGATGGGACGGCCGGAGGGGTTCGGGGAACCCCAAGGGGGTGCCCCGATGGGACGGCCCGACCGGCGCGGCTCGGCCGCGCGGGCAGTCGCGGCCGGGGCGCCGGCCGGCATGGCCGGTGGCTTGCTGTTCGGGCTCGCCATGGCGCACATCGGCACGCTGCCGACGGTCGCCAACCTGGTCGGGTCCGGCTCGTCCAGAGCCGGGTTCGCGGTGCACATGGCGATCTCGGCGGCGGTCGGCGCCGGCTTCGGGCTGCTGGTCCGGGGGCAGCGCTGCGGCGCCACCGAGACCCTCTTCCTCGGCGTGGGCTACGGGGCGCTGTGGTGGTGCATCGGGCCGCTCACGCTGCTGCCGCTGGCGCTCGGGCAGCCACCGGCCTGGCAGCTCCAGGCCGCCCAGCAGCAGTTCCCCAGCCTGGTCGGTCACCTGCTGTACGGGGTCGGCACGGCGCTGGCGTTCGTGGTCCTGCACGGGCCCGACGACCCCGCCGGGCGGACGCGGAGCCCCACCGCCGGGGCGCTGCTGCGCGGCGCGCTCGCCGGCGGGCTGGCCGCCCTGCTGCTGCAGTGGGTGCTGCAGGACCGCAGCCCCGCGCTGGTGCTCGGGCCGGCGCTGGGGGTGGTGCTGGCGGCGCTGGCGCCGCGGACCTCCCAGGGTGCCGGCGCCGCCCTGGTCCGCGGGCAGGCGTACGGGTTCGTCGCCTGGGTCATCGGCGAGCTGACCATCCTGCCGCTGCTCGGCGACGCCGGCCTGCGCTGGTCGCTGGAGGAGGCACGGGCGAGCTTCGTCAGCCTGCCCGGGTGTCTGCTGCTCGGCGCGGTGACGGCGCTGGCGCGCGAATGCCTGGACGGCCTGGCCCCGATGCTCTCCTCCGAGCACCTGCGGGCCTACCGGGGCGCGACCGCCGGCAGCGGCGTGCTGGCCGCCGGGCTGCGCGGGGCGATCGCCGGGCTGCTGGGTGGGGCGGTCATCTCCGAGCTCATGCTCCAGGGCGCCGTCCCGGCGGTCGCCGAGCGGCTGACCGGCTCTGGCGGGCTGCTGGTCGGCTTCGCCGTCAACCTCGCCATCGCCGTGGCCATCGGCGTCTCCTACGGGCTGCTGTTCCGCCGGCTCGGCCAGGACGTCACCTGCGCGCTCGGCTGGGGCCTGTCGTACGGGTTCCTGTGGTGGGTCCTCGGGCCGCTCACCCTGCTGCCGGCCCTGCTCGGGTCCGAGCCGCAATGGACCGCGGCCGCCGCCGGCGGCGCGCTCACCGCGCTGGCAGGCCACCTCGTCTACGGCGCCTGCCTCGGGGTCGCCTTCCACCTGCTCGAGGCGCCGTTCGGGGTGCCGTGGCTGGCGAGGACCCGCAGCGAGGCGCTCCGCGCCCAGCGGCGGCTGGACGCGCTGCTGGCGGCCACGCCGGCGCTGTCGGCGCTGCTGGTGGCGATGCTGCTGACCGTCCTCGTGGTCGTCGTGGGGGCCTGATCGGCTCCTTGGCGTGGGTGAGGCCGCCCGGGGTCCCCGCCTCCCTCCGGGAACTACAGTCGGTCGTCGGGGACCCCGGGCGGCCGTTCCCCTCGAGACGCCGGCCGGTCTACTGGAAAAGTTGATAAACCGGGGGGAAGGTGCCGGCCAGGCCGATGGCGAGCAGGAACATGGTGAGCAGGAAACCGCGGGAGAGGCTGAGCTCGCGGTCGCGTAGGCGGAAGTGGAGGTTGACCCAGACGATCACGTAGATGATCGCGGCGACGGTGGCCTTGCCGGTGAGGGGGCCCGACGGCGCGTACAGGGTCAGCAGGTCGGCGACCTCGGCGGAGGCCGCGGAGGCGATGGTGAGCCCACCGAGGGCGGCGCAGCCGGCGCCGGCCGCCACGGTCGCGGCGACGATGCCGCCGTTGGGTTCGGGCTGGTTGGTCTGCATCACGCGCCTCCCGGGAGATCGGGGTCGGGGATGGTGGCCCGGCGTTGGCCCGGCCATGGCAGGACGGTCGCCAAGGGCTGGCTGGCGTCGTCGAACCAGCCCGGGACGTCAGGTGGAGCCTCCGCCGGCCCGCTGGCCTGGGACCGGCCGAGCGGGGCAGATCGCAGCCGCACCGCGGCGGCGACGGCGACGCCGACGCCGAGGCCGAGCTTGGCGGTCACGGCGGCCCGGACCACCCACCCCGGCAGGGCGGCAGCCAGCAGCAGGCCGGCCGTGCTGGCCGGCCTGCTGCGCCTGCGCGGGTGGGTCGGACGCATCGGGGTGCCCTCCTCCGGCTCACCGCACGGTGATGGCGCCCTGCATCATCT
>Ga0209889_1000276_pt1 | contig 13414 bp, 14 predicted proteins | sample GWRWN1_0_10_FD_187233 | JGI IMG/M metagenome (GOLD analysis project Ga0209889, IMG submission 187233) | Riverbed sediment microbial communities from areas with no vegetation in Columbia River, Washington, USA - GW-RW N1_0_10 (SPAdes)... | ecosystem: Environmental > Aquatic > Freshwater > River >... | reverse complement strand
GGCGGCGTTCCCGTCGGCGGCAAAGTATCCGGGGACGTTGTAGGTGGGCACGCCGGATTCATGCGCGAACGTGACCGTCATCCGGTAGTCCCGGAACGGATTCGGGTCGTTCGCTGTTTCGTCGGCTTGCGGGCCATCGAGCGTGAGGTGCTGCGGGAGGCGCAGGCGGCAGGGAACAAGCGCAAAACCGAGGAGCTGCGGCGGCAGTACGGAGAGGCCGATCCCCGTGTCGCGCTGGCCCAGCAGATCAACCAGGGCGCGCCGGCGGATGTGTTCGCGTCGGCCAGCCCGGCCACCATGAAGCAGGTCACGGACGCCGGCAACGGGGACGGCGATGCGGTGACGTTCGTCAGGAACCAGCTCGTCATCGCCGTGCCCAAGGGCAACCCGGACCGCGTGGCCGGCCTGACCGACCTCGCCAAATCCGGTGTCAAGGTGGCGCTCTGCGCCGAGCAGGTCCCGTGCGGAGCGGCCGCCAAGAAGGCGCTGGACGCCGGCGGAGTGGCGCTGACCCCGGTCACGCTTGAGCAGGACGTCAGAGCGGCGCTGTCAAAGGTCAAGCTCGGTGAGGTCGACGCCGCGCTGGTGTACCGGACCGACGTCAGATCAGCCGCGGCTGACGTTGACGGGGTCGAGTTCCCCGAATCGGCGCAGGCGATCAACGACTACCCCGTGATCGTGCTCAAGGAAGCGCCCAATATGGCCGCCGCGCGCGCGTTCGTCACCTACGTGCTCTCCGACAAGGGTAGGTCGGTGCTCACCGAGGCCGGCTTCCAGGCACCCTAATGTCCAAACACGACAACCCGTCCACCCACCACAGCGACGTGCTAAAGCCGGGGCCGCCGGCACCGGTGGCGCCGCCCCGGCGTCGGGTCGGCCGTCGTGCCCCGGTCGCGCTGCTGATTCCCGCCGCGCTGGGTCTGGCCTTCCTCGTGCTGCCCCTGGCCGGACTGCTCGTCCGTGCTCCGTGGTCGACCCTGCCTCAGCGGCTGGTCGCCCCCGGCGTACTCACGGCTCTTCGGCTGTCCTTGCTGACGGCGACCATCGCCACGGTCGTGTGCGTCGTTCTCGGCGTTCCGCTGGCTTGGGTACTCGCCCGGGTGGACTTCCGCGGCCGCCGCATCGTGCGGGCTTTGATTACCGTGCCGCTCGTGCTGCCGCCGGTCGTCGGCGGTGTGGCGCTGCTGCTCGTCTTCGGCCGCAAGGGAATCGTCGGTGGTTGGCTTAACGAGACGTTCGGCATCACGCTGGCCTTCACCACGGCCGGCGTCGTCATCGCCGAGGCGTTCGTCGCCATGCCGTTCCTCGTGATCGCGGTCGAGGGTGCGCTGCGCGGTGCCGACGAGCGGTACGAGGAGGCCGCCGCCACCCTCGGCGCCGGGCGGTGGACCACGTTCCGCCGCGTCACGCTGCCCCTCGTCGCGCCTGGTGTGGCCGCCGGTGCGGTCCTGTGCTGGGCCCGCGCTCTGGGCGAGTTCGGCGCCACCATCACCTTCGCCGGCAACTTCCCTGGGCGCACCCAGACGATGCCGCTCGCGGTTTATCTCGCTCTGGAGAAGGACCTGGAGTCCGCCATCGTGCTCAGCCTGATCCTGCTCGCCGTGTCCGTCACGATCCTCGCCACCCTGCGTGACAGATGGATCAACACGCCATGACGCCGGTCCTGGATGCCCGGCTCGTTGTCGAGCGCGGCGGCTTCCGCCTCGACGTCGGCCTGCGCATCGGCGCGGGCGAGGTGGTGGCGCTGCTCGGTCCCAACGGCGCCGGCAAGACAACCGCCGTGCGGGCGCTCGCCGGTCTGGTTGCGCTGACCGACGGCCACATCGTCGTCGGCGGCCGGCGGTTCGACGACCCCCGCGCGGCCACATTCGTCCCCCCCGATCAGCGCCCGATCGGCGTTGTGTTCCAGGACTATCTGCTCTTCCCGCACCTGACGGCGCTGGACAACGTGGCGTTCGGCCCCCGCTGTCATGGTGCGTCGCGCCCAGCCGCCCACGAGACCGCGGCCCGCTGGCTGGCTCGGGCGGGCATGGCCGACCTGGCCCGCCGCAAGCCCCGACAACTCTCCGGCGGACAGGCCCAACGCGTCGCGCTGGCCCGGGCGCTCGCCGTGGACCCGGCCCTGCTGCTGCTCGACGAGCCCCTCGCCGCACTCGATGCCCGCACCCGGCTGGACACGCGGGCCCAGCTGCACCGCCACCTCACCGACCACGCCGGCGCGACCTTGATCGTGACGCACGACCCGCTCGACGCTCTGGTCCTGGCCGACCGGCTCGTCATCATCGAGGACGGCCATGTGGTGCAGGAGGGCGATGCTGCCACCATTACCGCGCGTCCGCGCACCGACTATGTCGCCCGCCTCGTCGGTCTCAACCTCTATCGTGGCCGCGGGATCGGCCACACTGTCACTCTCGCCGACGGATTCGTCATCACCGTCGCGGACACCATGGACGGCGACGCCTTCGTCGCCTTTTCCCCCGCCGCCGTTGCCCTGCACCTCGACCTCCCCTCGGGTAGTCCGCGTAACACCTGGCCCGCGACGGTTGCCGGGATCCAGCGCCATGGCGACAACCTGCGGGTCCAACTTTCTGGTCCGATCGGCGCCGCGGCGGACGTCACCCCCGCAGCCGCCGCACAGCTACGACTTCAGCCGGGCCAGCTGGTCTGGGCTGCCGTCAAGGCGACCGAGACGCGGGCCTACCCGGCCTGACTGAGACCGTAGCGACGGCGTTGTGCTCGGTGGCGTCGGGGCCCAGCGGCGTCGGCATCAGCGGCGGCGGCATCAGCGGCGTCGGGATCGGCGGCGTTGAACGCTGTGCCGCGGGATACGGCGCCAAAGACGCGGGCAGATGTCCAGTGCCTAACCCAGCCCCCGTCCACGATGCGCGCGCGACGGCAGCGGATCGACGCCGCAGGCAGCATCTGACCGAGGCAGCAGGCACAATCTGTCGGCATGGGCGATGTCGTGATCGTGACGGGTGGGAGCCGTGGCATCGGCGCGGCGACGGCGCTCGGCGCTGCGAGCCGGGGGTACGACGTGTGCGTGGCCTACCGGGAGCGGGCCGACGCCGCGGCGGCCGTGGTGGCGCGGAGCATGGAGACCGGGGCACAGGCACTGGCTGTCCAATGCGACGTCTCCATGGAGGCGGACGTGGTCCGACTGTTCTCCACCGTGGACGAACAGCTTGGGCCGGTCCGGGCGCTCGTCAACAATGCCGGCATCGTCGGTCGCCAGGCGCGGGTCGAGGATCTCGACGCGGCACGGGTGGAGCAGATGCTCCGGGTGAACGTGGTGAGTGCGTTCCTCTGTGCCCGCGAAGCGGTACGGCGTATGAGTAATAGGCGCGGCGGTGCGGGCGGCGCGATCGTCAACGTCTCATCCCGCGCCGCCACACTGGGGAGCCCTGGCGAGTATGTGGACTACGCGGCCTCGAAGGCCGCCGTGGACGTGCTTACCGTGGGTCTCGCCGCCGAGGTGGCTGCGGAGGGCATCAGGGTCAACTCGGTCCGGCCAGGTCTGATTGACACGGAGATTCACGCCAGCGGCGGTGAGCCGGGTCGGGTCGAGCGGCTCAAGGAGCGGGTACCGCTGGGCCGAGGCGGCCAGCCCGACGAGGTCGCGGCGGCAATTCTGTGGTTGCTCTCGCCCGAGGCATCCTATGTGACCGGTGCGATCCTCGACGTCGGCGGCGGCCGCTAGCCGGCGCCAAGATCCCCGTGATCATGAGCTGACCGTCGCGAATCAGCGTCGATCATGACCTCCAGGTCATGATCGACGCTTGAGGTTGTTTGTTGGATGAGACGCCATGCCTCGGCCACGTGTTCACGGGTCGTCTGTGGTGCGCCGATCGCGAGCCGTAGCACGAACCGGTCGCGAACCTTCGTATGGGTGAGATACAGCGCGCCGGAGGCGTTGAGGCGGCGAAGCAGCTCGGCGTTCGCTGCATCCGACGCGGCATCGTCATCGAGGCGGAGGCGGAAGCAGACAAGCGAGAAGGGGTACGGCGCGACGATCTCGAAGCGCCGGTCGGACCGTACCCAGGACGCGAACTCCTGCGCCACCGCGACGCCGGACCGGATGTGCGCCCGCAGCCCTTCCGCGCCGTACCACCGCAGCACGAACCAGAGCTTCAGTGCCCGGAACCGCCGCCCCAGCGGTACCTGCCAATCGCGGTAGTCGATGACCGCCCCCGACTCGGTCGCGGCGTTGCGCAGGTACTCCGGCAGCACCGACAGCGCCTGGATCAGCTCGGCCCGGTCGGCCACCCAGAAGGCGTCGCAGTCGAACCCGGTCAGCAGCCACTTGTGCGGATCGAAGCAGTACGAGTCGGCGAGCTCGACTCCGGTGTGCGACCACCGCAGTTCGGGGCAGATCGCCGAGGCACCAGCGTAGGCGGCGTCCACATGAAGCCATACCCCGAACTCCCGGCACATCTCACCGATTTCCGGCAGTGGGTCGACCGCGGTTGTCGACGTGGTGCCGATGGTCGCGACCACGAGCGCGGGGACGCGATCCGCTGCGCGATCGGCCTCAAGAGCGGACCGCAACGACGCGGGCCGCAGGGCAAGCGTGGAACTGTCCACATCGATCAGTCGCACGGCGCCATCGCCAACACCGGCGAGGCGTGCGGCCTTCTCGATGGACGAGTGACCCTGGGTCGACGTGTAGATGGTGTAATGGCGATCCACGCCGTCGGTCCGCCAACGGCCACCGCTGGCCCGGTACAGGGCCACCAGGGTGGCGACCAGAGTCGCGGATGACGCGGAGTCCTGGATGACCCCACCGCCCTGCCCCGACGAGCGGAACCGGGCCGGCAGGTCGAGCAGGTCGGCGAGCCAGTCCAGCATCACCGTCTCCATCTCGGTGCACGCTGGACCGGTCGCCCAGAGCATGCCCTGTACGCCGATGCCGGCACACACGAGGTCGGCGAGAACCGACGGGCCGGACGTGTTCGCCGGGAAGTAGGCGTAGAAGTTTGGGTGCTGCCAATGCGTGAGTCCCGGCGTCACCACCGTATCGAGATCCTTGACGATCTCGTCGAATCCCTCGCCCGTCTCGGGTGCCCGGGCGGGCAGGAACGCGGCGGTGTCGCCAGGGGAGACATCGGGGGTGACCCGCCGTTCCGGCAGCCCGGACCAGTAGTCCGCGACCCAGTCGACGACCTGGTGCCCGTACCGTCGGAACTCGTCGGCTGTCATGTGCGGCGCCTGTTCGACCATGCCGCGACTCTAATCCCAGGTCAGCCGCGCCGGCGTGGGTCCGGTCCCAGATGTTGCGCGAACCAGGTGAGCACGGGACCGAGGTCACCCCACGCCTTCCGTACCCGGTCCAGAGGCTCTGCCGTCGACAGCCAGGCCCCGACGGGCCAATCCCGGCGCAGCACCACGTGACGGTGGCGGAGGAGCTCGAGCCGGGGATGGTTGGGCGTCACGCCGCGTGGTGCGGTCTTCATCGTGTCGCCATCGATGGTCCACCCGCCCCGCACTAGTGTGGCGACGGCACGGGCGAGGCGCGGCCCCGACCGGCTGTCGAGTACGGCCTGGCGGAATGCAGCCAGCTGTGATGGTGCGAGCCGCATCATGCCGCCCCACACCGCCAATCCGGCCAGGCTCAAGCGAACTCCGAGACCGACCCGGTCCGCCACCTCGAGCTCTGCGCACTGGTTACGCCACAGGTACGGGTCGCGGTGCAGATGCCATACGTGTGCGGGCCCGAAGTCGGCGGCGAGCGCATCGCACAGGTCAGCCATGGGCGCCCGCACGAACGTCTCCCGTGCATCGCGGCGGGCGGCGTCGCCGACACCCTCCGCTTCGGCCTGCTCCAGCAGCAGCGCCTCGTCGCTCCACCCAATGAACTCGGAAGCCACCAACGCATCCTCCCTTGCCCGGCGCGCGGTGGGTAGGTTTGCGGGCGTGACAGTCATCCGCATCGGCGTGCTCGGCGCCGCGCGCATCGCCCCCAACGCGATCATCAAGCCGGCGCGGGCGGTGGACGGGATCGAGGTGCTGGCACTGGCTGCGCGAGACCGGGCGCGGGCGGCGCACTTCGCTAACAGGTGGGATGTGCCTGTCGTCCACGGCGACTACGCGGCCGTCCTGGACGACCCGATGGTGGACGCCGTCTACATTCCCCTGCCCAACTCGCTCCATGCACAGTGGACACTGCGAGCGATCGCCGCGGGCAAGCACGTCCTGTGCGAGAAACCCTTCACCAGCAACGCGGCCGAGGCACGCGCGGTGGCCGAGGCGGCCGAAGGGTCCGGCCTTGTCATTATGGAGGCGTTCCACTACCGCTACCACCCGCTGATGCGACGGGTGCTCGGCCTGATCGCCGATGGTGCCATAGGTCCAGTTCGCCGCGTCGAGACGGAACTCAGCTTCCCGCTGCCACTCTTCGGTGACATCCGCTACCGCCTCGATCTCGCCGGTGGAGCGCTGATGGACGCGGGCTGCTATGCCGTGCACTGCCTTCGACAGCTGGGGACTGGCGAGCCAGAAGTCGTCAGCGCGGAGGCGAAACTCCGCTCGCCCGGGATCGACCGGGCGATGACTGCATCGCTGCGCTTTCCGGACGGCGCCACCGGGCGGGTCACCTGCTCGATGTGGTCACGGCGGTTGTTGGGTATCTCCGCGAAGGTGGTCGGCAACACCGGCCGTCTCAAGATCTTCAACTTTGTGGCGCCGCACGTCTACCACCGGCTCACGGTCAGCTCGCGCGGGCGGAGCCGGCACGAGCGGGTGGCGGGCGAGCCAACCTACACGTGTCAACTCCGCGCGTTCGCCGCCGCGGTGCGCGACGACGGCGAGGTGCTGACGCCGGCCTCCGACGCGGTGCGCACGATGCAGGTGATCGACGACATCTATCGCGCGGCGGGTCTGCGGCCGCGCGGATAAACCGGCGGGGATGCCGACGCTAGCGCCGCCGGCGCAGCGCGACCTGCTGCCCGATGATCGCGAAGCCAGACGGCCGGTAGAGCGCGATCGCGGACGCGTTGCTCCCCGGCGTCATGACCGCGACCGCAGTGGTCTGGCGGTGAACCAGTGTTCGGAACAACTCTTGGTTCGGCCTCGGGTACCCAAGCGGCGACCCGGTTTCCGCGAGATCGAATCGCGCATCGCCGCGAACGTCGGCTAGGCTCTGGACTGGCCTCCCCCACGGTGCCGTCCCCCGGCACCGGGAGCCGCCGCCTAATCGCCTATGGGCGAGCCGGGGACCCATGCAACTGGGGTGAATCCGCACAAAGCGGTAGGGGTACTTCCGCCCCGAACCCGTCAGCTAACCCGGTCGGCGGCCGACCGGAAGGAACAGGATTCTTGCGCTCCGACGCAGCCGTTCGCCGCTACGTCGTCTTGACCCTGGCAGTACTCGTCGGTCTGGTGGGCATCGTGGCTGTCGCCACACCGGCCTCCGCCGACCCGGGCACCGACGGCGAAGGTGGGACGGCCTCCCTGATGGAGCAGCTTGACGCGGCCTCGAGAGGCTACCTCGACGCCAAGGCTCGGTTGGACGCCTCCAAGATCCGCCAAAAACAGCTTACCGGTCAGCTTCAAACGGTCGAGCTCGAACTGAGTTCGCAGTCCGAGGCCGTCGACGAGATCGCCGTGGCCGCTTACATGTCCGGTGGTCTCGGCCCTCTCGCCGGGGTTCTGAACAGCGGCTCGCCCGATATCTTCATCGACCGGGTCACCCTGTTGAACGCGGTAGCCACGAGCGAGGACGCCCAGGTGCGCGAACTCACGTCGACCCGGGAGCGGGTTGCCGCAGCCAAGGCGGCGATCGACACCGAGGTCAAGCAGCAGCGGGCGCAGCTCTCCGTCATGGCCGAGCGTAAGGAACAGGCCGAGAAGGCTCTGCGTACGGCGGGTGGTGGTCAGGTAACGAGCGGGTTCACCAGTTCCAACTCATCTCAGGCCGCGCCCGCCCGGCGAAATGCAGACGGGTCCTGGCCGAGGGAGTCATGCAGCCTCAACGACCCGACGACGAGCGGCTGCATCACGCCGCGGACGTTGCATGCGCTCAACCAGGCGAAGGCCGCCGGATTCACCCGATATGTCTCATGCTACCGGGCCGGTGGCTCCGGTGAGCACCCCAAGGGTCGCGCCTGCGACTTCGCCGCGCAGAAAGGCGGCTTCGGGGGCACGGCGACGGGCGGTGATCGTGCGTACGGTAACAATCTGGCCACGTACTTCATCCGCAACGCGAGCCGGCTCGGCGTGCTCTATGTGATCTGGTTCCGCCAGATCTGGTTGCCCGGGTCGGGGTGGCGTTCCTATAGCGGAGGCGGCAGCCCGTCGGCCGACCACACCAACCACGTCCACCTATCGATGTACTGACGCTGGGTGCGCGGCGGTCCTGGGGCGCGTCAGTCCTGGAGCCAGCCGCGCCTTCGCGCAGAAGCGACCAGTCGTTGGCGTATCTCCACGATCTGTGCGGCGGTGACAGCGGGGGACACCGCGATGAGCACGTCGGTGATCTCCTGGGTGTACTCGGCCGCGGGGATCACGTCGGACAGGTCGTCGTCCAGCCCGTCTTCGTCGTCCCAGTCTCCCCTCGGGACCGCGGATGACGGAGGTGCATCGAGCACCTTGACGTCGTAGGCCTTGAGACCACGCTGACCTTCCATGACCTCGAACTGCACCCGCATCCCAGCTCGAGCTGTCTGCGCGTGCGCCTTGAGTTCCTCCATGTGCAGGAATACGTCATCGCCACCGCCGTCTGGAGCGATGAACCCGTATCCCCGGGTCTTGTTGAACTGCACAATCCGACCAGTAACCGCCACACGAACCAGCTCCAACCGACCACCGAATAGCCCTGTGCGGACCACAATACGGCTATCCGGGGGTTGGACGCAGCACAGAACCCTGAGCTCTCGTCGATCTAGGGCGGAGCCGCGTGGTTTGATCTTCGAGCACGCGACTATGCCCTTGATCGACGGGGCTCGACGCGCCCCTATTCACCGCGCGCCCGTTCGGTCAACGCGCGCCGTTCACCTGCTTGACACGGACCCGTCGGTGACGAAGCCTCAACAGGGGGCTGGGTGCGCCGCCGAACCGGAGGAGCCGGCGGAGGTGCCCAACAGGGGGTGGTGATGACGGCGGTGCACCTGCGCATCATCGGCCGCCGCTTGCCCGGATCGACCTGGTCAGGCCGAAGCGGGATCCACGTCGGCGTCCAGCGGGGTGCCGAGGTCGTCGGGTTGGTCATCGGGGACGCCGTCGATGCTGTCTTCGACATCGACCTCGACGTCGTCGACGGCGAGGACGGTCAGCTCGACTTCCGCGGGCCGTACGTGCAAGGACGGCGCGGCGAACGCTTCGTGTACCTCAGCTGGGGCGAGGTCGACGACGAAGGGACGTTCGCCATGTTTCGTAGGCTCAAGCTTCATCTCGCGCCCTTGGTCGAGTACACCTCGGCGGAGAGTGTGCTCGCCGCGAAGAAGATCCAGGCCGTGCTCGAGCTCACCGACACCCGCGGGCGGCCGTTGGCCGCGTCGGTGCGCCCACCCTGGGTCACCTGGCGGATCGGCTTCGGCAGCCGGAGCTCAGCCTGACGCTCTCAGCATGACGCTCTCAGCCTGACGCTCTCAGCCTGACGCTCTCAACCCGACGCTCTCAACCCGACCGGCGCAGCCGCTCGACGGCGTCGGGATTCGCCGCGAGATACCCCGCGAGTCCCATCGGCGGGTGCCCGGCCAACGTGCCGATGTGGTCGCTGACGACATCCAACTCACCGGCGGCAATCGCGGCGTGCGTGCTCACCCAAGCGTCAACCTGCCAATCCGGCGCGCCGTAGTGCGCCCGCGACGCGTACGCCTCGGCCAGGGTCTCCGGTACATACGTGATGCTTCGCCCGCTCGCCTCAGACATCACCTCGGCCATATCGTGCAGGGTCACCGCCTCGGGACCGGTGAGGTCGTAGGCGCGCCCGGCGTGCTCACCCGTGTCCGCGAAGAGCACCTGCACCGCCGCGTCCGCGATGTCATCGCGAGTCACGGCGGCGACGTGCCCGTCGGCGGCCGGGCCGCGAAGCGCGCCATCGGAACCGACCCAGGTTGGGAACGCGTCGAGGTAGAGGCTGTCGCGGAGGAACGTGTACCGCACGCCGCTGGCCCGGATGTGCTCCTCGGTCTGCCAGTGGTGTCGGGCGAGGGTGAACGTCGCGTCTTCGGCCGCCGCGAGAAACGACACGTAGACGATGTGGCTCACCCCAGCCGCGACCGCTGCGTCGACCGCGGACCGATGGTGCCGCATCCGGTCGGCGGACTCCGAGGCCGAGACGAGCAACAGCGTCGATACGCCGGTCAGTGCCGAGCGCATGGCGCCGCCGTCGACGTAGGACGCCACCGCAACGGATGCCGTCGGCAGGTCGGGAGCGCGCGTGGGGTCACGCACGATCAGCCGCTGCGCGACGCCGCGCTCGGCGAGTCGTCGGGCGACCCGTCCGCCGAGCCCTCCGGTCGCGCCGGTCACGCCAATGAGGTCACTCGATGTCATGTAGCCCAGAATGTCATGTGACCCAGACGTGCATGCGCCAGACTGGCCGGGTGAGTGAGTACCCGTGCTGCCAGGTGATCACGACGGTTGCATCCCGCGAGGCGGCCGACCTACTCGGCCGCGGCGCCGTTGAGGCCCGCCTCGCCGCCTGTGCGCAGGTCGTTGGCCCCATCACGAGCACGTACTGGTGGCAGGGCGCGGTCGAGTCGGCCGAGGAGTGGCAGGTCCTCTTCAAGACCACCACCGACCGGTACGCGGAGCTGGAGGCCCACATCCGCAGCCACCACAGCTACCAGGTGCCGGAGATCCTGTGCACGCCTGTGTCGGCGGGCAACACTTCCTACCTGTCCTGGCTGACGGCCGAGACCCGGGTGTAGGCAGCGGCGGCCACGACTAGGTCCTCCCACGCCTCACCCACGCTCTTGAATACCCGCGGCCGTCCGGACGCCGGTGTGACCCGACCGGCCACCAGGTCAGCCAGGTCGCCCGCGACCAACTCGGCCGGGTCACCCGCCAGCACCAGGTCGCCGGCGGTCGCGGCGCTGGCCCGGCTCTCCACCACGACGGTCGCCTGGCGCACCAGCGCCGCGTCCAGTTCCCGTGCGTCGGGCTCGTGCGAGCCGACCGCCACCACGGTCGCCTCGGCCAGAAGCCGCGACGAGTCGAAGAGCGGCTGGCGCGCGGTCGTGCAGCAGGCGACGAGGTCCGCGTCGGCGATGGAATCGGGCGATCCAGCGGAGGCGGCGAGGCCCAACCGCAGCGCCCACTCGACAACGGCGGGGGCACGATCGGGCGTCCGGGTGACGACGCGTACCGATCGCAGTTGGCGCACCGCTGCGATCGCCTCGACGTGGGCGATCGCCTGCGGACCGGCGCCGAAGACGACAAGCCGGCTGGCCTCGGCCGGGGCCAGCCGGTCGACCGCCAGCGCCGACACGGCCGCGGTACGCACGGCGGTGAGTGCCGCAGCGTCGAACTGCGCCACGGGCACCAGCGTGGCCGAGTCGAATAGCAGGTATACCCCGTTGATCCGAGGAAGCCCGAGCACCGGGTTGCCGGGTGCAACCGTGACGACCTTGACGCCCACGTACGGGGCAATCTCCGCCGGCATGAGGAGCAGCTGTCCCGCGGCCGTGTCGATGATCTGGCGCGGCGGGGTACCCGCCGTCGTGCCCGGATTGGTCACCGCGTCGGCGAGGGCCGCGACGGCGTCCGGGTACGGCAGCGCCGCCCGCAACGCAACCTCGTCAATCCGCTGCATCGTCGATCCGCTGCATCATCGCTCTACTGTAGACTCATCGGAGCTGGAACCCGTCGCCCAGCGGGTCGTCCGGATCCACGGTGAATGTGTGCTGCCCGGTCCGGTACGCGTTGCCCGCCACCTCGGTCACGACGGCCGCCCGCCCGTCGTAGTCGACCTCGGCCACCACGTGGCCTAGGAACGTGGTCCCGATGATGCTGTCGTGGCGCAGGACCGTGCCGGCCGGGAGAGCGCCGTCGGCGTGGAGCAGTGCGAGGCGTGCGCTTGTCCCCGAGCCGCACGGCGATCGATCGACCTCGCCGTCGGCGAAGACTGTGCAGTTGCGCTGGTGCACCACAGCCGACGTAGCCCCGCCGGACGACGCTCCGGACGTGGCCCCGAGGTCGTCGAACCAGATCGTGCCGTAGACGCCGGACAGGCGTGGATCGGTGGGGTGCCGCGCGGCGCCCGTCGCGTTGAGCGAGTCGCGGATCTCGCGGCCGAGCCTGATCAGGTCGGTCAAGTGCGCTGGCGTGACCGCGAGGCCGAGGTCGGCCGCCCGGGCCGAGGCGTAGCCGGCCCCGCCGTACGAAAGATCGACACTGATCTCGCCGCCGCTGGTCGCGACGGGCACGGCGCGCGATAGCGGATAGGCGGGGACATTGCGGAACGCGACCGAGCGGGTACGCCCGGCGACCCGCTCGGCCCGCGCCGTCACGCGGCCGCTCGGCACGTCGATCACGACCTCCACCGCACCGTCGTCGGGTGCCGAGACCAGGCCCGCGTCGATCGCGTACGCGCCCAGCGCGATCGTGCCGTGACCGCACGCGGTCGAGAAGCCGTCCTTGTGCCAGAAGAGCGTGCCGAGCAGGGCCCCGGCGTCGTCCGGCGGCACCAGGAAGCAGCCGTACATGTCCGCGTGGCCGCGCGGCTCGTTGCAGAGCAGCGCGCGCAACCGGTCGGCCGGCCCCGCGATCGCGGCCTCGCGACGCTCGAGCACCGTCGAGCCGGGGATGTCGGGCGCGCCCGCGGTGACGATCCGGAACGGCTCGCCTGCGGTGTGGTAGTCGACGGTGGTGATCACGTGGCCCCCTCTGGGCGACGCTCCCTCTGGGCGAGACTCCCGATGGGCGACGCTGCGCCAGCATAGGCCGGCCGCTAGGCTCCTGCCCGTGTACTGGGGCCTCGCCGTCACCATCATGATCGCATCCCTGCTCGTCGCCGGGTGGTGCTTCGTTGCGGCGGCTCGCGACCGCTGGATAGGCATGACTCACCTGGCCGGGCTCGTCGTGGTGGAGGTCGCCCTCCTCGCCCAGGCGACCGTGGCGTTGGTTCGCATCGGCGGCGGCGATCGGCCGGAGGAGTTCGCCACCTTCGTCGGCTACCTCGCCACGTCGGTTGTCGTTGTGCCGGTCGCGGTGGTGCTGTCCTTCATGGAGCGCACCCGCTGGGGCTCGGTGATCGCCGGTGCCGGTGCCGTGGTGGTGGCAGTCCTGACGCTACGGCTGCAGCAGGTCTGGGCGCTGCCACGGTGAGTGCCGCACGGGCAATCAACACCGGACCAGGCCGCGTGCTCATCGGCCTCTATGCGCTGTTCGCGCTGGCCGCCGGAGCGCGGGCCGGTGTGCAGATCGCCACCCGCTTCGACGAGGCTCCGGTTGCCTATCTGCTCTCCGCTGC
>Ga0209889_1000272_pt1 | contig 13471 bp, 10 predicted proteins | sample GWRWN1_0_10_FD_187233 | JGI IMG/M metagenome (GOLD analysis project Ga0209889, IMG submission 187233) | Riverbed sediment microbial communities from areas with no vegetation in Columbia River, Washington, USA - GW-RW N1_0_10 (SPAdes)... | ecosystem: Environmental > Aquatic > Freshwater > River >... | reverse complement strand
CTGTTCCTGCTTTTGCTGGTGATCGCGGCGCTGGTCGTTTTCGGTCGCTACCTAGGCAACCACCCTGACCCGGTCGAGGCGTTCGGCGACCGCATCGGCGCGTGGGGGCCGCTCCGGTTGCTCGACCGCGCTTACGACGCGGCGTTTCGGCGGCTCACCGCGAGGGTGGGTGTCGGCGGCGCCGTGGCCACGAGCGTCCTTCTCGGCGTGGGCGTCCTGCTCGCGTTCGGTATCGGCCTGACCTGGGCCATCGACAGGTTGGTCAGCACCAGTGGCTTCCCGCTGGTGGACCCGCTGGTGGTGGAGTGGGTCGCGACCCAGCGGACGTCGGCCGTCACCGACGCGGCGGTCACCACGCTGTCGGTGCTGCGCGGGTCGTTTCTGGTGGTCGCGGCGGGAGTCGTGGGTCTGGTGCTCAACAGCCGGCCCGGGCGCTGGCGGGCGGACCTACTCGGCGTGCTCGGCACCGTGGGTGCCTTCATCCCGCTCGTGATCCTCGCCGTCGCCGCCGACTGGGTCCGTCCGGCGGCGGCTGGAGAGGCCGGCGAGGCAGGACCCTTCCCCAACCAAGTGACGCTCGTCACCGCAAGCCTCGGCATGGTCGCCTGGCTGCTGACCCGACAGCGCCTCCCGTGGGGCGGCAAGGTGGCCGCGTGGATGGTCGCGATCGGCCTGGTCGTAATCGTCAGCACGGCCCGGCTCTATGTCGGCTGGAACTGGCCCAGTGAGATCCTCGCATCGATCCTGCTCGGCGCGCTCTGGGTGGTCGTATTCGCCGTGGCGTGGCGGACAAGGGACCGGATCCGGGCCGCCGACGCCGCGACCGCGGAGGTCTTGACCGGATCGCCAGCGCGCCACTGAGCCGTGGCGCGACTGCGCGCGGGGTCGGAGTGTGCGGCAGGCGTGCGCGGCGTCGTGCGGGTAAGGTCGATCCGGTCACACGGGGAGGATCGAACATGACGATATATGGCCAGCCCGCGAGCGCCGCCCCCGCGGGCAGACCACCGAGAAGGCCCGCGACCAGAGGCTGGGGCAAAGCAACGTACTGGGTCGCCGCAGCGGGCGCGTTCGTTCTCGTCCTGGCACTGGGCACGGTCGGGTGGGCGCTGCTGCGCCCGGACTCCGCGTCGGGACGGCCGCTGTCGCAGAACGCGGCCCCAACCGGCGACGCCACGGTATCTCCCATGGAGACCACCCCGCCGGCGGCGAGCCCGTCGCCAACGCCCAAGCCAACCCCGACGAGGAGGCCGACCCCGAAGCCGACCCCGACCAAGAAACCTCCGGCTGCGGAGCGCCCGCCGGCGCCGAATCCCAAACCGACGCCGAGCCCCGGCTGCACGCCCACGTACTCCGGCCCCAAGGCTCCGATCGCCGACGTGAAGCAGGCACTTGTCGCGGCGGCGCAGCGCCAGTACTGGGTCGGCGTCGTCCCCCCGGCGGATCTCAAGGGTCCGCTGCCGGTCATCACTGTCCCCGCCAACCTCATGAAGGCGGTCGCATGGCAGGAGAGTGGCTGGCAGTCGACGATCATTGCCTGTGACGGTGGCATCGGGACCATGCAGATCATGCCGTACACCCGCGACAAGGTGAACCTGCGTTTCGGCGAGAACTTCAACATCAACACGCTCGAGGGCAACACGGCGATTGGCGCCGCCTACATCGAGTGGCTCATCATGTACTTCGGCCTGTACTACTTCGGCGCGTATGACCTGTCAGCGACCGCCCCGGTAGGCGACGGCGGTGCGACGATGCGGCTGTTGGACGTCGTGGTCGCCTCGTACAACGTCGGGCCGGGCAACGTGGAGGACCTCAAGGGAACCCCAGACGGCAGCGACGACACACTGTCTATCCCGAATCAGAGCTACGTCAACAACGTCAAGGCGCTGATGACTAATTGCGAATGTCTGGCATACTGACGCCCTGCGTTACGCGCCTGTCGATCCGTCGATGAGTTCGCGAAGGATGTCGGCGTGTCCGTTGTGGCGCGCCGTCTCCTCGACCATGTGCAGCATGATCCCGCGCAGGTCGATATCGTCCCCCCACGGGGTCGGGACGACCTGGTCCAAGGACGGAGCGGCCGCGACGATCTCCCGGCTACGTTGACAGATCCGCTGGTAGTCGGCGGCGATCGCCTCGATCGTGTCCTCGGGTCCGGCTCTCCACTCGGCGTTCGGGTCGTCCTCAGTGGCGTAGATGTCCGGCTCGTCCTGACTCGCGAAGATCTTCGCGAACCAGCCATGTTCGGTTTCGGTCAAGTGCTTGAGCAGGCCGAGCAGGCTCAGGCCGGAGGGCACCATCACCCGACGAGCCTGCTCATCATCAAGACCGTCGAGCTTCATCAGGATGGTGGCTCGGTGGAAGTCGAGTTGGCCAGCGATAGCCGCGCGTTCCGCGGCGACGAAAGGCGGCCAGGCCCGCTCGACCGGGTTCTTGAATGTCATCGAGGACCTCCTCTTATCCGGTGAACCCACGCCGTCGACCGTACGGTCGAGGTGTGACATCTGCGACCGCGTCGATCCCGACACTCACCAGCGCCACCGCGGCGCGCGCGCTGCGTCTGCCGCCGCCGCTGACCCGCGACGTGCGGGTCCGTCGGGGGATCGGAGTGCGGGCGCGCGACGGCGTCATCTTGCGTACGGACCACTACGCGCCGCGACTTCCCGACGCACCGACAGTGCTGGTACGGACCCCGTACGGTCGCGGCGGTCTCAACGCGGTCGCGGCGCGGGTGCTGGCCGAGCGCGGCTTCCACGTGGTCGTCTCCAGTTGCCGGGGGACGTCCGGCTCGAGCGGCGTCTTCGACCCCATGCGGCACGAGCGCGACGACGGACTGGACACGGTGGAGTGGCTGCGTCGCCAGCCGTGGTTCACTGGCCGGCTCGGCACGTTCGGACCGAGCTACGTCGGCTACACCCAGTGGGCCATCGCGGATGTGCCGGAGCTCGCCGCCATGGCCACCGTCGTCACGGCATCGCAGTTTCGCGACCCGACCTACGCCGGGGAGTCCTTCTCGCTGTTCACAACGCTCGCGTGGGCGTCGCTGCTCCAGGCGCAGGGTGGGCCGTGGCTGGCGAACACCATCGAGTTGCTGCGTGGCCAGCCACGCCTGCGCCAGGCGTTGGCGCATCTCCCGCTCGGCGAGGCCGACCGGCTCGCAACCGGGGAGGAGGTCGGCTTCTTCCGGCGTTGGCTGGAGCTCGCCGGCCCGTCCCACCCAGCCGCCGACGAGTACTGGGGTGAGCTGGCGCACGACCGCCGCGTCCCCGATGTCACGGCCCCGGTGCTCATGGTCGGCGGCTGGCACGACATATTCCTCCCGTGGCAACTGCGCGACTACGCGGCCCTGCGAGCCGCGGGCTCTCAGCCGTACCTGACGATCGGACCGTGGACCCACGGCAGCTACGGGCTGCTGGCCGCGGCGTTGCGGGAGAGCATTGGATGGCTGCGGGCCCACCTGCGCGATGAGAAGGACGGCCTTCGGGCGCGTCCGGTGCGGGTATACGTCGAATCGGGTGGTGGCTGGCGGGAGTACGACGAGTGGCCGCCTCAGATCGGCGAGGCGCAGCCATGGTTCCTGCACGCGGGTGGCGGTCTCGCACCGGCGGCGCCGCGAGGGTCCACTCCGGACGGTTACCGGTACGACCCAGCGGACCCCACTCCATCGGTTGGCGGCCCGCTTCTCGTGTCCAATCTGTCCGGCCCGCGCGACAACCGGGAGCTGGAGGCGAGGCCCGACGTTCTCGTCTACACGACCAGGGCGCTCGACGCCGATCTCGAGGTGATCGGCCCGGTCAGCTCGACGGTGCATGTGCGCGCCTCTCGCCCGTACTTCGATGTCTTCGTGCGCCTCTGTGACGTCCAGCCTTCCGGGCGTTCGCTCAACGTCTGCGACGGGCTGGTGCGTGTCGTCCCAGGGCGCTTCGCGGTCGACGAGGACGGGACGCAGGCGGTGCACGTCGACCTGTGGCCGGCGGCCCATCGGTTCCGAGCGGGCCACCGGCTTCGCCTCCAGATCAGTGGAGGGGCGCACCCGAGGTACGCGCGCAACACCGGTACCGGTGACCCGCTCGCGACCGCGGTCGACTTGCGGCCGGTCGAGGTCGAGGTCTACCACGACCCCGACCGGCCCTCAGCCCTGATGGCGCCGATCATGACCTGGAGGTCATGATCGGCGCCATTTCACGACGCTCAGCTCATGATCACGGCGATCTTGTAGCGCTGGCGGCGCCACTTATAGATAGAAGCCGCCCACTGGTTCGGGCTTGGGTGTGGCGACCGGCCCGGTGCCGTCGCGCAGCGCGAGGAGCTGGGCGAGCGTGGCGCCCGAGGCCCCAACGCCGGTGGGGCGGCCGAGCCAGGCGACGGCCTCCGCGTACGGAAGTGAACCGACCTCGATCTGGGCCAGGCAACGCCCCGGGCGCGTGACGGCGGGGTGCAGGCGCGCGACGTCCTCGTTCGTGGTGATTGCCACCAGGACCTGCCGTCCCTGACCAAGCAGCCCGTCGGTGAGGTTGAGCAGCCGGGACAACGCCTGCCCGGTCGTCTGCTTGGCGCCCGATCGGATCAGCTCGTCGCAATCCTCAAGGAGCAGCAACCGCCATGGCTTCTCGTCGTCGGAGCCGCCCATGACGACTTCGATGAGGTAGCCCGGATCGGCGAAGAGTCGCTCTGGGTCCAGGATGAAGTCGAGCTGGCACCACTCCCGCCACTCCCGGGCGAGCGAACGCAGGGCCGTCGTCTTACCAGTGCCCGGCGGGCCGTGCACGAGCAGCATGCGACCGCTGAGGTTCTGTCCGTCGACGGCGACGAGTCGGTCCATCGCGTCCGCGGCGTTCGGGGCGTAGTTGCGCCGGATCTCCGCCCACGGGGACGCGGCGATCGGCCGGGCACGGCGGCGGGGTCCGTGCCCCGACATGTGCCAGAAGCCAATCTCGACCCGCTCGTCCTCGGCAGCGGGCGGCTCGGCCGCACCATCGGTGGCGAGACCCAGCACAGAACGCGCCAGCTCGTCGGAGACCGCGGTGACACTGACCAGGGCGCCGCCGCTGCGCCAGCGGATCGAACGCAGCGTCCACCCGTCGCCGACGGCGAGCCGGGCGTCCTGACCGTCACCGATCGCGACCCGGCTGGGGCTGACGCCGGGGGGTAGCAGCGTCGCGTCGTCGCGAACGCGATCCAGCCGCTTGGTGTGCGCCCACGGCTGGGTGCCTTTGAGGAAGGCCGACAGCACGAGGGCGTCGAGCACGTCGGCGTGCGAGTCGGTGTCGTCGAACTGCAGGGCCATGGGCAGGCCAGCAGACGGCTCGGTGATAGTCACCGGGCCGGTGTTCACCGCGCGCTCGCGCGTGCGCTGCTGCGTCATGGTCACGTACTCGATGGTCGGTCCCACACGGCCCTTGCGTCGAACGCTTTTCTCACACTGCGCAGATGGTGTGGTTGAGTGGGGTGTGACCGCCGCCAAGCCGATCATCGACGACGTGACCGAGCCGCTTGCGACACCGGCGCGGATCGGGTTCGCCGGCGATTGGCACTTGAACGCCCGTGGGCCGTGGCGGCGATCCGGCACGCGGCGGAGCGTCGCGCCGACGTGATCGTCCATGTTGGAGACTTCGGCTACACATTTGACGGCAGGTTCGTGCGCCGCCTCGATGCGGACCTGCGCGCCGCGGGGCTGCCATTGCTGGTTACGGGCCGGCCGCGGTGGCGGGTCTGGACTGCGACGGGACCACGTTCGACCGCAATCTCACTCTTGTCGATCTCGACGACCTGCTCAGCTGACCCGCAGAGCCGCCATCACACCATCCCGGATCGGCACGATGCTGCCGACGAAGCGGTCGTCCTCGGCGACCAGCCGGTTGTGTTCGCGGATCGCGGCTGTCCAGCCTGGCAAGCCTTCACGGTCGTCACCAGTCGCGACGTGACCGCTCCAGATTACGTTGTCACACAACCACAGCCCGCCGACCCGGATGCGTTCGCGCCCGACGCGCCAGCACTCCGGGTAGCCGTCCTTGTCGACATCGCAGTACACGACATCGAAGTCGCCGGTCTCCGCGGCGAGTCCTTCGAGAGCGTCACCAACCCGGTAGCGCACTCGGTCCCAGCTGCCCGCCTTGCGCAGGTAATCCTCGGCGAGCGTGGCGTTCTTGGCGTCCCCGTCCGTGCAGACCACCAGGCCGTCCGGACCGACCGCGCGTGCGAACCAGTACGCCGAATAGCCGTACCCAGACCCGAGTTCCATCACACGACGAGCGCCGATCGAGCGAGCGGCCAGCTCGAGGTATCGCCCCGTGGCGCGACCGACGATGGGGAAGCCGTGTTTCTCGGCCCGGGCCTCCATCTCGACCAGCACGGGGTCGTCGTGCTCGATCTGGGCAAGCTCGGTCAGATACTTTTCTACTGCGTCGTCCATCCACCGGCTCATACCGGAACCGTACCGTGGACGACGAGAGGTGAGGTCCGTGACGGCGATTCAGACAACAGCGCTGCAGAATCGCGTCACGCCCACTGGCGAGATCGTGGCGGATCGTGGGCGCGGCTTGCTGATGGGCAACCGTGGTTGTCTGCACGGCCGGGATCGCCGACTGGGCGTCGCGCGCTGGCGATCTAAGCTCTGGATCTGCTGCGTCCTCGACTGGAAAGACGTCCGGCGCGACCCCATGCCACCCGGTCGGTGGACAGCGTTGTTCTTCCTGGATGAGGCGACCGCGCTGGCGGCCGGACACCGCCCATGCGGTTATTGTCGACGCGCAGACTTCCTCTCCTTCGCCGAGGCCTGGCGCCGCGCGCGCGGGCTGACGCAACGGCCCCGCGCGGGCCAGATGGACGCCTGGCTACATACAGAGCGGGTTGATTCACGCTCACGACTCCAGTTGACCCGACCGGTCGAGGTGGCCCGGCTGCCCGACGGCGTGATGATCCGCCACGGCGGCGTACCCGGGTTGCTGATCGGCGGATCCGTTCGCCCGTGGACGTTTCGCGGCTACGCGGCCCCGGTCGCGCTGTCGCCAACCGCATCAGCGGACCTACTGACGCCGCCGGCGACCGTTGCGGCGATCGCCGCCGGCTACCGCCCGCTACTGCACCCGAGCGTCGCCGGGATCCACACCCTGCGTGTCTTGCGACCCCATTGACTCAGCCATCCCAGCTCAGCCGAGGCCGGCGCGCCGCAGGGCCTCGGACAATGCGGTGTCGGCCGGCGCGGCACCACGCTGACCGGACTGCTGACGACGGGGCGCATCACGCTTCCCTCCGCCGCTCGACGATGGCCGCGACGATGGCCGCTGACCGGTACGACGATCGCCGTCTCGACCCGTGGATGTGCCATTGGCGGGCTCATCGTCGAGACGCAGCGTGAGTGAGATGCGTTTGCGCGGGATGTCCACGTCGATCACCTTTACCCGTACGACGTCGCCTGACTTCACCACGTCACGAGGGTCCTTGACGAACGTGTTCGACATGGCCGACACGTGCACGAGGCCGTCCTGGTGGACTCCGACATCAACGAACGCGCCGAACGCGGCGACATTGGTGACGATGCCCTCGAGCAGCATGCCGGGTCTCAGGTCGGCGAGCGTCTCGACGCCGTCGGCGAACGTGGCCGTCTTGAACGCCGGACGTGGGTCACGGCCGGGCTTCTCCAGCTCCTTGATGATGTCGGTCACGGTCGGCAGGCCGAATGTATCGTCGACAAACTCGGCCGGCCTGAGTCCACGTAGGACGGTGCCGTTGCCGATCAGAGTCCTGAGGTCGGAGCCCGTGGCCGTGATTATCCGGCGGACGACTGGGTACGACTCGGGGTGCACGCTCGAGGAGTCCAGCGGATCGTCGCCGCCCGGGATGCGCAGGAATCCGGCGCACTGCTCGAACGCCTTCGGGCCGAGCCGAGCGACGCCTTTGAGCGCCTTGCGGGAGCGGAACGGGCCGTTGGCGTCGCGGTGCGCCACTATGTTGGCCGCGAGCCCTTCGCCGATGCCCGACACGCGCGTCAACAGCGGCGCTGACGCTGTGTTGACGTCGACCCCGACCGCGTTGACGCAGTCCTCCACCACCGCGTCCAGCGACCGCGACAGCTTGAACTCCGCGAGATCGTGCTGGTACTGGCCCACGCCGATCGACTTGGGATCAATCTTCACCAGCTCCGCGAGCGGGTCCTGGAGCCGGCGGGCGATCGAGACCGCGCCCCGCAGCGACACATCCAGACCGGGCAACTCCTGAGAGGCGTACGCGGACGCTGAGTAGACCGACGCACCCGCCTCCGAGACGACGATCTTGGTGAGTGTCAGGTCCGGCTGCAGTGCGATCAGGCCGGCGGCGAGCTTGTCCGTCTCCCGGGAGGCGGTGCCATTGCCGATGGCGATCAGTTCGACGGCGTGCGCGCGGGCGAGCCGTGCCAGCGTGGCCAGCGACTCGTTCCACCGCTGTGCCGGCACGTGGGGATAGATCGTGTCGGTCGCAACGACCTTACCGGTGGCATCAACCACCGCCACTTTCACACCGGTGCGGAATCCCGGATCCAGGCCCATCGTCGGCCGCGTTCCGGCCGGAGCGGCGAGCAGGAGGTCGCGCAGGTTGGCCGCGAATACCCGTACCGCCTCGTCCTCCGCCGACTGCCATAGTCGCATCCGCAGGTCGATGCCGAGGTGAGTGAGGATCCGGGTACGCCAGGCCCAGCGCACCGTGTCGAGCAGCCATCGATCGGCCGGCCGGCCGCGGTCGGCGATCGCGAAGCGCGCAGCGATCCCCCGCTCGTAATCACTGGGTCCGGGCTGGGTGGGCGGCCCCATCTGGTTGGGCGACCCCGGCAGGGTGGGTGTTCCGCCCGGGGCCGCGGGCTCCGGCTCTGTCCTGAGATCGAGGATCTCCTCTTTCTCCCCCCGGAACATCGCCAGGATCCGGTGCGAGGGCAGCTTGGGGTACGGCTCGGCGAAGTCGAAGTAGTCGGCGAACTTCGCGCCGGCCTCCTCCTTGCCCTCGCGCACCTTCGCCGCGAGGCGTCCCCGCGACCACATCTGTTCGCGTAGCTGACCGATGAGGTCGGCGTCCTCGGCGAACCGCTCGACCAGGATCGCCCGCGCATCCTCCAGCGCCGCGGCAGCATCGACCACACCCTTCTCCGCGTCGATGAACGAGGCCGCAGCCACGTGTGGGTCGAGCGTCGGATCCGAGAGGAGCTGATCGGCGAGCGGCTCCAGCCCCGCCTCCTTCGCGATCTGCGCCTTTGTGCGGCGCTTGGGCTTGAACGGCAGGTAGATGTCCTCAAGCCGCGCCTTCGAGTCGGCCGCCATGACCTGCGCCAACAGCGCGTCGTCGAGCTTGCCCTGGCTGCGGATGGACTCGAGGATCGCCGTGCGCCGCTCCTCCATCTCCCGCAGGTAGCGCAACCGCTCCTCAAGCGTGCGCAGCTGTGCGTCGTCGAGCATCTCGGTCGCTTCCTTGCGATACCGGGCGATGAACGGCACCGTCGCCCCGCCGTCGAGCAACTCGACGGCGGCCCCCACCTGCCGTTCGCGTACCCCGAGCTCGTCTGCGATCCGCTGATGGATGGTCTTCTGCTGGAACACCGCCGTCGTCACGCGGAGCATTCTAACCGCCCGTCGATCTAGGGCTTAGCGGCGTGAGTGGATCTCCAATCACGTCGCCAAGCCCTAGATCGACGAGGGCGGGGGACGGGGTTGACGGGGTTGGGGAGACTGATCCGGGAAGCCGCCGTCCAAACCGGAGAATCGTAGGAGGGGCGCCATGACATCTGGCGAGAACCGAAATGTCTACCTCGACCAGGTTGTCGCGCAGCAGGAGCGGCTTGAGCAGGACCTTCGCTCCAAGCGATCAGCACCATCGATGCCCATGCCGGCCGCCGCGCCAGCTTCGCTCGGCAAGCGTGGGCGCGGCCTGGCCGGCGTCGGCGTGCGTGGCGGCCCGGACGGCGCAAGCGGGGGTGACGGCCCGGCCGGCGCAAGCGGGGGTGACGGCCCGCCTCCCTCCGCCGTCGACGTGCGGGTCAGCGGGTTCTGGCGGTGGCAGACGGTGCTGGTGCCGCCGAACGCCTTCGTCGTGCACACCCGCCGCGGCCACACCGAGCCGCTGCACGTGGGTCTGGGGACCTCGTTCCGGTTCAACCCGGCCACCGACTCGTACCTCGTCGTGCCCGGTGCGATGCAGACGATCCTCATCAATGCGTACAGCATCTGCCGGGAACTGCAGGGAGTCGTCGTCCAGGCATACGTCCAGTGGATCATCCAGGACTTCGGCACCGCGTACCGCAAGCTCGACTTCAGCGACTCCGACGATCCGGTGCGCCTGGTCAACCTGCAGCTCAAGGAGCAGGCCGAGGCCGCCATCAAGGACAAGGTCGCCACGATGGGCGTGCACGAGGTCCTCAGCGACAAGCAGCCCATCGTGGCCGAGCTCACCGCGCGGCTGCGCGGCGTGGCCGAGGGCGAAGGCGACAGCGACCGCGGCCTGGGTCTGCGCATCGTCACCGTACAGATCAAGGAGGCGGTGGTCAGCTCGTCGCGGCTGTGGGAGAACCTGCAGAAGCCGTTCCGGTCGGATCAGGGTCGCATCGGCCGCCTCGCGGAGCTCGATGCCGAGGAGGCGATCTCTGGTCGCGAGCTCGAGTCGGCGCGAACCCAGGAGACTCAGCGGCTGGAGAGCGAGCGGGAACTCGCCGATCTGCGGGCCCGCAACGACGCGCTGACCTTCGATCGCGACACGGCAGAGAAGGTACGGCGGGCGGAGCGCGACCAGGAGGACGCCCGCCGCCTCGCCGAGCTGCAGAACGAGACGACCCTGCACGCGCTCGCCCTTGAGCGGGCGCGGGACGCGGAGGAGCTGGAGGTCGGCCAGCTGAGACTGGAGCGGGAGTACGCGATAAAGCGGCTTGGGCTCGACGGAGACCTCGCGCTCGCGCGCTCCCGGACCGAGTCCGCCCACGACACGGCGCTGCTCGAGCTCGAACGCGACCGTATTCGCGCGGCCATCGACAACGAGCAGTCACCGGAGAGCATCCAGGCCAAGTTGATCGATTCGCTGCCCGAGATCGTGGCCCAGCTACCCAAGCCGGCGAAGCTCAAGGCGGTGACAATCGGCGGCAACGATTCCACCACCGTCGCCGGGCTCCTCGCGGAGCTCTCCGCGGTCGTCGGGGCACTCAGGTCGGCCGTGTCCCCAGCTGAATAGTCGGATCCTCAGGCGAACTCCGCCGCCCGGCTCAGCCAGAATCCGACGTCGGCGGCGTGGTAGGGGTGCTCGGCGGGTTCGATGTTGTCCAAGAAATGGGCGTAGACGGCCGCGTTGCGGAGCGCCGCCACCGGTCGCAGCAGCTCCACGGCGAGGTGGGGATCGCAGCCCGGGGCGGCCGCTCGCCACCGTGCGGCCCAGGTGTCGATCAGATGGTTCGCGTCGGGTTCGTCGAGCTCCTCAGTGAGCCGCAGGATGTCGAAGGCTGGATGCCCGACAAACGAGTCGCCCCAGTCGATCAGAGTCCGGCGTCGGCCATCGGAGCGCACGTTGCCCGGGTGCAGATCACCATGGACCAGCGTGTCGGGCAGTCCACATGAGGCCACTTTCGCGAGGCGTTCGTCAATGCCCGCGACGAGGGCGTCCAGCCGTGCGTCAGTGCGACCGTGCTCCGTCACCGCCCCGGCGATGTCCGAGGTGAGGTTGGCGGGCCGCCGATCAGGCACACCCGCGCCAATGAGGTCGGTGGTGTTCAGAGCGGCCATGACCTGGATGGGGTGCAGGTCGGCCGCGATGGCATCCCGGATCTCGGGGCCGGCGTCGTACAGGTCCACACCCTCGACATGGTCGAGCAGCATTCGACCGCCGAGCGAGCCGAGCAGCGGAGGAACCGGTTGATCCTCTCCGCTCTCGGCGATCCACCGCAGCACTGTCGGCTCGTGGTCGAAGAAGTGTGGTACGTGCTTGAGCCAGACGGAGCCCGACGGTGTCTCCAGCCGCCAGATGGCGGACAGATTCCACGTGCGCTGCTGGATGGCCTGGGTCACCGGTCCGCGGCCGCGTTCCTCCAGCGCCAACGCGGCCCAGCGGAGGGTCTCGGTTGGACCACCTGGCCTTGCGTAATCGGCGCGGGTGGGATGTTCGGAGAGGTCGACCTCGACCGGCCCGGCATGGATGTCAGGAATCTCGGTCGCCTGCGCAAGGTAGGTGACCGCGCCGCCGTGGGGGATCGGGCGCTCGGCGGAGAGGATCCGAAGGACGGCCACCTCGACCCCGAACCGCTCGCCGGCGGCGGCTATCAGCTCGGCGACCTCCGGCCAGTACGGGATATCGACGGCGAAGGGTGGCAGCACACCCAGCGGCGCACCACCCTCGTCGACTAGGACCAGGGTCACGGTTCGGGACACGGGAAGCGACGCTAGCCAGTTTCGGCCGTATCGGCCACCTATTAGTTGAGTCGCCGGGCTTAGTTGAGCCGCCCGGCAAAGGCCAGGATGAGCGTCTGTACGGCGGCGTTCGCGTCTCGGACTACAAATGTCCGACCGCCGGTGACCTTGGAGGGGCGCCGTGCTACCAGCCGCGGGCGCGCCACTCCGGGAGCGATGGCCGCTCGGCGCCTAGGGTGGAGTCCTTGCCGTGGCCCGGGTAGAACCACGTCTCGTCGGGCAGCCGGTCGAACAGCTTCGACTCCACGTCGCCCAGCAGCGAGGCGAAGTTCTTCGCATTCCCTCGCGTGTTGCCCACGCCACCTGGAAAGAGCGAGTCCCCGGTGAACAAATGTGGGATCCCGTCCGGGTCCCGGTAGAGGAGCGCGACCGAGCCCGGAGTGTGCCCTACGAGGTGGATCACCTCCAGTTCGCATTCGCCTACTCGTACTGTCTGTCCATCTTCGACAGATACGTCCGCCACCGGAAGAGACCCCGCGTCAGCCGGGTGCGCCACGGACTTGGCGCCGGTGGCGGCGACCACATCCGCGAGCGCATACCAGTGGTCGTGGTGCTGGTGCGTGGTGACCACAGTGGACAGCCCATCGTCACCGATCAGGGAGAGTAGCCGGTCGGCGTCGTTCGCCGCGTCGATGAGCAATTGCTGCCCCGTGACGCGGCAGCGCAGCAGGTAGGCGTTGTTGTCCATGGGACCGACCGAAACCTTGGTGATAGTCAGGTCGCTCAGCTCCCGCATGTCCGGCGCACCGCCGGGGCTCACGTCTCCGGTATAGGTCACACCCGAGACCCTAACTCCACGCCGGTACGGGGGGCAGCGCTCCCGGTGGTTCGACGGTCAGCCCGTCGCCGGCGGACCGGCCGATCAGCCACGCGACGGCAACCCACGCGGGCCCGATGACTACCGGCGCCGTCGTGCCCTCACCGAGCACGATGTCGTGTCCGACCTCCGGCGCGCGGATTATCAGGCGCGGTCCGTCGGACCGTTCGCCGAAGTCCCGCCCCAGAGAGCGGATCATGCGCAGCGTGAACGCCTCGGGCCAGTCGGCCGGCGTGTAGCCAGTAGCTAG
>Ga0209889_1000270_pt1 | contig 13506 bp, 12 predicted proteins | sample GWRWN1_0_10_FD_187233 | JGI IMG/M metagenome (GOLD analysis project Ga0209889, IMG submission 187233) | Riverbed sediment microbial communities from areas with no vegetation in Columbia River, Washington, USA - GW-RW N1_0_10 (SPAdes)... | ecosystem: Environmental > Aquatic > Freshwater > River >... | reverse complement strand
GCCCTCGAGCGGCGAGCGGATCGTGCGCTGGACCTCGGCATTGTCCGCCAACCCACCGTGGAATGCGGGCACGACCGCGCTGGGGACGTCGTCCAGGTGGGGCTCGGCCCCGGCCACCGCGTCGGCCAATGGGAAGACGGCGAGCTGGTCCACGCCGTCGACGGGGCAGGCGAGCATCTCGCGCAACGCGGGGGCCTCGTCGGCGATCGACCGGAACAGGCCGTCGTCGGTCCTCACGTCCAGAGGTGACAGCGTGCGGACGACGGCGGTGATCCAGCGGAGCCCCAAACCGCCGGCCACCCCCCAACCGTCATCGCCCGCCGGTGGGTAGTAGGCACCACCGGGTTCGACGAGCGGGCTCAGCAGCACGAGCGTGTCGACCGGCGCGTCCGGGTGCGACATCAGGTACGCCTTGGCGATCAGCGCCCCTTCGCTCTCGGCGACGATCGTGACCGGCCGCTCGACATCGGCCCGGAACGCCTCGACCTGCCGGGTCATCAAGGCCACCGACCGGGAGACGTCGTGGTAGGTGTCGGCGTCTTGGTAGGGCAACGGCCGGCCGTCGGGGTCGACGCCGTGATACGAGAAGCGCCGCTCGTCCGCCCAGGTGCCGATCCCGTCGTCCTGCCCGTCATAGGAGCTCCCGAAGCCCGACACCAACAGCACGGGCCGGCCGGCCTTGGCAGTCGCCGCATTGCCGGCGCCGGCGGCGGTGGCGGGCTCGGCGGCAGCCGTCACATTGGCCGCTCGCGCGAGTTGGTTGCTTCGAGACGAGACGGCGAACCCGACGCTCGCCCCCAGGACGATGACGCCGACCAGGGCGGCGACGCCGAGGGGTGCGACCGGCATGAACCGCCGGGAACGCCGCCCGCAGCGGAGGTTGTGGACGATGCTGTGCCAGGCCCAGGCGTTGAACAGCCCCGTGGCGCCCACCGCCGGGAGACGCAAAGGCACCGGGGTCAGCACGACGGCGGCGCTGGCCAGGGTGAGGACCAGGAACGACAGCAACACCCACCCGACCGTGCGACCGGGCGGGCGCTCCCGCCACCAGGTCGGCACGACCGCACCGTGGTGGAGGAGTGCCGCCACCCCGAGCACCGATGGGACGGCGATGAAGAACAACCACGACAGGGAGACGATGGCCATGCCCAGCAGCAGGGCGGCGAATGGCAGCAGGACCAGCGCCGAGACCATCGTGAACGCCAACGAGCCGACCGCGAGCCGTACGGGACCCGGCGGTTGCTTCCCGATGGGCCATGCGGCCCGGAGGAGGAGCGCGGTGATGGCGGTCCGGGCAACGATGAGGGCGGTCAGCTCGAGCGCGAACGCGTGCCACGACGGGTGGAAGACGAGGAGCCACCGGAGGTCGTGAAACACCCCGAACGGCGCCGGCGCCGTGGCCTGGGGTGCCAGGGCCTGGGCGTCGCTGGCGCCGATCACTCCCAGGATGAGCGCCTCCAGCACGGGTAGTGCCACAGCCAGGACGATGAGTCCGGGATGAGCCGCCAGCGACGGGCAGCCGCACCCCATCGCCTGCCCCCGTCGGCCGACGGGGCCCCCGATCGACCGAGGACGTTGGCGCGCGATCCGGCGGTCGGTCGTCGTTTCCGGGGTCGAGCCGCCCCCGGTTTGGTCGGGCGACTCGACCCCGCCGGGGGGAGTGAGCATCGAGGACCCTTCCGTCCGATAACGAGAACAGTCTCGCGTCCTCGCACGGCCCGTTACCCGGATTAAGGGGCGCGCAGACATCGCTCGGTCACCGACCGTCGCTCGCCATTGCGACGGTGCCGATACGGTCGGCCCTGTGGCGAAGTCTCCGGCAACCGACGTCGAGGTGGGGAAGCGCACGGTGCGGATCTCGAACCCCGACCGGGTGTACTTCCCGGGGACCGGGGCGACCAAGCTCGACCTCGTCGACTACTACCTGGCGGTCGGGCCGGGGATCGTCAACGCCCTGCGGGAACGGCCGTGCATGATGCACCGCTTTCCGACCGGGGTGAGCGGCGAGAAGGTCCATCAGAAGCGTGTGCCGGGCGGGGCCCCGCCCTGGCTGGAGACCGTGCGGGTCCACTTCCCGCGGTACGGGCTCCACGCCGACGAGCTGTGCGTGACCGAGCTCGCCCACGTGATCTGGGCGGTGCAGATGTCGACGGTGGAGTTCCACCCGTGGAACTCGCGGCGTGCCGACGTGGAAAAGCCGGACGAGTGGCGGATCGACCTCGATCCCATGCCGGACTGCCCGTTCGCCACCGTGCGGCGGGTCGCCGGGGTCGTGCACGAGGTGCTCGACGAGCTCGCGGCGGTCGGCTGGCCGAAGACGTCCGGCGGCAGGGGAATGCACGTCTACGTCCGCGTCGAGCCGTCGCTCGGGTTCAGCGACGTGCGTCGCGCCGCGCTGGCATTCGCCCGTGAGATCGAGCGCCGCGTCCCGCGTGACGTGACGACGACCTGGTGGCGCAAGGATCGTGACCCGGCGGCGCTGTTCGTCGACTACAACCAGAACGCCCGGGATCACACGATGGCGGCGGCGTATTCGGTGCGCGGTTTCCCCGATGCCACAGTGTCGACGCCGATCACCTGGGACGAAGTCGATGTCGTCGAGCCCAAAGACTTCACGATGGCGACCGTCCCCCGGCGGTTCGCCGAGCTCGGCGATCTCCACGCCGGCATCGACCAGGCCGTGTTCGCGATCGACGAGCTGCTCGAGTGGGCGGCCCGCGATGAGCGCGCCGGTGCCGTCGATGCCGGCATCCCCGACGAGCAGGAGTGAGGCTCTGACACCCGCGGCATCGGTTGGGGTTGGGGCTGTTTCGCTATGACTTGTCGGCGTGACGTCGCAGTGCGCTTCGTGCGTGCTGGCGCCATGCGTCGGGGACGAGCGCATGGTCGGCGAGCCGGCGAAGGAGCCCGATGTCGGCGTCTTCGTTGGCGGTGATGAACTCCGCAATCGTCAACACCTCGTCCGGCCGCGCCAGGCGCCGAGCGCCGTCACCCGCGGCGATGCTGCCAGGACCCTCGATCGCGAAGTAGGCGCCGAACCGACGGGCGCCGGCGAACCGCTGGACGAAGCTGGCATCGGCCATGCGGATGCCGAGCTTGAAGCACGGGAAGCGCGGCTGGGTGAGACGGAGCCGAGCGGTGCCGACGGCCCATGTTTCGCCGACCGCGCACGCGTGGAGGTCGACGCCCTCGAGCGTCAGGTTCTCACCGAACGTTCCGGGCGCCAGCGGCACGCCCAGCTCTTCCGACCACCATTGGTAGTCCTCGACCGCGTACGCATACACAGCCATGGCGGGTCCTCCGTGGACGCGGCGGTCCGCCTGATCGTCGCCATCGAGGTTGACCCCGGAAATCGGCACCCGCCCCGCTACGGGCTCCTTCCAGATCGCGGTGGTGACACGGCGACCGAACCAATCGACGACGCGCGGCGTGCCGACGTTGACGGAGGCAACGCGACCGAACCCCGCATCGCTCGCGTCCGACAGGTCCGTCTCCGCTGCGGTCATCGCCACGCTCTCCGATCTGCTAACCGCTGATTGTCTAAGCGCAGGTTAGGTAGGTCAGTGGTATGGCAGGCGCAACCGGTATTCCTAGGTTGTACGGTTAGTGGTATGCCACAGTCGCCGCCATTCCTGTGGACGGGCAACCACCCGGCGACGGATCTGTGCAATACCGAGCCGGTCATCGACGGCGAGCGTGTCGAGCTCGTCGCCGACTTCGACGCCGTCGTGTCGTGGGCGACCCTCGCGGGCGTCGCGAGCCGGACCGAATCGTTCGCGGTCAGCCACCGCGAGGCGGTGCGGACCCTGAGATTCGTGCGTCGCCTGCGGGCAAGTCTGCGGGCCGTCCTGGATCCGACCACCGCCGAGCCCGACGCGCTGGGCGACTTGAACGAGGTCCTGCGCGAGGCGCCGGGGGTCCTGCACGCTGAACCCTCCTCCTCGCTCACCGGCGTGTCGTTGAGGGCACACGCGCCTGGCGAACAGCTGCGACTGGACATCGCGGCGGCGGCGCTGGACATCCTCCGCCACGATCCCAACCGGATACGACGGTGCGCGGGGCCCACATGCGTCCTCTTGTTCCTGGACGTCAGCAAGAGCGGGCGCCGCCGCTGGTGCGACATGGCGGTCTGCGGCAATCGCGCCAAGGTCGCAGCGCACCAGGCTCGCGCCCGGGCGTCGTGACCCGGACCGAAGGGTCATTGGCCCGATGCGGGTCGCTGGCCGATGTCGACGGTGACGGTCGCCTGCTCACGCCCCCGCTGGAGGACCACCTCGACGTGGCTGTGGGGCTTGGCGTCGGCGACGGCGCCGGCGAGGTCGTCGGCCGTCGCGATGTCGGTGGAGCCGAACCGGAGGATCACGTCGCCCTGCTGGATGCCCGCGGTGGCGGCACCCGAGCCGGGCGTCACGGCGACCACGAGGGCGCCGTGGTCGACCGAGAGGCCGAGCTGGTGCTCGACCGCCGGCGTCACGTTGACGGTTTGAACACCCAGTAACGGCTGGGCCGGGGATTGACCGTTCTCGAGGTCGCCCAGGACCTTCTTGGCCTGGTCGATCGAGATGGCGAAGCCGATGTTCTGGGCCTGGCCGGCCACGGCTGTGTTGATGCCGACGACGCGGCCCCGGCTGTCGAGCAGCGGACCGCCCGAGTTGCCGGGGTTGATGGCGGCGTCGGTCTGGATGACGTTCTGCAGGCGGACGCCGTTCTGTTCGGAGATCGTCCGGTTCATTGCCGACACGATGCCGTCGGTCACGGTTGGCCCACCCTCGAGCGCCAGTGCGTTGCCGATGGCGACGACGGGGTCGCCCACGTGCACCGCACCGGAATCACCTAGTCGCACGGTTGGCAGATCATGGGCGTCGATCTTGAGCACGGCCAGGTCGGCGGAGGGATCCGCGCCCAGGACTTTGGCCGACTTCGTGGAACCGTCGGCGAGGGTGACCTGAACCTGTTGGGCCCCGTCGACTACGTGGTTGTTCGTGACGATCTTGCCGTCGGCGCTGACGATGAAGCCGGTGCCGGCGCCCTGTTGGACCTGGGGGGCCAACAGGTTGTCGAGGCTCATGCTCTGCGTCTGGACCGACACCACCGCCGGCTGGACCCGGTTGAGGACGGCTGCCACATCGAGGCCGTCGATGGTCGCCGAGCTGTGGGCGGCGGAGGTGGTCGTGGCGCTGCTGTTGTCGTCGGTGGCCAAAGCGATGGATCCGGCGACCAGTGCGCCCGCCAGGGCACCGGCGAATGCCCCGGCGATGAACCCGCGCCGAGGCCTGCGGGCGTCGGTTCCGCGCGGGGGCGCGGCAGGCGGTGCCGGCGCCGGCGGTTCGGGGGCAAGACCGGCTGGGGAGGTGTCCGGTGGCTGGGTGGTCACGGTCATGGGTCCTCCTCGGAGGAGATGCGAGTCGAACAAGCTCGCTTCGCACGGTAAGGAAGGCCCTGTCAGCGATCGCCTGGCGTTCGGTAACGCTTGGGTCAAGCTTGCGTCGACGGCGCCTCCGGCCCCGGTAGCCGGAGGCGGAAGACGGGTGGTTGCGGGATGACGAGCTCGAGCGACCCCAGGTCCGCCTGCGCCAGCTGGCGGGCCAGCGGCAGTCCGATGCCATGTCCGTTCTTCCGGTTCGAACGTTCGAACAGCCGTTGAGCGGCGTCGGCGTCGACTCCCCCGCCTTCGTCTGACACCTGCACGATGCCGCCGCTCGGCTCGGCGCGGATGTGGAAGGCGACCCGGCCGCCCCCGTGGTGGAGGGCGTTGCTCAACAGAACGTCGACGATCTGACCGACCGCGCCGGGTGTGGCGTGGACGGAGATCGACCCTTCGGAGCGCACCTCGATGCTCCGCTGCGCCTTACGGAATCGTGGCTGCCAGTCGCGCACGTGCTCGCGGACCAGCGCTGCCAGGTCGAAGGTCCTCCGTTCGCCGGCGCGGCCCGTCCGGGTCAGGCGGAGCAACTCGTCGATGGTGGCGTCGAGACGGGCAACCTGGTCGAGGGCCTCGTCGGCCTCGGCCCTCGTCTCGGGAACGGGCGAGCCAGCGAGCTCCTCGAGTCGCAGCGTCAGCCCGGTCAGCGCCGAGCGCAGCTGGTGGCTGGCGTTGGTGGAGAACTGGCGCTCGCTGTCGACCAACGCGGCGATGCGTTCCCGGCTCGAATCGAGCGTCTCGGCCAGGGCGTCGAGCTCGGCAATGCCCGAGCGGGGCGGTCGGGCCGAGAAGTCGCCGGAACCGAGCCGCTGGGCGGCCCGGGCCAGCTCCTCGATCGGCCGCGTCAGGCGTCGCGCCTGCACCGTTGCCAGCACCAATGCGAGCGCGAGTCCGACTGCAGCCACGGCGGCCAAGGTCAGGACCGAACGCCGGACGATGTCGGTCACGGGCGTGGCCGGGGCGATCAGTTCGACGGTGGTGCCAGCGCCCGCGTTGGTCACGACCGACAGGCTCGGGCTGGTGGTCTGCGCACCGACCTGGATGCGGCCACCGTCGACGGCGTGGACGACGGTCTGGTCGCCCGGCGGCGTGAGCTGCGCCAACAACTCCGTGTCGGGTTCGTCACCCTCGCGGACGATGGGTTCGATGGCCACGGCAACGGCGGCCGCGGACCGTTCGAGCCGGTTGATGGTGGCTTCTCGTGCGAGCCGGTCGAGCACGAAGGCGAGGGGGACCCCGAGCAGCACGATCGCGGTGAGGGCTATCAGGATCGTGGAGACCAGGAATCGGCGCCGCACCTGACCACCGTCAGTCGGGCTCGAGCCGGAAGCCCACGCCGCGTACCGTGACGATGCGCCGGGGGTCGGCCGGGTCGTCGCCGAGCTTGCGTCGCAGGGCCGAAACGTGCATGTCGAGGGTGCGGGTCGAGCCCCACCAGTGCTCGTCCCAGACCTCGCGCATGATCCGGGTCCGCGGCACCGTCCGTCCCGCCTCCGCGACGAGCAGGGTCAGCAGGTCGAACTCCTTCGGGGTGAGCTCGAGCTCCGCCTCGCCGAGGAAGGCACGGTGGGCGGCTCGATCGATACGCACATCACCGGCGGTGACGACGTCGGCGTCGGCCAGCTCGGGGTTTACGTCCGAGGCGACGCGCAGCCGGGCACGCAGCCGTGCGACCAGCTCGGCCACCCGGAACGGCTTGGCCACATAGTCGTCCGCCCCTGCGTCGAAGCCGACGACTACGTCGACCTCCTCGCGCCGTGCGGTCAGCATCAGGATCGGCAGCGCGGGGTGGCTCGATCGGATCTGGCGGCACACATCGAGACCGTCGATGTCGGGCAGCGTCAGGTCGAGCACGACGAGGTCGATCCCGCCGGCACCCACCCGCTCGAGGGCGGGCTCTCCGGCATCGACGTGCTCGACGCCGAAACCCTCGCGTTCCAGCGCCCGCACCAGGGGCCGGAAGATGGCGGGGTCGTCCTCGACGAGCAGCAGGTGCTTCACTGCGGGTCCCTACTCGACACCACTGGTACGCCTCCCCCTGTCACCGACGCGCCGGGCGGCGATGTCGTCCAGCAGGTTCTGGCTCATCACGATGATGGAAGCAGCGTACGCAGCCTGTAACGGCAACATCAGGTGAGAGCGCGACGCCGGTGCGCCAGCTTCGCCGCCCCGCTCGAGCACATGCCGGCGGTGGGCGGCGCGGGGCATGACAGAGGTCCTCGGGGTCAGCTCACCTGGTGGAGGCGATCGGTTTCCGCGTGCAGGCGCGCGACGCGTTCGGCGGTGGGCGGGTGGGTGGCGAACAGCTGGGCGAACGCAACCCGGCGCCCGGTGAGGGGGTTGACGATGTAGGCGGTGGCGTGGGCCGGGTCGACGTGCATCGGCACTGCCCGCGCCGTGGTGTCGATCTTCGTGAGTGCCCGCGCCAGGGGCTCGCCAGTGCCAAGTAGGTCGGCACCGGATCGATCGGCCTCCAACTCCCGGCTGCGGGAGATCGCCATCTGCACGACGAGGGCGGCCAGCGGGGCGAGGAGCGCCATGGCGAGCAGGCCGATCGGGTTGCCGCGACGTCCCCGTCCCCCACCGAGCAGGGTCCCCCACATCGCCATGCGGGCCACGAGGGTCAGGGCCATCGCGATCGCGGCCGCGATCGAAGCGATCAGGATGTCCCGGTTGGCGACGTGCGACAGCTCATGCGCCAGCACACCCCGCAGTTCATCGTCGTCGAGCAGATCGAGCGCCCCTTTGGTGACGCAAACCGCGGCGTGCCGGGGGTTGCGACCCGTGGCGAACGCGTTGGGCTGGTTGCTCGGGGCCACGTACAGCTCGGGCATGGGCAGGCCGGCCCGCGTGGTCAGACCGGTGACGATCGCCGCCAGCCGGGGATCCTCGGCCGCAGTCACCCGCCGGGCGCGAGCCGCGCGGACGGCCAGGCCGGCGCTGAACCAGTACGACCCGCCGACGACCAGCAGACCCATGGCGAGGCCGACCAGCGCGCCGGCGCGAGAGGCGATCAGCCCACCGACGAGCACGAACAAGCCGCCGAGCGCGGCCAACAAGACGAACGTCTTCACCATGTTGCGACTCACCGTCACCTCCAACCTTGGGCCTCGGTTGGGACGGTACGGATGGGTGTGTCAGTGATCGACCGGCGACGCGTCAAGATTCGGTATCGCTCGGCATGCGGGCGGCGATATCGGTTCGGACTCCTTACCGGGTCGTGGCCAATCCTTGACCGTGCCTCTATAGATCGATGAGGTGCCGATCCGTACGGTCAACAGACAGACGATGTCCGTCGAGAAGCAAGGAGCAGACCATGACCAAGCGACGCAAGCGCGGCACGCCGCCACGCACGATTGCGATGGGTGCTGTGGCGCTCGTCGCAGCACTAGCTACCGCCTGCGGTTCATCAGGCGGAGGCTCCACATCGACGAAGAACGAAGCGGCGATTGCGCCGCCAAGTTGGGAGCTCACGGGAAGCTATAAGCCGACCATCGACCCGGCGAACTTCGTCGCCACGATCGATAACCAGTACTTCCCCCTCAAGCCCGGCACGGGCTTCCATTACAAGGGCTCGAAAGACGGCACTGCACAGACCGACGACATGGTCGTGACCGATCAGACCAAGCAGATCCTCGGGGTCACTTCCACGGTCGTGGAGGACACGGTGTCTGAGCACGGCAAGGCGATCGAGCGGACGTTCGACTGGTATGCCCAGGACAAGCAAGGCAACGTCTGGTACATGGGCGAGGACTCTCTCGAGCTGAAGAACGGCCACTTCGTGAAGGCCAGCGACTCGTGGGAGTCGGGAGTCAATGGTGCCGAGCCCGGGATCATCATCGAGGGCAATCCAAAGCCGGGCGATGTCTACCGCCAGGAGTACTACCTCCCCGGTAAGGCACTCGACCAAGCGCACGTTGGTGGATTCAAGACCAACGTGACCGTGCCTGATGGTCATTTCAAGTCGGCGCTTGTCACCGAAGAGTGGAGCCCGGTTGAGCCGCAGATGGAGCAGAAGTCTTATGTTGCCGGTGTCGGCGAGATCGAGGAGCATGTGACCGAGGGCGGTAACGAGCACTTCGAGCTGGTCAGCGTGACGCACTAGCTGCGATTGTTCGCAGCCAACGCCCGCTGGGCCGGGTGTGCGTCCGCAAATCAGCCCGGCTCCGCGTGAGAAATCTTTGGCGTCTCATCGGTCGAATGTTGACCGAACGATCCGTAGGTTCCGACTCATGAATTATCAGCTCCACACGGTGGTCGAGCGATCGCAGGCCGGGCTCAACGGGGCGAGGGACGTCGCCGCCATCCACGGGCGCCGTTGGTGGACCCTCGCCGTGCTGTGCATGAGCCTGCTCGTCATCGGCATCGACAACACGATCCTCAACGTCGCCCTCCCCACGTTGGTCGAGGACCTGGGGGCGACGGCCAGCCAGCAGCAGTGGATCGTGGACACGTACGTTCTCGTGTTCGCCAGCCTGCTGCTCACCGGCGGAATGCTGGCGGACCGGTTCGGCCGGCGCGGTGTCCTCCAGGCCGGCCTGGTCGTGTTCGGTCTCGGCTCGGCGGCCGCCGCATTTGCCGGTTCCTCTGGTGCGCTCATCGCGGCTCGGGCGGTGATGGGCATCGGCGGTGCCGCCATCATGCCGGCGACGCTCTCGATCCTGACCAATGTCTTCACCGACGCGCAGGAGCGTGCCCGGGCCATCGGCGTGTGGGCGGGAGTGGCCGGGCTGGGGATCGCCATCGGGCCCGTCACCGGCGGCTGGCTCCTCGAGCACTTCTGGTGGGGATCGGTGTTCCTGGTCAACCTGCCAATCGTGGTCATCGCGTTGCTAGCCGGGCGGGTTCTCGTTCCCACCAGCCGCGACCCCGCACCGCGGCGCCTCGACCCGGTGGGCACCGTCCTGTCGTTCGTCGGTCTGGCCGGTGTCTTGTACGGAATCATCGAGGCGCCTTCGCAGGGCTGGACCCACGGTCCCGTGCTAGCCGCCGGCGGCGTCGGCTTGGCCATGCTCGCCGCGTTCGTGGCCTGGGAGCTGCACACCGATCACCCGGTGCTCGATATGCGCTTCTTCCAGAACCCCCGGTTCTCGGCGGCGTCGCTCGCCATCACGCTCGTGTTCTTCGCCCTCTTCGGGACGATCTTCTTCCTCACCCAGTACCTCCAGTTCGTGCTCGGGTACGGGACACTGCGGGCCGGGCTTGCCATCGCCCCGATCGCGCTGGCGCTCATGATCTCGGCGCCGCTGGCCCCGGTCCTGACCGCCCGCGTCGGCACGAAGGTGATGGTCGCCACCGGGCTCGCACTGGCGGCGGGCGGCCTGGTGATCCTGTCGACGGCCCGGGTTCACAGCGGGTACGCCCTCGTCCTCGGCACGATCATGGTCCTGGGCGTCGGTATGGGCCTGGCCATGGCGCCGGCCACCGACTCGATCATGGGCTCGTTGCCCAGGGCAAAGGCGGGCGTGGGCTCGGCGGTCAACGACACCACCCGCATGGTCGGCGGGGCGCTCGGTGTCGCGGTGCTCGGCAGCCTGCTCAGCGCCGGCTACCACGCGACGATCGGCGACTCGGCGGCAATTGCCAAGCTGCCGCCCGCGGCGGCGGCCGCCGCCCACGATTCCCTCGGCGGCGCCGTGCATGTGGCCGCCCGACTCGGCAGCGTCGGCGGCCAGTCGCTCCTGGACGACGCCACCCGGGCGTTCGTCCACGCCATGAGCCAGGCCGTGCTCGCGGGTGCCGCGGTGGCACTCGTGGGCGCCCTCGTCGCCCTCATCTGGCTGCCAGCTACGGCGTCGGTCCCGAACGACGCCGGAGTTGACGCCGCGCCGGGCGTCGCCGTGGTGACCGTGCCCGCGGCAACGAGCGGTGGCGTCGATCGTCGCGAGGGCCCGAGCCAGCGGCGACCCTTGACCTTCCCTCGGTCGAGTGCTGACACAACTGTTCGTAGGTTCCGTGCCGTCCACCTCTACCCCCGCAAGTCGAGGAGAGCCTGAGGTGGTGAATGGGGTCGAGCGCGAGACCTGACGCCTACCCACGCGAGCGAACTCGCGTCTGGTGGCATCGGGTCGGCGGCCGACGAGGGTGCCGCCATTCGGTTCGAGGCCTGCGGGAGAACTGCGGCCGGAGCGAGGTTGCCGTCGCGTTAGGTTCCGCACTCGTGGACCGTTCCCCGCTGTCGCTGCACTCGTGGTGGTCGGTGCTGTCGTGGCGCTCGCTGGGCTCGGCGCTGTCGGCGGTGTCGGCTGGGTCGGTGTTCTCGTTGGGTTCGGCAGCGTCGGCGGGATCGGTCGCCTCGATCGGGTCGGCCGGGTCGGTCCTGTCGATAGGCTCCGCCGGTTCGATCCTCTCGATCGGCTCCGCCGGCTCGATCCTGTCGATCGGGTCGGCCGGAGCGATCCTCGGTGTAGGTCGAGCCGGCGGGCCGCCCCGCGCCGCGCAGGCAATCGGCGGCTGCCTCGCGGTCGCCGGGATGCTCGCGGCGTTGGCCGACCGCTGAACCGTCACTGTTTCGCGACCAGCGCAGACACGCTGGCGACGCTGGCGCAGCCCGGTGTCGACGGCACAGGATCGGGGGATGGACACCGGACACCCAACAGATGTGACCGCCCGCAGCGATGCCGAGGTGTTGCAGACCGCTGCGATTGCCGCCCTGGAGTATGCGACGTCCGTTGATGATCGTCGGGCTGCTCCCGACCCTGACGCGCTGGCCGCTCTGGCGACGTTTGATGAGGTGCTTCCGGATGTCGGCGTCGACCCGCTGTCGACCCTTCGTACGCTGCGCGATGTCGGTAGCCCGGCAACCGTCGCGACAACTGGCGGGCGCTACTTCGGCTTCGTGATCGGCGCCGCCCACCCGGTCGCCCTGGGGAGCTCATGGCTGGTGAGTGCGTGGGACCAGAACGCCGCGCTTCCGGTGATGTCCCCGGTGGCGGCGAAGCTGCATGCTGTCGCGCGGGATTGGCTCGTCGACCTGCTTCGCCTCCCGGCTGATACCGCCGTTGCGTTCGTCACCGGTGCCACGGTGGCGAACGCCTCGTGCTTGGCAGCTGGCCGTGATGCGTTGCTCGCCCGACTCGGTTGGGATGCGCAGGCCGACGGCCTGTTCGGCGCCCCCGCCCTCGAGGTCGTGATCGGTGAGCGTGCACACTCGACCCTGTCGAAGTCGCTCGGCCTCGTGGGTCTCGGACGTGAACGGGTCACGGTCGTGCCCGCCGACGACCAGGGTCGGATGCGGGCCGACCTGCTGCCCGACCTCGACGGACCGGTCTTGGTGTGTGCACAGGCCGGCGAGGTGAACACCGGGGCGTTCGACCCGTTCGACGAGATCGCCGACTGGTTGGCAGAGCGGTCGGGCTGGTTGCACGTCGACGGCGCGTTCGGCCTATGGGCGCTCGCCGACCCCACCCGGGCCAGCCTCGTCGCTGGGCTCGAGAGGGCAGATTCATGGGCGACCGACGGGCACAAGTGGCTGAACGTCACGTACGACTGCGGCATCGCCTTCGTCCGCCAACCTGCGGACCTGCGACGGACATTCGCCGCCGCGGCCGGCTACCTGCCGCCCGATACCGGCTTCGAAGCCATGCACCACACCCCCCAGTCCTCGCAGCGTGCCCGCCAGATCGAAGTCTGGACCGTGCTACGCACGCTCGGGCGACAGGGCGTCGCTGATCTCGTCACCGGCGCCTGCCGCGCCGCAACGACGATCGCGGAACTGCTGCGCGCCGGGGGCCTGACGATCCTTAACGAGGTGGTCTTGAACCAGGTGCTCGTCCGGCTGGCAGATGGGCCGACCACCGAGGCCCTGATCGCCGAAATCCAATCCGACGGCCACATCTGGTGCGGTCCGACCCAATGGGACGGGGCGACAGCCATGCGGATCAGCGTGTCGTCTTGGAAGACCGGCCTGGCCGACGCCACGTTCGCCGCCGACGTGATCCTCGACTGCGCCGCCCGCATCCACCCCCAGCGCTCGTCGGCCAGATGACGATCCAGTCGGGAACTGGTACCCAGCCGATTCTAGACTGACCCCACTATCGGGTTAGGGTGCGCGCATGTCCAGGGAGACGTCGGTGGACAACGAG
>Ga0209889_1000269_pt1 | contig 13508 bp, 10 predicted proteins | sample GWRWN1_0_10_FD_187233 | JGI IMG/M metagenome (GOLD analysis project Ga0209889, IMG submission 187233) | Riverbed sediment microbial communities from areas with no vegetation in Columbia River, Washington, USA - GW-RW N1_0_10 (SPAdes)... | ecosystem: Environmental > Aquatic > Freshwater > River >... | reverse complement strand
CGGCCGTGGGCACGGCGAGCCCTTCTCCTTCGAGGACCAGGAGTAGCCGCTCCAGCCCCAGCCCGAATCCCACCCCGGGCGTGTGCGGTCCGTCGAGCTGCTCGGCCAGCCCGTCATAGCGGCCACCGCCGAGCATCTGATGCTGCGCACCGCCCAGCCGTCCTGAGTGGATCTCCGCGGCCGTCCGGGTGTAGTAGTCAAGCCCCCGCACGATGTGGGGATCCTCTTCATAGGGGATGCCGATGGCCGTGAACAGATGTTTCACCTGCGTGAAGTGCGCGCGGCAGGCGTCGCACAGGTAGTCGCGCGTCAGGGGCGCGCCGGCAGCGAGCTCGCGATCGCGCGCTTCCCTGGACTCCAGAATACGCATCGGGTTGGCTTCCAGACGGCGCTGGCTGTCCGTGTTCAGTTCCCCCGTGTGGGGGCGGAAGTACGCGCGCAGCGCGTCGAGGTATCGCGGACGGCACACCCCATCACCGATGCTGTTGAGGCGGACCGTCGCCTCTGTGAGCCCCAGGGATTGCATCACCCGGATGGGCAGACTCAGCACTTCCACGTCCGCGGCCGGCGCGTCCGAGCCGATGGCCTCTGCTCCGAACTGATGGTGGAGGCGGAAGCGGCCGCGCTGGGGCCGGTCGTAGCGGAACATCGGGGCGACATAGTACAGCCGCACCGGCTGCGGCCACGAGGCCATGCCGTGCTCGAGGTAGGCGCGGACGACGCCGGCGGTGCCCTCCGGCCGGAGGCTCAGGCTTCGCCCGCCCCGGTCGGTGAACGTGTACATTTCCTTCTCGACGATGTCGGATGTCTCGCCGGCGGTGCGCTGGAAGACCTCGGTATGCTCGACCACGGGGGTGCGGATCTCCCGGTAGCCAAACCGCGCCGCAAAGGCCCGAATGCGGACCTCGAGGGCCTGCCACTTTTCCACGTCGTCGGGGAGGATGTCGTGCATCCCCCGCGGCGCTTTCATCACCGCTCGCTCACCCTTCTGTTCATACGGTTCTTCCGTCACCGTTCCCTGTCCAGAGTATGATAGAGGTGGCACGGCGTAAACCGAATGCGTCTTGCCGGACCTGAGGCGGAGGTGAGTTAATGCAGGCCATCATCCTGGCCGGTGGGAAAGGCGAGCGCCTCCGGCCGTTCACGGAGGATCGCCCAAAGTGCATGGTCGAGATCCTGGGCGTTCCCCTGCTCGGCTATCAGCTCCAGTGGCTCTCCGCGCAGGGCGTGACCGACGTGATCGTGTCATGCGGGTATCGTCACGACGTCATCGAGAGTTACTTCGGTGAGGGTGAGAAGTGGGGGGTACGGCTGCAGTACTCCGTGGAGTCGCAACCGTTGGGCCGCGGAGGAGCGCTCAAGCTTGCGTTCGGGTTGCTCACGCCCGGCGAAGACATTTGCCTGGCGACGAATGGCGACGTCGTTACCAACGTCCGCCTCAAACCCCTCCTGCAGGCCCACCGGCAGAACGGCTGTCTGGCCACCGTCGTGCTGGCCCCGTTCAACAGCCCGTACGGGATCGTCGAGGTGGACGGCGACGAGCGCGTCGTGGCCTTCCATGAGAAGCCGGAGCTCCCGTATTGGATGAACGCGGGGATCTACGTGCTCTCACGCGAGATGGAGCCGCTGCTGCCCGACCAGGGCGACCATGAGGACTCCACCTTCCCTCGTCTTGCGCAGGAGCACCGGCTGGGGGCCTACAAGTCGCGCGCGTACTGGCGGTCGGTTGACACCGTCAAAGATATGTCCGAGGTGGCGAAGGAGCTCGAGCGGCGGTTGATGACGTCCTTCCTGGCCTGACGCGGGGAGCTCTCTACGAAATATCCGCCAGAAACTCCAGCACGATCCGGTTGAACTCTGCGGGCCGCTCCATGCTCGGCAAGTGTGCAGTCCCGGCCATGACGACTTTCCTCGAGCGGGCGACGCCGCGCTCCAGCAGTTCGGCAGCGGCGTGAACGCCGGATTCGTCGAGATCTCCGACGATGATCAACGTCGGCGTCTTGATCTCGGCAAGGCGCTTGGCCGCCGGAGGGTTGAGGCCTTTCGACTTTCCTTCCGTCACGTGCGTCGTGTAGGTATTCAGGATCATGTTCCGGACGCGTTCTCGCAAGGCGGGTGCCACGCGCGTCTCGGACTGGCCGGGACCATCCACCCACATCTTCACCTCGAGGTCCGCGAGGCGAACGAAGTCCTTCTGTTTCCAGGTTTCCTCCATAATGCCGAAGTTCCGCTTCTCATCGTCCGTGGGCTGGTGCTCGAGGCCGCCCAACGCGGAACCCACGAGGGCCAGGCCATCCACCCGCTCAGGGTGCTCCAGCGTGAAGTTGATGGCGATCCCTCCCGCGCGCGATGCTCCGACCAGGTAGGCCTTCCGGACGTTGAGATGATCGAGCAGGTCCAAGAGGTCTTGATGATTTGAGAACTCTACGTCCTCCGTCTTCGACTTGCCGAAGCCCCGGGTATCGTAGCGAATGACACGGTAGCGCTGCGCAAACACCGTGAACTGCTCGTCCCACATCCGGTTGTCCGCCACGCCGGCATGAATCAAGACCAACGGATGTCCCTCGCCGGCTGCCTCGAAGTAGAGCCGCGCACCTGGGATCGGCAGATATCCGCTCTCGACGTGCCTGCTCATCATGAGGACCTCTTTTCGACCGGCCCGCGAGAAGACCTCGGCGATACCGTCAGTGGAGCGGCGGTCGCCGCGTGTGCCATTCAGTCGCCGACTCGTAAGCCTTACCGACCCGCAACACCAACGCCTCATCGCGGGGCCGTCCGACGATCTGGAGCCCCACCGGTAATCCCTCTTTCGTGAAGCCGCACGGCAGCGAGAGCGCGGGGAATCCGGTCAGGTTGAATGGATTGGTGAATCGCGTGAGGTGCACGCTCATCGCGAGCGACGTGGTAGACGCCGACGAGGGATCGTCGTCGATGGGCGACGCAGCCGCCTGCGTCGTCGGCATCACCAGCACGTCCGCCTCCTCGAACGCCCGGAGGAATTCCCGGTGCAGAAAGCCCTGCGCCCGCAGCGCCGTGATGTAATCCGTCCCGCTCAGGAAGAAGCCCCGTTCCAGCCGTGTCCGTACGTCCTCGCCGTATTCAGCCGGATGTGTGCGGAGGTGTTGTTCGTGGAACGCGGTGGCCTCTGTCGAGAGGATGACGGAGACGGCGCTTCCCGCGAACGAGGCGTACGGGACCTCGACATCGCGCACACCAGCGCCAAGGGAGCGTAGGGTCTCGACGGCAGTCGTAGCGATCGTCTCGACCTCAATATCCAGGTGCTCCCAGAAGAACTTGCGCGGAATCCCGACGCGTACGCCGCGCGCACCGCTGGCCCCCCGGCTCGAAAGCGGTCCCGCAGCGTCAAGTGCGCGAACCAGTGAACGCGCGTCGTCTTCTACTGTACCGGCCATGACGTCCAACAGCAACGCCGCGTCACGCACGGTTCGGGCGAGCGGACCGGCGTGGTCCAGCGTCCAGGCGAGCGGGATCACCCCGTCCAGGGGGACCAGGCCATACGTGGGTTTGATACCGGCGACCCCACATAACGAGGCCGGGATACGGATCGATCCACCGGTGTCTGTCCCTACCGCGCCCGCGCATAAGCCTGCGGCGACCGCAGCGGCGGAACCGCCACTCGATCCCCCCGGAATGCGCCTGGGATCCCACGGATTGTGGACAGGACCGTAGTGGGGATTGATGTTGGTGACGCCGAACGCGCACTCGTGAAGGTTGGTCTTTCCTATGAGGATCGCTCCCGCCCGGCGCAACCGTTCCGCCAGCGCGGCGTCGGTTTCGGCCTGGCGGTGAAGCCAGCGGTGAGAGGCCGACGTAGTGGTGACGCCAGCGACGTCGATGATGTCCTTGATGGCGACCGGAACTCCGGCCAGCGGGCCGGCCGTGCGGCCCGAGCGAATGGCATCATCGACGCTGGACGCCTGCTCGAACGCAATGTCGGAGAGAATCTGGATAAAGCAGTTGAGGCGAGGCTGTAGTGCTTCGATTCGCGCGAGGCACGCTTCAGCGACCTGGCGCGCCGTGAGCTCGCGTTGCCTCACTTGGGCGGCAATCTCAGCCGCCGAGGCGAACGCGAGATCGGTGCCCTTCACGGGTGCTCCGTCACGCGCGGGGCCTGGGCGGGGTCGATCGGAAGCTCGCGCAGGCGCTGCGCCGCCTCGAACAGCCGCTCGACTTCGGGCAGGATCGCCCGGATGCGGGCCCGGTCCAGCGAAAGGCCGAGCGCCGCTGCCACCTTTGCGAGGTCTTCTTCTGTGGGAAGGCGCACGACTGTCACCGTCCTAGATCAACGGAACCCCTGAGTTGACCGCTTCGACCACATCCCCGTGGGGCGACCTGCGGACAACCGACACCGATCCGGTGCCGATCTCCAGCGCGCGAATGTTGGCCAGCGGCATGCCGATTAGCCGGCAGAGCAGCGCGGCGAGGGGATCCTGATGCGAGACGATCACCCCATCGCCTCCTCGATCCAGCCGCTCCATAAACGCAGTCTCCATCCGGTCGGCCACCTGTTCCAGTGTCTCCGCGCCGGGCAGGCGCAACGCGATCGGGTTCTCACGCCACGTCCGCCACTGATCGGGATAGCGCGCCTGGATGTCCTCGATCCGCATACCCTCCCACGGACCGAGCACCCACTCAATGAAGCGCTCGTCCTGCCTGACCTCCAGTCCGCGGCGGCAGGCGATGATCTCCGCCGTCTCGACCGTGCGTTGCAGCGGGCTCGCGACGATCCAGTCTAAATGATGGGGAACGAGCCTCTGCGCCGTCCGTTCTGCCTCACGCCGGCCATCCTCGTTGAGGGACACCCCCGGCGCGCGGCCGGCGAGCCGGTTGACAGGCGGACGGAGCCAGTCGTGCACCCCGTGTCTGATGAGGTAGACGACGCTCTCCAGGGGCTACCTGATGCCCCTCTTCTCGAGCTCCACCAGCGCACGGATCGCCCGCGCTCCGTCGTCGGGTGTGTTGTAGAAATAGGGGGAGAGCCGGACCAGGCCGGGACGGGAGTCCACCACGATGTTCCGTTCGGCGAGCGCGGCCACGACGGCTTTCGGGTCTTCTCTTGGGATCGTCACAATGCCGGCAAGGTCGGTGAGACGTGCCGGCACCCGCGGCGACAGGCCACGGCTTCTGGCCTCCTCCACAAGGTGCTCGGCCAGTTCCATCTGCCGCTCGCGCAGCCGCCGGACCCCGATCTCTTCCACAATGTCCAACCCGGCGCGCCCGGCGTAGACTGCCGCCACGGACGGCGTGCCTCCCTCAAACCGGCGCGCACCGTCTGCATACTCGAAGCGGTGTACGTCGAAGCCGAACTGGTTGCGGTGTGCAAACCACCCCGCATCATCCGGGCGAAGATGCTGCGCCACTTCTCGCCGCGCGTACAGGTAGGCGATTCCCGGTCCTCCCAACAGCCACTTCAGACCGCCCGCGATCAGGAAATCCACCTCCGCGGCGTGGACGTCGATGGGAAGCTGGCCGATGGATTGATAGGCGTCCACGAGGAGGTGGGCACCCCGTCGATGCGCGATCCCAGCGAGGCTGGCAATGTCCTGAATCGCCCCGCTCGTGAAATACACGTGCGAGGCGACGACTAGTCGCGTGCGGTCATCGACCGCACGCTCGTATTGTTCGAGCGGTACGGTGAGCGGATCCGAAGTGCGAAGCATCTCCAACGCTACGCCCTGCCTGGTCTTCAGCGACCATTGATAGACGGTGGTGGGAAACTCGCGTTCAGAGAGGACGACCTTCGGCCGTTCCCGATAGTCGAAGGCGCTGGACACGGCCGTGAGCGCAGAGGTGACAGAGGGAAAGATGGCGACTTCTTCGGGGGTGGCTCCGATGATCCGCGCGAATGAGGCTCGCGCGGCCTCGATCTCGCCGAGCCAGGGACCATACCAGGCCGCCGCGCCCGACTCGTCCCACTGTTGGAGGTACTTTTGCACGGCCTCGGCGACACGCCGCGAGAGCGCCCCGAGCGAGCATGTGTTGTAATACACCTTGTGCGTGAAGACAGGGAACTCTTCCCGCCATGCCTCCCACGTGCGGGGACGGCCGACCGTCTGAGCCATCGGACTCTCCGGTGGAGACGTTACGAACGGACCCGAGAGGTGAGTTTCGCCAACCGCCGTTCGACTTCCGCCAGCGTCTCTTCCTTCTTCGGATACGCGAAGCGGACGTAGTTCCGGCCGCGGGACGGGTCCCGGTAGAAGCTGCTGCCGGGGACGGCGGCGACGCCGACGTCCTTCACCAGCATCTGCGCAAACGCCACGTCGTCGCGGACTCCGAACCGGCTGATGTCGGTCATGATGTAGTACGCGCCATACGGTACGAAGCATCGGAAGCCGGCCTCGCGCAGGATCCCGAGCAGCCGGTCGCGTTTGCCCTGGTACATCTGGGCCAGATTGGTGTAATAGGTGCGTGGAAACCGCAGGGCTGCGGCACCGGCTTCCTGCAGCGCGGCCGCGGCGCCGACGGTAAGGAAGTCGTGCGCCTTCCGGATGCCTGTCGAGACCTCTGCGTCACGGATGATCGTCCAGCCTACGCGCCAGCCCGTCACGCTGTAGGTCTTGCTCATGCTGTTGATCGTCACCGTGCGCTCGGCCATTCCGGGGAGCGAGGCGATGCTGAGGTGTTCCCGCCCGTCGTAGAGCAGGTGCTCGTAGACCTCGTCGGTGACGGCCAGGGCGTCATGATGCCGGCAGAGCTCAGCGATCGACTCGAGTTCCGCCCGGCTGAAGACCTTGCCGCTCGGGTTATGCGGCGTGTTGATGATTACGGCGCGGGTCCGCCGATTGAACGCGCCCCGCAGCTCCGCGGGGTCGAAGGCAAAGTCGGGGTCGTCCAGGCGCAGCTGCACGTAGCGGGGCACGGCGCCCGACAGCAGCGCGTCCGGGCCGTAGTTCTCGTAGAACGGCTCGAAGATGACCACCTCGTCGCCGGGGTTGCAGACGGCCAGCAGCGTGGCGATCATGGCTTCCGTGGCGCCGCAGGTCACGGTGATGTGCGTATTGGGATCGACCTCGACGCCGTTGTACCAGGCGAACTTCTCCGCGATCGCCTCTCGCAGCCGCGGCGACCCCCATGTGATGGCGTACTGGTTGAAGCCGTCGTGCAGCGCCCGGCTCGCCGCCTCGATGAGCTCCGGGGGCGCGGGGAAGTCCGGGAAGCCCTGCGCGAGGTTGACGCCGCCGTACATGTTGTTGAGGCGGGTCATCTCGCGGATGACGGATTCGGTGAACAAACCCACACGATCAGCGGTGTGTCCCAACAATGGACCTCCGGTTCACTGAGCCTCTGAAGGATTTGACGTTCGCTGAACAGTCCCTCCGGGCAAGATTGCGCGGACGACGTGATGAACGGTGTCGGATGATCTTCGGCCGCTGCCTTTCGGCAACTCTGTCCAGACCGAGTTCCCTCGCTCTTCACCAACTCGGTCCAGACCGAGTTGACGGTTTGAAGTGGCGAATGACTCAAACGAGTCATTGACAGGTTTCCAGCAACGCCTTCGAAATCTCTGCCGCGTCACGTTCAGATGGCCATGTCACAGGCCAGGATCGCTTGAGAACCGCATTTAAATGAAGCACGGCGCTGCAAAAGAATCAGATAATCTCCACCGCTTTGGCCGCGTTCCTATAGGCTACAAAAACCTCGTGGTATACCTAGGCCATGAACACAAACGTCCTCTCACTTGTCGGTCAGCTCTCCGATCAGCAGCTTGTCACGCAGCTAAAACTCCTGACGCAACGGGAACGCGAGGCGACGGCACACCTCATCGCCCACCTCGCCGTGGTCGACGAGCGTGCTCTGTATCTGGCTGAGGGCTGTTCCTCCATGTTCACCTACTGTCTGCAAGTCTTGCACCTATCTGAGCATGCTGCCTACGGGCGGATCGAGGCCGCTCGAGCTGCGCGGAAGTACCCGATCATTCTGGAGCTTCTCGGCGATGGAGGGGTGAATCTCACGACAGTCACGCTGCTGGCACCGCACCTCACGCGCGAGAATCACGCCGACCTCCTCGCGAGTGCCAAGCATCAAAGGAAACGGCAGGTCGAGGAACTCGTGGCGGCGCTGCGACCACTCCCCTCTGTCCCGCCGTCGATCCGCAGGCTTCCGGCGCCCAAATGCGTATCAGCGGCGACATGCAAGGAGTCGATCACCGATATTTTACGCGTTGCGTCGGCTGACATTCAGCCTCTGCCGCCAGTTTCGCCCGCACGCCGGGCGGTGGTCCAACCGCTCGCGCCGGAGCGCTACAAAATCCAGTTCACGGCGAGCGCCGAAACGCATGAGAAGCTGCGGCGGGCGCAAGCGCTCCTGCGCCACCAGATCCCCGATGGCGATTCGGCGGCGATCTTCGATCGGGCTCTGACCGTGCTTCTGGAGCAATTGGCTAAGCAAAAGCATGCCGCCACGGATCGCCCCCGGGAGCGGGTCCACGAACAGCCCCCAGCGGAGGTTTCCCGCTCTCGCCACATCCCCGCACAGGTCAAGCGGGCGGTGTGGAAGCGCGACGGAGGACGGTGTGCATTCGTCAGCACCACCGGCCGCCGCTGCAACGAGCAGGGGTTCCTGGAGTTCCATCACGTTGTCCGCTACAGCGAGGGTGGTGCAGCCTCGGTCGATAACATCCAACTCCGGTGTCGCGCACACAACGGCTATGAGTTCGAGCGAGCCTCGGGTAGGGGCAAGATGCAGATCTCTCCGTCAACTCGGTCCGGACCGAGTTCGCTTGACTCAACGAGGGCAGCCGTCAACCCAGGAGTTGCTTGACGAGCTCCCGGGCGTCGTAATACACGCGGTGACGAATGATGCGGCCGTCCCGGAATGTGAGGAAAGCCGCGAAGGGGTGGCGGTACTGACGGGACTCCGAAGGAACCCTGCCGGGGATGCGTAGGTGCAGCGTACGATGGCGCCCGGTAGTCAGGCCCTCGACCGCCGCGTCACTTTCCGACACCACGATGCGGTCGTAGGCGCTCCGCTCTTCCCACTGCTCAAAGAACACTTCGAACGCCCGCCGTATGGCCGCGCGACCTTCTACTTTCGGGCTCGCCGGCAGCTCCAGCACGGCGTCGTCTGCATAGAACGATATCAGCTGCTCCAGGTCCCGCTCGTTGAGCGCGTCGAGATGCCGCTTCAGCACCGGCTGGATGTCACTCGCGGGCTTGCGCGAATCCGCGCGGCCGCGATGCCGCGGGCCCGGCATTAGCTGTGAAGGACGCGCTCGACGGAATACACTTCGGGGACCTTGCTGACCTTCTGCATCACATTTTGCAGCTGCGCCACGTTGCGGATGTCCAGGACGAGGACGACGACGCCCACCTTGTCTTTGCGCACGCGGGCGTTCACGGATACGACGTTGGTCTTGCTGTCCGCGATCGCGGCCAGGATGTCTTTCAGCAGCCCGACGCGGTCGAAGGCTTCTACCTCGATTTCCACCTGGTAACTGCCGTCCGTGAAGGGCTCCCACTCCACGTCGATCAGCCGCTCCGGGTGGGTGCGGAAGTACCGGGCATTGGGGCAGTCGAACCGGTGGATGGTCACCCCGCGGCCATGCGTCACGTACCCGATGATTCGGTCGCCCGGGAGCGGCGTGCAACAGCGCGAGAACTTCATCAGCACGTTGTCCGCCCCGCGCACGCGGACGCCGTGGGAGGGGGCGGGCTTCGGCGGGGCAGTCACCGGCGGGGGGGTGGGCTGGACGGCCTGCTCGGGAGCCGCCTCGCCGCGCAACGCCTGGACGACCTGGAGCAGCGAGAGATCGCTGTTGCCGATCGCCGCCAGCAGATCCTCGTCGCCCACGAGATTGAATGAGGGTGCGATCTCCTTGAGTTTATCGGGTTTCATCAGGGCCACGCCGCCCACGCGCCGCAGCTCCTTTTCCAGCAGCTCCTTGCCGTGGGCCACGTTCTCCTCGCGGGCTTCCTTCTTGAACCATTGCTTGATCTTCGTCCGCGCGTTGCTCGTGACGACAAAGGTGAGCCAGTCGCGGCTGGGCCCGCCCGCGGTCTTGCTCGTGACGATCTCGACGATATCGCCGGTGTGGATCTGGTGGGACAGCGGCACCAGGCGCCCGTTGACCTTCGCGCCCACCGTCCGGTGGCCCAGGTCGGTGTGGATGCGATAGGCGAAGTCGAGCGGGGTGGCGCCGGCCGGCAGGTCGATCACGTCGCCCTTGGGGGTGAAGACGAAGACCTCGTTCTGGAAGAGGTCGAGCTTCACCGACTGCACGAAGTCCCGCGCATCCTGCAGCTCCGAGTGCCAGTCCAGCAGCTGGCGGAGCCAGGAGAGCTTCTGCTCGCCCTCGCGCTCGGCCCCCTTGCCTTCCTTATACTTCCAGTGGGCGGCGATGCCGTGCTCGGCCTCGCGATGCATCTGCGTCGTGCGGATTTGGATTTCGAGCGGCTCACCCTCGTAGACGACGGCGGTGTGCAGGGACTGGTAGCCGCTGGTCTTAGGGTTGGCGACGTAATCGTCGAACTCGCCGGGGATCGGACGCCAGAGCGCGTGGACCACTCCGAGCGCGGCATAACAATCCTTGACGTCGACGAGGATGATGCGCACGCCGAGGCGGTCATAAATCCTGGCCACAGGGTGGCCGGCGTACTTGGGCCGCTGCATTTTCTGCCAGATGCTGTAGATGTGCTTGGGGCGGCCGGTGAGGTGCTCGCGCTCCACCTTGATCCCGGCGCGGTTGAGCTCGCGATGCAGGGTATCCGCCACCCGGTCCAGGAACGCTGAGCGGCTGACCTCCGCCTCCGCCATCTGGCTCTTCACTTCGGTGTGCGCGTCCGGCGAGAGCACCTTAAAGGCCAGATCCTCGAGCTCGCGCTGCAGGCTGCCGATGCCCAGGCGCTGGGCGAGCGGCGCGTAAATGTCCATCGTCTCCTGCGCGGTCCGGCGCTGTTTCCATTCGGGGAGGAACTCGATGGTGCGCATGTTATGAAGCCGGTCCGCCAGCTTGATGAGCACGATGCGGATGTCGTTGGCCATCGCCAGGAACATCTTGCGCAGGTTCTCAGCCTGGCGCTCTTCCCGGCTCATCCACTCGATCTTGCCCAGCTTGGTGACGCCGTCCACGAGCGTGGCGATCTCGTCGCCGAACCGCTCGCGAATGTCACCGGGGGTGATGCCGGTGTCCTCGGCGGTGTCGTGCAGCAGGGCGGCGGCGATGGTTACCGGATCGAGCCGGAGCTCGACCAGCGTGGTCGCCACCGCGACCGAGTGGCTGATGTAAGGCTCACCGGAGGCGCGGGTTTGCTGCTTGTGCGCGGCTTCCGCGAAGAGGTAGGCCTCCCGAATGACGTCGAGGTCTGCCTTCGGGAAATACTCGCGCATCTGGGCCACCAGGGCCTGCACTTCCGCGGGCAGGTCCTGGAAGGCGCTTGGTTGTCTGGCCTGCAGCCATCGCATGCTGGCGCGTTGAGGGCCGGTTTTCTTCTCCTATACCCTCAATCCTTTCCTGATGGAACGGCCCCCACCCCGGCCACCGCCCGCAGAATCTCCGCGAGCGGACCGAAGGCGAAGGCGGCGAGACGGGACAATTCCGCCGCTTCCCTTTGTCCCTCAGTGTAGCGCACGGATGTCGACAGGTCACGGCGACCGCTCTCTCCAGGGACCGAGAGCCGCCAGCGCTCGCCGTCGAATTCGCGCTGGAGGACTGTGGCCTCGGAGAGCACATCCAGCGCAATCCCAATTGTGCGCTGCGACCGGACGGCGCCATTCAAGGCCGCCGCCAACGTCTCGTCGGGCCAGGATGCGCCTCCTGGACGACCCGCCTGCTCGCGCACCGCTTTGAAGACCGCGGCCAGGACGTCGCGCCCAGGATGGATCTCAGCAAGGGAGGCCTCTGCAGTTTTCAGATCATCACTCCCGTACAGGAGCGTCACTCCAGCCTGCCGACCGTCCAGGCCCGCCATCCCGATCCACTCCGCGAATTCCGCACGATCTCGAGGGAGGCCGGCGATGACCACCTGACGCAAATCCGCGGGGGCCGATTCCTCGCGAAGCCCGTCGGCCACGATGAGGACGCCGATCCGGCGGTCGGCCAGCGCCTGTTCGAGAACCTCTCTCACCCGCAGCGGCAGGCCGCCATGATAGTAAGCGGCGGGGATCCCCTGCTCGCGCAGCGCCCCGGCCGTGTCCACCGAATCACGCCGGGAGGCCACATGGACGACCACCCGCTCTTCTCTCCGCGCGATCTCCGCGAGGATCTTCAACCGGTCGGCCGCATTGCGGCGATCGACCAGTCGCAGGTTCGTGCGCAGGAAGGTATCGCCGGTGAGCTGCAACGCGCCACGATCGCGCAGCTCCGCAATCTCAGCGCCTTCGGGAAAGGCGCAGCACGCGCTCCACAGCGGACGCCCCAGGCGTTCCAGGACCTCGCCGAATACACTCGCGTCCGCAACCGGCTCGCAGTCGAGGAGGACGAGCGACGGACGGAGCGTCGGAGGCGCATGACGCAGATATTCGAGACTCGCCACAATGACGTCCGCGCCGCGCCCGGCGAGCATCTGCAGCAGCCGTTGACGCTGGCGGAAGAGGAGCGCCCCGTGGGCCGCCACGCTGCGGAGGCCGAGCCGCGCGAGGCGAGGCGCCAGGGCCGTTTGGGATCGCTCGACTTGTCCGCGCAGGGGCAACGCAATCACGACAGGCCCCTTGCGGCGTATGACGCGCAGCGCGGCGGCGTGTTCTATGACGGACGTCCGCCCACGACCGGGGCCGAAGATGGCCAGGGTGGGACGATCATCGTCGATGGCGCGGATGGCGTCGATTTGTGGGCGACGCAGATGTCGGCCGCGTCTGAGGTGGATGCGCAGACGGTCCAGGAGGTCGTCCCGGGAGAGGTCTTTCCACGCAGCACGCAGCATCCGGCTCGGGTCGAGGTCATCGCCGGCGGGATCCTGCCGCTGCACGTAGATGTTCACGCCATAACTGCGGTCGCCCGCCGCGGATGGTCCTCCCGTGAGCTGAGACACGGCCACGGTGTAGCGCACACCGCTGTCTATTGAAGGGGCGAGGCGCGCCGCGATGCGGGCGCTGAGAAAGCCGACCTGCCGCCCGTCGGCGGCAAGGACGCGGATCGCGTGCGGGTCAACCGGATTGGCAGGTTCGCGCTGCAGATGCAGTGCATCACCGGCGGCCAATGAACGCGCGACCTCCTGCCGTCCTTCGAACGTGACGCCCACCACTTTGGTGTTGAACGCGCCGGCTTCTTCCAGCCCGAGCGCGCCCTCTCCAAGGTAATCGTCAGCGCGCGCGAACAACCGGTCCACCAGCACCTTGCTGTCGGTCAGCACCGCGTCGAGATCGACGCCGGGGGTCTGCAGGTCCCGGACCATCAACTGGAGGCGTTCGCGATCTTCCCACCGATCAATGGAGACCGCGAATGCCAGATCGAGACGCGCGTGGGTGAAGGCCAGTAACTCCGACGCATCGCCGAGCCGAAAGCCTACCGCCTCGGCGTATGTCTCCCCGTCCGTGACGCCCATCCGCAG
>Ga0209889_1000267_pt1 | contig 13517 bp, 10 predicted proteins | sample GWRWN1_0_10_FD_187233 | JGI IMG/M metagenome (GOLD analysis project Ga0209889, IMG submission 187233) | Riverbed sediment microbial communities from areas with no vegetation in Columbia River, Washington, USA - GW-RW N1_0_10 (SPAdes)... | ecosystem: Environmental > Aquatic > Freshwater > River >... | reverse complement strand
TCTGGCGGGTGAGAGCGACGAGCGCCTGCCGGAACGACTGCGGTGGCCCGAAGGACGGTGCGCCCACCGAGAGATCGATGATGTCGGGATAGGCAGCCACATAGTCGGAGATCCGCTTGGACGAATGGGGGACAAGTTCGCACAGCATCTGGTTCACGGTGTGAACCGCCTTCCGTCCGTTGTCGCCGGCTTGCTGAGTCGCCTGGCCAGCATCACGACTCGCCAGATCACATTCAGCCAGGCGCCGCCGGCCAGCCCAACCAGGGCGACGAGCATTGGCCTCGGGCCGTCGACCACGGCCGAACCGAACAGGCCGCACGTCAGTACCAGCAGGCGCGCGTCGCTCCCGGCGCTCACCCACGTGAAGCCCTTTTCCCAAGCGCCTTTCGGGTAGCGGACCCGGAACGCTGACCGGAACTTCTCCGAACTCACCACCAGCAGCAGTACTGCCGCCATCAATGCCAACCCGGCAACCAGCACACCGGGGCCTTCGCCGTCGCGATACAGGCGCACGGAGACAGCTGCGACCAAGGCCACTTCGACGGCCCGGTCAGTCATCGTGTCGACGAAGTCGCCGACGTCCGACGTCTCACCACGAATCCGGGCGACCTCGCCGTCGGTGCAGGACAGCACACCGAAGGCCTGTACGAGCACAGCGCCGAGCAGGTACTGGCCGAGCACCACGGACAGGGCCGCGGCCAGCCCGACGAGGAGATCGATGGCGGTCACCGTGTTGGCTTCGAGGCGGCGCGCCAGGCGGGGGGAGACCAGCGCCGACAGCCGCCGCTGAACGAGGCGGCAGTAGCCGCCTTCGGCCGACGATTCGCCGGCGTTCTCAGCCCACACGGCCTACCGCCTGGCTTGGCAGCACGGTGCCCAAGGCGTCGATAACGCCGGACACGTCATCGGCGGAAACGTAACCCATGTGACCGATCCGCAGCACTCGCTCCTTCCATTCCCCCCTGCCGGAGGAAAGCAACACCCGATGCTCACTCGCCAAGCGGGCGCGGACCACGCTGGCCGACATGCCGTCCGGAAGCCGTATCGCGGTCACGGTTTGCGAAGCGTGCAGTGGATCGGCGGCCAGTTCCAGTCCAAGACTGGCGACGCCGGCACGACATTGCTCGGCTAGCTGCCGATGGCGGGAGACCACCCGATTGAAACCGTCAGTGTCGATCAACCGCAGGGCGGCGTGCAGTCCGTAGAACGTCGCTATCGCCGGAGTGTATGTGGTTGTTCCATCCGCCACTGCCCGGGACATTCGGATGAAGTCGAAGTAGTAGCGGGGCCCGGTATTCGCCCGGGCAACCGCCAATGCCTGGTCGCTCACACCGAGCAACGCAAGGCCAGGCGGCGTCATCAACGCCTTTTGTGTCACACCGACCGCAACATCGATTCCTCGCTCACGCACCCGCACCGGGCAAGCGCCGAGGCTGCTCACCACGTCCACGATCACCAGAGCATCGCTTTCGGTGTGCGCCACCTCGCACAGCTCATCCAGCGGGTTGACTACGCCGGTCGAGGTTTCGTTGTGGGTCATAAGTACGGCGGCGACATCCCTGCTCGTGCGTAGCAATGCGCGCAGATCGCCCGGATCGGCCGCCCGGCCCCAAGGTACCGACATCACGTCAACGCGCAGCCCAAAGGCGCGGGCGATGTCGGCCAATCGTTGGCCGAAATACCCGATGGACAACACTACGACCCGCTGCCCAGGTCGTAGGGTGTTGACCACCGCAGCCTCCAGGCCACCGGTGCCCGAGCACGTGAACGGAAGAACGGTGGCCGGTTCACCGAAGACGTGCGCAAGCCGCCGGACGACATCCCGAACGATCTCTCGGAATTCGTTCGATCGATGGCTCATCATGTCCCGGCCCATGGCCGATCGCACCGCGTCTGGCAACGGCGTCGGCCCGGATATTCGCAGATTTACCACTCGCATCCGAACCTCCGGGGTTTGCTCAGAGTCGTTCACATAGCCCGTCGTTCACCGCCGCTAAGTCGAGCGCCACAGGATGATTGGCAATGCGGTTGCTGCCCAGCGCATCCTCGGCAATCCCCGCCAAGTCCGCCTTGCGGATCCCGACGTCGCCGAGGCGTGATGGGCGGCCAACACGTCGAATCAGGTCAGCGAGCGCTTCGCCTGCGGATTCTGGCGTCTCGGCACCGAGAAGTTCGGCTATTTCAACGATACGTCTGGCCACGAAATCGGGGCCCCTGGGGTCATGGCAGTGAGTGACGCGCTCGCTCATGGTCAACGGGAGCAGCCATACCAGATGCAGCGCACACGCCAACCCGTGGGGCACACCGAAACGCGCAGTCGTCGGATACGCGCACGCATGGCCGGCCGTTGTCCTGGTCAAGTCGATCGCGAAGCCCGCCGTCGTGGCAGCCTGGCTCAGTTCGAAGCGACGTTCGGGCGATGGGTCGTCCAGCCCCGCCTTCAACGTGCGCGCCAGCCGCGCCAACGCGTTATGAGCAAGCGCACGGGAATGCGCACTTGATCGCAGCGACCAACAGGATTCGATTGCGTGTGCCAAAGCGTCGAGTGCGCAGTCGGCGCTCAGGTCGGGCGGACATGAATAGGTAAGCAATGGATCGACGAGTGCGATATCCGCCTTCACGCTCGCATGATCAAGCGAGTGCTTTCGGGTTCCCACGTACATTGTCGCGAACGCTGTTACCTCGCTGCCGGAGCCCGCCGTCGTCGGGACGAGCACAAGCCGCGGTGGTTCGGTACGCAGCAGGGAGAACTCCCCGGCCAGCGCGCGTTCGGCACTACGGTCCGCGCGCGGCAACAAGCGCATGGCCTTGGCCACATCCATTGTCGATCCGCCACCGATTCCCACGACGACATCAGGGCGAACTCGATCGACCAGTTCGACGCCCTTCAATACGGTGGACAGCTGCGGATTCGGAGTCACATCCTGAAAGAAGACCGGGTCGCGGCCAGCAAGCCAATCACGGGCGTCGGTGCGCCGCAACGTTCCGGGGCTCACCACAACCAGTACGCGCTCAGCGTGCCACCAGTCCAGGATCATCGGCAGGCTGCTGGCTACCCCCGGACGCGAAAGCACCTCCAGGGACCGGCCGCTGGCGGCGGCGTCGTTCATTCCTCCAGCTCGCTGGTGCCGACGTGGCCGAGCGCCCGCTCGAATCGTTCCCTGATCGAGCTGGGACTCAGCTTCGACGTTGCTCGCGGGGGCGCTGCCGACTCCTCCGACCGCACGCGGATCGCCACCAAGTTGGGCCCCGGTCTGGTCGTGGCCTGGCGCATCACTCCGTCCAGCTCGGCTTCAACAGCGCAGACCCACGCGTTTCGGTATCCGTTGGCCAGTGCCAACCGGGGCCAGTCAAGCACCGCCGAGGTCGTCGGTTGCCCGCCGGTGGAGGCATAGGCCGTGTTGTCCAGCACGACGTGCACGAGGTTCGGCGGCGCGAGCGCTCCCGTGGTGCACAGCGTGCCCATGTGCATCAGAACGGCCCCGTCGCCGTCGAGCACAATCACCGGATGATCCGGTCGCTGAGTCGCGACACCAAGCCCGAGACCCAGTGCGTGTCCCATGGATCCCTGCATGTAGAAGTTGCTCGCGCGATCACACACCGCGAACAGTTCTCGTGAAGCGAGCCCGGTGGTGCCAAACACCGCGGCCTGTCCGAAGTGCCGAGACACGGCAACGATCGCCGCAGCGCGACTGAGTCCTTCCTCCTCTGCGGCTTCGGAGTGGCGGGCTCCCTCGACCGTGCCCTTGGGTACCAGCACACAGGCAGGCATGTGATTGAGCTCGGCCATCTCCACCTGGTCCAGAACGTGTGCCAACGCATCCAGGGAAGGCTCGAGCACCCAACTCGGCATGCCGCAAGCGTTGACGATGGCTTCAGTTGCCGTGCCCATCACCGCATGCTGTGGCTCGTCCGTTCCGGGGGGCCAGCCACGAAGGCTGACGAACGCCAAGAGCGGGATCCGATACGGCAGTACCAGCGAAGCCAATGGATTGATGGCATTACCCAAGCCCGAGTTCTGCATCAGTACCGCCGAACGAGTCCCGGCCATTCTCGCACCGGCCGCAATCGCCACGGCGGCTCCTTCGTTGGCGGCAGGCACGTAATACCCCGGGTGTTGTGACAGGAGGTATGTTGGTCCGCTCAAGTAGGAACATGGCACCCCGGAAAAAAAGCCGTAGCCTCGTTCCAGGAGCTCCGCACAGAAGGCCTCCGCGGTAATCATGGCTGGTCCAGTCGCAGCCAGGTGTCAAGGTGGGTGAGTTCGAAGACCTCCGAGATCGGCGAGATGAGGTTCTCGACGGAGTTCGTCGCTCCAGATGACTCAATTTCCTTGAGTACGTTTGACATCGAGCGGACAGCGGCACGCAGCGCATGGTTGGCGTAGATGACCATCGAGACTCCCGCAGCCCTCGCTTCGCCGAAATGCCAGCCGTGGTATGTCGTCGGTACCACGACGATCGGAGCACGACCGCTCCACGCATTCAGAAACTCGATGATCTCGTGCGGCGAATCCTTTATCGAGTGCACGAGAATCGCATCGGCGCCTGCGTCCGCGTAACGATGCGCCCGGTGAAGCGCTTCCTCCATACCCGCACCAGTGATCAACGCTTCGGTCCGGGCAACAACGACGAAGTCGGGATCGTCCTGCGCTCTCTTTCCCGCCTCGATTTTCCGGGCGAACTCGCCAACATCAAGCAGATCCTGCCTCTTGTCGACGAAACTGTTCGTCTTGGGGAAGGTTTTGTCTTCGATGCATACGCCGGCGATACCCGCGGCCTCGTACCGTTGCACCAAGTAGGTGACGTTGGGGACGCCACCGAAGCCGGTGTCACAATCGGCCAGCACCGGGATCGAACACGAGGCCACCATCTTGCTGGCCGTTGACAGGTAGTCGGTCATGGTCAGCAGGCTGATGTCCGGGAGCCCGTTCACCGCCGAGATGGCGAAACTGGAAGCCCAGACGGCGTCGAACCCGTTCTCCTCCACCAGGGCGGCACTCAGCGAATCATGCGCGCCCGCCGCTCTGCTGCCGGCTGCGCCGTCGATGAGTTTGCGGAGTTGCGTCGTGCGATTCACGACCACTCGTCCTGTACCGCAAGGGGATAGCCGCCTGCCTGAGTTCTCGATGGCGTCGAGCCCTCTTGCCACGCTGGGCCGGAAACCCCGTTCTCAGTGGCAAGCCGCATGAGATCATCGATGACGGCAGGGCGCAGGGGAATGCCATTCTCGAGCCGGTCCTGCTCGACCTCGTATTCACGCTCCCCTGCAACCATAATGCGATCACATCCTCGTGCCTTCGGGGACGAGCGCAGCTCATCAAACATCTGACTCGCCTCCGCTTGGAATTCCTCAAGTGGCCTGAGGAAGTCGACGCGACCACAGAGGAAGAAATGGCCGAGTCCAGCTCCCGTCCGCCCATAGACGTGCCTGCCCCACAGGGCACCGGCGAGCGGGCCGCAAAACAGTTCCACGACCGTGGCCAGACCGTAGCCCTTGTGCCCGCCATATGTCTCGCCGAGGCCCCCGAGGGGCAGAAGGGCGTGCCCTTCGCGGGCCTTAAGCCCGTTCACGACCGCGGGGATGTCGGTCGTGGACCGTCCGTAGGGATCGACGGCCCATCCTGGCAACATGACACGTCCCTCACGGTGCAGCCGCTCCAGCTTGCCTCGGGGGACGATGCTGGTCGCCGCATCCAACAGGAATGGACGCCGCGGGTCCGTGGGGAATCCGACGGCAATGGGGTTGGTACCGAACATCGGGCTGGCTCCATTGGTAGGCGCGACCTGTGGAGACGCGTTCGTTCCCACCATTGAAAACAGCCCTCTTCGTGTCGCACGAAGAGCGTAATAACCGGCGATGCCAAAATGATTAGAACGGCGAACCGTGACCATTGCTAGACCTGTTTCGAGAGCCTTTTCGATCGCGATGTCGATCGCCGCGCACGACGCGGGCTGCCCGAGACCGTTGCGTCCGTCCAGGACAGCCGTCGTCGACGTCTCTGCCAGCACTGCCGCCTCGGTGTGCGGGTCGATCTTGCCCTTTCGTACGCCGTCGACGTAACGCCGTAACCGGGCGACACCGTGGCTGTCCACGCCGCGCAGGTCTGCGGATACCAGGACATGTGCGACAGTCACGGCATCGGACTCTGATACATCCACCCTTTGCAGGCACCGCACCACAAAGGCTTGCAAGGATTGATGGTCAGTGCGCATGGAGCACTCCCCGTCTGACGGCGGCCTTGGCCGCGTTGGCCAGAGCCCGCAGGCGATCAGGGCTCGCCGCTTGCCCCGGACGTGGTGGCGGCAGGCCGAGTTCAACGCAGCGAACTCCTGGTGGCAGCTCGCTGGCCGGCACTGCCACCTCACCTGCGACGATGACCGCGAGCTTACCTCGCTGTGCGGCCAGCGAGGCCACCACAAACGGGAGCTTCCCGTCCAGCGAGCCTCGATCGAATCGCCCTTCGGCCGTGATGACAATGTCGGCGCGCTCAATGTGCTCGATCAGCCCCGTAGACGAGACGAAGTACTCGCTGCCCTGGATGACGCCTGCCCCCAGCACGGCATGCAATCCGGCGGCCAACCCGCCCCCGGCGCCGAGTAACCGTTCACGCAGCAGCTCGGGACCCCGGTCTCCGAACACCGCCACAAGTGACTTCAACGCTTGCGTCAGCACCACGGCATCATCGGCCGTGATCCCTTTCTGGTGTCCGAACCGCGCGATGTTGTCTTGCAGGGGCGTAGTCACGTCACTCAGGACGAGCATGGAGGTCGCAGTCAGCGCCGGAAGCAAAGCCCGTAAGTCGATGTGATGAACCCGAGTGAGCTGCCGCGGCTCAGGTGTGATCGCGCTGCCATCCGCGGCGACGAAACGGACGCCCAGCATTGCCAGTGCTCCGGCTCCCATGTCTACCGAAGCGGTGCCGCCTGCCGTGACGATCAACCTTCGCACTCCCCTGCCGAGCGCGTGGGCGATCAATTGGCCAGTGCCGCGCGTAGTCGCGATTAGTGGCTGGCGAGGCTGATCCGCGACGAGGTGGAGCCCGCTCGCCGCAGCGGTCTCGATGAATGCGGTCCCGTCCGAGGTGATGAGATAGTCGGCCGATACCGAGTCACGTAGTGGACCCTCGACCGATGTTTGAACGCGGTGCCCGCCCAACACCACCTCGGCCACCCGTAGGGCACCGTCGCCGCCATCCGACAAGGGGATGGCAATGATGTCGTCGACCTCGGGGAGTTCCCGCAGGCCGCACGCCAAGGCTTCGGCCACCCACAGGGCGTCGGGCCCGCCGCGGAAGGCGTTGGGTGCTAGCACCACTCGCACCTATCAGCTCCCTACTGGTTCGAATCTGGTCTCAGCCTTCTGGATCCACGTGCGATAGAGGAGCCGGCGACGTTCTGGCTCCGCGTAGTCCTCAAAATCGGTCCTGCCATGCAGGATGCGGAGATTATTGAACACCGCGATCTCACCACGGCGCATCCGGCCCTCGACTCCCATTTCCGCGTCGTACAAGGCCGCATCGAAAGCGTCGAGCGCATCACGCTGGTCATCCGACAGGTCAGTCGTGCCTGGACGAGTATGGCCGACTTCGATGTATTTGCGCAGATAGGTTACCGCCTGCTGACCGTTCATAGCGTTGAACAGGACCGGCTTGTAGGCGGTAGTCGGCTGGCCGGGCAACTCGTCTCCGCGCCGGTCGAAGTGGAAACCTTCTTGCAGCGTGGCCAAGACCTCTGGCCGGGCCGCCAACCGCTCGCGAATCCGGTCTACCAAGACCACCCGCAGCGCACCCCCTCGCTTGGCGGCACGCACACAGGACAATGCGAAGTAGTCGGGGACGGGAAATGCACGCTCAGCGCCGTCGGTGTGCAGATGTCCCCCTTGTCGGGAGTCGGCATAGCGCGCGGATGCTCCCTCACCGACGGCCGTACCCCGGTCCCATACAAGGCGCACCGTTGTTCCCGCGCTGTCCTGTGGTAACAGATCGCCGAGCGACGCCGAAAGCCACAGCAGCGCACGCTCGTAAGTGTCGGACGGCAGCCGCTCGAGGCCGGTCAGGACGAGAAATCCCGGACCATCGTCCACATGATTGACCACGAGCTCGCGGACGCGCGCACGCTCGGCGTCAGCAACGGCACCGGCCAAGTCACCGCGGCCTACCGCATTCACGAAGTCTACCGACCACGCACGCCGTTGCTTGTGAAAGATCATACAATACCTCCAAGAGCCGCGATGAGCGAGCGAGTCACCACAAGGAAGCTCAAGCCGGAGCGCAAGTGTCGACCTGACCGCTTGAAGCGCCAAACTATTGCCGCAGAGGCTGCCGAGCGATTGGTGTAAGCCTCCTTGCGCTTTCACGCTGTTTTCTTGGCACTTTTGTCATGGAATCTTACGCTCTTCGAGGGTGACAACAAGGCGTTTTCAGCGCGGGTGCCAGCCGATCGGCCTACGGCTTGGCCTCCGTCCCGCCGGTTCACAGGGAGTACTCGCCGTCCCAGCCGGTGCTCGAGGTGCCGGCGGGCAGCAATGCTTCGGCGATGCGCCATAGCGCTGCCACCCGCGCCCCTTTGACGAGGACGATGTCGTCTGTGCGGAGTTCTTCACGCAGCAACGCGATTGCCGCTTCGGCGTCAGGTACGAGCACGGATTGTTGGCTGCCGGAACGTTCGTATGAGCTCGCGTCGTGGATCCTCTGTGCATCGGTTCCGACCGCTATGACGCGCTCGACTCCCAGTCGCATGGCCAACCGGCCCAGCCGGTCGTGAGCCTTATCGGTTTCCTCGCCCAGTTCGCGCATCCCACCGAGTACTGCCCACGTCCGCTGGTGCGCTTGGTCCCCGTCGGCTCGAGCCATCGATGCGAGGGTGCGCAGCGCCGCCTCCATGGACCGCGAGCTTGCGTTTCTCGCATCATCGATCACCATTGCGCCGTTCGCGGTGGTATGCACTGCCATCCGGTGGGGCGCCGTACGCCGTTCGGCCTCCAGCCGGTTGGCGACGTCGTCGATGCCCGCACCCAGTTCCAGCGCCACCGCGGTGGCCGCCAATGCGTTGTCCACTTGGTGTTCGCCATGGGTTGGTAGGGCGACCCGGACGCTGGCCGCGTACCTGTCGGTGCGGGAAGACAGGATGAACCGAGGTCGCCCGTGTTGGTCGAGTTCGATGTCCGTGGCGCGGACATCGGCCGCGGTTGTCCGACCGGTCAATACCACGCGGGCGGAGGTACGTTCGGCCATGGCGGCAACAAGGGGGTCATCGGCGTTGAGCACAGCGATCCCGCCGTCATCGGCATTCGGCAGCGCCTCGACCAGCTCGCCTTTGGCCTGTGCTATGGCGGCTTGTGAGCCGAACTCACCGATGTGCGCGTCACCGACGTTCAGTACTACCCCGATCCGTGGCCGTGCGGTGCTACACAGCGTCGTCAGGTGGCCGATTCCGCGGGTGCCCAATTCGAGCACGAGATGTCTGGTGTTCTGCCGGGCCTGCAGGATGGTCCATGGCTGACCCAATTCGTTGTTGAACGAGCGAGGCGAGGCGACCGTTGGCCCCATCGGCTCGAGCAGGTGGGCGATGAGGTCCTTCGTCGACGTCTTGCCGCATGAGCCGGTTACCCCGATCACCGTGCACCGCGGGAGCTGACTGACGACGTGGTGTGCCAGCTTCGCCAGGGCGACCAGCACCGCCGCACCGGAGCCGTTGGTGTCGCCGGCGAGAGCAAGGATGCTCGTTGGTTGAGTGTTCTCGACCGGCGGGGCGATGACGGCAGGGGCGGGTACTTCACGCCCCGCGAGAACTCCGATCGCGCCGTTGGCTATCGCCTGTTTGGCAAAGTCGTGACCGTCTACGCGCTGACCAGGCATGGCCGCGAAGAGTCCACCTGGCTCCAGGTTCCTGGTGTCGAACTCGACGCTGCCGGAGACGGTTTCCGAGCCAGCAGCCCGGTGCAATCGTCCACCGACCGCACTGGCAACTGTGGCAAGGTCAAGCTGAATCATGATTGTGATTGCTCTTGTCCGGCCGTAGCAGTCCGGATGACCCCGTCATGCTTTGGTCCCGTCCGCCAGGCGCCTGGTCGGGTTGTTCGCGTTCGCGGATTCGTGATTGCGAGACATCAAGTTTGTGAACAGGTGTCAATTCCGCAGTCGGTGCTGCTCGTGCAGCACGATGCGTAGTTTCTGGCGGTTGCTCGACCATTCGATGAGGATTCCTTCACTGTCAAGCAGAACCTCCGAGCACAGAGTCACGACCGTGAGCAGAGTGCCCTGGTAGGTGACAATTCTCCGGTCGCCGGTCCCGACGACACGACCGGGTGTTCGCGAGCATGGCCCTGGCGTTCATCGCGACTCACTGGAGGCACTCACAACTGCATCGGTATACCTCACGGGGCGGACCTGTAAGCCTCTCATCGTCAATCTGCCGGTGCCCGAGCGGCGAGCGTGTAACTGACGTCGATATGGTCGAGTTGGAGGTATCGAGGGATTCCTCATGGGACCCCACTTCCGTGGCTCCGCGTCGATGAACTCTTTCCGGAGGAGCCGCCGTCGCCCCGTGAACGTGGACGGGCTGCGGCGCGACCCGGATACGATCCTGCTGGCCCGGCTCGTTCAGCCGTGCCGGGCGTATACGGATCGTCGAACCGGGGGGAGACGAATCGTGAAGTCTTGGCGGCTGTGCCTCGTAGTGGTGGTATCCGTTGGCCTGCTTGTTGGTGTCGCGCCTGCGAGCGCCGACACCACGGCGCAGTCCTTGCGGTTCTCGCAGGACTGGTCGAACACCGGGCTGATTACAACCGACGACGACTGGTCCGGCGTGCCCGGCGTGATCGGCTACCGCGGGGACGACCTGACGACGGCCACGGGTACCGATCCGCAGGCGATCACGGCCGACGGCTCGGCGACACCGGTCGACGTCATCGCCAATCAGACCAATCCGAACACGCTCGCGACCGGCGGTGTGGCCGAGTTCCACACCGCGGACCCATCCGTCGCGCTCAATGGCTCAGGCACCGCCGATGCGCCTCACGTGGTGGTCAACCTGGTCACGTCGGGGTTCCAGAACATCTCGGTCTCGTACAACGCCCGTGATCTCGACGGCTCCGTGGACAACGCCGCGCAGCAGCTCGCCACCCAGTACCGCGCCGGCGCGAACGGCGTTTACACGAACCTTCCCGCCGGCTACATCGCCGACGCGACCGCCGGCCCGAGCCTCGCTGGTTTGATGACACCGGTCGCCGTGGCCCTTCCGGCCGACGCCAACGACAAGCCGCTGGTCCAGGTGCGGGTCATCACGACGAACGCGGTCGGCAACGACGAGTGGGTGGGCGTGGACGACATCCAAGCCACCGGCGACCCCATCGTCGGCGACACGGCTCCGGTGGTGGCATCAGTCAGCCCGGCGAACGGGGCGGCGAACGTCGCTGTCGACGCCAACGTTGACGTGACCTTCAGCGAGCCGGTGAACGTGACGGGCGCATGGTTCGAGATCTCTTGCGCCGCGTCTGGCGCAGTCACGGCCGCGGTCTCCGGTGGTCCTGCAACGTTCACGCTCGACCCGGCCACGGACTTGGCGAACGGCGAATCGTGCACGGTGACGATCAACGCGGCGGGTGTCACGGACCAGGACGCGATCGACCCACCAGACTCGCCGGCCGAGAAGTTCTCCTTCTCCTTCAGTACGGTTCCGCCGCCTGCAACCATCGCCGAGGTGCAGGGTGCGTCCCACATCTCGCCTCTCAACGGCCAGAACGTCAGCGGCGTGGAAGGCGTCGTCACGGCTCGACGCACCGCAGGCGGACGCGGCGTCTGGATCCAGGACCCGACTCCGGACGTAAACCTCGCAACCTCCGACGCCGTCTTCGTCTTCACGAACGCAGCCCCCGCCGCGCAAGTCGGCGATCACGTGCGGGTCAGCGGCACGGTGAGCGAGTTCCGCGCCGGCGGGGATCCCGACAATCTGACGATCACCCAGATCACGTCTTCGAACGCGAATGTGAACATCGTGTCGAGCAGCAACCCTCTACCCGCACCGACGGTGCTCGGCACCGGTGGCCGCCTCCCACCGACGGAGAACATCGACGACGACGGCGCCGGCAACGTCGAGACTGGCGGCACCTTCGACCCGGCGAACGACGCGATCGACTTCTACGAGAGCCTCGAGGGGGTGACCCTTCAGGTCAACAATGGCGCCGTCGTCGGCGCGACCCGCAGCTTCGGAGAGATCACGCTCCTGCCCGATGCCGGCACGTGGGCCACCGGGCTGCGGACGCCGCGCGGCGGGATCCTCCTTGGCGGATACGTCGACCCGAACCCGGAGCGGATCATCGTCGACGACGAGATCCTGCGCGACATCGCCCCACCACCGCGTCCCGCGAAGGCGATGCCGGACATGAATGTCGGCGACTCCCTGACCTCCGCAGTGCTCGGGCCGCTCGACTACAGCTTCTCGAACTACAAGATCCAGGCGACCGCGACGCCCTCGTTCACCTCGGCCGGGCTCGTCCGCGAGGCGACGTCGGCCCCCACCCCGCACCAGATCGCGGTAGCGACGTTCAACGTCGAGAACCTTGCCGGCACCGACCCGCAGTCCAAGTACGACCATCTCGCCGCCCTGATCGTGAACAACCTCCGGTCACCAGACATCATCGGGATCGAAGAGGTGCAAGACAACGACGGCGTCGCCGGCGGCACCGCCAGTCCGGTCGTGGACGCGTCCGTCTCCTGGACACGCCTGGTCCAGGCGATCCATACCGCCGGCGGCCCCCTCTACGAACACCGCCAGATCGACCCGGTCGACGACGACGAAGGCGGCGCACCCGGCGGCAACATCCGCGTCGGCTTCCTCTTCCGCAGCGACCGCGGCGTCGAGTTCATCGACCGGGCCGGCGGCGGCCCAACGACGGAAACGACGATCGTCGCACACCCGTCCGGACCCCGCTTGTCCTCCAGCCCCGGTCGGATCGGCACGCAGTCGGCGGCGTTCGACGACACCCGCAAGTCACTTGTCGGCGAGTTCCGCGCCCGCGACAAGAAGCTGTTCGTCGTCGTCAACCACTTCAGCTCGAAGACCGACGACCAGCCGCTCTTCGGCCCCGCGCAACCCCCCGCTCGCCTCAGCGAGATCGCTCGCCACGGACAGGCACAGGTCATTCACAGCTTCGTCGCAGATCTCCTCGCCGCCGACCCGAACGCGAACGTGATCGTCCTCGGCGACATCAACGACTTCGAGTTCTCCGAGACGGTGGACATCCTCGAAGCGGGCGGCGTGCTTCACACGCTCGTCAAGGACATGCCGCCGGCAGAGCGCTATTCGTACGTGTTCGAAGGCAACTCGCAGGTACTCGACCAGATCCTGTTCAGCCCGAACCTCACCAACCATTTCCGCCACGACTACGACGTCGCCCATGTCAACTCCGAGTTCGCGGACGCGATCCAGGCATCCGACCACGAGCCGTCCGTGACGCGGATCGACCTGCGCGGCCGACCGACACCGAAGCCCTAGCGGGGGAGACAAGCCCTCCCC
>Ga0209889_1000266_pt1 | contig 13522 bp, 13 predicted proteins | sample GWRWN1_0_10_FD_187233 | JGI IMG/M metagenome (GOLD analysis project Ga0209889, IMG submission 187233) | Riverbed sediment microbial communities from areas with no vegetation in Columbia River, Washington, USA - GW-RW N1_0_10 (SPAdes)... | ecosystem: Environmental > Aquatic > Freshwater > River >... | reverse complement strand
CGTCTTTGAACCGCTCCTCGGCCGTGATGCGGTCCTCGGCCGACACTTGGCCGGAGTGCTCGGCCACGTCGACCCGGAGCGGCGACCCGGTCGTGAACTGGCGCAGGTCGTAGTCCTCGGCGTCGCCGGCGAACGGCTGGGCCGTGCCGCGGCAGCCGTAGGTGACGCAGGCGCTGCCCACGACCGGTTCGGCCTGCACCCGGCGCTGGCACCGCTGCTTCCGTTCTGGCAGGCCGGCAAGATGGCCGCCGTGCAGGCGGTCGCGTCTCCCGACGCCAGCCGCAGCCACTTTCAGGCCCAGGAGTGCCTCGAGCGTGGCACCAAGACCTCGGCGACCCACACCGGCTGGCTGGACCGCACGCTTTCCGCGATGGGTCCCGGTACGACCTTCCGCGCGATCGCCGAGGGCGACTCGACGCCGCGGTCCCTGATCGGGGTCGAGCCCAAGCTGGTGCTCAACGGGATCGAGGGATTCGCCCTTGCTGGCTGGGATGGCGTTCGCGACAAGACGATGGCCGCCCTCCAGTCGCTCTACACCGGATTCGACCATCCCGCCGTCGCCCATGCGATGACCACGGTGAAGGCGCTCAACTCCGCCCGCAAACTCGCCGACACCCCGTACCAGACCACCGCGGAGTATCCGGGCGGCGGCTTCCCCGATCGGCTCAAGGACATCGCGCGGCTGGTGAAGGCGAAGGTCGGGCTGCGGGTCGCGACGATCGACCTCGGCGGCTGGGACATGCACACTGGCCTCGGCAACGTCGACGGCGGCGAGATGCGAAACCACCTCAATGACATGGGCAGCGCGCTCGGGGCGTTCGCCACCGATCTCGGAACCCAGCTCGATGACGTCACACTCGTGACGATGACCGAATTCGGCCGCCGGGTCAGCGAGAACGGCAACTCCGGCACCGACCACGGCCACGGCGCCCTGATGCTGCTGCTCGGTGGCGGCCTCGTGGGTGGCCAGGTGCACGGTCGCTGGCCGGGCCTGGCACCCTCCGCCCTCGACAACGGTGACCTCGCCGGCGCCAACGACTACCGAGATGTGCTCGGCGAGGTGCTCGAGCGGGGCTTCGGCGTCGGCGATGTCAAGAAGGTATTCCCCGACCACAAGTACACCCGGATCGGCGTCCTCCGCTGACCGTGGTTTCCGCGCCGGGGCTCCGCAGAGATCACCGTTCTCCGACCGAATGTTGAGTCGCACTGCGCGATCCGTCGGAGATCGGCGATCTCCTTGTATGTAGCCACCGGGGCCTGTCAGCATACGTATTTACAGACCTAATCTGATAGTGTGTAGCCATGAAGACCATGACGGCGACGCAGGCGGCCCGCAATTTCGCCGGTCTGCTGGACGCGGTTGAGCACGGGGAAGTATTCGTGATCACGCGGGATGGTGTGGCAGTCGGCCGTTTCGTTCCGGAACGACGGACCACCGCTGATCGACTCAAGGAGGCGCTGCGCGAGCAGAGCGCCGATCCTGACTTCGCCGACGACGTTGAGGCCGCGCGCTCGGACCTCCGCTCCGCTTTTACTCACGAGGTGCGGACGTGGCCAGACGCGTGATCCTGGATACCGGCGTCATCATCGCATTTGAACGCGGCAAGCTGAGCGTCGACGCAGTGCTCGGGGCAGATGATGCCGCGATAGCTGCAATCACGGCGATGGAGCTCCTCGTCGGCGTCGAGCGCGCCGACGATGCTCACAAGCAACGACGCGCTCGACACGTCGAGGCCATCCTCTCGAGCGTGCCAGTTGTGGACTGCACGCTTGAGATCGCCAGGGTTCACGCCCGGCTCGCCGTTCGAGCGATGAATCTCGGCAAACCCCGCTCGGCTTACGACATGATCGTTGCGGCGACAGCCGCGGCCGAAGGAAGGGTCCTGCTGACAACGGATGCATCCGCTGACTTCACCGAGTTGCCGGGTTTAACTACCGAGCTACTCGCGGTGACCTGACGTCCCGTCCGCCCACACCCGGCGCACGCTGCGGCCCGCCCGTGCTCGTGGCGAGGTTGGCTGCGATCCCCGTCATGCGCAGGCACTCTACGTGATCGGGGCATACACTCGTGCCGCACACTAGCCGGACAGGCATTGACGTGTGGGCTGGAGGGCACATGCCTGAGTCGCAATGGAGCGCCGCGGTAGTCGGGCCTGGTGGCGTCGGTGGACTCCTCGGCGCGGTGCTGGCTCGGGCAGGCCACCCGGTCGTGTACGTGGCGAAGCCGGACACCGCAGCGGCGCTGAACTCGAGTGGACTCACAGTGCGCAGTGTGCAGTTCGGCGACCTCCACGTTCCGGCGAGGGCAGTACCGAGGCTCGCGGGGCCGGTGGACATGTGCCTGGTGGCGGTCAAGTCGACTAGTTTGGACGAGGCGTTGGACAGTGTGCCGGCGGAGGCATTGGGCGATGGTCTGGTGATCCCACTGCTCAACGGCGTCGAGCACATGACCGCGCTGCGCGCGCGCTTTCCCGTCGCGCAGGTCGTCGCCGGAGCGATCCGGGTGGAGTCCACGCGGGTCGGAGCCGGTCGCATCTCGCACACCAGCCCGTTCTCCTGGATCGAGGTCGCCAGCGACACGGCACCGCGGGAACGGGTCGACGCGCTAGCGGCCCAGCTGCACCAGGCCGGTCTTGACGTAACGGTCCGGGACGATGAAACGGCCCTGCTCTGGGAAAAGCTGACGCTCCTGGCGCCGCTGGCTCTGCTGACGACCCACGCCAGCGCGCCACTCGGGTTCGTACGCGATCAGCGGCGAGCCGACCTCGAGGCGGTGACCGGCGAGGTTTGCGCAGTGGCTGCGGCCGCCGGCGCACGGGTGGACCCAGCGACGATCCTTGGCATGCTCGATGGTGTGCCGGCCAGCATGAAGTCCTCGATGCAGCGCGATGCCGAGGCGAACCGATCGACCGAACTGGACGCCATCGGCGGAGCTGTCCTGCGTGCTGCACGACGACACGGCATCGACGCACCCGTCACCGCGCGGCTTGTCAACGAACTCCGGACTCGCAGTACCAGCGGGACGGGGTTATCCACGTTGGGCCGGAGCGCCGAGTGACACGGCTTCGCGACCCAGGCACGATAAACGCGTGAGTCAACCGTCCGCCGATGCCCGTACCCGGTCCCGGCACGTCGTCGGCGGGCTGTTGGTACTTGCGGTTCTTTCCGCCACTGCCGCCTGCGGTGGAGCTGCGGTCCAGACGAGCGATGTGGTCTCCGACACCGACCTCGCCCGCGCCGCCGTGCTCAGCGCCGACCCCGTTCTGGTGGGCGCGGTCTTTCCGCCGGACGTCCGGCCGGGCCGGGTGCGGACGGCGAGGCTCGGCTGGGATCGCACCGAGGTACGGGCCCGGCTGTTCGCGAGCCACGCAGCGGCAGCGGGTGCCGGCCCCACCCCGGCTGCCGTCGAGGCGAAGCTGGCCGAATCCTTCGCGACGCTCCGCGCCGGCGGTTGGACGATTCATTGGACGCTGTGCGTGCCGCCGCAGGCTGCTCCTACGCCGAGTCCGAGCTCGACTCCCGCGGCCAGCACTCCCGCTGCAGTCTTGCGCTCGGGCGGGTGGCAGTGGTTCGCCACGGCCTACAAGATCGCCGACGGTGTCAGCTACTGGTCGATGCTCTCCGCCGAGCTGATTGATGTCGGCGACGCATGGGTCGACATCGTTCTTCGGGCACCGCAGGCCAGCGACCCGCCGAACCTGTTCCCGGACAAGCCCAAAGCGCTAGCCGCCGGAAAGACCTGTGCGGAGGACCGCAGGGAGGGCACCAACGTCGAGCAGTCCGGTTCGCCGGCCATAGTCCGCGAATGGTGGCCGTTTCCCTCGCAGAGCCGCTCCCCCGACCCGCAGCGACGCTGAACTGGCGCTCATCTGACCCGCACGCGCGGATTACCTCCCCCTTACACGAATCCGATAGCGTCCCTGTTCATGGCCGACCGCGGACTCGTCGCTCACCTGCTGCGCCGCGCCACGTTCGGGCCCACCTCCGAAGAGGTCGACCGCGCAGCCGCCGCCGGGGTGGAGACGACCCTCCCGACCCTGCTCACGCCGACATCCGCCGACGCCGGCGCGGCCGCGACCCCCGTACCGCGGCTCGGTCCCGACCCCTATGCGGTGCTGACCAGGAGTTCCAGCAGGGAGGAGCGTCAGCAGGCGAATCAGCAACGCCGCGAGCAGATCCAATCGCTCGGCCAGTGGTGGGTCGCTCGGCTGTTCGCGGCGGAGCACCAACTTCTCGAGAAGATGGTGTTCTTCTGGCACGGGCACTGGGCCACGAGCGTGCAGAAGGTGAAGTCCGCCCACCTGATGCTGGGTCACCTGCAGACCATGCGAACGTATGGGCGCGGGGACTTCGCGGTGCTGGCGAAGGCGATGCTGCGCGACCCTGCCCTCATCTTCTGGCTCGACGGTCAGCGCAACACCCGTCAGGCGCCGAACGAGAACCTCGCCCGCGAGCTGATGGAGCTCTTCACGCTCGGCATCGGGTCCTACACCGAAGAGGACATCCGGGCCGGGGCGCGGGCACTCACAGGCTGGACGATCGACCGAACCACGAGGCGGGCCAGCCTCAACCCCCGCCGGCACGACGCCGGCGCCAAGACCATCCTCGGCCGCACCGCCAACTTCGACGTCGACTCGTACGCCGACCTGCTCGTCTCCCAGCCCGCCCATGCGGCCTTCCTTGCCGGAAGGCTGTGGTTCCGCTTCGCGTCCGGCCAGCCGATGCCGACCGCCACCGAGGAGCGGCTGGTCGCGGCGTACCGGCCCGGGCGGGACGTGACCGCCCTGCTGCGGGCGCTCTTCACCGACGAGGCGTTCCTCGCGACCCGCGGCCACCTCGTGAAGCAGCCGGTCGAATGGGCGGTGGGGGCCATGCGCCAACTAGGCCTGAACCCGACGCGGCTCGCGGCGGAGAAGCGCCGGCAACTGATCGGCGGCCTCGACGGGCTCGGCCAGGTGCCACTGCGGCCGCCCAGCGTCGGTGGTTGGCCGGCCGGGGCGTCGTGGCTCACCACCTCGTCGATACAGGTACGGCTGCGGTTGGCGACCGGCTTCGCCGCGGAGGTGGGAGCGCCGGTGCTCGACCCGCTCGCAACCGGGTCAACAGACGCGAAACTCGACGCCCTGGCCCGCCTGCTGGTGGTGGATGCGTGGACCGACCGTACGCGGGCGGCACTGACCCAGTCCGCGGGCGAGCCCCGACGACTCCTCTCTGTGGGTCTGGTCAGCCCCGAGTACACGGTTTCCTGAGCGAAAGGGTCCGTTGTGGACACTGTGACGAGGCGGAAGTTCCTCATCGCGAGCGGCGTCGTCGCGGGTGGTGCCCTGGCGGCCGGTGCGACCGCGTACACGCTCTGGGACATTCTCGCCACGGCGGCGGACCCGCGTCGCGACCCCGGTGCCCGTACCCTCGTCGTGGTCACCCTCTATGGCGGCAACGACGGTCTGGCGACGGTTATCCCGTACGCCGATCCGGCGTACCACGACGCGCGACCGGGCCTGTCCTACTCGGCCGAGCAGGTGCTCCGCATCGACGACACCACCGGGCTCAACCCATCATTGAAGGGCCTGCGCCAGCTCTATGACGACGACCGGCTAGCGATCGTACGTGGAGTGGGGTACCCACAGCCAGACCGCAGCCACTTCCGCTCGATGGACATCTGGCACACCGGCTCGCCGGAGCGTCCCGGCAACACCGGATGGCTCGGCCGTTGGCTGGACACGGTCGGCGGCGACCCGCGCCTGGCTGTCTCCTTCGAGCCGGTGCTGCCGCCGCTGCTGGCCGGAGAGACCAGCGCCGGCGCGGCCGTTCCGGTCTCGGGGCTCAAAGTGGCCCGAGGCGTGCCGCGCAATGCGCTCGAGGCGCTGGGCAAACCGTCGCCGGGCGAGCCTTCGCTACAGGCGAGGGCCGCCGCGTGCTTCGCCGACCTCGACAAGGTCGACGAGATGATCACCGACGTGAAGGCGGCCGCGGCCGCCGATGCGGACTCCGATGACGACACACCGGCCGCGACCGCGACCGGCGGAGGGCGTACGCCGCTCGCGGCGCAGCTGGAGCTGGTGGCGCAATGCGTCGAGGCCGGGGTATCCACTCGGGTCTTCTCGGTCTCCCTGGGCGGTTTCGACTTCCACGCGGACGAGAAGGTCGCCCAGGAGCGGCTGCTCGCCGAGCTGGACTCGGCTGTGTCGGCCTTCGTCAACCGGATGGGGCTCAGCGAGCGCGGGCAGAAGGTCGTCGTGCTCGTCTACTCGGAGTTTGGCCGGCGGGTACGCGCCAACGCCTCGGACGGGACCGACCACGGGACCGCGTCGAACGTGTTGGTAGCGGGTCCACGCGTCGCCGGCGGGCGCCTCATTGGCGAGCAGCCCAGTCTCGGTGACCTCGACCGGGGCGACCTGAAGTCCACTATAGACTTCCGCGACATCTATGCTTCGCTGCTCTCCGACGCGCTCGGTGCGGACCCCGGGCGGATCCTTGGTGGCTGGTCCGGACGAATGTCGGACCTGCTCGGCAAGGCGTAGACGCGGCGAGCGTTGTCCGCGCCGACCAGCTCGGCGAACCGTACTGCGTCGTCCTCGGTCCACGCGCCGTCGGCGAGCCCGTCGGCAACCAGGTCCGACAATGCGCGTCGGAACAGTACGGCGCCGAGGTAGTGCAGCTCCGGTAGGCCGAAGGCGTCCGACGAGTAGAGGAACTTACCGAACGGAGTGAGTTCGAGCGCCTCGGCCAGAAGGGTCGATGCGCGCCGCCCGACGTTGTGTATGGCGAGCCCAATGTCGACGAACACGTTGCCGAAAACCTGGGCGAGATAGCCGGCCTCCCGGTGGTACGGATAGTTGTGCAGCAGCATGACCGGCACACCGGTCGGCTCGATCGTGCGCAGCAACCCGGTGAGCAGTAGAGGGTTGCACCGGTGCAGGTCGAGGTCACGGTCGCCGTACCCCACGTGGAACTGCACCGGCAGCCTGAGTTCCACGCCGGTGAAAATCAGAAACCGGTGCAGCAGCTCGTCCGCGAGCCGTGGCGGCGCACCCTTATCAATTGCCGACAGCCATCGGCCGGCCGCCAGCGTCACGTCCGCCGCGTCCGGGCGACGGTCCGCCAATTCCAGACCAATCCGGTAGGCAGCAATGGACTTCACCGCGACCGCCGCCTCGCCCGCAGCCCGCGTGGCGAGTCTCTCCCGGACGGCGTCGCCGAAACCGGCAGCGGTGGTTCCCTCCGCTGCCAGCTCTTCCGCGATCCGCTCCAACCGGACGATGTGGTACGCCGGCACGCCAGCCGCCGCGGCCAGCTCCGACGGCGAGAGCATGGGCTCCGGCTCGAATCCCGTGTCCACGCAGAGCGCCTCGAGGCCGGCGCCGCGCAGGAACCGCTCGGTCACGTCGGCGGTGCCCAGCTCGGCACGGCGGGCCAGGTACTCGTCGGCGCTGGCGTGTGGTGGCAGATCCAGCACCGGGGCACACCAGCGGCGTACCGCAAGGCCAATCTGCGAGTCGAACAGCGTGGCGCCTTGGCCCGGACCGGATGCCTCCGTCAGCAGCGTCTCGAAGCTATGCCGGTCGAGGTCGCGGCGCACCACGCCGTGGCAATGGTGGTCGACCAAGCGCAGCGATTCGACGAACGGCAGCACGGCATTCACCTCGCGCTTAATGTAGTGTCGCGGCAGTTGGGAGAGCCACGTTGATCGCCTCCGGCGAAGGAGCAGTCTTCGATGGAGCAGCTCGAACGCGAACGTCAGGCGAGCCTGGCCCGACAGATCGCCGTGGACCTGGCCACGCAGTCGGTGGTCGGCGTGGCGCTGACGTGGGTCGACAACAGCGGGATCACCCGGGTCAAGGCCGTGCCGGTCGGCCGGCTGGAGCGCGCGGCCGCCTGGGGTGTCGGGGCATCGCCGGTCTTCGACACATTTCTGGTCGACGACTCAACGGTCGTCGGGCGCTTCGCTGGCGGGCCAGTCGGTGACCTGCGCCTGCATCCGGATCTGAGCCGGCTGACGACCCTCGCCGCCGCGCCGGGCTGGGCGTGGGCACCGGCCAACCGGTACGACCAGGACGGCGCTCCGCACCCGCAGGACGCGCGCGCCATCGCCCGGCGGGAGGTCTGGCTTCTGGCCGCGCTCGGCTTCACCGCGCAGGCAGCCTTCGAGGTCGAGTGGTGCGTCTCCATCGGCGACGGTGACGAGTTCGTCGCGGCGTGCAAAGGCCCCGGGTACGGCATGACCCGGCTCGTCGAGTTGTCCGGCTACCTTCGTGATCTGTTGTCTGCGCTGACCGCTCAAGCCGTGTCGGTCGAGCAGATCCATCCGGAGTACGCCGCTGGTCAGTACGAGGTGTCCGTCGCCGTGGACGATCCGGTCGGTGCCGCCGACACCGCGGTCCTGGTGCGGGAGACGATTCGAACGGTCAGCGCCCGCCACGGCATGCGGGCGACGTTTGGGCCGAAGGTGCTCGCCGACGGAGTCGGCAACGGCTTCCATGTCCATCTGAGCCTGTGGCGGGATGGGGTGAACCTCATGTCAGGCGGTGCCGGGCGCTATGGGCTCACCCCCGCCGGCGAGGCATTCATGGCTGGGATCCTGGCCCGGCTTCCCGCGCTTCTGGCGCTGGGCGCCCCGTCGGTGGCGAGCTATCTGCGGCTCATCCCGTCGCACTGGGCCGGGGCCTTCGCCTGCTGGGGGCTGGAGAACCGCGAGGCCGCGATGCGCTTCGTCACCGGTGCGCTCGCCGACCGTGCGACCGCGGCCAACGTTGAGGTGAAATGCTTCGACGCCGCGGCGAACCCTTACCTGCTTATGGCCGGCCTTCTCGCCGCCGGTCGGGCCGGCCTGACGTCAGAGGCGACGTTGCCCGAGCCGGTCGAAGTCGACCCGGCCTCACTGGATCCGCAGACCCGCGCGGCCCGTGGCATCCTCGCGCTGCCGGGCACATTGGAGGACGCGGTGGTCACGTTCGAGTCCGACCCGGTGCTGGGCGAGGCTCTCGGCGCGGCACTTGTCGATACCGTGGCGACCGTACGACGCGGCGAGATCGCCCTCCTTGCCAACGCTGACGCCGCCACCATCGCCGCCCGCACCCGATGGAGGTATTGACGCCCGGTACCGTCATCAGCATGAGCGATGAGTACCGGGTGCAATTCGATGTGGACGTAGCCTTCGCCAACGGTGGCGGGTTGCAGGCGCAGCGCTTCCGTCTGGACATCCCTGGCGAGGACATCACCGACGACGAACTCTCGACGCTCGTCGTGCGCCATCTGGGCCTGCTCATGGTCGACGGAGTCCAGATCAGCGGCAAATCCGTGGTTCGCGAGCCGCACAAGGGCTCACGCGGCGCTTCCGTGGCGCTCGGCGGCGGGGGTGTTGCCAACCTGGTCGAACTCAGCCACCCGATCCATCATGGAATGATCACCTTCCCTGGTTTGCCCGGCCCGGAGATCAGTGACCACCTCAGTCGTGAAGCGTCACGATCGCGCTATGCCGAGGGCACGGAGTTCCACATCGGACGGATCTCGATGGTCGCCAACACCGGCACCTATCTCGACACTCCCTCGCATCGGTTCGCCGACGGGGCCGACCTCGCGGCCGTCGGACTGGCACGCCTCGTCGATCTGCCGGGGGTGGTCGTCCGGCTCCCCGCCGGAACCGTCGCGGTTGACCGGCTGCTGCTCGCGCCGTACGAGGTCGCCGGCCGGGCCGTGCTCATTCACGGCGGTTGGGATCGGCACTGGGGAACGCCGTCGTACGGCGCCGGCGGCCATCCCTATCTCACCGCCGACGGCGCGGCGTCCCTCGTTGAGCGGGATGCCACCCTCGTTGGCATCGACTCGGTCAACATCGACGACATGACCGACGGCGCCCGCTCGGCCCATACGACGCTGCTCCGCCACGGAATCCCGATTGTCGAGCACCTGTGCGGCCTCGATGGGCTTCCCCCATATGGGTTCCGGTTCCACGCCGCACCGCCGATGGTCGCCGGCATGGGTACCTTCCCGGTACGGGCGTACGCGATCCTCTCCACAGACGCCCCGTGAACCCCCCGTGGGACGAGATCCCTGGCGTCGTGCTGGTCGGGGTGGTGGTAGGCGTCGCACTGCTTGTCGCGGCGATCCGCGGCATGTTCGGCAGGAGGGGCAAGTGACGGGTCGCCGCGCCACTGGACGTCGGTGGCCTTCCCATCGCCGCAGCACCCTGAAGGCCGTCGGCGTTCACGCGAACAGGGCAGCGAGTCTCGGGAGTCGTTTTCGCGTGCATGACGAGCCAGCCGCGAAAATACTCGAAGGCATCGTCTGACGGCCGCCGTTGATCAGATAGGCGGCCGCCCACAGCTTTTCTTGGTATGAGTCCGCCATAAGGCCCCACCGCACCTGATCCGCGGCGGCGATGTCGTCGGCTGATCGACGAGTCAGTATCTCGACCAACCGTTGCGCGACGGCCTCGGCGTCGGTACAGCCCACGTCGGGCGGCGCCTGGTCCACGATGGTCCAGAACTGCGCCTTGTCCATCGGCGAGCCTGGCAGGATCGGCGGTTGAGCCACCAAGACGTCGGCACAGTCGACGTCGGTGTCGGTGTCGGCGTCCGTTTCGGTGTCGGCGAGCCCGAACTCACGGTGCACGATGTCAAGGCCAAGGCGAGCAGCATGACTTCCGTCGGCACCGTATGTCTGAATCCGGGGGTGAGTTGGCTCAAGCGGAGTTCCTTCTCCATACGTAGGTCACTAGCGTACGGCCGAGCTGTGTCTTCCGCTAAGGCGCTGACGCGGTCATCGCCTTCCTTCGTTTGCCGCTGTCCACACGGCCCGCGCCAGCCGCACCAGGTCGGCGTTGTCGGGGACCGGCTCACCGCCTGGTCCAACGATGGTGTCCTCCAGCCCGATTCGAGTCGGCACGCCCAGCCGGCCGGCGTGAGCCACGAGCGGCCAGCACGCAGCCTCTTCGCCGTGCAGCAGACGCGGTCCCTCGACGCCGAGTTCGTCGAGATTCTGCAGGATCTCGTCAGCTGCTTCGACGGCACCGTCGGCTGGGACGTTGATGATCTCCGTTAGGATCCGAGCCCATCCTGCCGCCGACTCCGTGGCGGCGAGCTTGCGGGCGTCGGCAGTCGACCAGACCCCGGCTTCCACCGCGATGCCGGCCTCACGCAGCAACCCGACCAGCTCGGCGAACCCCGGCTCGCTCACGTTCGCGGAGGCGAAGTCGGGTCGTTCGAACGAGGGAATCAGCGCCCATCGAGTTACCATCGCTTCCCGCGACTGAACATCGCCGTTGCAGATCCACAGCCCGGTCGACACCCCGATCTCGACGCCCGGACACGCCTGGCGCACCGCGGCCACGGCCGCAGCTACGTCGCCGGATCGCAGGGATTCGTTACCGTCGCCGCCCCGGGGATGAAGATGCACCGCCTCGGCGCCCGCGGCCACTGCGGCTGCCGCCGCCTCGGCCAACTCGGTCGTCGTTATCGGCACAGCCGGATGTTCGACGCGGCGCCGCCCACCATTGAGACACACCTTGATCTGCGTGATCACCAGCGTATCGTCGCACCGCTTCGCCCAGTCCGGCCTCGCTTGCCGGCCGGCGCGGCAGATCGGTAGGTGGTTGGCGATGCGCGTTGCCCGGGTCTGAAGGTCGACGTTACGCTGATCACGTCGCGTTGTCGTTGATGGCTGTTGTCGTTGATGGCTCGGGTGCGCCGCGAAGCACCTACATTCATGCGCATCGAGTGTTGGGGCGGAACCGCCCTCGTTTCGTGAGTCCCGCGATTAGAGTGCGCCCGCCGCGCGAGCTTCGTGCTGCTCGCCGACCGCGGGCTCACCGGTGCTGGGGGCACCTCATCGCTGCGGCGCTGTGGCCGATGCACGGCGCCAACCTCGGGACTCTGCTGCGCACCTGCGACGCCGTCGGCGCCTGCTTGGCCGTACCGCCATTCCCGTGGGTTGATCAAGCGATCGCCCGTGGTAACACGTTGCGGCGGCCCGGTTGCGTACACCGCGTTGGCAACCCAGTCCGTTGGCTGACGACCGAGAAGAACAGTGGGTCGCACATTCTCGGAGTGGAACTGGCCGACGAGGCTATCCGGCTCGCTGACCTGCCCACTGCTCCACGCCGCACCGTCATGGTTCTCGGCCACGAGGCCACCGGTATCCCACCCGAGGCACTCGACATCCTCGACGCGGTCGTGGAGATCCCGATGGTCGGCACTGGGCTCAGCCTCAACGTCGCCGTCGCTGGGTCCCTCGTTCTATACAAACTCGCCGGCTTGGTCTGAAGGAGCGCGACACCCTTACTTGTCATCCGTTAAGTGAGAATTCTTCCCTGGCGCGCTAGGTACATCAGGTACTCGTCGCGGTTGAGTGGGTTGGCCGTCGTCCGCCGCCGGATCGGTGGGTCGCCGCTGACCGGTTGGTACCCGCCGAAGCGGGACTCGAGCACGCCCTCACCGCCCGTCAGCCCCGGCAACTGCCGCTGGAGGACCTGCACTCGCGCCGCGGGCAACACCGTCTCGATCGTACAAAGATCTCCTTGCAGTGACTGCTTCTGCACCGCAGCGCCGAGACGTGCAAGCATGGTCAGAACCGCGCCGATCGTCCCCGTCGGGATCTCAAGACTGACTCGGACGGTCGGCTCGCAGACCACCGTCCCGGCCCGCTCGAGCGCCTGCATGAGAACCAGCGGCGTGAGCTTTCGGAAGTCGGCGGCTGTGCTGAGCGGTCCCCGTGTTGCTGGAGGGCCGTCAGGAGAGCTGTAGTTGCATTTGATCATCGTCACGGTGCAGCCGGTGACCTGCCAACCGAAGAGGCCCTCCAGCAGCGTTCGACGGACGTACTGCCCCATGTTGTCGGTGAAGCTGTTCACGTTCCTGTAGACGTACATCGGCACCGTGCGAGTGTCGACTCGCAGTCGGAACTCGATCCCCGAGTCGTTCGGCGCAGGATCGACGCGCAGCCCGACCGTGGCGGCAAATGGATTCGACTCCGCGTGGAGGATCTCGACGGCCTCGCCGGTGCCGACCGGCCGCTCGATGCAGATCGTCGTCGTCTCGCGGAACGTGACATCGATGCCGAAGTCGTTTGCCAGCGTCGCCTGGATCACCTCCTTCTGGACCTCGCCGTAGAGCGAGACGGAGATCTCCTGGCGGGTGTCGTCCTGCCGAAGGTTGATCAGCGGGTCCTGCTCGGCGAGCTGCGCGAGCGCAACCCGCAGCGCACCCTTGTCGTCGGGGCGGCTGGGAGCGACGACCGTCTCCAACGTCGGTGGGGCGAAGTGCTTGATGTTCGGCTCGCAAGCGTCGCCGCGGTGCTTGATGTTCGGCTCGCAAGCGTCGCCGCGGTGCTGCGCCGACGCGCACCGCAAGCGGATCGCGTCGCCCACCTGGATCTCGCCGAGGCCCCACAGCTTCCCGATCTCACCCGCGCACACCTCCCCACGCCGAACCCACGCGCCGTTGTCGAAGACGCTGATCGCCGTCACCTTCTCTTCGACATCCCGGCCGGTGAGGTCCCGGTCGGCGGTGGCGAGGTGCAGCCGGTC
>Ga0209889_1000263_pt1 | contig 13551 bp, 14 predicted proteins | sample GWRWN1_0_10_FD_187233 | JGI IMG/M metagenome (GOLD analysis project Ga0209889, IMG submission 187233) | Riverbed sediment microbial communities from areas with no vegetation in Columbia River, Washington, USA - GW-RW N1_0_10 (SPAdes)... | ecosystem: Environmental > Aquatic > Freshwater > River >... | reverse complement strand
TCTCCCTGCACGCCGAAGGTCCACTTGCCGGGTGTCTGGTGCGGGGTGGCGGCGCGCACCCGGTCGTAGACGTAGTCGTACAGCTCGTCCAGCGCGACCAGGCCGTCCTGGTCGCGGTCGGCCTCACCGGTCTCCAGCCCCTCCACCAGGGCGCTGGTGAACACCGACGGCGCCAGCGCACGGGTATCGGCCAGCTCGTCGCCCTCGAAGGCGTACTCCATCGCGCTGGACGCGGTGATCACCGCCCGGCCACGGCCGCCGAACTGCTCCTCGATCGCCATGCCAGTGCCGGCCCGTGCGGTCATGCCGCGTTCGAACGCGCCCGCATAGCAGCAGTCCAGCAGCAGCACCACCCGCCGGGAGCGGCTGCGGTTCATCCGCCGGTTGACGAACTCGGCCGCGACCGCGGTCGCCCCCAGCCGGCGCAGCTTGGTGTCGGCGGTGGCGAAGTACAGCTCGCCGCCCTCGTCCTTGACCCCGTGGCAGGAGACGTGCAGCAGCAGCAGGTCGTCGGGCCGGCGGTCGGCGAAGAACTCCTCCACCGCCAGGTTGACGACGTGGGCGGGCTCGTTCAGCAGCGTTCGGACCTCGAAGCCGCCGATCCCCGGGTCGCGCAGCACCGTGGCGAGCGCCTGGGCGTCGCTGCTGGGGGCGCGCAACCGCCGCAACCCGGGGTCCTGATAGTCGTCGCTGGCGACGATCAGGGCGCTGCGCGTGCCGTCCACCATTCGGTCAGCGGCTCTCGTGGCGGCGGAGCCACTCGTCGGTGAGCCGCCGCTGCTCATTGGACGACAACCCGGTCAGCTCCAGGACGTCACCGTCCAGCTCCAGCTTGATGCTGCGTTGCGGAGAGCCGGCCAGCCACGCTCGGACCGCGGCCACGACAGGGCCGAGCATCTGCGACTTGGCGAGGGTGACGGCCAGCGCGCCGAGCGCCGCCAGCTCCACCGCCCTGGTTCCCGGTGGAGGCTCGCCGCCCGAGGGCAGCTCGACGGCGTCGACGTCCAGGTCGAGGAGCTCACGGCGAAGCCGCAGGGTGGCCTCGGCGACCTGCTCGGCGTCGTCGTCGGGCCCGACGGCATGGCCGTCGAGTCAGCCCCCGCCGACCGCGGCGGCGATGAGGGCGAGACGAGGTCGCTCACGGATATGGTCGAGCAGCCGGCCAAGGTCATGCGGATCGGCAGCATGATCAAGCAGCTGCTGGAGGAGGTGAAGGCCGCACCGCTGGACGAGAAGGCCCGGCAGCGCCTCACCGAGATCCACCGCAGGTCGATCCTGGAGCTTGAGACTGGCCTGGCGCCGGAACTCGTCGACGAGCTGGACCGTCTCTCCCTGCCGTTCGAGGAGGGTCATACCCCCAGCGAGGCCGAGCTGCGAATGGCCCAGGCCCAGCTGGTTGGGTGGCTGGAGGGTCTCTTCCACGGCATTCAGGCAACCCTCGTGGCGCAGCAGATGGCGGCCCGAATGCAACTGGAGCAGATGCGCACGGGCCGTCCCGCACTCACGTCCGGTCCCGCCGATGGCCCAGGCATCCCCGGCATGCCGGGCGCGCATCCGCCGGGCGAGGAGCGGGGCGAGAGTGGCCGCACCGGCCAATACCTTTAGCTGGAGAGCAGCGCCTCAAGCCAGGCGGCCACCCCGTCGGCGTCATTGCTCGCGGTGACCTCATCGGCCAGCGCGAGCACCTCCGGATGGGCATTCGCCACGGCTACCCGACGCCAGCCAGCCCATTGGAACATCGGCACGTCATTGGGCATGTCGCCGAAGACGAGCACGTCCTCGGCCGTGATGCCCAGCTCGGCCGCGACGACGGCGAGGCCGCTCGCCTTGTCCACGCCGGGTGCCGTGATCTCCACGTACCCCAGACCCGCCTGCGTGACCGTGCCCAGGTCTGCCGGGATCACCGCGCGTGCCACCGCGAGCAGCTCATCCGCGGTGAGACTGGCCGCGTGGGCGAAGCCCTTATAGGCGGGGGCGGCGAGCGCCTCCAGCCGGTCGAACGGGATCCACTCCGGGTAGGGCCACACGACGTGTGCGTCGCCCCACAGTGGCGCTCGGGGATCCTCCAACGCCTCGACAAGCACCGACAACGGCCCGACCTCTGCCTCCAGCAGGCCGAGGGCCTTCGCCAGGTCCGGGCCGGGAATCTGCTGCCGCCGCAGCACGCGGGGCTCGTCGGAGTCCCGCTGGTCCAACACGTAACCGCCCTGCGCGAGCACGAAGAAATCCGCCTCGGGGAGGTCACGACGGCACAACTCGATCAGCCGCGCGCCGCGCCCGGTTACACCGACGACCGGGATACCGGCCTCGCGTACCTTCCGCAGCACCGTGATCGAGTAGTCCGATACCGTCTCGTCGCTTCGCACCAACGTTCCGTCGAGATCTGTCGCAACGAGCTTCGGCAGCCCGCCTGGGCCCATGCCGCCTCCTGGTATGCGGTCCCCGCACGGGTTATGCGGTCCCCCGCATGGGCGCGGGCCAGCAACAATACGCCGCCAACGCCACGTTGACCATGACATTCGGGCGCCCGGCACGACAAGATCACCCCAACGGGCAGGGTGCGGTCTCAGCGGGCCACCGGCTCCAGCACGTCCCGACCGCCCACGAAGGGCTGCAACGCCTTCGGCACCGCCACCGAGCCATCGGGCTGCTGGTGGTTCTCCAGAATCGCCACGATCCACCGCGTCGTCGCGAGCGTGCCGTTGAGGGTCGCCGCGATCTGCGGTCTGCCCGCGTCGTCGCGATAGCGCACACCAAGCCGGCGCGCCTGGAACGTCGTACAGTTCGAGGTCGACGTCACCTCGCGGTAGCGCCCCTGCGACGGGATCCACGCCTCGCAGTCGAATTTGCGCGCCGCCGACACGCCCAGGTCGCCGGCCGCCACGTCGATGACGCGGTAGGGCACCTCGACCTTGGCGAGCATCTCCTCCTCCCAGGCGAGCAGGCGCAGATGTTCCGCGTGCGCCTCCTCCGGCCGGCAGTATGAGAACATCTCCACCTTGTCGAACTGGTGCACCCGGACTATGCCGCGCACATCCTTGCCGTACGAGCCGGCCTCCCGACGGAAGCACGACGACCACCCGGCGTAGCGCCGTGGTGCGCCGGCGGGCAGGTCGAGGATCTCGCTGCCGTGGTACGCCGCGAGCGGCACCTCCGATGTGCCGACGAGATAGAGGTCGTCGGCCTCGAGCCGATACACCTCACTCGCGTGCTCACCCAGGAAGCCCGTGCCCTCCATCGACTCCGGCTTCACCAGCACCGGGGTGATCATCGGAGTGATGCCATACTCCACCGCCTGCTGGATCGCCAGCTGCAGCATCCCGAGCTGCAGCAGAGCGCCCACGCCGGTGAGAAAGTAGAACCGGCTCCCCGAGACCTTCGCGCCGCGCTCGACGTCGATCGCAGCGAGCAGTTCGCCGAGCTCCAAATGGTCCCGGGGATTGGTGATGTCGGGCTTGCTCCCCACCTCTCGCAGGACGACGTAGTTCTCCTCACCCCCCGGGGGCGCACCCTCCTCGATCACGTTCGACACGGCGAGATGGGCCCGGCGCAGTGCCTGCTCAGCCTGGTTCGCGGCGGCCTCGGCCGCCTTCACCGCGGCCGACAGCTCTTTTGTACGGGTAGCCAGCGCCGCCCGTTCGTCGCCCTGCGCGGAGCCGCCTTTCGCTTCGCGACTGCGGGGCTCGGTTGGCATGGCAGATCGTCGCTCGCTCCTCGCGCTCGCATCGCGCATCTGGTTCGATAGCTGCTTCTGCTCGGCCCGCAACGCCTCGAAGCGTTGCAGGCTCGACCGGCGCTCCTCGTCGGCCCGCAACAGGTCATCGACGAGGGACTCCGACTCTCCCCGGGCGCGCTGACTGGCACGGACCGTCTCGGGGTCGTCTCGGAGCAAACGCAGATCAATCACGAGCCCCGAGCCTACCCGTACGGGCTTCGGGCCTCACCCGGATATCGCCGGGCCCCGGCGGTTTTCGCCCGCGGCGCTCAGCGCGGGAAGGCGTCGGGCCTCTCGCTAAGGTCGAGCGGCTCGGAGCTCGAGACGCTCAGCCCGCGGTACCCATCGCCACGCACCGGGTGCTGGCGAAACTCAGACAGGGCGGCGGCGTCCGTATGGTCGGCCGCGTGTCGGGCTTCGGCGCGGATCGCACGCTCTGTCGTACCGCCGGCCGTTCCGTCGTCCGTACCGGCGCTCGCGGCGTCGGTCGCCGCGGACGCGGCGTGCAGGGCGCGGGCCGCTGGGCGGGCCGCGAGCCAGATCGCGACCATGGGCAGCACCACCGCGGCGTACGCGCAGAAGATCCCCGGTTGGTAGGACGTCGTGACACCAGCGACGGCCGGCGAACCCGGGTCACCGAACCCCGCCTGTGCCATGAGGTACTCCGGCATTCGGATAGTCGCGGCCACGAGGACGCCAACCAGCCCGGCCGTGACGCCCGCCGCCGGCATCCGCAGCCGCAGGGCAAGCTCCGATCTCGTCACGACGGCGCCGAGTAGGCCGAGCAGCGCGACGCCACCGACTGCGTACACCAGGCCGAGCATGAACACGCTCGCGATGTTGTCGCCGAAGGACTGCGCCGAGGTGGATACGGACGTGTGGTTCCCGGCGGGCCGCGTCACCGACTGCCAGTCCAGCGCGAGCGAGGCCACGAACGCGGCCGCCCCGGCGATGCCGATAGCAAACGCCGCCGTCGCGGGGCGCCCGCCGCCCTCGGGCGTAACGAGCCGCGCGAACCAGCCCAGCTCCCGGGGCTCGGTTGTCCACTCCATACGTTCGTCATAGTGCAACATCGCGGCCCTCCCCTTGTTCGCTCATGCCGGAACCATCGTGACAGGACTGCGGCCCCCAGGCGACCCACGCGGCCTAGCGCGTGGGGCCGAGCTCGGCGACCGGATCGCAGTACGCCCGCGCGAGCATCGTCACCCAGTCATAGACCGCGGACTCGTTGGGCGCGAGCGGCCCCGGACGGTAGTGCGGAGAGGTCACGCCGCGCTGGACCGACTCGCAGGCCCGCCAGTCCTGCCGGTTGGTGACGTCCCAGAAGTCCACGGCGTACGAGGGATCCACCACCGCGTTCAGGAACAGCCACTCGCACTCCACCCGGGTCAGGTCCGGGGCGAGCGGCTCCAGGCGGTGCGTCAGCACGTAGTCCGGGTGCAGGGAGAGCAGCACGTTGGGGAAGATGCCGAGGTAGCTCACCGCGCGCCGGTCCACCCCGTCCAGCATCACACCGCGCGAGGCGCCGTCCATCGACATCGTCTCAGCGTGGTCGCGAAGGTCCATCGAACCGCCGGCCCAGGCACCCGGCTCGTGCCAGTTGTCCCCCGAATTCGGCGGCGTAACCGCGCACAGCTCCGGGTGGATCTGCGGGCAGTGATAGCACTCGTGATAGTTCTCCGCGATGATCTTCCAGTTGGCCGCGACCACATAGGAATGGTTGGCTTTGACCACGAGCCCTTCCGGGCGATACGGCGCCACATGGTCATCGATAGTGCCCAGGTGCTCACCGAACGACCTCGCCGTGGCGGTGGCGTTCACGAAGATCCAGCCGTGCCAGTCCGCCGCGGGCAGCTCGACTAGACCGAACCCGCGCGCGGTGAGGTCGGCACCCATGCGCGGGGCCGTACGCAGCGAACCATCAAGATCATAAGACCAGCCATGGTACGGGCAGACGAGCGCACGCCGGTCGCTGCCGTTACCCGGTGCCAGCAATTCGTGGGCGCGATGGCGGCACGTGTTCGCGAACGCGCGGACAACCCCGCCGCCCTCAGCGCCGGCGAAGGTCAGCATGACGCCGATGTCGCCGACGGTGAGCGCGCGATGCGTGCTCCCCGCCCTCAACTCTCCGGTACGACCGAGGCATGTCCACGATCCGGCGAACAGGTGGCGGCGTTCCCAGGCGAGCACCTCATCGCTGGTGTACGCCTCCCCGGGCAACATGGTCGACTCGCCGAACGGCCGCAGAGCAGCGGCCAGGCCGGCCGGATCGATCGGTGCAGCAGTCATCGGATCAACCCCGACCGAGTCGGCGCCGGTCGCGCAACACCTGGCGTACGACATTCCGGCCGGGAATTCCGGTCACGCCGCCGCCGCCGTGTGTCGCGCTGCCTGCCTGGTAGAGGCCACGGATCGGGGTACGAAGATCGGCGTAACCCGCCGCCGGACGGCAGTGGAACATCTGCCCGGGCGTCAGTTCGCCGTGGAAGATATTGCCACCCACCAACCCGTACTCGGTCTGCATCGTGTGCGGGCCGATCACCTGTCGGCCGATGACCGAATCGGTGAACCCCGGTGCGACCGCCTCCATCCGTGCGGTGAGCCGGTCGGCGTACGCCTGCAGTTCGGCCTCGTGTGGCGCATCCGCGAAGGTATGCGGCACCCATTGGGTGAACATGCTGACCACGTGCTTCCCCGGGGGTGCGAGGGTCGGGTCGAAGACACTCGGGATGCAGATGTCGGCGAAGGGCAGCGTGGCTGGTTGGCCGGTCACAGCCTCCTGGTACGCGGTCTCGACGTCGTCGAGCGACTCCGCGAGCACAATCGTGCCGCCATAGATCTGCGGGTCGAATTCCGGGTGCGAGGCGAACGCCGGCAACCGGTCCACCGCGAAGTTGACCTTCACTGTGCCGGAGCGGGTCTGCCAGCCCTCGATGTCGGCCACGAAGTCGTCCGGGAGTTCCGTGCGGTTGATCAGCTCCAGGAAGGAGATCTTCGGGTGGGCCGTGGTGATCACCGTGCCGGCCGAGAGGTGAGTACCGTCGTCGAGAGTGACCCCGGTCGTTGCGCCGCCGCGGACGTCGATGCGGGCCACGGCCGCGTTCGCACGGATCTCGGCTCCGAACGCGCGGGCAGCCTTCGCCATTGCCTGGGTCACCCCGCCCATACCGCCGCGCGGGAAGCCCCAGGCCGCCGCCTGACCGCCGGTCTGGTCCACGTGGTGGTGCAGAGTGACGAACGCGGTGCCGGCACTTCGCGGGCCGGCCCAGGTGCCGATCACCCCGGAGACGCTGAGCACGCCACGCATAGCGTCCGATTCGAAGCGTTCCTCGACCAGATCGGCGATGCTCGCGGAGAACAGCCGGGTGAGATCGAAGGCCGCCCTGACGTCGACCTTGCGCAGCGACGTGAGCAGCGTTGCCTGGTCGAGCAGGTCGCGGGCCCGCTTCGATCCCAGCTTCGGGGGGACGCTGTCGAGCAGCGGGCCCACGAGCTTGCCGAGGCCGGCGAGCCACGAGTCCCACTTCTCGTACGCGTCCGCGTCGGACTTGGAGAACTTGGCGATCGCCTCGTGGCGTGCGGCCGGATCCTCGGGCAGACGGAGGTAGTCGCCATCGCGGCGCGGGGCGAAGTACGGGCCCTGAGGGTAGACGTGGTAACCATGCTCGGCCAAGCGAAGGTCGCGAACCATCTGCGGCGGCAGCAGGCTCACCACATACGAGAGCGAAGTCACAGTGAAATCTGGGCCGAACGGCTGCTCGGACACGGCCGCGCCGCCCACCACGCTGCGCCGCTCCAGGACGAGAACCTGGAGCCCTGCCCGGGCCAAGTAGCCGGCCGCGACGAGCCCGTTGTGCCCGCCGCCGACCACGATGACGTCGTACTTCTTGCTCACTGCGCCCATCTTGCCTGACTCGCCACTCAGTTGTGAAGTCGGTCGCGGCCCAGCTCCGCCGGCGATGTGTCAGCTGCGCACGACCTTGATGTTGAAGGCCGGCGTGCCCTGGGCCGACATGAGGCTCACCCACAGGGGCAGGTACATCTCCAGTCCGCGTGCGGTTTCGATCCCGCCCACGTCGATGATCGAACGCCAGCCGAACGCGCGGAGCAGGTCCGCGACGGTCGCCTTGGCTTCGGCATCGTCGCCCGCCACAAAGATCGTCGTGTCCTCGGGAAGGCGTTCGGGATGGACCATCACGTTCACATTGACGGTATTGAGCGTCTTAACCACCTTGGCGTCCGGAAAGCTGCGCTGGATCTGTTCGGCGAGGCTGTCCGTGTTCACCACGGACAGCGAGGGCGGCATCCCGTGGGAGAAGTCGAGCGGGTTGGCGATGTCCACGAGCACCTTGCCGTGCAGGTTGCGATCGCCGGCGAGCCGGAGTGCGGCGATCGAGGCCGCTCCGGCGGTCGCGTTGACCACCAACGCCGCGTGCCCCGCGGCCTCGGCGAATGTACCGACCCGGGCGCCTCTGAACGTGCCCACGGTCGCGAGCCACTCCTGCGCGATCGGATTCGCCGCGTCGCGCGTACCGAGCGCGACCGAATGACCCAGCTCCACCAGCCGGGTCGCGATGGCGCGACCGACAACTCCGGTACCGAGGATGCCTATGTTCATGCGTCCATTATGTTCATCCGGGCGGAACGCGGGGTCTCGTCGCGATCGTCCCCCGGGTGGTCTAGCGTCGCACTCATGGCTATCCGTACTGCGACCGCTCGCTGGCTAGGCACGCTCACCGAGGGTACCGGCGTTATGCGCACCGGCAAGGGCGGCTACGAGGGCAACTACTCCTTCAAGTCCCGGTTCGAGGAGGGCGAGGGCACCAATCCGGAGGAGCTCATCGGCGCAGCCCACGCCGGCTGCTTCTCCATGGCGCTCTCCAAAGGCCTCGCCGACGCGGGCTTCCCGCCGACCGCAATCGACACCACAGCGAACGTCCACCTGGAGAAGGTGGACGGCATGCAGACCGTCACGCGCATCGATCTCGCGACAAGGGGCGACGTGCCCGGCATCGACGAGGCCGAGTTCGTGAAGATCGCCGAGGCCACGAAGGAGGGGTGTCCGATCTCCCGTCTGCTCTCGCCCGGAACCCAGATCACACTCGCCGCCTCCCTCGTCTGACTCCCCTCGCGTCGATCTAGGCCGTAGTCGCGTGACTTGATCTCCAATCGCGCGACTACGGCCTAGATCGCGGGGGAGGCGGGGGCACTGACGCGTCGTGGTTGTGGCGCGCACGGTGGCGCCAGCTAGCCTGTGCGGCGTGGGATTGCATTCGCTACGGTGGAAAATCATCGACGCCCCCGATTCGCTCGGCGGCCGTCGGCGTACCCGCAGGTGGCGGTGGCTCGTGGAGGCCTTCCCCGAGCTGGACCAGATGTCGGTACTCGACCTCGGTGGGTCACTGAGCACCTGGGAGCACGCCCCGGTCCGCGCCAAACACGTCCATGTGGTGAACATCTCCAAACCGCCTGCCGACGTGCCGGACTGGGCTGAGGTCGAGCGCGCGGATGCCTGTGCGCTGCCCCCTCATATCGCCGGCCGGAGGTACGACCTTGTCTTCTCCAACTCGGTGATCGAGCACGTGGGCGGCCACGAGCGTCGGGTCCGGTTCGCCGAGGCGGTCCGTTCGCTGTCCGACCGGTACTGGGTGCAGACTCCGTACCGTTACTTCCCGATCGAACCTCACTGGCTCATCCCGGGTCTGCAGTTCCTGCCGATCGCTCTACGCGCGCGCATCGCGCACAAGTGGCCACTCGTATACACGCCCGGGCGCGCCAAGGCCGCCGTCCTCGACACCGTGATGTGGACCGAACTGATTGACCGGACTCAGATGCGCCATTACTTCCCCGGCGCGGAACTGCGCGCCGAGCGGGTGGCGGGTCTGACAAAATCGTTGATCGCCGTTCGCCGCGGACTGTGACGCCATGCCGGTGGAGATGGCGCGGGATCGGTTCGAGGAGCTCGTGGGCGAGGCGCTCGATGAGGTGCCCGAGGAGCTACTTGAGCTGATGGACAACGTGGTGGTCCTGGTTGAGGACGACCCCGACGGTGAGGACCGGAACCTGCTCGGGCTCTACGAGGGGTACGCGCTCACCACGCGCGGCTGGGACTACGCCGGCGTGCTCCCGGATCGCATTACCATCTACCGCAACCCGACGCTGCGCATCTGCGACACCGAGGATGACGTGGTCGACGAGGTTGCCACGACGGTCGTACATGAGATCGCACACCATTTCGGCATCGACGACGAGCGCCTGCACGAGCTTGGCTGGGGCTAGCCCCACAACGTGACACAGGGGCTGAGCCCCACAACGTGACACAGGGGTTGGGCGTTTGACGGCATGACCTACTGTCTCTGGCGATCCCTGGACCGTTGGAGGAAGCCCCCGATGCGTAGCGAGCTGTTCTCGGCCGACAACCTGGAGAAGGAATCGGCCCAACCCGGGCTGCGTCTGCAGAACTCGAAGATGCTCAAGGTCGAGCTCAGCGGCGAGGTCATGGCCCGCCGCGGCGCCATGGTCGCCTATCAGGGCCAGGTGCAGTTCCAGGCTCTCGGTGCGGGCGGCGTCGGCAAGTGGCTCAAGAGCAAGGTCACCGGCGAGGGCGTGCCCATCATGAAGATGACCGGTCGGGGCGACGTATTCCTCGCCAATGAGGCGCAGGATATCTACCTGATCGATCTGGAGGGCACTGACGCGCTCTCGATCAATGGCGCCAACGTGCTCGCCTTCGAGTCGACGCTTCAGTACGACATCAAGTTTGTGCAGGGGATGGGCATGCTCTCCTCGGCTGGTCTTTTCAACTGCGTCTTCACCGGAACGGGACGCATCGCGATCACCTCTGACGGCACCCCCGTGGTCATTCAGGTGGACCAGCCGACCTACGCCGACCCGCAAGCGGCCATCTGCTGGTCAGCCAGCCTGCAGACCGGCTACCACCGAGCCGACCAGCTAGGCCTCGGTACGCTCATCGGCCGCACCACGGGTGAGGCTTTCACGATGAGTTTCGCCGGCCAGGGGTTCGTGGTCGTGCAACCGTCGGAAAAGTCCGCCGGTCTCGGCGGCCACGGTGGCGGCCAGCAGGCCGGCGGCGGTGGCGTGCTCGGCGGTCTGCTCGGCAACTAAGCCTCCCGGTTCCGCCGCCCATCGCGGATCTTGGATGCTTTCGCTGCGGTAGGCCCGAGAAGCATCCAAGATGTCATCGGTCTGGCGGGCTAGGAGATGTCGCCCGCCCGCACCCGGGCGAGCCACGCGGCGGAGTCGGCGAAGTCCACGTCCGACGTGCCGGGCGGGGCGTTTACCACGGGCTTCGCGACAGTTCCCTTCGCGCCGCGCTGTGCCGCGTCCTTCGCTACGCCATCCGTCCCCGCGGGACCGGCCGCACGCGGATACGAGCCCAGGAACCGCACATCGGCGCAGACCCGGCGAAGACCCTGCAGTGCCTCGCCCATCCGGACTTCGGCCACATGACCGGAGCAGTCCAGGAAGAAGGCGTACCTGCCGAGCCGCTCCCCGGTGGGGCGCGACTCGATCCGGGTTAGGATAATCCCTCGTACCGCAAGCTCGGTCAGTACCGCGAGCAGGGCCCCGACACGGTCATGAGAGATATAGACCGCTAGCGACGTCACGTCATGGCCGGTCGGCGCGGGTGGTGGACCGGGACGGCCGACCAGCGCAAACCGCGTCACTGCGTCGGGGTGATCGGCGATGTCCTTCGCGAGCACGGCCAGCCGGTGCCGCTCAGCCCCGATCGGGGCGCAGATCGCCGCGTCGTACTCCGCCGTGGCCGCGCCAACCGCAGCCGCCCCGTTGGACAGCACCTCGACCACGGTGGCGGTTGGCGCGTGGGCGCGTAGCCACCCGCGACACTGGGTTGCCGCTTGCGGGTGCGCCGCAATCGTGTTGACCGCGTCGAGCGGGACTCCGGTCCGCGCGGCCAGCACGAAGTCGACCGCCAGCACCACCTCGCGAGTGATCACAAGTGGGTCCCCGCTGGCGAGTTCGTCCAGCGTGATGCCGACCGCCCCGCCGATGGAGTTCTCCAGCGGAACCAGCGCGGCGTCCGCCTCGCCGGCACGGACCGCGTCGAGTGCCTCGGGGACGCTTCGGGCGGGCGTGATTGAGGCCCTCTTGGCCATGGAGATCGTTCGCAAGGCCTGCTCGGCGAAGGTTCCCTCTGGGCCAAGGTAGACAAAACGTGTGGGCGGGACACCCGGCATGCGCCCAGCGTACGGCCCACCCCTAAACAGCGTCGATCATGATCTCCAGGTCATGATCGACGGCTTTTGGCGACGGTCTGACCGTGCTCGCGGCGATCTTGGAACGTTAGGGAGGCGCTGGCGTGGCGGCAAGCCGGTGACCAGCGGCCGTGAGAGCGGCGAGCGCCTCCCCCAGCCGGACGGCGGGCACGAGGACGTAGTCGGTGTCGTGTGTGGAGAAGGCGAAGATGTTGACCCTGGCCTCGGCCAATGGATTGACGAGCGAGGCCAGGATGCCGGTCAGAGCCAGGTTCACCGGCCCGTTGACCCGAAAACACCGCCAGGGTGTGTTGACAATGCCGCCGCTCGGGGCCTGGTCGGTGGTGCAGATGATCGAGATCTCGGTCGGGGTCCACGTGACCGACACGACGCCGGACCCCGCGTCCAACCCGGTCGGCCACGCGGCACCCGCATCCAGGCGGCACACCGCGTAGTCGTCCGGAAGCAGGACGAGATCCAGCACGAATGAAGGCTAGGCCACGCCACCGGCGAGCCCCAGGTCAGCCCGCCCATTGAGACGCAAGCGCGACCAACCTCACCGGCCGACCGGCGCAAAGAATGTGAGCGATCCCACGATCTCCCCGTCGTCCCGCAGCGGCACAGATATCGCGTCGACTGTGCTGGTCGCACCGTCATCGCCCGGCACCCGCAGCAGCCCCCGAGCCAGGCCGCCGGACTTGATGGCCAGCAGTGGTGGGATCTTGTCGACCTCCCAGCCCGGCAGTTCGCCTGAGACCGTGTTGAAGTCGAGGAGCCGGATGACCCCATCAACGAGCCGACGCCCGACCGCATCCGCGGCGTTAATCGAGAACAGCGCACCGGAGCCAGGCGACGCCGCCACGACAATCCCGGCCGCATCGAGGAGCAGGCACGGCTCGCCCGCCACGCCGACCGCGAAGGCCCAGAGATCGAGAGATCCATCGAAGCCGCTGCGGTCGTACCCGCGCAGTCCGCTGGTGGTGAGTTCCGAGAGCGACAGTTCGACGTGCGGCACGCCAACTCCCTCCGCCTCGCACCGCGCACCCGTAAGGCACGCTGGCCAGGCCACTGTGTCGACGCTAACTCCGCGGACCCCACTTGTCAGCGGTCGGTCCCATTTAGCGAACACATAGTCTATGTCGGTGCGTCCAGGTATTGGCCAATAGTCCCACTGTCAACTCGGGCCGCCAGGGTGACCAGCTTCTCGATCGTGTGCGGGGCGATGCGGTTGCCGTGCGCGTCCAAGGCTCGGCCGATGTCGCGATAGGACGTCACGACGCACCCCTCTGGCGGTCGCCCATAGTAGACAATCCTGCCGGTGCCGAGGAATGCGACGACCGGAACCACCGGGATCCGCCGGCCTGCTACCCGAGACATCTGCTGGGAGATCCGCGCCGCATCGCGCCGGGCGAGCGCGACGTATGGCGGGCGGTGGCCATCGACCTGCACGACATCGCCGCCGAGCAGTTCGAGCGCGCGGCGGAGGATGACCGTCGACGTGATCCCGTCGACGTCGTAGTCGCCGTGGATCGCGATGCGTTGTCTGTTCGCGATTGCCGCCAGAATCCGCTCGACCGCCGCGCGCATGCCGGCAAGCAT
>Ga0209889_1000262_pt1 | contig 13556 bp, 10 predicted proteins | sample GWRWN1_0_10_FD_187233 | JGI IMG/M metagenome (GOLD analysis project Ga0209889, IMG submission 187233) | Riverbed sediment microbial communities from areas with no vegetation in Columbia River, Washington, USA - GW-RW N1_0_10 (SPAdes)... | ecosystem: Environmental > Aquatic > Freshwater > River >... | reverse complement strand
TAGTGGACATGTGCCACGGATTATACCCAGCCCTCTGAGCGGGCGTCAAACGACTTCGCGGTTCTCGAGACTCTCGAATTTTGCGAACTTTTCGTGGAAGAAGAGCTGTTTTTCGCCGGTCGGGCCGTTCCGATGCTTTCTGACCAGGATGTCGGCGATCCCCTTCTTTTCCGAGTTCTGGTCGTATTGATCCTCCCGGTAGATGAAGATCACCACGTCGGCGTCCTGCTCTATCGCTCCGCTCTCCCGAAGGTCGGCCAGCATCGGGATCGGCGGCTTGCGGCTCTCCACCGCCCGACTCAACTGAGAAAGCGCGACGACGGGAACATCCAGCTCTTTGGCGAGTGCCTTGAGGGATCGGGAGATATCGGAAATTTCTTGCTGGCGAGACTCGGCATCGCCGCGGCCCTGCATCAGTTGCAGGTAGTCCACGACGAGCAGATCGAGCCCGCTGTCCGCCTTCAGTCTCCTGGCCTTTCCCCGCATCTGTTGTACGGTCAGAGCTCCCGAATCGTCGATGAAAATGGGAGCCTGTTCAAGTCGCCCGGCCGCCTCCGCCAGCCTCCACCAGTCCTCCTTCTGTAGTTTTCCTGTCCGCAGCGCATGGGAATCTACGTGCGCCTCAGAACTCAGCATCCGCAACACCAACTGCGCCTTAGACATTTCCAAACTGAAGATGCCGACCGCCTTGCCGTGGTGAATCGCGGCGTGCTGAGCGATGCCGAGCGCGAGACTGGTCTTCCCCATGCTGGGGCGCCCGGCAATCACTACGAGATCCGATGCTTGCAAGCCAGCGGTCAGGTCATCGAGGTCATAGAATCCGGTTGGAATCCCCGTGATCCGTTCCTTTCTCTTGGACAGGCGATCGACAAGGTCAAGACTCTCCTTGATGATAAGGTTAAGCGGAGTAAACGACCGACCAAGCTTGCCTTGGGCGAGGCTGAACACAGACCGTTCAGCAAAATCCAGCAGATCGTCCACCGGCGCGGCGCCGTCATACCCGCGAGCGATCACTTCGGTCGAGGTGCCGATCAGGCCTCGGAGCAGTGCCTTGTCGCGCACAATTTTGCAATGGTATTTGATATTGGCCGCGGTCGGTACCGCCTGGACCAGTTCCGCCAGATAAGCCGCTCCTCCAACGGGCTCGAGCTCACCCTTGGTCTTCAAGCGTTCCGTCAAGGTGATCTGGTCAATCACTTCTCCATGCTCCGAGAGATCAAGCATGGCGAGATAGATCTTCCGATGGGCAGTTCGATAGAAGTCCTCCTCCGTGAGCACCTCCATGGCCCTCGCCATAGCGGCGTTGTCGAGCAGGACGGCGCCCAAGACCGATTGCTCCGCCTCGAGATTTTGGGGCGGAAGCCTAGGTTCTGACAGATCGAGCTGAGGCATCAGCTTTGATTGCCGACGACATGATCCCTTCGGGGACCACTGCCAGCAAACTGGGAAGATCTTTAACCTTGACTCTCTTGCCGACCATCTTGTTAAAGCCGGTCTGACGCAGAACTTCTGAGGAAGCCGCCACGATCAGGGCCTCATCGGGGGCGACCCTCGTTCCGGCCAGCATCGCCACCACTGAGGCTCCCTGCGCGCGCCCCTCTTCCACCAAAGACCGGATCCCGGTTGAACCAGTCGCGCGCGCGACCCGTTGGATCACGCGAAAACCCGCATTGCGCAGCATCTGCGACACCTGGAACAGTCGATCGCTGCGAGCCACCGGCGCTGCGATCAGGAAGTCCACTCTGGAACGCGGGAGCCCCCCTTCGAGACATTCCATGGCTCGGAAGAGCCGATCCACATCGAAGGCAAAACCCGTGGAGGGAAGATCTCGGCCAAACCGACCGATCAGGTGGTTGTAACGACCGCCTCCGCCCAATTCGCATCCGACGCCGGCGGCGAATACATCGAAGACCACGCCGTCATAATAGTCAAACCCTCGGAACTCTCCCAAATCCAGCAGGAGATGGTCTCTCATGCCGGCAGACACTAACAGCCGATAGACCTGGGTCAGCCGATCGAGCGTCGCCCGTAATTGCCGGTCGCGACCGGCCAGCACCCGGCCCCGCTCGATCACTTCGTCCCGACCATAGAGGCCAGGCGCCTCCAGAATGGCCCGCGCCTGCTTGCCCGGCACTCGCTCCGAGGAAAGAATCTCTTCGAGCCGAGGCAGATCCTTCCGCGCCGCAGCCTGCTCAGCCCGTTTCTGGCCATCCAGGGACATGCCTGACTTCGCCAGCAGCGCTTTGAAGAACCCCACGTGCCCCAGGGAGATCTTGAACGCGGGGAGACCGAGTTGTTTCAGGCACTCCACCATCAAGGCAATAATCTCGCCGTCCGTTGCCACATCGTCAAGGCCGATTAGCTCAGCACCGACCTGGAAAATTTCTCGATCGCGCCCTGCATGCTCCGGTTCGTAGCGAAACACGGTGGTGCGATAACAGAGCCGGAGCGGCATGCTCCGTCCCACCATGCCCATGGCGACAATTCTCGCGATCTGCGCCGTCACGTCCGGCCTGAGCAAGAGAATCCGCCCGGTGGTTCGGTCGGCGAATTGGTAACACTTTTCGATCACATCCGGTTCCAACCCCGCCGACAGGACATCCAGGTATTCGAACGTCGGCGGGATAATCTCGCGGTAGCCCCAGCGACCCAGCGATGTCATCAGGGTTTCCTCAAGATGGCGGACACGCTGCGCGGTGTGCGGCAGAATTGTGGCCATCCCCACCGGCACCAGCGAACGCTCGCGCCGCTGCGTCGACGATCCCTGAGTGGCAAATGGCTTGGACGTGGGACGGGACATACCGTGCGGGGCTGGCTCAGAGTCCTTTTGAGAGGTCGGCCAACTTGACAGAGAGAATGTTCTTTCCGTTTTTGATGGTCTCGAGCATGCCGGTCGGCAGGGGAGCATCCAGCCCAATGATCAGCAACGCATTCCCGCCTTGTTCCTCGCGGGAGCACTGCATGCGGGCGATGTTGATCTGGTGTTCCCCCAGCACCTGGCCGACAGCACCGATCACGCCTGGCCGATCCACATTCAGAATGAGCAGCAAGTGTCCCTCAGGGAGGACCTCAACCTGGAAATTGTCGATTTCGATGATGCGTGGGTCTTTGCGGTTGTGCAGGGTGCCGGCGACACGGTGGGCCTTCTTCCCCGCCTCGACCCGGACCCTGATGACGCTGGTGAAGTCCCCGGCGTCACTGCTCTTCACCTCTTTCACCTCGATCCCGCGTTCCTTGGCAACCACAGGCGCGTTGACATAGTTCACGGCGTTCTCCAGGATGGGAGTCAAGAGCCCCTTCAGGACCGCCAGCGTCAGCGGGGCCACCGTCAACCCGGCCACCTCGCCGTTGTACTCCACCGTAACTCGTTCCAGTCCTCCCTCGTAAAGCTGGGCCTGGAGAAGTCCGATCTTTTCCGCCAGTGCCAGATAGGGCTGCAGTCGTGGCAGTAACTCAGGCGGAACCGATGGAACATTCACGGCACCCCGCGCAATCCCTTTCGTGAAGTAGTCCACGATCTGTTCCGCAATCCCGATTGCGACATTCTCCTGAGCTTCGCCGGTCGCGGCGCCGATGTGGGGGGTGCAGACAAAATTCTCCAGCGTGAGCAGGGGGTGGCCCGGCGCGATCGGCTCCTCTTCAAAGACGTCGAACGCCGCCGCGGCCACTCTCTTCGTCTTGAGCGCTTCATAGAGGTCCGCCTCATCAACGATCCCGCCGCGCGCACAGTTGACGATCATCACGCCCGGCTTCATCTGCGCGATGGCAGCGGCGTTGATCAACGACTTGGTCTCGGCCGTGAGCGGGGTGTGCACTGAGATGATGTCCGCTCGCCGGAACAACTCCGCCAGTTCGACGACTTCCACTCCCATTTTGTGTGCCCGTTCTTCCGCCAGGTATGGATCGTAGGCGATCACGTTCATGGACATCCCCTGGGCCAGCTTCGCCAGGTAGCCGCCGATCTGCCCGATCCCCACGACGCCAAGGGTCTTGTTATACAGCTCCACTCCCATGAACCGCTCTTTCTCCCACTTGCCGCTTTTCATGGAGGCGGTCGCTTGGGGGATCCACCGGGTCATCGAAAAGATCATCGCCATCGTGTGCTCGGCCGTCGTGACTGTATTGCCGCCCGGGGTGTTCATCACCACGATGCCGCGCCTGGTGGCAGCTTGCGTGTCTACATTGTCCAAGCCGGAGCCGGCTCGGCCGATGACTTTCAGGCGGTCGGCCGCCGCAATCAACTCAGCCGTCACCTTCGTGGCCGATCGAACGATGAGTGCATCATACTGCTTGATGTCCTTGATCAACTCCTCCTTGGGGAGCTTGGTTTTCACATCCACAGCGAAGCCGGCCTTCTCGAGAATCTCGATGCCTTGCTTCGACAGGCTGTCGCTGACCAAGACGTTCATTGCGCTGCTCTTGTCTCCGTCGTCACGCGGCCTACGGCTTGACCATGAGTAATTCCTGGGCCTTAGCGACCCCGCTTCCCAGCTTGACGGAATATCCCAGACCCTTCAGTACCATTTCGATCGCCGCCAGCGTCGTGATGACATCGAAGCTGTCCATATAGCCCATGTGGGAGACTCGGAAGATCTTTCCTTTCAGGTGATCCTGTCCGCCAGCGGCTGTCATACCGTACTGCACTCTCAAGTTCTTATAGATTGCCTGACCGTCCACGCCTTCCGGGGCGGAGATCGCGGTCAAGGCATCGCTGGGCGACTCCTTGGGAAAGAGCGAAAGCCCCGCCGCTTTGACTCCCTCGCGCATCGCAAGGGCCAGGCGTCCCTGGCGGGCGAACACAGCTTCCAGCCCTTCGGCCTTCAACATCCGTAGGACTTCCTGGAGCCCCAGGATCATGGAAACTGCAGGGGTGTAGGCAGTCTGATTCTTGATCTGCGACTCCCGTTCCTTCTTGAAATTAAAATAGAAGGCCCCATTCTTCGCCTTATCGGCCAGTTGCCAGGCTTTCTCGCTCACGCTGACGAAGGCCAAGCCTGGCGGTAGCATCAACGCCTTCTGCGAGCCCGTCACGACCACATCCAAGCCCCAGGCATCAGTCTTGAGGTCGAACACCCCCAAGGCCGTGATGGCGTCCACGACCAAAATGGTACCTTCATGGGGCTTGACCACTTCCGCCAGCGCCTTGGTGTCGTGGGCGACGCCGGTGGAGGTTTCGCTAGCCTGGACATAGACCGCTTTGATGGACGGGTCCTTCTTCAACGCGTCCGCCACCGTGTGAGGGGCAACAGCACACCCCCATTCCACTTTGATCTCCGTCACCTGCACACCGAAGGTCTTGCAGATCTTCCCCCATCGTTCGCCGAATTTGCCGCCGTTGATGACAAGCGCCTTGTCGCCCGGTGAGAGGAAATTGGCCACTGCGCCTTCCATCCCGCCCGTCCCAGACGACGCCAGGATCAGCACATCGTTTTCGGTTTGGTATAACCACTTGAGGTTTTCCCGCACCTCCCCGAATAATTGGGCAAATTCCGGCGCCCGATGGTGGATGATGGGCCTCGCCATCGCCAGCAACACTTCGGGTGGGACCGGCGTCGGCCCCGGAGCGAGCAAATACCGCTTCAACATCGGATCGTTCTCCTCACAACACCCGTTCGCTGTCAAGGGAGCGAAAGGCGGTACGCTATCACAGGCTTCCTACCCTGTCAAGGCAACTCAGCGCGCTGATTCCCTATTTTTCAGTGACTTGTGTGTCATGCCTCACCCGTTCCCGGTTCGGGAATTCACCGATTTATGACCCTCACCATGAGCCATCCATCCATACAAACCCCTCTTCCGTGGTCTTGACAACCACCACCCCGACCGTTACCCTAAGAGCAATCCCTATTGAATTGATGAGGTGATAGAGGCTGTGAGAAAACTAGCTCGTTGCCGAACCCGCGTCGGGATTCTCCTAGGGGCTCTGCTCATTGGATCCGGAGCCGTTGAAGGGGGAATTCCGGTGAGTGCCGAACCGTCGACGGTTGAAGCCCAAGCGATTGCGCTGGAGCCGAGCGCACAAGTGGCATCCAGTGCAATGGTTAAAGACCAGGCTGACGAGCCAATTGGGGACCTTCAGGAGACCTCCTCAAACCTCGACTCATTTCGGGCGGAGTCATTTCTAGGGTCAGATCCAGTCTCCCTTGCGCAGGCCAAGGCATTCGGCCCTGACTGGCGATTCGCCGAGCTATTTGCGACAAGGAACGGGCTCCCTGAGGATCCCAACGCCCCGATAATCACCCATGAGTCGATCTTCAGGGTCCCTCAATCCCACAACCACAAAGTCGAACGCCACATGCGGTTCTTTCATACTGCTATCCACGCCCGATTTGAGCAGTGGCTCGACCGGTTGGCCCATTACAGGCCACTGGTTGAAGGCATCTTCTCGGAATTCGACCTACCCAGCGACCTAGTGTTCCTATCGCTCGTCGAAAGTGGGTTCAACCCGAATGCGTATTCACGGGCCCGTGCAACCGGCCCGTGGCAATTTATGAAAGGCACCGCGCGATTATATGGGCTTCGAGTGGATCAATACGTGGATGAACGTCGCGACCCCATCAAATCGACGGTCGCCGCAGCCCGCTACCTCCGGGACCTGTACGACTTGTTCGGCACCTGGCCCTTAGCGATGGCTGCGTACAACGCAGGCGAGGGCAAGGTCTTGCGCGCTCTTCGGAAAGCCCGCGCCGAGAGTTTTTGGGAAATCGCCCAGACGAGGCATATTCGGCGGGAAACAAAAGAATACGTCTCGCGCTTTGTGGCCGCCACGATCATCGCCAAGAACCCGGATCGCTATGGGTTCAGCTCCGAGGCTCGAGACCCGCACCAGTTCGAGGAAGTAGTCGTCCATCGTCCGGTGCATCTTCGAGACGTCGCGAAGGCAACCGGGGTCCCCTTCCTTGAACTTCGTCGTCTAAACCCGGAGTTGCGAAGAGACGTCACGCCCCCGACCGATCCCGAATACCACCTGAAAGTCCCTGTGGGGACGAAAGCCGGTCTTGAGCAGATGCTCGACAGTATCCCAGCCTGGAACCAGTCTGCGTTCACGCAGAGGCGGGGGGCTCACGCTGGCCAGTCGCCTGAATGGTATCGAGTCCGTGTGGGAGATAGTCTCGCGAAGATTGCAAAGCGCTTTCACCTCTCCATCCCGGAACTCAAGGCTCGAAACAACCTGACGAGCCATCTGGTCAAACCTGGGGACCTGCTCGCCATCGGCCATTGAGCGGCGGCTCTTCCTCCCACTTTCCTACGAACGTGCACACTATTTCCCCGGCTCGACTACCGTCGCTGTTCCTTCCCGGCTTTCCGTCGCGTCGCCCTCGTGGTCCCGTTTCACCTGCAGCGCCTTGATACGAACCGCAGCTTCGCTCGCAAGCGGTGAGTTGGGATAGCCCTTCGTCAACTCTTGGTAGCGAGCCAAGGCCCCTTCCGGACGAGACTGAGTCTCCTCGAGTTTTCCCAACTCGAAGAGCGCGTGATCCTTATTGGAGGCTCCCGCCACATTCAGCACCGCTGCAAATGCCTTGGCGGCCTGGTCCGGGTCTCCATTGAGCAGGTAGGCGTACCCGAGCCGCTGATAAACCAACCCAAGCAGGGTCCTGTTGGCGCCATAGGAAGCGATGAACCTTTTGTAGGCTTCGATCGCCCCGCCGAGATCGTTCGCCTGCACCAAGGCATTGCCCAAGTGATACAGGGTAAGAGGAGCACTAGGAACTCGTGGGTATTGCTCCACCAACTGGCGAAATACGTTGATCGCTTGCTTCAGATTCTCATCAGCCTTGACTCGTTGATCCGCCGGTCGGTCCAGATAGAAGCGCATCGCCTGCCGATTCAGTTCCAGAGCCTGTTCGGCATTACGATGGTCAACCCAGATGACCGCCGCCACCGCCGCCACCGCCCCGAGCAGGACGATCAGCCCCATCACAATCCCTCGACGATGCTCCTGAACGAGCAACAGGAAGCGTTCCATCCGGTTCAGCAGATGGGCCTCATCAGCTGGTACATTCTTTGATCCGACTCTGATTCGGTACGACATCGTGTCCGTGCCTTTCTGTCGTCGCGACGTGCGACCTTATACAAAGGTTGCTCAATCCTTGTCAATGATATGATCTGGCCCTTTCAACGATCCAGAGGTCGTTGACAGGACGCTCGAGCAAGGTATAGCGTGGTTTACAGAACAGCCACCCAACTATACCCGCATGTTCGAAGAGCGACTGCACCAGCTGGAAGAGCAGCACCTGCTTCGACGGTTGCTACTGATCGAATCGGAGCCAGGGACCGTGGTCACCATCGAGGGGCGTCGGGTCATCCTGATGGCCTCCAACAACTACTTGGGGCTCGCCACGCACCCCAAGCTGAAGCAAGCGGCCGTCTCAGCGACCGAACGGTTTGGCGTGGGTTCTGGCGCTTCGCGGTTGGTGTCCGGCACCCTGCCGCCGCACGAAGAACTGGAGATGGCACTGGCCCGGTTCAAGGGCGTTGAAGCGGCGCTCGTGTTCAGCTCAGGTTATCTCGCCAACATCGGCCTCATTCCAGCCCTCATTGGCTCAGGCGGACTTATTCTGGCCGACCGACTCTGCCATGCCAGCCTGATCGATGGATGCAGGCTGAGCGGGGCCAACCTTCGCATCTTTCGTCACCGGGATACGGATCAGCTCAGAACTCTGCTGGCCCGACGCTCCGCCGGCCGCGACACGCTGATCGTCACCGACGGAGTGTTCAGCATGGATGGCGATCTGGCGCCGCTTCCGGAATTAGTCGAGCTTGCCGACCGTCACGGAGCGCGATTGCTGGTGGATGACGCGCATGGCACCGGCGTCATGGGGCCACAGGGGCGTGGAACCTTGGAACACTTCGGCTTGGAGTCACGCCTTTCCTTCCACATGGGAACGCTGGGGAAGGCGCTCGGCACGAGCGGGGCCTATGTCGCAGGACCAGCCAGTCTGATTCGCTATTTGGTCAGCACCGCGAGATCGTTCCTGTTCAGCACAGCCCCACCACCGGCAACCGCTGCCGCCTCACTCACGGCGCTCGACATTCTCCGCTCCGAGCCAGACCGACGAACCAGGCTGTGGGAAAACCGAGACCACTTCTACAAGGGACTGAAGGCGCTGGGGTTCCGGACCACCGACACCGTTAGCCCTATCATTCCGGTTCTGATCGGAGACCCAGACAAAGCGCTGGACATGGCCCGCCTCCTGCTGAAGCAGGGGGTCTATGCGCCGGCCATTCGTCCACCCACAGTCCCCAGATCGACGAGCCGCATCAGGACCACGGTCACCTCGGAGCATACCAGTGAGCAACTCAAGACGGTCCTCGCCGCCTTCCAGACGGCGGGACAAGAGCTGGACCTGATTTAGCCGCGGCCGGGGAACGCTGTGCTATGCTATTTTCTTGCAATCGGGAATTTCTATGGCATGATGTCATGACAAGACTCCAACAACTTGCCCGACAGGACCGTTCAATACCAGATTTGGGTCAGAGTCTCCGGCCCGCCGTGCCAGCGAGGAGGGGGTAGATGGATATTACGCAACTGCTGACGTTTGCCGTCAAGGAGGGAGCGTCGGATTGCCATCTGAGCGCCGGCGAACCGCCCATGGTGCGCATTCATGGAGACTTGAAGAAGTTGGACCATGCCGCTTTGAACAAGGAAGCGGTCCATACCCTCATCTACGACATGATGAGCGACCATCATCGCAAGATCTTTGAGGAGACACACGAATGCGACTTTTCCTTTGAGATGGGTGACATCGCCCGTTTCCGCGTGAACGTCTTCCTGCAAGCCCGCGGAACTGGCGCGGTCTTCCGCAGCATCCCGACCAAGATCGTTCCGCTCGAGCAATTGGGCATGCCGCCGATTCTGAGACAGCTCTGCGATAAGGAAAAGGGGCTGATTCTCGTGACCGGGCCAACTGGCTCCGGAAAGTCCACGACACAGGCCGCCATGATTGATTACCTGAACAATACGTTCGAAGGCCACGTGGTCACCATCGAGGACCCGATTGAGTTCGTGCACAAATCCAAGAAATGCCTGGTCAACCAGCGAGAGTTAGGCACCCATACCCACTCCTTCGCCAATGCGTTAAAGTCGGCCTTGCGCGAAGACCCAGACATAATCCTGGTCGGTGAAATGCGAGATCTGGAGACTATCCAGCTTGCCTTGACGGCGGCCGAGACCGGGCACCTCGTCCTCGCAACGCTGCATACCTCCAGCGCTCCGAAGACCGTTGATCGTATCATTGATGCATTTCCTCCCAACCAGCAGGCCCAGGTCCGCGCTCAGCTTGCTGAGAGCCTCGAAGCGGTCCTCACGCAGACCCTGCTGAAGAAAAAGTCAGGAGGCCGGGTGGCGGCTTTGGAGCTCATGGTCGGCACCACGGCGGTGCGGAACCTCATCCGCGAGGCTAAACTCCACCAGATCCCGGGGGTCATGCAGGTCAGTCAAAAGGACGGGATGCAGACCATGGACATGGCGTTGGTTGATCTGGTGACGCGCGGACTCGTCACGAAGGCGGAGGCCCAGTCCAGGAGCATGACACCGAATCTCTTCGGGATGCCGGCCAGCGGCGCGGCCTGAGCTTCATCAAGCGTTTTTCCTTCGGAGGACCATCTATGGACGTTCGGAGTTTACTGAAGGTGATGGTGGAACGGGAGGCATCCGATCTCTACCTGACGGTAGAGCGTCCTCCGACTTACCGCATCCATGGGGTCACGCAATCCCTCGCGGAGGCCCCCTTCACGAACGAGCAACTCGAGGCTGTGGCCCACGGACTCATGCGGGAACGGCAAAGGGCAGAGTTCGAAGAAAAAATGGAAATGAACCTGGCCCTGTACTATCCGGACTTGGGCCGTTTCCGCGTCAATCTGTTCCGCCAGAGAGGCAATGTTGGGATCGTCTTCCGCCTGATCAAAGTGGAGATCGTGCCCATTGAAGAGCTGGGCCTTCCGCCCATCATCAAGGATATTTCGATGAGTAAGCGCGGGCTGGTCCTTGTGGTGGGAGCCACGGGATGCGGCAAGTCCACTACCCTGGCGGCGATGATCGATCATCGGAACTCGATCCAACCTGGGCACATCGTGACGGTGGAGGATCCCATCGAGTTTGTCCACCAGCATAAGAAATCAATTATCACCCAGCGGGAGGTTGGGTTCGACACCCACTCATTTCAGGCGGCGCTGAAGAATACTTTGCGACAAGCCCCGGACGTGATCCTCATCGGCGAGGTCCGTGACACAGAAACCATGGAGGCGGCGATCACCTTTGCTGAAACCGGCCACCTCTGCCTGGGAACCCTGCACTCCAACAACGCCAATCAAGCAATCGAGCGAATCATGAACTTTTTCCCCATGGAGCGCCATGCCCAGATTTATCTTCAGCTCTCTCTGAATTTGCGGGCCATCATCTCCCAACGTTTGGTGCCCTCATTGGATGGCAGGCGAGTCCCTGCGTTGGAAATCATGATGGATACCCCACGCATCAGAGATCTCATCAAGAAAGCTGAGATCGATGTTCTCAAGGAAGCCATGGAGCAGGGAGTTCAGGAAGGCTGCCAAACTTTTGATCATGTCCTGTTTCTGTTCTACAAGGACGGAAAGATCAGCCTCGAGCAGGCGCTGATCAACGCGGACAGCGCCAACAACCTGCGTTTGAAGATCAAACTGGCAGGCTTAAAAGGAGAGGAAGCGATCTCGAAGCTCTTGGAACGAGACGATAAGGACAAAGGAACATCCTTTCAGATTAAACACGGGACGCCATCAGGCAGTTCGGTTCGCAAAGTCTAACTATCCTTAGAGAGCCTAACCGGAATATTCCCTCCAACTTGCCCCTCAGTCTTGCTCGGTGTAGATAAGTCTCACTTGCAATGACCGCAAGCACAATGAGGACAGTCCAGGTTAGCTCGTTGAGGCAACGCTTGGGATCCCGGAGTCGGTCTGGCTTCATGGCTCGACCGGCTCACCGACCCCGGTCAGCAACCTCCGCCGACACTCCCGAGCCGTGCGTCGGAGCCCAGGGCTGATGAGGACGGGATAGAGAGATGCCTCGTCTAGTCTGCGCAGCTTGAACGGAAGCCGCATCCGCTCTGCCGCCGCATGCCGCCGGATGGACGAGAGAGAGGGAAGGGGACCCACCAACCGACCTTTCCTCATGACTGGTTTCAGGAGAGGATGCCCTGCAACCGGTTCATGGTTTAGCGCCAGGATATCTCCGACAAACCGCTGGCCCCGTTCTAAACGGTAGACCTGCTTGCGTCCCGGATAGGTCTGCTTGCCTGCGCTCAGCTTGAGCGTGGGAATGCTGGTTCCTCCACAGACAACCTCGCTCAATTTGTACACGATGTCGAGGCTTGGCGCATCCGCCGAGACGCTCAGCTCGGTTCCAACCCCGAATGCATCAATGGGGGCACGGCGTCGTACGATCTCCTGAATTCGGTATTCCGTGAGATTGCCGCTGGCAAGGATGGTGACATCGCGCAACTTCTGGGCATCGAGGATGCGACGCACCAACCGGCTGACAGCGATGAGATCCCCGCTGTCCAGTCGGACTCCGCCCAGACGATGCCCATGACGAGCGAGTTCTCGCGCCACGATCGCCGCGTGTTGGGCACCCTCCACGTCATCATAGGTATCAATCAACAGCGTAGTGCCCGAGGGAAAGGTCTTGGCAAAGGCGCGAAACGCCTCCAGCTCGGACGGGAATGATTGCACAAAGGAATGGGCCATCGTGCCGAATATGGGGATCCCGAAGAGCTGCCCTGCCAGCACGTTGGACGTTCCTGCGCAACCAGCCAGATAGGCTGCGCGCGCACCTTTGAGGCCGGCATCCGTTCCCTGCGCGCGACGCAGTCCGAATTCCACCACTGAGCGCCCCGCCGCGGCGTCCACCACCCGTGAGGCCTTCGTGGCAATCAAACTTTGCAGGTTGATGGTATTGAGCAGAAGGGTCTCGACAATCTGGGCCTCGATGATATTGCCTGTCACGCGTAGCACCGGTTCATGAGGGAAGAACACGGTCCCTTCCGGCATGGCATCTATATCGCCGCGGAACCGAACGGTCTTCAGATACGACAGGAAGGAAGAGGGAAAAAGCCGCATCGCACGCAGGTACCGGATTGCGTCCGGGCTGAATGACAGATGCATCAAGTAGAACATCGCCTGCTCCAGACCGGCGAAGACCAAATAGGAGCGATGGGGCGGGAGTTTCCGGACGAACAGATCAAAGGTGGCTCGGTCATCAGGACGATGCTCGTGGTAGCTGGCGGCCATCGTCAGCTCATACAGGTCTGTGAGCATCGCGATGTTGTCTGGAGTGACAAAACCCGGTTGCACGTGCCTCCCAGCTTCCTTAATCAGTGGAGAATCAGCCGCTGGTATCGCGCGCTCGCTGCGAGGGCGCGAGGGGGTAGCTCCATAGCAGAGGGGGGTGGAGGGGTCAATTGATGCGGAAACGTGCGACGAGCCCGGGAAGAGCTCTCAATGCGCCCATTTGATAGTGCAGCCAATCGCATGCGTCGTGGGTTCCGCCGGTTCGCCGTCTCGGAGAATAGCCTCCAATGCCTCTC
>Ga0209889_1000261_pt1 | contig 13569 bp, 14 predicted proteins | sample GWRWN1_0_10_FD_187233 | JGI IMG/M metagenome (GOLD analysis project Ga0209889, IMG submission 187233) | Riverbed sediment microbial communities from areas with no vegetation in Columbia River, Washington, USA - GW-RW N1_0_10 (SPAdes)... | ecosystem: Environmental > Aquatic > Freshwater > River >... | reverse complement strand
GCCTTCGTGCGGATCGAAGCGCGGTCCCGCTCACCGCTGGTGCCCGGCTCGTCGGTGCGCAACCGCACGCTGGTAGCGGCGAACTTCTCGGCGTTCTTCCTGTTCGGAGCGTTCTTCTGCTTCCTCTTCCTCGGTTCGCTGCTGATGCAGCAGGTTCACGGGTATTCGCCGACGCGGACGGGCGTCGCCTGGCTGGCCACATCGGCGACGTCGTTCGTGGCGGCTGCAATCACGGGAGCCAAGCTCGTTGCGGTGGTGGGCGTGCGGCGCCTGCTCGTCGCGGGCCTCTCGCTGCTCGCGATCTCCGCGCTGTTGCTGACGCGCGTTCCGGCTGGAGCGGACTTCGCGACCGACCTGCTGCCGGCGCTGCTCCTGGCCGGCGTGGCCGGGGGACTGGGCGCTCCGTCCGCACAGATCGGCGCCTTGTCCGGTGTCACGCACTCGATGACCGGTCTGGCGTCCGGGCTCGTCGAGACTTTGCGCGAGATCGGGGGCGCCGTCGGCGTGGCCGCCGTGTCGACGATCCTCGTCTCGCGGGCCGGCGAGATCGCCGGTGCTGCCGACCCAGCGGCCCGCGGACTGGCGGCGACGAACGCGTTCCACGCAGCGTTCTTGGTGATGTTCGTGCTCGCAGCCCTGGGTGCGTTGACTGCCGCGATCGCCTTCCCGCGGCGCACAACGCAGAAGATCGAGCTCGAGCCGGCTCCGTCCCACGGTTCGATCGTCCCGGAACCGACGGGAGAGGCTGCCTGAGATGCCACTTAGGACCTACGGCGGGCCGCCCGACGAGCGCTGGGGAGACGAGGCCATCGGGCGCGAAGGCGCTTCGCCGGGCCGCTCTACCACCTCTACTCCTCCGAGTGAGAGGAAAGAGAGGAAGCGCATCCGCATCGAGAGACCGAAGCGCCGACCGGAGCCCTGGTGGCTCGAGGTCCCCCCCATCGACCCACGGGACCCGGACATCCTCCGCGCCAAGTCACACGCATCCATGAGTACGGGTGGGCGGCATGATCGCGCCGACGTTTCTGAACCCTTGAGGCACGGCGCCAGATGCAATAGCGCTCTCGTCGTCTCGCGGCGCTAGGAGGACAGAAGCCGTGTCCCGAGCTCCGTGAACGCTCGGATGTACGCGTCGACGAAGGGTGCAGGAGCACGGTCGCCGACGTTGACCATGACGGCGAGCTGTCGGCGCCAGTCCGTAGTGCTGAGGGCCATGCTTAGGATGCCCGGGATCCCGCCTGCATGGCCGACCAGGGGGCCGGACGGCGTGTCGAGCTCGGCAACTCCCAATCCATAGCGGTCGAACAGGGGGAGCGGGATCGAAGCGGGCGGCACCTCGACGGTGGTCAGAAGCTCGGCCATCAGCCGAGGGGGCAGGAACCCGCCGTTCAGCAGCATCCGGAAGAAGCGAGTCAGGTTTTCCAGGTTGGACACCGCAGCGCCCGCGGCCCACCTGTACGAGGGGTCCTGGTCCGTGAAGTCCTCGAGCGGGCCGTCCACCACCTCCAGCTCCGGGCCGAGCGGAGGGCTGTAGCCGCGCGAGGCGGGGCTCGGGATCTCGAGAAAGCCGATCGGGAAGGACGTGTGGCGGAGCTCGAGCGGGCCGAAGATCCGGCGAGCCAGCTCGAGATCGAGCCTCGCCCCGTCGCTGCCTCAACGATCAGCCCGAGCAGGATGTAGCCAGTGTTCGAGTACGACCATGCCGTACCCGGTGGGAAGTCGAGCGGCCGGCCCGGCCGGCCACCAGGGCGACCAGCTCGCGTGGGGACCACGTGCGCGCACGAGTTTCTGAGCCCCGTGGCCCTTGCGGACGGTTCGGTGGCGTTCCTGGAGCGGTGCAGCGTCGAATATGCACCCGGCTACCTGCCCGCTGTTGATTGGTTCCTTCGACGTCTCCAGGGTCCTACCGATCCGGACTTCCCGCTCTTGCTGAACGACCGTCTCGACTTCTTCCCGGGTCCCTTCTCGGTCAGTCCGTCGATGGATCGAGCCCTGGCGAGCGCAGGTGATTCGATGTGCGGCAGCCTGATCTGGGTCGACGACGGGCTGATCGAGTATCCGGATATCGTGATCGAGGACGAGGACGGTGAGTCATGGAACCTCGGGTCGTTCTTCAGGGACACCTCGACGAACTCGTGCACCGATCAGGGCCGGGCATTCTGGCCCGCATGGGCACCTGACGGCTCCCGCATCGCGTTCTTCGGGTCGCCCGAGTCGATCGGGGTATCCGGACAGGACCGACTCGATGTCCCGTGGAACCTGTACGTGATTCCGCCCTCCGCAGCCAAGGCTCGACCGATCCTGGGGGACATCACCCATGCCCGAGCCCTGTCCTGGTCGCCGGACTCACGATGGCTGGCGTTCAGCGGCGGCCTCGATGGTCAGGAAGGGACGTGGTTGCTCGACACGAGCGACAACCGAACGATCCCAATCAGCGCATCGGAGGCGCTCGCTCTCGCATGGTCTCCGACCGGCGACCAGATCGCAGCGACAGTTGCGATCGCGCAGGATGGAATGTCGCTGGATTCCAAAGTCACGCTCTTCGACGTGCGCCGCATCGTCAGCGAGAGCTGACCGAGGCCTGGCGCGAGACTGTCGGCCTCAGTACTTGGCGGCATACCTTGGTCAAGTCGGGGTGTCGCTCTTGTGACGGAACCGACATCCAAGAACGCGAGCGAAGCCGCGAGACGCGCCTTCGCCGAGCTCCTGATCGACTGCGAGGAGGATCGCGTCCTTCGGGCGGTGCTCGTCGGCATGCTGCGGGAGATGGACACGCGGTAACCTGGCGGCACGTATGCGGCACGCGGCGTAGTCTCGCTCAGCATGAGCGACCACGAACTCGAGGCCGAGCTCCAAGAACTCCAGAAGCGGGCCAGCGAGACGTTCCCGGAGGCGAACCGAGTCCCCGCCGAGGTCTGCGTGGTCCACGAACGCGCCGTTTGGAAGTCCGCCCAACTTCAGGACGAATCCTCGAAGCGTTCTCGAACAGACAACAAAGCGCCTGGGCACGTTCACGATGTGGTTGATGATTGCGACCGGGGGGTTCTCGCGCTCGCCACGATCGCGCTCGTGGTTGCAACCCTCGCGGAGTAGGCGTCGAAGGGGCTAGCTGAACGGCTACTGGTGTCGCCGCCTCTGAGCTGATCCTGAGGGCTCGAGCGGGGGTGTTATCTTCCAATCTCACGATGAGCCTGATGCCGCAAGCCCAGATCGGGGTGTTCTCCGGCGAACCGTCGGAGCAAGAGGTCGCGGCGCATCGCCGCGCCATCGAAGCTGGGGGGGACATCCGCGTCCTTGGAGACCCCAAGATTCGCACAGTGCCGAACGACGACTACATCACGGGGCCGGACGCCCCCAGCGTGTGCTACCTGGTGGTGTTCCAAGTCGAGGCAGTCCAGACACCGGCGAAATAGGCGGAGAGCCCGCAGGGGAGGGGCCCGCCTGCGGGCTCAATGCCCTTAGCGTTCGGCTGTTATGGACGGCCGAGAAACCGCCGTGGGGGAACCGACCGTTTAGGTCTTTCGACGCATGCATAGGTGCCTATTCAGCGGATGCCTCGATACCCCCAGCTGGCTTACGGTGGCCGCATGACACGGCGAGTCGAACCGCTCGAACCCTCCCCCAACGAAGGCTCCACTAGGGTTTACTGCACGACCTGTGGGCACTCAGAGTACGTTCATGCGGACAACGGCAATCGGCGGTGTCTGTACACCGTATGTGATTGCAACCGTTTCATCGCGGGTGCGGTGCCTGATATCTCGGGTCAAGTCGTCCCCGCTTAGGATCGTGTCTGGCCATTGGGCGCACCGGGAGCCCGCGCCGCACGGCGAGCCGGCGGTCTGAACTCATCGTCGCTGATCAGAAAAAGGTGCTATGCCACCTCTGCGAACCGAGTCGACAGCGCGTTCATGAGGGAGATGGATCAGCGGGCCGCGGCGGTGACCGGATCACCGGAGGGCCTCCGGATCCCGCTCGCGTTCGAGGAGTTCTACGAGACCGAGCGCGAACGGCTGTTCCGGGCACTCCTCCTTGTCACGCACGACTCGGCCGAGGCGGAAGACCTGATGCAGGAGGCGTTCGTTCGCATGTGGGAGCGTTGGGACCGGGTCGGTACGCTCGACGAACCTGTCGGCTACCTGTTCAAGACGGCGCTGAACCTGCACCGCTCGTTGCTCCGGCGGGCCGTGGCCGCGACCAAGCGGTCGCTCCGGCCGCCGGCGGAGCACGACCCGTTCGAGAAGGTGATTGACCACGACGAGGCCGTCCGCTCGCTGGCGGCGCTCACCCCTAGGCAGCGGGCCGCCGTCGTCGTCACTGAGCTTCTCGGCTACAGCTCCGAGGAGGCGGGCACGATCCTCGGGATCCGGCCGGGCACGGTGCGCACGCTCACCATGCAGGCACGAGCGGCACTCCAGGAATGGAAGGAACGCGAGGATGTCTGACTTGAAGGCACTGCTCGAGCGCGCCGAGCGCGCCGTTTCCGTTGTCCCGCTGCCCCCAGATGGGCTCGATGGACTCCAGCGGCGACGCGACCGCAAGCGCCGGAAGCAGCGCCTCTCGGCGGGTGTCGTCGGGATGGCAGTGTTCGTGTCGGCGGTCTGGATCGTGACGACCGGAGTGCCGTTCGATCGCACCGAGACGCCGGCCCTTCCAGGTGCGGCGGGTAACGGACCGGCGTTGGACCCGTTCATCTCGATCAACGCGCAGCTCTCCGGTGATCACCCCGTCGACCTGTTCAAGGTCCAGACGTCCGATCCCCAGTACTGGCAGCTGTACGTGCTCGACCAGTTCGACGGCGAGAGCTGGCGGAGCAGCGATCCGGACGGCACAGGGGGCGGGCAGATCGAAGGCGGGCAGATCGTGAACGTCGGCCCACCCCCCCCGGACTCCGAGACCAAGTCGTCGTACACCTTCACGATCCTGAGCGGTTTCGACTCGGGGCATGTGCTCCCGATGCCGGAGCAGATCATCCCGCCCGCGAACCTGATCGACACGGCCGGGGACCTGGGCGACGTGACCTGGGATCCGTACCTCGAGCGGGCGTTCGTGGAGGGCGGGCTGGAAGCGGGGGTCGAGTACACGTTCAGGTCCCGGATCGTCGTGCCGACGCCTGAGGAGCTCGACCAGGTCCAGAACCTCGCCCCAGTGAAGTACGGACGGTCGACCGAGCTGCCAGACGACCTCGACCCGCGGATCGAGCAGATCGCCCAGGAATGGACGGCGGACGCGGAATCCGCGTACGACAAGGTGCTCGCGATCCAGCGGCATTTCCACTCCGTCGGGTTCACGTACAGCACCGACGTCGACGTCGCCGACGATGCGGACGCGCTGCTCACGTTCCTCACGCAGACCAAGACCGGCTTCTGTCAGCAGTACGCCACGGCGATGGCGGTACTCGTCCGTGAGCTCGGGATCCCGGCGCATGTGGCCGTCGGGTACCAGGCGGGCACCCTCCAGGACGACGGGACCTACCTGGTCCGAAGCACGGACGCCCACGCCTGGGTCGAGGTCTTCTTCGAGGGCTACGGGTGGCTCCAGTTCGAGCCCACGCCGGGACGCGGCACCCATCCGAACGCGCAGTCAGGCACGTACCTGAACCCGTACCTGAAATCGGCCACCGGCCCCTAACCGACACGCCCGCGCAGCACCTGAGAATGCCGCTTGGAGGGAGGATGGGCATGAGAAGGATCGCCGTGTTGACGTTCGGGCTCCTGGCGCTGCCGCGGTGCCTGCTTCAGCAGCGCCGGACGTGGTGAGACAGGAGATGTGCAGCGACGGTGCCAGATCGCGGCTGGAACTCACGGACATGGGGGATCGGATCCAGGTGCGGTTCGAGGTCCATCGGAGCCGGTGGGGCACGAGTGGCGCATCACGTTCCGTTACGTGGAAAGAAACATTCCCGTTCGTTATGGTCACGTGTTCTTCCGAGGCACCAGGGTGGCAAGCGACAGCAGCGTCTTCGTGGTTCAGCGGCGGGTCCCGGACTGGGGAGGGGTCGATGGGCTCGTTGGCAAGGCGGTTGATAGGCAGACAGGTCAGGTCTGCAAGGCGTTCGCCTGGGGAGCATGACCGCGACCGAGTGGCCGCGAGCCCGAGCAGTCAATCCCGCCGTTAAGCATCGGGAGCGAGCCGCCGCGCGGTGCAGCAGCAGCGGGTTCGTCGTCAGCCGACGCTCTCGGCGTAGTGCGGAACCTGCCGGGCGGTGTCGCACGCGCCCGTACTCGACCCACCAGTAGTTGTCCGCAGCCCGCGCCGAGCTCCTCCACGTCCTCATGCTCCCAGACCTCGAACGGGCCGAGCGGATCGGCGAGTTCTGGGAGCTACCCAGAGAGCCGCACGTTCGCGAGCTCCTGATTCCCTCGTAGGTCCCGACGCGGGGGAGGCAGACGGAAGCCCCCGGCCGACGCCGGGGACCTTCCGCTGGAGAGTACAAATCAGTTCTCGCAGCCCTTGATTTTGTCGTTACCGGGGCCGCCTCTGCAGGTGTCATTGCCCGGGCCGCCTCGGATGCGGTCGTTGCCGGCCCCGCCACGGATGTTGTCGTTGCCGGCTCCGCCACGGATGTTGTCGTTGCCGGCCCCGCCACGGATGTTGTCGTTGCCGGCCCCGCCACGGATGTTGTCGTTGCCGCCTCCGCCTCGGAGCGTGTCGTTGCCGCCTCCGCCGCGGAGCGCGTCGTTGCCGCCTCCGCCGCGGAGCGCGTCGTTGCCGCCGCCGAGCCTGACGGAGTCATCCCCGGCACCACCGCTGCCGTTGTCGTCACCGGCTCCGCCGCGGAGCGCGTCGTTGCCGTCACCGCCGTTGAGAGAGTCGTCGCCGTCACCGCCGTTCAGCACGTTGGGTCCGTTGGTTCCGGTGAGGGTATCGCCGCCGCTGCCGCCGGTCAGGTTCTCCGCGTTCGTGATGGTATCCGTGCCCGCCCCGCTGGTGTTCTGCGCGGTCGTCACGGAGAGGTCCACCGTGACCGCACCCGTTGTCGCTGCGTAGCTCACGGTGTCAGTGCCGTCACCACCGTTGATGGTGTCGTCCCCGCCACCACCGATCAGAGTGTCGTCGCCGGCATCACCCTGCAGGCTGTCGTTCCCGTCGCCACCGTTGATGGTGTCGTTCCCGGCACCAGCGATGATGGAGTTCGCGACGCTACTTCCCGTCAAGGTGTCGGCACCGGATCCACCGGTGAGGTTCTCGAAGGTCGAGATCGTGTCGGTTCCGCCCCCGCCGGTATTCTGCGCGGTCGTGGTGGCGAGGGTGACGGTCAGCGCGGCCGTGACACCCGCATAGGTCAGCCTGTCCGTGCCGTCTCCACCGGTCAGTGTGTCGTTCGCCGTGCCCGTACCGCCACTGATCGTGTCGTTCCCTGCGCCTCCGTTGATGGTGTCGACGCCGCTCCCGCCGGTGAGGGTGTCGTCTCCCGCATCGCCGTTGATGGTGATGGCCGTCGCGAAGGACCCACCGCTCGCGGTGTCGTTACCACCCCCGGCGTTCACGGTGAACGCCTCGACGGATCCCGAAGCGAGCGTGATGTCTGTGCCCCCGCCAAGCGTGATGCTCGTCGCGGATGCGAAACTAATCGCGTCAGCACCGCCGGACCCGACGATCATGAGCGTGTCGCTGCCCGTTCCCAGGTTGATGTTGAAGTCGTTGTTCGATGTGAAGGCACCGCCAGACAGGGCGACAACGAAGGTTTCGCTGCCGCTACTCCCATCCACGTCGATCAGATTCGTGTTCGTCACGTCCGCGTTACCGCATTGCGCGGCGCCCGCAAGCGTCGTGTCGTTGTCGAAGATGATCTCGTCTGGAGTGGGCGCCGTGTTAACGCCGATGACCGCGGAGTTCCCTGGATCGATCGTCACCGTTGCAGTGGTGCCGGCGAAAGTGCATTGCGTTACGGCGCTGGCTGCAGGTGCCAAGAACAGCATGATCAGCAGCAGCGAGAACGCCACGACGAAGAGGGAAGCCAGCCGCCGCCTCGCTGCGACCGCAGACCCACACTTCGTCCATTGACCGAACATCCCTACTCCTTCCTTCACGCGCAGATCGTGATCAGAGGAGCCTCTCTCGAAGCCAGAACGGCGACCAGAGGTTGACACCCCCTTCGAGTCTGTCCTGCTACAGAAGTAAACGGGAGTCAGGCTCGAAGGTTGCCGTGTGAGGTCACTTGCCGTCCTCGCCGTGACCCAGCAGGCCGCCGCGTGGGCTTTGGGTGCTAGCGTCCGGTGTCGTGGACCTCGAGCAGCTCGAGCGCGAACTCCGTCAACGCCTCAACGCTCTCGGTCCGGCCCCCCGCGCCGAACTGCTCCACGTCCTCATGCTGCCGGACTTCGAGCGGGGCAACCGGGTCGGCTCGTACTGGGGGAACCCAAAGCCGCGAACCTTCTCCGAACTGCTGATCGAGTGCGAGGAGGACCGGACCCTTCCGGGCGGTGCTCGTCGGCATGCTGCGGGAGGCCCTTCGTACGGACGGTTACCTAGAAGTAAACCCCTTGTACGCCGGCCTCAAGTATTGGAAGGTCCGGTGGGTGGGGATCGCGGTCCGCCAGGCAACGGCATCAGACGTGTCGAGCATGGCGGACATCTTGGCCCGTGCGTTCGACGGGCCGATCACCGTCTGGCACGTGCCCGATGATGAGCAACGAGTCGATGTGATGCGGCGATTCTTTAAGGCGGGCCTGGAGCACGTATGGCTTCGCCATGGCGAGGTCTTCACGACGGTCGGCGACGTCACCGGCTGCTGCATCTGGGTACCGCCAGGCGCCGAATCGATCCGCGATCGCGACACGGAGCTGTTCGACGAGGCATGTGAGGGAATCTTCCACGACTTCCCAAGGTCCATCGAGCTGTTTGCGATGTTCGACTCGCTCCACCCGACCGAGCCTCGCTACTACCTTCCGTTCATAGCCGTCGAACCCAATCTGCACAAGCGTGGGGTAGGTACAGCCATGCTCGGGCCAGTTCTGGCAAAGTGCGACCGCGAAGGGATCGTCGCCTATCTGGAGGCCGACGACCGAAGCAAGCCGTTCCACGAGCGCAACGGATTCAGCGTGATTGGCGAGGTCCCCCTCCCGGATGGACCGAGCATCTGGCAGATGGAACGCCTTCCCAGTAGCACCTCCTCTCGATCCGCAGATGTCGTTCCCTATCCGTAGGACCTTGAACACAAACCAGACGCTCCGGGCGGTGCTCGTCGGGATGCTGCGAGAGGCGAGCCGCTGAGCACTCGGGTGACCGGAGGGGTGGATGGGAGCAAGTCAGCCCCTGAGACACCCTACCGGCAAGCGAGCGATCCTTCCTGAGGAAGATGGTGGCGTGAGACAGAGGGCACGTCTTGATTTGTGTTGCTCGTCACCAGGCTGGGGGTGCCGTCCGACACCGACTCGCGTTGCGCTCGTCCGTACTGTCTCGTCCGGAGGAGGAGGGTCGATGCTCCCCACCGATGTCATCGCGCAGGAGCGGATCGCCGACCGGCTTCGCGAGAGCGAGCGCGAGAGCCTAGGCCGGCGCTCGGCCGAGGCGAAGGCGTTCGTCCGGCGAGCGAAGGTCCGCGCGACACTGAACCTCGTCGTCGGCACGTTCGCCCTTGCAAGGCGCAAGCGGGTCGTCCGTTCCGCCTGACGCCAACTGCTCCGTCCGGCGCCAACCCACACGAGGCGCTCTATCTTTGGCTGGACATCGCCTGGGGCCGGACTGTCCCTCAACTGTTCGAAGTGCGGGCTCGTCCACCGGGTGAGCGGTCTCGGGAACACTCTTGGACGTTGGGCGCACCGGGAGCCCGCGCCGCACGGGGAGCCGGGCGGTCTCAGCCGCATAGAACCTGTGTGGGCTAACCTCGCAGGCATACGGTCACTCACCGTAGTCGGTTCGCCGACATGGGTGGTGAGATTGACCGGGACAGTCCAAAGGTGGCTATCGAGTCGATGGACCATGGCTGCGATGGATGCCCTCATCTTATTGACGGTCTATACCGCTCTGCTGATCCGATTCGAGGACAGGCCGCCGAGTTCTACGCATCGCGGTTCGCTTCGAGCCTGCCGCAGATCGCCGCGGCCCACGTGATCGTGGGTTTCTGGCCCGCCATCGTGCATCGGTCAGGAGCCCAATGGAGGAATGGCGCACGCTGCCGCTTCAATCGAGTGCGCGAGTGAGAGAAAGCGCATGAGCGCTCGACTGCCTCCGGCCATTCGACCGAATCCTAAGGTCCGATTGAGACGGACCTGACTTCACCGGTTGGCGAAGCGCCTCTCGGGCTCCCGGATCGAGATCGACGGGTGCACGAGGCCCGGGCGTCGCCCCGTTCACCGCCGATGCGGTCCGAGCGCTCAGCCCGATAGGTTGCCGGTATGGTCAGGCTGCTTGCGGGCATTGATGGCGGCGGTTAATGCGTCGGTCTGGGTCTTAGTGTCTCGCTGGGAGAGGCCAGGCAAGGGGGCCCAGCATCGGGTCAGACTGCGTGCGCGCGCTTTATCAAGCTTGGGTTCGATGTAGGTCTGTACACCTCACTCGTCTATCCGGTTCTCGTAGTAATGCACCACGCTGGACCTACGAGGGGTGGGGGACTTGGTCATCGAGCATAGAAGCGCGACGTCAGTTCGTCGATGCTGCGCTCGCGTTTAGGGCGATCGAACAGCTTGTCGATCTGCTCGAGGGCCACGCCAAGTGACGCAGCTCTAGCGGACACATTCGGGTCTGGGTGACGCGCTCGTTCTTATGCGCTCAAGCCTCTTCCAGACCCAGGACGGGTCACCTGCTCAGTTACTCAACCGTGCGCAATTCGTGAACCCGTCGCTTGTGTCCAGCTCAAACGCCTCCACATAGAGGGGTCTGCCATCGGGCAGGGTGTCGATCTGGACGAAGAAGCCAAGGCCCACGATTTTCGAGGCTGGATGATCAAAGTCGAACGCCACAAGAGCGCCCTCGTCGGCCCCTCCAGGCCCATCGGGATCGAAGGGATCAACGATCGAGGCAAAGCCGCTGGCGAAGAGCGGCCGCGCGAAGTTGTTTGCGTTCGAGCCACCCGAGATACCCGGAGGGAAAAGGTCCCCCTGCCCCGAGCACCACTGGCCAACAATCTCGTGGACGGTCGCTGACGCAGGTGCAGCGAACAAGCCCAGCGGAAGCAGACCAATCGTCACAAACATGAGCAGTCTGCGCATGTCTCCGGCCCCTTTCTCCATCGAGAGCCCAAGCCCGAACCTTGCGGGCGGGCATCCGCGAGGGCGGGCATCGGCATCCTGACCGTACTCCTGGGGTCGTGTCCCGTCAAAGGAATCCGAAAGGTCTTGGTCTCCGACGCTCATCAGGGGTGGCAGCGCGCCGTGGGACCCGACACCACCGGGAACGGGGAGGTTCGCCTGTGCGTGCGGGTCGGTCGCGATTGCGGCCGTGACCGTGGCGGGCAAGGATGGCTTCGTGCTGTCGATCGACATCACGACCGGATAGGAGAGGAGGGAGGTCCGAACGGCGAGGAGGGGGCTGTTTCAACCGGGGCCTTCTCTCAGCTCGAGACGACGAGCACGAGGACGGGGGCCGGTCCCGAACGGGCCGGCCCCTTCGCCCAACCGCTCCTTACGACCCCGGCAGCGGGATCACCGGACACACGAAGCTCTTGACCACGCCGAGGTCCGTCGCCCCGGCCCCGGTGGGGTCGGCGAGCGCGGATGCGAGCTCCGCGTTCGTGTCGATCACACCATCGGCGTTCAGGTCATGAGCACCGAGCGTTACCGCGTAGCTCGTGCTGAACGAGAGCGCGTGGACGTGCCAGCGGCCACCGTTGTAGCCGGGATCGCCCGGCGCGGCCGTCGCCACGTTCAGCTGCGCCCCGCCGAATTCGTAGATCGCATCGAAGGAGTGCGCCGGCGCCCCGGTTCCGGAGATGTCCGTCGACGTTCCCACGGTGCGGTACAGCTCTCCGTTCACGTAGAACGCAGGGCCGGATACGCCCGCATGCGCGAGACCGGGGACCAGCGCCACGCTGGCGGCGATGGCGAAGCTGATGATGGTTCGTCTCATGGGTCCGTTCCTCCTCGCCTGGAGCCTCCCGCGCGAGAGGCGCTCGGGGCCGGCCGTTACGTCACGCCATCGACCCTACGGGAGGGATGGTTACCAACAGGCGACGTGCCCCTGAACTCCCGCATACAACTTGACGGCGAGCGGTAAGGATCTCGAAACATCCGCTGGTTCATCATGGTGACATGAGCGATCCCCTCGTTCTGGTGGTGGAGGAGGAGCCGATGGCGCGAGGTGCTCGCGCGCTACCTCGAGCGGGACGGTTTCCGCGTCGATGCCGTGGAGGACTGCGAGCAGGCGATCGAGGCGTTCTCGACCGCTCGGCCGGACCTCGTCCTGCTCGACCTGATGTTGCCCCGGGTCGACGGCTTCGAAGTCCTCCGCCGCCTCCGCTTCCCGGCATGCTCGGAGCGTTCAGCGTCCCAGGGCGCCGCGCTCTCGTGCTGACGGCGTCGGCGAGGGTCAGCCCCGCGATCGGTCCAAGAACCTCGCTCGGGCTGGCCGAGCAGACGGCAGGCGAAGGGAGGTGGGGAGGATGAGGAAGCTGAAATGGATGTCCTGACCGGGGCCCTCGTGACGCATGCCCCTGTGGTGCCGGCGAACGCCGCGTCGCCGCAGGCACGCTGTCCCGGACAGGAGCTGTCCGCGTTGCCGCCGGAGCTCGGTGCCGACCTCGACGCGGAGATCAGCGAGTTCGCGCACGCGGACCGTGAGAACTGCTCGGAGGAGTAGCGAAACGTTCCGGCGGTCGACGAGACTCTCGGAGCAGCCGCCTCCGGGAAGGAGAGTCGAGATGGGCAAGGTGTCGAAGGACGCGACCGGGAGCCGATCGAGGGACCGGGCTTCGAGGGTCGGTACGGGGAGACCGAGGGCTACACGATCGGCTTCGAGAAGTACAGCGAGCATGCGGACATGACCCCGCTGTTCGTTTTGGCGGGCCCACAAGGGTGTGTGACCCGTGCAGCTCCGACCGTTCGCGGCCGGCTCTGTTATCCGTCCGTACATGTCGCGCGGCTAGGTCCCGCTTGGACTTGGCGCATGACTAGCGTCAAGCCTTCTTCTTGCGTCCTGTAGAGACTCGCCGATGCTGCCGCGATCGAGGCGAGCCGGATGCGTGGCGATGTGGTCGACGCTGCTTGGTGAGCGGTGGCCGCAGGGAACCGTGGAGGAGGGTAGGAAGGAAGGGTCGGGGCACGGGAGCGATGCTCCCGCGCCCCTCCTCCGAACCCCAGAACTACGGGTGCAGGACCTCGTCGATGACATAGACCGTGGCGTTGTCCGTGTGGACGTCGCCGCACACCACCATCGCGGTGCCGTTCACGGTGAACTCCTCTCCGCTGCCCTCCACCGTGAGCGTGCCTCCCTGCAGGGTCTCATGCTCGCCTGCGAGATCGGCGGGCGTGATCTGCCCATCGACCACGTGGTAGGCGAGCAGGTCGGCGAAGTCGCCCGTGGGATCGGCCATCATGGCCTCGACTCCCTCGGGATCGGCCGCCGCCAGCGCATCGAACGCGGCGTTGGACGGCGCGAACACCGTGAGGTTCTCCGCCGTGTTCAGCGTGTCGG
>Ga0209889_1000260_pt1 | contig 13588 bp, 10 predicted proteins | sample GWRWN1_0_10_FD_187233 | JGI IMG/M metagenome (GOLD analysis project Ga0209889, IMG submission 187233) | Riverbed sediment microbial communities from areas with no vegetation in Columbia River, Washington, USA - GW-RW N1_0_10 (SPAdes)... | ecosystem: Environmental > Aquatic > Freshwater > River >... | reverse complement strand
GGCACCAGTCGAACCGGCCGACGAGACGCGGGAGCGCTGGGAGGCGTCGCCGATCCGCCGGGCCGTCCCCACGCTGACCGGTCAGCTCGAGACTCTGGCGGCCAACGGCGAGCTCATCGTCTCGGTCAACGATCCGCAGGGGCGCCTCCTCTGGGGCTGGACGCCCAAGTGGCTGCGGCCTGGCGCCGAGCGCATCGGCCTCGTCCCCGGCGGTGTCTGGAACGAGACCACGACCGGCACCAACGGAGTCGCCACCGCACTCGCCGCGGACCTCGGCGTCTCGGTGTTCGCCACCGAGCACTGGCTCACGCCGTTCCGCGACTGGGTCTGCTACGCCGCACCAGTACACGCCGCAGACGGATCGCAGGTGGGCGCCCTAAACCTGGCGACCACGTGGGACAACGCCAACCCGCTGGGGCTGACGACGGTCACAGCCATGGCCCGGCTGGTCGAGCACGAGCTGCTGGCAGTGGAGCGCGAGTGGGCCACGACGAGGGGCGGACCAGTCCTCCACCTCCGACTGCTGGGCCGGGGTCGAGCGACGCTGGGCGACATCCCGCTGGCCCTGTCGCTGCGACAGCTCGAGATCCTCACAATCCTGGCCGTCGTCGGCACGGCCACCCTCGACGAGCTCCACGCGCTCCTGTACGGCGACCGGCCGGTCGCGGCCGCGACGCTCAAGGCCGAGGTCTCCCGCCTGCGCCGCCTCCTGGGCGGGCACATCGCGTCGCGGCCCTACCGGCTTTCCGTCCCGTGCCGGGCCGACGCCCTGCGCCTTCTGGAGCGGCTCGATGTCGGCGACGTCGACGGCGCCGGCGAGCTGTACCACGGGCAGCTGCTTTCGGCCAGCGACGCCCCGCTCGTGGTCGAGCGCCGCCACCACATCGACGTCGCCCTGCGCACGGCGCTGTTGCGCGACGGGTCGACAGCCGCCCTGCTGCGCTACGCCGAGGTCCATCCCTTCGACGTCGAGGTCCTGGAACAGGCAGTGGCGTCGGCCCGTCCCAGCGATCTGCTCCTACCCATTGCGGTCGCCCGCCTCGCGGCGGCCCACCGCCTTCTGCTGTAGGCGAGCCAGGCGCCGGATCGAGGGCGCAGCCTGGCGCCGGGCCTGCTCAAGGGATGAGGAGCACGCGGCCGAAGGCCTGCCGGCTCTCGATGTACCGGTGCGCCTCGGCTGCGTCGGCCAGGGGGAACGTCCGGTCGATCGCCACGCGCAACTCGCCGTTCGCCACCCGCTCGAGCAGCTCGGCAACGAGCGGTCCGGTGCGCTCCGGCTGCATCATCATCTCGGCGCCCAGGAACACGCCGGTCAAGGTGGCGTTCTTCAGCGCGAGCGGCCAGACGTCGGGCACGGTGTCGTCCCGCCCCGCTCGGCCGACCCAGCTGACCCGACCCCTGTAGGCCAGGGAGGCGATGCTGGTCTCGAGGACCCTCCCACCGACAGGGTCGACGACGAGGTCGACGCCGCGGCCGTCGGTCGCGTTCATCGCCTCGTGGACGACGTCCGCGGAGGCGTAGTTGACGGGATGGTCGAGGCCGAGGTCTCGCAGCCGCTCGAGGCGCTCGTCGCTCGAGGCGGTGGCCAGCACGGTGGCGCCGGCGGCCTTGGCGAGCTGGATGGCCGCCACCCCCACGCCGCCCGCCCCGGCCTGCACCAGCACGGTCTCGCCCGCCTCGAGGTGGCCGAACTCGAACAGGCAGTCGTGGGCGGTGGCGAACTCGATCGGCACCGCCGCCGCATCCCGGACGGGGAGGCCGTCGGGCAGCGGCCACGCGGATCTCGCCGGCAGGCTCACCAGCTCGGCGTGCGACCCCGCGGGCATGGTCGCCACCACCGGTTGCCCCACGACCAGTCCCTCGACCCCGTCGCCCACCTCGCGCACGATGCCGGCGGCCTGGTAGCCCACGATGTGCGGGGCCGATGGGATGTCGCCCCGCCGCCGGTGGAGCAGGTCGCCCCCTTGAACGCCCACCGCCTGGACCTCGATGATCACGCCGCCAGGCTGGAGCTCGGGATCAGGAACCTCGGCGTAGCGAAACACCTCCGGTCCACCCGTCTGGTCGTACACCGCAGCTTTCATGTCGTTCAGCCCCGTGTCTGGCCGTCACCGTGGACGACGTACTTCTCGGTGGTGAGCTCGCGAAGCCCCATCGGGCCCCGGGCGTGCAGCTTTTGGGTCGAGATCCCTATCTCGGCCCCGAAGCCGAACTCCTCGCCGTCCACGAACCGGGTCGACGCGTTGACCAGCACGGCAGCCGCGTCGACCTCCCGCGTGAACCGGTCGGCGGTCGCCAGGTCACCAGTGATGATCGCCTCGCTGTGGCCGCTCCCGTAGCGGGCGATGTGGTCGAGCGCGTCATCGAGGGAGGGCACGACCCGCACGGCGAGCTTGAGCGCGAGGAACTCGTGTGACCAGTCGTCTTCGCTTGCAGTGCCGACCCGGTCGACGCCGAGCGCGCGTCGACTGGCGTCGTCGCCAACCAGCTCGACCCCGTCGAGCCGCGGCGCCACCTGGGTCAGGAACTCGGCGGCAACGGCCTCGTGGACCAGCAGGGTCTCGGCGGCGTTGCACACGGACGGACGCTGGGTCTTGGCGTTCACCACGATGCCGGCGGCCATGGCCAGGTCCGCGTGGGCGTCGACATAGACGTGGCAGTTGCCGTCGCCGTCGATCACATAGGGGACGGTGGCGTTGTCGAGGACCGACCGGATCAGCGACGGCCCGCCCCGTGGAATCAGGCAGTCCACCGTGTCGCGTTGGCGCATGAACTCGACCGCGGTCTCGCGGGACGTGTCCTCGACCAGCACCAGGGCGTCCTCGGGGAGGCCGGCCTTGGCCAGCGCCTCGCGCAGGACTCCGGCGATGGCGACGTTCGATCGGATCGCCCCCGACGAGCCCCGGAGGAAGGCGGCGTTGCCGGCCTTGAGGCACAGCCCGAACGCATCGCTGGTGACGTTGGGCCGGTTCTCGTAGATGATCGCCACGACGCCGAGCGGGACCCGGACCTTGTGGATGCGCAGGCCGTTGGGCCGGGCCCAGCCGTCGGTGATCTCGCCCACGGGGTCGGCGAGCCCGGCCACCTGGCGCAGACCGCCCGCCATTCCGTCGATGCGGGCCGGCGTCAGGCGCAGGCGGTCGACGACCGTGGCGCTCACGCCCACAGGCTGTTCGCGAGCGACGTCCTCGGCGTTGGCTGCGACCAGGTCGTCTGCCCGCTCGACCAGCAGGTCGGCGGCGGCGAGCAGGGCGGCGTCCTTGGCGGCCGTGGAGGCGGTGGCCAGTACTCGGCTGGCGGCCTTGGCGCGTCTGCCGAGGTCGACGACGTCGCTCATGGCCACATGCTACGGGTCCGGTCCACGCCCACCCTTTTGTCGGCGCTCAGGTCCCATTCGGTACGTGCGCGCTGACAGAACGGATTGGGGTTACGGCCGGACGCCGGTGATGGCGAAGCGCTCGACGCCCTGGCTGTGCCCGCCGGTCGAGACGACGATCGTCAGCGCCGGGTCCGTGGCCCCCGAGAACGAGAGCGTGGTCTCCCACGGCGTACCGACCCCGCCGGCGGGCAGGCAGCACGCTTCGCCGATCGGTGCCTCCGATGACGCTTGGCGCACCTGCACCCGCAGGTTCTCGTCGACGCCGGTGATCCGCCCGCCAACGGTCACGGGCGACGACACGCCCGACCCGTAGCTTGGCGTCTCGAGTGTGAGGTCGCTGTCGCGGGTGCCGACGACCTCCCATGGGGCGTCGTCGGCAGGCCCGAACCGCACGAGGTGAACCACCGCGGCCGTCGAAAGCCTTCCCGAGCCCGGGTCGTAGCCCACGCTCACCCAGGCCTCGCGGTCGCGCACGTCGCCGGCCACGACCTGGTCGATCTCGCCGAAGCCGAGGTATCCCGTCGTGAACGCCAGGGCAGTCGCTTCGGCGTCGAGGTGCCAGGGCTGGGTGCCCTGCACCGCGTGCTGTTGGCGCCAGGCATCGGCCTCGGCCTGCGTGCTGAAGGGCCAAAGCGGCGGGTACCGGAGCTCTGTGCCGGCGTCCCCGTTCGAGCTGGCGGGGGGCCCGTTCGAGGTGTCGGTCGCGAAGCGCACGGGGTAGGCGGTGAAACTCGGAATGCCGTTGGAGGTCCCACGGTCGGTCTCCGCGTAGAGAGCGCCCCGCTGCGTGCCGGTCGCCACGAACGACACCTCCGTGGAGAAGGCCTCGAGCTGCTGGCTGCCGCCCGTCCCGCCCGCCGGATCCGACGCGACCCCATCGCCGCCGAACCGGTCGAGCATCCAGACGTTGACCGTTCCTTCGTAGCCGCGGACGCGGCCGGAGACGTCCAGCGGGGACGACACGGTTGCGAGTGGCTCGGGGGTATCGATCTCGACGTCGCTGGACCGGGCACCCGTGACGAACCAATGCTCGCCGTCGAGACGTCGCAGGGTCACCGTGCTCGCGACCCGATCGAGGGTCTGGCCCGCCTCGCCCCGAGCGTGGACGTCCACCTCGCCGACGCCCGGCTCGGTCTCGCGGAAAGGCGAGAGCGGAGGATCGGGAAGCCCCAACGGCCCACTGAGGAAGCCTCGAACGGCGTCGACCGGGTCGGCGGTCAGGTCGCCGGCCGGGTCCGGCCAGAGCACCTGGTCCACATCGATGCTCGGTGGAGGTGGGACCACCGTCGTCGACGAGCCCCCGGGTGGGGTGGTGGTCGATGGGGGTTCGACCGTGGTCGTCGGGCCGGGGCCAATGGTCTTGATGCGACCTTCGTCGCCCAGCCGTGGCACGGCGACAGCGACGGCCACGGCGGCGGCGATGCCCGCGCCCGCCAGGACGGCCCGGCGACGGTGCTTGGCGGTCCGGACGCGCGTGCGGATCGTGTCCAGACTGCGGTCGCCTGCCTGCACACCCGCAGCATGGGCGTGCACGGCGGTGCGAAGGCGTTCCTCGAGCTCGGTGTGCTCGCTCACTGGTCCTTCTCCCCGAGAAGCTGGGCGAGCGCGGCCAGGCCCCGGTGGACATGGGTCTTCACCGAACCGGCCGACACGCCCATGGCGGCGGCGATCTCGGCCTCGGGTAGGTCGAGGAAGTAACGCAGGGCCAGCGCCTCGCGCTGGCGCTCGGGCAGGCGGCGGAGTGCGGCCACGACCCGTTCGTGCTCGGCGGCGGCGACGGCCGAAGCCTCCGGCGTGCCGGCGGAGGGGGCGACCGTGCGCCGGGCATCGTGTCGGTCGCGCACCTTCTGGTGGCGGAGCTGCGACCGGGCTCCGTTCAGGACGCAGCTGCGGAGGTAGGCGGGCGCCCGGTCGAGCTGGCGCAACCCGCCCCAGCGGAGATGGAGCTTCACGAAGGCGTCTTGAACCACCTGCTCCGAGAGCCCGACGTCGCCGAGCACCAGCGACGCGAGGCGAACGAGCGACGCGTAGTGCTCACGGTGCAGCATTGCCAGCGGGTCGGCGTCGTCGCGGGTCCGACGTCCGACGCCGGAGGCGACGGCGTCGATCTCGACCACCGGAACCTGGAGGTCGGCCGTCGATCGGTTCCCCCTGCTGCCTCGCAGGAAGCTGCGCCGTCCGACCCCGCCAGGCGGGACGCTCATGACCGTCATCATCCCCTACAGACGCCTGTCCTTCATCATCGGTTGACACAGACACGCACGGCGCGTCGCCACCCGCGGCGGCGGCGTGGCAGGCTCAGCGTCCTATGGAGGCGCGGCAGGCCACCGATGGCGACGTCCGGTCCCTGGCCAGCACGCTCGCCCGCGCCTTCCACGACGACCCGGTCATGACGTGGCTGTTCGGGGAGCGGCCGGGTCCCCGCCTCCGGCACCTGCGGCGCTACTTCGCCTCCGAGGCCCGTCGCCACCGCCGCCATGGCGAAGTGCTGGTGAGCGACGACCACACGGGTGCGGCGTTCTGGGATCCGCCGGGTCTGTGGAGGGCGACCTGGCCGCAGCTGCTGCGCTCGGCTCCGGTGATGCTGCCGGCCGTCGGCCCCCGGATTCCCCGGGCGGTCAAGGCCCTCGACCTCATCGAGCGCGCCCATCCCCGCGAGCACCACTGGTACCTTGCCGTGCTCGGCACCGATCCGCCCCACCAGGGCCGGGGTGTCGGCACGGCGCTGGTCAATCCGGTCCTCGAACGCTGCGACCGCGAGGGGCTCGGCGCCTACCTCGAGTCGTCCAAGCCGACGAACATCCCGTACTACGAGCGCTTCGGCTTCACCGTGGCGGGCCAGATCGACCTACCCTCCGGTCCCCCCGTGTGGCCGATGTGGCGCGATCCCCGGTGAGCCGGCCACGCCCGCCCGCACCCCTCCGCTCATCGGCGTGCCTGCGGCCCGCCAATGAGCGATCGCCGCTTCGCGGCCAGTACCGCACTGTCTCTCTGGCACGCTCGCACTTCGCGCTCCCTCGCGTCGTCCTGTCGCCTCCGGTCCGGGCCCTACGGCCTTCGGCGCAACAGCGCCTCGAGCGGCCCCACATACTCAGCGCCACCCGCTCGCTACCCGCCCTCCGCCGGAGGCGGTCAGCGGCCTCGGCCTACGGCCGCGTCGAGGAATCACCATGAATCGCCCCGCCTCCGCCGCGCTGGACGATGCCGTGGCGGCGTTCGTCACCGACCTGGTGCCCGAGGTCGAAGCGCTGGCCGCGAGCGTGCCCGGCATCGAGACCTCCCGGTTGCGCTCCGACGTGGTGGTCGACGCCTACAACCTGGCCTGCGGGTTCATCGACGCCGACGGGCTGCACACCGACGACGAGCTGTGGGCGCTGATCCGGGCGTTCGGGCACCGGGTGAAGACCGACCTCGCCCGGGCGACGCCCCGGGCGCTGCGCGACGCCGGACTGGTCGCCGGGAGGCGCTCCTACCTCGAGGAGCCGTCGACGCTGCTCGACATCCTGGTGCGGTCGGACGCCCGCGACGGCGGTGGCCGCGCCGGCACGTACGCCCGCCGGGCGGCGCAGATCGGCCACGCCATCGCATCCCTCGACCTGCTGCCGTCGCGCACCGAGCTCGATGCCGTCGAGCGCTTCCGCGCCATGGTGCAGCACACGCTCGACGCGGCCCGGGTCGAGGCCGGTCACGGCGGCCGAGCGCCGGCCCCGGCCGCGGCTGCCGGTCCGGCCGTGGGCGCAGCTGCCGACGCCGGCGCCACTCTCCCGCCGCCGCGGCCTCTCGAAGAGCTGCTGGCCGAGCTCGATGCCCTCATCGGCCTGCACGAGGTCAAACGCGAGGTGCACCTGGTGGCCAACCTGCTCCGGGTGCAACAGATCCGCCGCGAGCGCAACCTTCCCGTGCTCGAGGCCAGCCGCCACCTGATCTTCACGGGCAACCCGGGGACCGGAAAGACCACCGTCGCCCGCCTCCTGGCACAGATCTACCGCACCCTGGGCGTGGTGGAGCGGGGCCATCTGGTGGAGTCAGATCGGTCGGGCCTGGTGGCCGGGTTCGTCGGCCAGACCGCCGGCCGGGTCGTGGCCGCGTTCGACCGGGCGGACGAGGGTGTCCTGCTCATCGACGAGGCCTACAGCCTCACCCGGGGAGGCGACAACGACTTCGGTCGCGAGGCCATCGACATGATCGTCAAGCTGGTGGAGGACCGGCGCGACCGGCTGGTGGTGATCCTGGCCGGCTACCCGGAGGAGATGGCGGCGCTGATTGACGCCAACCCGGGGATGCGCTCGCGGTTCCCGCGGACCATCCATTTTCCGGACTACGACGACGAGGAGCTGCTCGCCATCTTCGAGGCGATCGGCAGCGAGGGGCGCTACCAGCTGAACGAGGGTGGCCGGCAGGCGGTGCTCGGGTGGTTCGCCGCCCAACCACGAGACTCCGGGTTCGGCAACGGGCGGCTTGCCCGCAACTTGTTCGAGGCGGCGGTGGCCAACCAGGCGACCCGGCTGGTGGCCAGGGACCAGCCCAGCGACGAGGAGCTCATCACGCTCACCGCCGCCGACATCCCGACCACGCCTCCCGAGTCGGGCACGACCCCCGGATCGCCGCGAAAGGCCCGGGCGTGAAAGCCGTCGCCGCCCTGGCCGCCGCGCTGGCGTTGATCGTGGCGGCCGTTCTGGTGCGCGACGCCCTCGACGACGACGGCGACAGCCCCGGAGGCTCGTCTGCCGGGCACGACATCACCCTGGTCTGCCCCACCGATCTGGCCGACGCGTGCGCCGAGCTGGAGGACGATGTGACCGTGCGGGTGGAGCGCGCGTCGGTCACCGCTGACAGGTTGGCCGCGGCGGCCGACGCCGACGAGGCCGACGCCGACGTGTGGTTGGCGCCGGCGCCATGGGCTGCGGTGGTCGCCGATGCGCGGGAGCGGGCCGGTGCTCCGGCGCTGGTCGGCGAGACATCCGCAGTGATCGGGCGGTCCCCCGTCGTCCTGGTGATGTGGGACGACCGGGCTACGGCCCTCGAGGCCGGTGCGTGCGGCGGGCCGGTCGAGTGGCGCTGCCTGGGCGACGTGGCCGACCGTCCCTGGGACACGGTCGGAGGTCAGAGCTCCTGGGGTCGCGTGAACGTCGGGCTGACCGATCCCGAAACCGCCACCGGCCTGGTCGTCCTCGGGGGGGCCGCATCGGGTTACTTCGACACCGCCGACTACGCGGCCAACGACCTCGACGGCGAGTTCTCGGGCTGGCTGGGCGCGCTTGCGGCCCAGGCCGGCTCGGCCGCGGCTGACGTGGTGAACGAGATGCTCACCCGGGGGGCCGGTCAGTTCAGTGCCGTGGGCGCCCTCGAAGCCGATGCGTTGGCTGCCGCCGACCGGAACAGCGTGCGCGTCATCTACCCTTCGCCCGTGGCGACGGCCGACCTGGTGGCCATCCCGATCGGCGACGCTGAGGGGGCTGCTGGCGACATCGCCGGCAACGGCGATCTGCGCCGAGCGTTGGCCGACGCAGGTTGGCGGGTCGACGGTGAGGCGCTGGCCGCGGGTGTCGATCGCGGCTTGGAGCTGCCGGCCGACGACACCCTGCCCGGCGGTGGCGTGCTGGGGGCGCTACTGGCCCGGTGGAACGAGGTGACGGCATGAAGGGCATGACGCCGACAATGGGCACCAGGTGGGCGCTGGCGCTGGTGACCGGTGGCTTGATCGCCGCCGCCACCGCCTGCTCGGGAGGTGGCGACGGGGGCGCTGAGGACAACGCCGGACTCGAGGACCCCGGCGACTGCGTGGTCGTCGACATCGCCAGCTCCCCGGAGAAGCTCGAGCTGCTCGGCGCCCTGGCCGAGAGCTTCAACGGATCGGACGCCGCGAGGATGCCCAACGACGGCTGCGCGTTCGTCCGGGTCCAGAACAAGTCGTCTGGCGCGGCCGAGCAGCTGCTGGCCAATGGGTGGGACGAGGCGGTCGACGGTCCCCGGCCGGTCATCTGGTCGCCGGCGGCCTCAACGTGGGGGCAGGTGCTCAACCAGCACCTGTCGGAGGCTGGGCAGCCCGCGATGGCGCCTGCCGAGGCCGCCAGCTTCATGCTCACGCCGTTGGTCATCGCCATGCCCCGGCCCATGGCCGAGGCGCTCGGCTGGCCCGACACCCCCCTTGGCTGGGCCGACGTGCTGGCCCTGGCCCGGGACGGCGCCGGTTGGAGCTCGCGGGGCCACCCCGAATGGGGCGCCTTCCGGCTCGGCAAGACCAACCCCAACTTCTCCACCAGCGGGCTGTCGGCGCTGATCGCACAGGCCTACGCCGCCACCGGCAAGACCAGCGGGCTGTCGCTCGAGGACCTGGCCGACCCGGCGGTCGACAGCTTCGCCCGCGGCGTCGAGTCGGCAGTCGTGCACTACGGCGACACGACGCTTACGTTCCTCAACAACTGGTACCGGGCCGACCAGCGCGGCAATCCCTACCAATACGTCTCGGCGGTCGCCGTCGAGGAGAAGTCGCTTATCGACTACAACTCCGGCAACCCCGACGGCATCCTCGATCAGGGCGAGGAGCCGCGGGAGCCCCGGGTGCCGTTGGTCGCCATCTATCCCGAGGAGGGTACGGTCTACAGCGACAACCCCTTGATGGTGCTCGACGCCGAGTGGGTGGACCACCAGCAGCAGGAGGCGGCCGCGGCATTCGTCGAGTACGTGCAGACGCCCGAGAATCAGGCTCGCGTGCTCGAGTACGGCTTCCGGCCGGGCATCGCCGACGTGCCGGTGGCGGCTCCCATCAGCGAGGCCAACGGGGTGAACCCGGCCACGCCGCAGACGTTGCTCGAGGTTCCCGAGCCCGAGGTGCTGGCCCGGCTGCTCGACGACTGGGCAATCCAGCGCAAGTCGGCCCAGGTGCAGATCGTCATCGACGTCTCGGGCTCGATGGGCGACCTGGGGGATCCCGAGACCGGGGCCACCAAGCTCGACCTGGCCAAGGATGCCGCGATCACCGCCCTCGACGAGTTCAAAGACGACGACCAGGTCGGTCTGTCGATCTTCTCCACCGAGCTGGGTGACAACGGCGACCAGGAGGTGCTGGAGCTGGTCCCGCCCTCCCGGGTCGGCGACGTGCGGGAGCAGCTCGCCAACCGCATCCGCGACTTGGTGCCCACCAACGGCACGCCGCTGTTCTCGGTCACCCAGCGGGTCTACGAAGAGGCGCTGGCCGACTTCGACCCCGCCAGGATCAACGCCGTGGTCGTGCTGTCGGACGGGCGCAACGACGACGGCGAGACCGCCGACGACCGCGACCAGCTCACGGAGCTCATCGACACGCTCCAGGCGGGCAGCGAGGGCCAGGCCGGCCGGCCGGTGCGAGTCTTCCCCATCGCCTACGGCGACGACGCCGACCTGCCCACGCTGCGTCAGATCGCCGAGGCCACGTCGGCCGCGGTCTACGACTCCTCGGATCCCACGAGCATCGACAAGGTCTTCACCGCGGTCGTCAGCAACTTCTGACCGCGTACCGGATTCCTGGCGCCGAGCCTCGTTACGGCTGAAGCGAGCCCCGCATGTCGTGGAGGGCAAGGCCGAACGCGATCTCGGAGATGCCGAAGAACAGCATGCGGACGCCCAACAGCAGTCCCAGGACCAGCACCGTAGCGTCCGGCCAGGCGATGGCCAGGAATCCGACGCTCACGCTCAGGATTCCGCCGACCAACAGCCAGCCCCAGCCCTCGACCCGCAACGCCAACGCCCCCACGATCCGGGCGACGCCCGAGATAACCAGCCCGATGCCGGCCACCACCGCCAAGACCCACAGCGTGATCCCCGGCCAGAGCGCGGCCACCACCCCGGCCACCAGCAACACGACCCCGGCCGCCATCCCGAGCGTGCTGCGGTAGCGGCCGGCCGACACCAATTCGCCCAGGCCTGTGGCGATCAGGCCGAACGCGACCAGCAATGCCAGTGTGCGCACCGCGGTGAACAGATCGAAGATCAGGAGCACGCCCAGTGCGGCCGAGACGGCGCCGAGCAGTAGGAACAGCCACCAGCGCGACGAGGTCCGCTCCAGCCCCTCCCGCTCCACCGGCCACCCGAAGTCGCTCATTGGCTCGCCTCCGGCTCGCCAACGAGCGATCGCCGCTTCGCGGCGGGCAATGCACTGTGCCTACGGTTCGCTCGCACCGCCTGCCGGCGGATGCCCATGAGACACCCCCTTGCTACGACCCGGCTACCTTCGCGCCATCGCGCGTGCCTAGCGTCGCGGATTGCCGGCACGGGGCGCACGGGGTGCCGCACCGGCGTGCGGCACCAGCCGGCTCATTGGGAGGTCGCACTTGGCCAGCGTCACCTTCGAAAACGTGACCAAGCGCTTCGACGACGTCATCGCCGTCGATGCCCTCGATCTTGCGGTCGACGACGGCGAGTTCATGGTCCTGCTGGGGCCCTCGGGCTGCGGCAAGACCACCGCCCTGCGGATGATCGCGGGGCTGGAAGACATCACCGGCGGCAAGCTGCTCATCGGCGACCAGGTGGTCAACGACATCGACCCCGCCCGGCGCGACGTGTCGATGGTGTTCCAGAGCTACGCGCTCTATCCCCACATGACGGTGCAGCGGAACATCGAGTCGCCGCTGCTGGTGCGCCGCTATCACGCCGACGGCCCCGACCAGCCCGCCCGCAAGCTCACCCGCGCCGAGCGCGGCGAGCGCGTAGACGAGGCGGCCCGGGTGCTCGGCCTCGACGGACTCCTCAAGCGCAAGCCGGCGGCACTGTCGGGCGGCCAGCGCCAGCGCGTGGCGCTCGCCCGCGCCTTCGTCGGCCGCCCCAAGGCGTTCCTGATGGACGAGCCGCTGTCGAACCTCGACGCCAAGCTCCGTGCCCAGACCCGGCTCGAGCTCGTGGACCTCCACCGCCGGGTCGAGACCACGATCGTCTACGTCACCCACGACCAGGTCGAGGCCATGACGATGGCCCATCGCATCGCCATCCTGTCCGCCGGGCGCCTCCAACAGGTAGGCACGCCCCAGGAGGTCTACGAGGCCCCCGCCAACCTGTTCGTCGCCCAGTTCATTGGCACGCCCCCCATGAACACCCTGGACGGCACCTTCACCACGGAGGGCGGACCGGCGATCGTCGTCGGGCGGAGTCGCTTCCCGGTGCCAGCCGACCTGAAGACCCGCATCGACGAAGGCCAGGCGGTCATCGTCGGCGCCCGGCCCGAGCACCTCGACGTGTCCGAGGACGGCACGATCGCCCACGACGTGCGGGCGGTGGAATGGCTGGGCCACGAGTGCCTGGTGTTCGGATCGGTCGAATCGTCGCCGGTGGTCGTCCGCCAGGTGGGCATGGCGCCCCTCCCGGCCGGCGGCACCATCCGGCTCGCGGTTGACCCGGCCAACGTCCACCTCTTCGATCCCGAAACCAGGGACCGGCTCGCGTGAGCAGCGCGGCCAGGCTGCTACGGCGCCGGGACCGCCCGCGCTACTCGGCCAAGGAGACGGGGATCGCGCTGCTCCTGCTGGCGCCGTCGATCGCTGTCTTCGTGGTCTTCTTCTTCCGGCCGTTCCTCAACCTGCTGTATTGGGGGACCTTCGAGAGCCGGGCCAACGGAGCCTTCTTCGAGAAGGTGGGGCTGCGCCAGTACCGCGAGCAGCTCACCAGCGACGACTTCCGCGAGGGCCTGTGGCACAGCGTGGAGTTCGTCCTCTACACCGTGCCGGCTGGCCTGCTGCTGGGCATCCTGCTGGCGGTGGCGGCCCATCGGCGGCTCCGGGGGATCAGGGCGTTCCAGGCCATCTTCGCGTCGACGCTGGCCAGCTCGGTGGCGGTCACGTCGGTGATCTTCTTGTACCTGCTCCACCCGGTGGTGGGCGTGTTCCGGGTCGACTGGCTGACCAATCCCGACCGGGCCATGTTCGCGGTGTCGCTGTCGTCGATCTGGCAGAACATGGGCCTGTCGTTCATCATCGTCCTCGCCGGGCTGCAGAACGTGCCCGAAGAGGTCATGGAGGCCGCGACCCTCGACGGCTACGGCCCGGTGCGGCGCCTGCTGCGGATCACCCTGCCGCTCATCTCACCGGTCCTGATGTTCCTCCTCGTCGTGTTGGTGATCTTCGGACTGCAGGCCTTCGCCCAGGTCGACATCCTCACCAATGGCGGACCGGCCGGCGCCACCGAGACACTTGTGTTCAAGATCAACCGGCTGGTCCGGCCCGACAACATCGGCATCGGTGC
>Ga0209889_1000259_pt1 | contig 13606 bp, 8 predicted proteins | sample GWRWN1_0_10_FD_187233 | JGI IMG/M metagenome (GOLD analysis project Ga0209889, IMG submission 187233) | Riverbed sediment microbial communities from areas with no vegetation in Columbia River, Washington, USA - GW-RW N1_0_10 (SPAdes)... | ecosystem: Environmental > Aquatic > Freshwater > River >... | reverse complement strand
GCCTCCTCACCGCGGTTGCCCACCTCGCCGCCCGCTCGCTCCCACGCTTGCTCTTCACTCAGGGCCGTGATGAGTCCGAAGGTCGTTGGCACGCCGGTGGCCAGCGCCACCTGTCGGATGCCCGATGCGGCCTCGCGCGCAACGTGCTCGAAGTGGGGGGTCTGGCCTCGGATGACGACGCCCACGCACACGATCCCTGCGTACCGGCCGGTCGCCGCCAGGTGGCTCGCGGCTTGAGGGAGCTCGAAGGATCCAGGCACCCAATGCACCTCGATGGCGTCGGGACCGAGCCGGGCGGCCCGGAGCACTTGTAGCGCACCGCCGACGAGCCGCTGGGTGATGCGCTCGTTGAAGCGGGCTGCGACGATCGCGAACCTGAGTGATCCGGGGCTCCGGGCGACCCGGCGGAGCTTCGGGGCGCGACCGGCCATTTCAGTCTGGCAGCGACGACAGGAGGTGCCCGAGCTTGTCGCGCTTTGTGCTGAGATATTTCCGGTTGGTCTCCGTCGCCTGGATCTCGATGGGTACGCGCTCGGCGATGTGAAGACCGTATCCCTCGAGACCGACGATCTTCTTCGGATTGTTGGTCAGAAGCTTCAGGTTCTTGACCCCGAGATCCACGAGGATCTGGGCGCCGATGCCGTAGTCGCGAAGGTCGGCATGGAAGCCGAGCGCCGCGTTGGCTTCGACCGTGTCCTTGCCCTGGTCCTGAAGCTCGTAGGCGCGCATCTTGTTGAGAAGCCCGATCCCGCGCCCCTCCTGCCGCATATAAACGAAGACCCCGCGCCCCTCCGCCTGGATCCGGGCGAGAGCCTTGTCGAGCTGAAGCCCGCAGTCGCATCGGCGTGAGTGGAAAACGTCTCCCGTCAGACACTCGGAGTGCACACGGACCAGCACGGGCTCGTCGCCGGACACGGAGCCCATCACCAGGGCGAGCGGCACGCGGCTGTCCACCGTGGTGTCGTACGCGATCGCGCTGAATTCGCCGAACTCCGTCGGGAGCTTCGTCGTCGCGATCCGCCGGACCAGCTTTTCCTTGAGAATCCGATATTCGATGAGATCCCTGATCGTGATCATCTTGAGGCCGTGCATCCGGGCGAGCTCGGTCAGCTGTGGCACCCGCGCCATGTTGCCGTCCTCGTCGAGGACCTCGCAGATGACACCCGCCGGGTAGCAGTCCGCCAGGCGGGCGAGGTCGATCGCGGCTTCCGTGTGGCCGGCCCGTCGAAGGACTCCGCCCGGCATCGCCCGTAGCGGCAGGATGTGGCCCGGACGGGTCAGGTCGTCGGAGCGCATCAGGGGGTCGACGAGCGTACGAATCGTGACGGCGCGGTCGTAGGCGGAGGTGCCGGTCGTGACACCCCGCCGCGCGTCCACGGTAACCGTGAACGCGGTTCCCATGGGGGCCGTGTTGTCGGAGACCATCATCGAGATCTTGAGCTCGTCCAGGCGCTCGCCGAGCAGGGGGACGCAGATCAGGCCTCGGCCGTGCTTCGCCATGAAGTTCACCGCTTCCGGAGTCACCCGGTCGGCCGCCATCACGAGGTCGCCTTCGTTCTCGCGGTCCTCGTCGTCCACGACGAGAAGAATGCGTCCCTGTCGGATCTCCTCGATGCCCTCCTCGATGGCCGAAAACGCTGTCATGTCGTCCCCCTCAATGCCAGCGAGCGAACCAGATACTTACCGATCACGTCCGCCTCGATGTTCGTCGCCTGCCCCGGCTTGAGCCGTCCAAGCGTCGTCACCGCCAGCGTGTGCGGGATCAGCATCACCTCGAAGCTCAGCTCCGCCAACCCGGCCACGGTGAGGCTGACACCATCGACCGCCACCGACCCTTGGGGGATCAGCAACGGCTCGAGCTCGCGGCCCGGCAGCGTGATCCGCACCCGCGCCGTCGATTCTACCCGAGTTACGGCGTCCACGGTTCCCACACCGTCGACGTGGCCCAAGACGAGGTGCCCGCCGAGAGCGCCGCCAAAACGCAGCGGCCGTTCCAGATTCACCGGGTCACCGGGAGCCAGTCGAGAGAGCGCCGTGCGGCCGAGCGTTTCCGGACCCATCTCGAACGCGAAGCCTCCCGCGTGTCGCTCGACCACCGTCAGGCACACGCCGTTCACCGCGATGCTGCCACCGACGTCCGCCCCTTCGACCGTCACGACAGCGTCGACCTCGAGCGTCGCGACGCGCGGGCTGAGCCGGATCGCCCGGACCGAGCCGACCTCCTCGACGATCCCGGTGAACATCAGCCGCCCGGTATCCCTCTAAGGACCTCGGCCTCGATCAGGAGGTCGTCACCCAGCTTGGTGACGGCGAAGCCGCCGAGCCGGACGGCGCTCTTGAGCTCTCGTCCAACACCACCGACGACCGGGGTCGCGTCGCGTCCTCCGACGATGAGCGGAGCTACGTACATCGCCACGCGATCGACCAGCCCCGCATCGAGGAAAGCCGCGTGAACCTCCCCACCGCCTTCGACGAGCACTGCCCGGACCTCACGACTGAAGAGCTCGCTCAGGAGTGCTCCCAGCTCCACTCGCCCGGCCCGTGTCGGGCACCGCACAATCGTTGCCCCCGAGCCCGCGAGCTCGCGGGTGCGCTCCTCCGCGACGTCCGCACCAACGACGATCAGCGCGCAACTCGGCGTCCCCGCCCGGACGAAGCGGGCCCCACGCGGCGTCCGCGCCCGGGTGTCGAGCACGACCCGCAGCGGCTCGCGCGGCCAGGGACACCCCAGACGCACGGTGAGCTCGGGATCGTCGCGCATCACGGTCCCGACACCCACGACGATCGCGTCAGCTTCACTGCGGAGCTGGTGGGCATGCCGCCGGGCGGGCTCACCCGTGATCCACCGCGAGGCGCCGTTGAGGTCGGCGATCTTGCCGTCGAGCGTCATGGCGGCCTTGAGCGTGATGTGGGGTCGTCGCTCGCGCATCGCGGTCAGGAACACGCGGTTCTGGCGCTCCGCGTCCGCGGCGGCCACGCCCGTGACGATCTCGACTCCCGCGCGCCGGAGCTCGGCGAAGCCCCGTCCCGAGACGAGCGGGTTCGGGTCACTGACGGCTGCGACCACGCGCGCCACGCCACTCGCAGCGATCGCGGGAGCGCACGGGGGCGTCCGGCCCTGATGGGCGCACGGCTCGAGCGTCACGTAGAGCGTCCCGCCGCGGGCCCGCGGGCCGGCCTCCCTTAGTGCCTCGACCTCCGCGTGCGGCGCGCCCACCCTGGCATGGAACCCCTCGCCGACCACCTCACCTGCGGGCGTGACGACGATCGCCCCGACCATCGGGTTCGGCGACGTGAGTCCGCGTCCCGCCTCGGCCAGCTCAATCGCCCGCCGCATGAATCGCTCGGCCACTTCCGCACCGCTCATGCCTCGCCCACCAGCGCATCAACGAACGCCTGCGGATCGAACGTCTGGAGATCCTCGACGCGCTCTCCCAAGCCGATCAGCTTTACGGGGACCTTGAGCTCGTGGACGATGCGCACGACGATCCCGCCCTTGGCGGTGCCGTCGAGCTTGGTCAGGCACACGCCGGTGAGGGCGATCGCCTCGTGGAACATGCGGGCCTGCGCGAACCCGTTCTGACCGGTCGGAGCGTCGAGAACCATCAGGGTCTCGTGAGGCGCTCCGGGGAGCTGACGCTCGATCACGCGGCGGAGCTTCGCCAGCTCGTCCATGAGGTTCGTCTTCGTGTGCAGTCGCCCCGCGGTGTCGACGATCAGCACGTCCAGGGCGCGCGCTGTGGCCGCCTTGACCGCGTCGAACACGACAGCTCCGGGATCGGAACCCGCGGCCTGGCGGATGACCTCGACATCGATGCGCTCACCCCAGCGCTCGAGCTGCTCGATCGCCGCGGCGCGAAACGTGTCGGCCGCCGCGAGGAGCACGCGCTTGCCCGAACCCTTCAGCGACGATGCGAGCTTCGCGGCCGTCGTGGTCTTGCCCGACCCGTTCACACCAAGCAGTAGCACGACGGCTGGACGGTGATCGAGATTCAGCGGTTGGGCAGCCGGCGACAGCATGTCGACGAGGAAGCGCCGAAAGAGCGGGCGCAGCTGGCCGGCGCGGGTCACCGTCCCGAACATCACCTCTTCCCGGGCGCGATTGGTGAAATCGGCGGCCAGGGCGGCTCCCAGGTCCGCGGCGATCAGCACCTCCTCCAGCTCCTCGAGCAGCGCGTCGTCGATGGGTCGATCGGTCTCCAGCACGGCGCCGAGACCGCCGGCGAGGTACTCCTGCGAGCGCCTGAGCCCCTCGCGGAGGCGCTCGCCCAGCCCGGAGAGGAACTTCACCGGATGTCCGGGGGCAGGACCAACCGGGTGATGACCGCTCCACTGGCGCCGAGCCGAGGGATCGGCCGGCCGTTGAGCTCGAGGCTCACCCCTCCGGCGTTGCCGATGGTGAGGACGAAGGGACCGTTGGATACCCACTCCCGCACCTCGTTGGCCGGGACCGTCTCCTCGCTGGTCCGCCCGTCCTCGGTACGAACGCGTATCCAGGTTGTCTCCGTCGTTCGCGCGACGAGCCGATACGGTGAAACGACGCTTTGTGCAGTTGAAGAGGTCGCGGGGACGGGCGCCGAGACGCTTGGCGAGATCACGTTCGGGGCCGCGGCAGGGCGCTCGGAAGCGCCAGCGCTGGGCTGGGTGCTCGGCGGCCGCTTCAGGGGCTCGGCAGCGACCGGCGGTTGCGCCGGCACGCTCTCGGCTGGCTCAGCCGCAGGCGTCGGGATCGGCTCTGGTGGTGGAGGCGCCGTGACATGGACAGGTCCTCTGACGTCTACCTCTTCTCGTCCCGACTGAAGCGCCAGAGTGACGGCGAAAAGGGCAGCGCCAAGAACCACGAGGAGCACGAAGCTGATCAGCACGGCGCCCCGGCCCCGACCCTCGCGTCGCTCGCTCGTGGCGGCGCGGGCGTGATGGTCAGGCGCCGGAGGCGGCGGCACGGCGAGGCTCCTGGTGGGCTCGAGGCTCTGCCCCGCCCGCAGGTCGTAGAGGGCGATCGCCTCGTCGGAGGACACGCCGAGTACCTGGCAGTATGCGCGGATGAAGCCCTTGGTGAAGACAGGCGCCGGGAGCGAGGCCAGGTCGTCCGTCTCGAGCGCCTCCAGATAGTGGTGGAGGACACGGGTCGACCGGGAAAGCTCCTCGAGAGAGATCCCCTGCCGCTCGCGAAGGTCGCGCAGGTACGCGCCGACGGCGGACATACTAAGAGCGTAGCCTATTCAGCCAGCTTCTTCACCTACTCACTAAGCGTTCAGGTTGACCGAGACAAGGGTCGAGAGGCCGGGCTCTTCCATCGTTACACCATAGAGGACATCGGCAGCTTCCATGGTCTTCCGGTTGTGGGTGATGACCAGGAACTGCGTCTGGCCGGTCAATTCCCTCAGAACACGCAGAAAGCGGTGGATGTTCGCGTCGTCAAGCGGCGCGTCGACCTCGTCGAGAACGCAAAAGGGGCTTGGCCGGAAGTAGAAGATCGCGAAGAGGAGCGCCAGGCCTGTGAGGGCTCGCTCTCCGCCCGACAGCAGCGTGACGGCCTGGAGACGCTTGCCGCGCGGCTGCGCCATGAGCTCCACCCCGGTGTCGAGGGGGTCGCCCCCTTCGTCGGCTTCGACCAGCCTCAGCTCGGCGCGCCCGCCCTCGAACAGTCGCTCGAAGAGCCGGCCGAAGTGGCCGTTGATCTCGTCGAATGCCTGGACGAACCGATCCTGCGCGGTGCGCGTCATCCCACGCAGCGCCTTCTCGAGGTCCTTGATCGAGGCCGTGAGGTCGTCGTGCTGAGCCCGAAGGAACGTCAGCCGCTCGTCGAGCTCGCGGTACTCATCGTCGGCGACCAGGTTCACCGGACCGATCGCGGCGAGCCGCTCCTCGAGGTCGGCCACCCGGTCTCGGACGCCGTCGAGATCCCGTGCCGGATCGTGACGGGCGAGGAGCGCGGGGGCATCGACACCGTACACGCGCCACGCCTCCTGCCCGAGCTCTTCGCGGCGCACGCGACACTCGGTTGAATGGATGTCGATCTCGTGGGCGGAGGCGACCAGCCGCCCGAGCTCGCTCTCGGCGCCGCGCGAATCGTGCTCGACCGCGCGGAGCTCGGAAGCCAGCCCGTCGTTCTCCTCCGTCGCCTGTCGCGCCGCCGCGTCCGTACGGTCGCGCTCCACCGCGACCTCACGCGCCGCGAGGTCCGTGCGTTCTCGCTCGTCGGCGAGCCACGCCCGCCGCTCCGCAAGCTGGGTCTGACGCTGCCCCGCCTGGGCGAGGCGCTGCGCCAGGTCGCGCCCGATCTCGTCGAGGCGCGGAAGCTCCCGACCGAGCGCCTCGACGCGCTCGGTCGCGGAGGCGAGATCCACGCGGCACGCCGTCAACTCGGCGCCAAGCGCCGTCTCGTCCGCCTGTGCGCCCTCGATCGCCTCTCGCACTCTCGCGGCTGCCGCCTCGATCGCCTCTTCGGCGTCGCGCGCGACCGCGATCCGCTGGGTGAGCCGCGCGAGCGTGGCGCCCGTCTCCTCGGCTTCCCGCGCAACCTGCCGCGACTCCGCCGAAATCGTCTCCAGGTGGCGCTGCACCCGCTCGTGCTCCTGGGCGGCCCGCTCGAGATCCTTCTCGCCGGCGAGCCGTTCCGCCAGACGCGCCTGCACCGACCGCCCGAGCCCTGCGCTCTGTTCCCTCAGCGCGACCACCGAAGCGCCGAGCGTGGTGACTTCGGTCTGTCCCGCATCCACAACGGCGCAGAGCCGCTGGACCTCGCCTTCGAGGTCTCGTAGCTGGCGCTTGCGTGCCAGCAGGGAATGCTCAGTGGCCGCCGACGCGCGGTTTTCGCCGCCGTGGAGGCGGCCGGTCGGGCCGAGGACCTCGCCTCCCCGCGTGACGTAGGTCGCCACGACGCCGTTCCGACGCCACAGCGCCTCGGCCTCGTCGAGGTGGTCGACGATCGCCACCTGCGCGAGGAGGTGATGGACCAGGTGCGGCGCATTCGCGCTGACGCTCCGGGTCACCCAGCGGACGCCGTTGTCGTCCGGCCCAGGCCCGTCGGCTACCGGCAGGTGCTCAAGCGGCAGGAAGGTCGCGGACCCAAGGCCGTGGTCGCGGAGGTATGCGACGGCCGTCCGCGCGTGTTCGAACCGCTCGACGACCACCCACTGGAGCCGCTCACCCAGCACCGCTTCGATGGCGCGCTCCATGCCGGGCGGGACTTCGAGCAGGTCCGCGACGGTACCGACCACGCCGGGCAACGCGACGCGCCGGTCCTGCGCGAACACCGCGCGGACACCGGCCCCGTAGCCCTCGCGCGCACGCTCGAGCTCGGACAGCGCCTCGAAGCTCGACCGCCGCGCCGCCCAGGCGACGCGCGCGTCGGCGAGCCGCGCCTCGGCCTCGATCGACCGCCGCGTTTCGTCGGCTTCCTCTGCATCGAGCCGCCGGCGCTCCTCCTCCAGCGAGGTGAACTCGGCGGCGGCTCGGTTACGCACGACGGTCAGCGCGGCCCGCTCCGACACGAGCCGGTCGGCCTCCGTCCTGGCCTGGGCGAGCTCGGCCGCGAGCCGCTCGGCGCGTCGCCCCAGCTGAGCCTCGCGCTCCCGTAGCTCGCCGGCGCTCCGCATGAGGTCGATACGCTCGGCCGCGAGCCGCGTCTGTTCGAGGCGTAGCGCCTCCGCGTGGTCGCGTTCCAGCGCGAGGGCCGCACGCTGGCGCTCGACGGCGGACTCGAACTCTGCTGAGGCGCGCGAACGGTCGGCGGCGAGCTGCTCCGCGTCGCGGAGCGCCCGGCGCACTTCCTCACGCTCACTGACGATGGAGGACAGCCGCTCGGTGGTCGCCCGAACTTCTTCGTCGAGGCGCACGTTCTCGTCGCCGAGCTCGCGAATCTGCACCCCCATCTGCTCACGGCGCTCCAGGAGTCTCTCGAGCTCTCCCTGCACCTTCGCGACCGCCTGGCGGAGGTCCGAGAGGCGGTGCTCGCTCTCCTGGAGGGCTTCCCTCGCCCGGGCCTCGCGAGCGGCCAGAGATGCGAGACTCGTGCGCAGGCCCTGCTCCCCGTCGCGCACGCGCACGAGCTCGGCGGCCAGGCGCGCACCTTCGCCGGCGAGCCCGGCATAGTCCGCGGCGACCAGCGCCAGGCCCAGATCGCGCTTCTCCGTCTGCAGCGTCTTGTACTGTTGCGCCTTCTTCGCCTGGCGCTCGAGCGAAGCGAGCTGTCGGCGCACCTCGTCCATGACGTCACGCACGCGCACGAGGTTCTGGCGGGCGGCGTCGAGCTTGCCCTGGGTCTCGTTGCGCTGCTGCTTGTAGCGCGCGATCCCGGCGGCCTCCTCGATGAACACCCGGCGCTCGTGCGGCTTCGCCGTGAGCACGTGGTTGAGCTTGTCCTGGTCCATCACCGAGTACGCGCGTGGGTTGGCGCCCGTGCCCGCGAAGAGGTCGAGGATGTCACGCAAGCGGGACAGGTTCTTGTTGAGGAAGTACTCGCTCTCGCCCGTCCGGTAGAGCCGGCGACTCACTGCCACCTCGGTCCACGGCACCGAGAGCACGCCGTCGTTACTGAAAGTCAGCTCGACCTCGGCGAAGCCGACCGGCTTCCGCGACGCGGAGCCGTGGAAGATCAGGTCCTCCATGCGCTGGCCGCGGAGCGACTTCGCGCTCTGCTCGCCGAGCGCCCAGCGCACCGACTCCGAGATATTGCTCTTGCCGCATCCATTCGGACCCACGATGGCGGTGATGCCGGGCGTGGCCTTCAGGACAGTCTTCTCGGCGAACGACTTGAAGCCGTGCAGCGCAACAGACTCGAGGCGCATGGGGGTTTCTTAGCACGGGCGACCCGTTACGACCAAAGAAAATAGCACCAGCCGTGGGGGTGTTACCGAGCCAGAGCGCTAAATATCGTCCCTCTTCACGTCTTGAGGTAGTGACATTTCTTATACTTCTTGCCGGAGCCGCAGAAGCAGGGGTCGTTACGCCCGATTTTTTCCCCGGTCGCCGTGCGCGGAGCCGCCTGGGCGCGCGGCGCGGGCACGGCCGCGCGCGCGGGCTCGCTCGCCAGCGCGCCGCGGGATTCACGCGCATCCGCCCACGCCGTCATCGCGGGCAGCTCCATCGGCGCGTCGCGCACGATCTGCACCTTGAAGAGCCGCTCGATCACGGCGGCCTTGACGCGCTCGAACATCTCCTCGAAGAGGTCGAACGCCTCTTTCTTGTACTCCGTCAGCGGGTCGCGTTGGCCGTAGCCACGCAGCCCGATGCCTTCCTTGAGATGGTCGATCGACAACAGGTGGTCCTTCCACTGCGTGTCCAGGACGATCAGCATCTCGTGTCGCTCGAGCGCCTGCAGGAGGTCGGGGCCGAGCTCCTGCTCGCGCTCCGCGAAGCGCGCCTTGACCGCGCCCTGCACCAGCTCGTCCAACCCTTCGCGGGAGGCCACCTCGGCGTACTGGGCCGGCGAGACCCGCGTGTCGAACTGTCGGTGGAGCGCCTCGGTGAGACCGCCGAGATCCCAGTCCTCCGGATGCGCGCCGCGCGCTGCGTAGGCGTCGAGCGTCCCGCCCGTGAGCTCCTCGAGCCAATCGGCGATGGTCTCGTCCTGGCTCTCGCCCTCCAGGATCTGGCGCCGCAACCCGTAGATGACCTCGCGCTGCCGGTTCATCACGTCGTCGTACTCGAGCAGATGCTTGCGGATCTCGAAGTTGTGGGTCTCGACGCGCTTCTGCGCGGTGGCGATCGCCCGGGTCACGAGCTTGTGCTCGATCGGCTCACCCTCCTGCATCCCGAGGCGCTCCATGATCCGCTCCACGCGCTGAGAACCGAAGATCCGCAGCAGGTCGTCCTGGAGCGACAGGTAGAAGCGCGAGGAGCCGGGGTCGCCCTGTCGTCCGGAGCGTCCGCGGAGCTGGTTGTCCACGCGCCGCGCCTCATGGCGCTCGGTGCCGACGATGTGCAGACCGCCACGCTCGACCACACGGGCGTGCTCGGGCTCGGTGATCCGTCGGGCGTCGGCCAGGGCGGCCGTCCGGTCGGGCGCCGCCGCAGTCACGGGGTCCAATCCCTTTTTTCGGAGAATCTCCTTCGACAGGAAGTCGGGGTTGCCACCGAGCAGGATGTCGGTGCCGCGGCCGGCCATGTTGGTCGCGATCGTGACCGAACCCTCCCGGCCCGCCTGGGCGACGATCTCGGCCTCGCGCTCGTGATACTTCGCGTTGAGGACCTCGTGGCGGATCCCGCGCTTCTTCAAGAGGCTCGACAGCACCTCGGACTTCTCGATCGAGACGGTGCCGACGAGGACGGGCTGGCCGCGCTGGTTGCGCTCGATGATATCGTCGACCACCGCGTTGAACTTCTCCCGTTCCGTCTTGTACACCACGTCCGGATTGTTGAGCCGGATCAGCGTCCGGTTCGTGGGGATCACCGTGACGTCGAGCTTGTAGATCTTTGCGAACTCCTCCGCCTCGGTCTCGGCGGTGCCGGTCATTCCGGCGAGCTTGTCGTACATGCGGAAGTAGTTCTGAAAGGTGATCGTCGCCAGCGTCTGGTTCTCCCGCTCGATCCGTACCGCCTCCTTGGCCTCGACCGCCTGGTGGAGGCCGTCGGACCAGCGCCGGCCCGGCATCTGGCGCCCCGTGAATTCGTCGATGATGACGACCTGCCCGTCCTTGACGATGTAGTCGACGTCGCGCCGGAAGAGCGCGTGGGCCCGGAGCCCTTGCTGGATGTGGTGCAGCATGTTCATGTGGCGAGGGTCGTAGAGGTTGTCGACGTTCAGCAGCCGCTCGCAGCTCGCGGTCCCTTCCTCGGTCAGCGCGACCGCGCGGGCCTTCTCGTCGACGATGAAATCGCCCTTCTTCTCGGCCTCGATCTCCGAGAGTTTCCCCTCGACGATCGTGGCGGCCCGGCGGAGCTTCGGGATGATCCGATCGATCTTGAAGTAGAGGTCGGTCGACTCGTCGGCCGGTCCGGAGATGATCAGGGGCGTCCGCGCCTCGTCGATCAGAATCGAGTCCACCTCGTCGACGATGGCGTAGTGGAGCTCGCGCTGCACCAGCTCCTCGAGCGTGAAGCGCATGTTGTCGCGGAGGTAGTCGAACCCAAACTCGTTGTTCGTGCCGTAGGTGACGTCGGCTCGGTACGCCTCCTGGCGCGTGCACGGCCGAAGCGAGGTCAGCCGGATGTCCGACGTCACGAACGCCGGGTCGTACAGAAACGACGCCTCGTGCTGGATGACACCGACGGAGAGCCCGAGCGCATCGTAGATGGGCCCCATCCACTGCGCGTCGCGCTTCGCCAGGTAGTCGTTGACCGTGACGATGTGCACGCCGCGGCCCGTCAGGCCGTTCAGGTACGCCGGGAGCGTCGCCACGAGCGTCTTGCCCTCGCCCGTCGCCATCTCGGCGATCGTCCCCTCGTGGAGCACCATGCCGCCGATCAGCTGGACGTCGAAGTGGCGCATCCCGACCGTGCGGCGCGCCGCCTCGCGGCACACCGCGAAGGCCTCGGGTAGGACGTCCTCGAGCGGTCCGCCGCCCTCGATCCGCTTCTTGAACTCCTCGGACTTCGCGCGGAGGGCCGCCTCGTCGAGGGGCCCCAGTGACGGTTCGAGCGCGTTGATCGTATCGACGACCGGCATCATCCGCTTGACGTCGCGCTCGTGCTTGGTGCCGAAGATCTTTTTCAGCAGGACATCGATCATGACGTGCTCATTATACAGGGCGCGTTCGCGGACCTGAGCGCCCCAAGAGCTCGCGAGCGTGACCGCGCGCGGCGTCGGTGACCCGCTCGCCCGCCACCATGCGCGCGATCTCCTCGACGCGCGCCTCTCCGGTCAGCACCTCGGCGCTGACGCGTGTCCGGCCTGCGCGCACGCTCTTGGACACCCGAACGTGGTGCGCCGCGCGGGCGGCGATCGGCGCCACGTGCGTCACACAGAGGACCTGACGCCCCTCGGCGGCTTTGGCGAGCTTCTGGGCGACGACCGCCGCGACGCGCCCGCCGATGCCCGCGTCCACCTCGTCGAAGATCATCGTCGGCACGCGGTCGGCGCGCGCAAGGACGGCTTTGAGGGCGAGCATCGTCCGCGAGAGCTCGCCGCCCGACGCCACCCGGGCGAGAGGACGCACGTCCTCGCCCGGGTTCGCCGAGAGGCGGAATTCGACCCGGTCGAGGCCGCGCGGCCCGACGTCCGCGAGCGGCACCCGCTCGACCGCGATCTCGAAGCGGGCCCGCTCCATCCCGAGTTGCCGCAACTCACGCTCCGTTTCTCCAGCAAGCCTCTCCGCCGCGGCGCGACGGCGGTCCGCGAGCGCGACCGCCGCCTCCTGGAGCTCCGCGCGCAGCTCGCCGAGCATCCGTTCCTGCTCGGCCAGGATCTCCTCGTGACGGCCCAGGCGCTCAAGCTCGACCGCCGCCTCCTGCCGGAAGGCCAGCATCGTCGCCTCCGTGTCCCCGTACTTCCGCTTGAGACGGGTGAGGACATCGAGGCGCTCGTCCACCGACTCGAGCCGGCCCGGCGCCATCGTCACGCCCTCACGCAGCGAGCGGATCGCCGCGAGCGCATCCTCGATCAGCGCCCCGGCGCCGTCCACCGCGTCGGCCGGCGCGGCGAACGCCGGATCGAGCCGCGCGAGCTCGCGCAGGAGGCGCGCCGTGCGGTGCAGACGGCTCGTCGCAGAATCTTCGTCCTCGTTGAGGAGCCCGCCGGCCTCGGCGAGCCCTGCGGCCAGCCGCTCAGCGTGCTGGAACCGCCGGCGCTCTGCCCGCAGCTGCTCCTCCTCGCCCACCCATAGACGCGCGCCGTCGAGCTCCGAGAGCTGAAAGCGCAGGAGGTCCTCCCGCTGAGCCCGATCGCGCTCGGCCGCCCGCGCGCGCTCGACCTCGGCCCGCGCCGCCTGATGCTTGGCGAACAGCTCGCCCACGCGCTCGCGCAACTCTTCGGCATCGGCGAAGCGGTCCAGCAGGTCGAGCTGGCGGGCCACCTCCAGCAGGCGCTGGTGCTCGTGCTGACCGTGGACTTCGACCAGGTGGTCGCCGAGGCGCTCCAGTAGTCCGACGGTCACGGGCGAGTCGTTCACGAACGCGCGATGGCGCCCGGAGTGGGTAAGCTCGCGTCGTACCACGAGCTGGCCCTCGTCCAGGCCGAGCCCTGCGTCGTCGAGCACCGCCGCCGCCGGGCCCTGCGGCTCCACGTCGAACACGGCCTCGACGGTCGCCGTCTCGGTGTCCGTGCGGATCACGTCGGTCTGGGCGCGGGCGCCGCGGATCAAGAGGATCGCGTCGATGAGCATGGACTTTCCTGCGCCGGTCTCGCCGGTGAGCACATTCAGCCCGGGGCCGAACGCTGCGGTCACGGCGTCGATCACGGCGAAGTTACGGACCCGTATTTCGCGGAGCATCTGGGGTCGATGCTAGGTCAGCAGAGCGGCTACCTCAAGTGGTATCCGAGCGAATACGGCGCTAACGCTCACCCCACTTGAGCTTTGTGCGCAGGACAGAGAAGAAATCCTTCTGCGGGAAACGAACGAGCCGGATGCGCGATGCGGCCTTGCGGATCTCGACCGTATCGCCTTCCCTCAGCCCTACGCCGACCTGGCCGTCCACCGTGGCCATGACCTCCTGGTCGGCCAGG
>Ga0209889_1000257_pt1 | contig 13615 bp, 9 predicted proteins | sample GWRWN1_0_10_FD_187233 | JGI IMG/M metagenome (GOLD analysis project Ga0209889, IMG submission 187233) | Riverbed sediment microbial communities from areas with no vegetation in Columbia River, Washington, USA - GW-RW N1_0_10 (SPAdes)... | ecosystem: Environmental > Aquatic > Freshwater > River >... | reverse complement strand
CTAGCTCAGCCGCTTTGGTGGTTGAGCCGACGATGTCGGTGAACATAACGGTTGCAAGCACCCGGTCGGGCTCCACCTCTCGCCACGTTTGGGTCGCGAACGTCTCAATCTCGCGAAGGATCGAATCACTATCGCCCACCCACGGGATGTGATCCTCACCCGGAAGCTCGACGTGCTTGACACCCGGAATCCGATCGGCCAGATACCGACTCTCCTCGGCCTTGCAGATGCGATCTCCGGTTCGGTGCAGGACGAGCGCAGGAACGCGGATGGCCGGTAGGACGTTGGAAATGTCCACTTCCATGTTCATCATCTCTAACGCCCTCTCGGCGCCAGGGCTCGCCCCGACCCGCAACAGCTTCCTGAGCCAATCGAAAAAGCGAGCATCCCCGGCCATGCTCGGCGCGAAGTCGAGGAGTTCCTCATCGGTCCAGGCGCCCCAGGAGCCTTCTTCGCGCGCTAGGCCGGCGAGCTGTTCCTCCCTCGTCGGGGCCCAGGGGTAGTCCTCCGCCGGAAGGCCCTTCGCGTAACCTCCTAACAGGACGACTCCGACGGTTCGCTCGGGATACGTGGCGGCGAAAAGGGCGCACATCGGGGCTCCCTCGGAGATCCCCATGAGCACGGCACGCTCCGAGTCGCAGGCGTCCATGACGGCACGGATGTCGTCCATCCGCTCCTCTAGTGTGGCGGCGTCGGTGGCGTGATCGGACATCCCGGTGCCTCGTTTGTCGAAGAGCATCAGCCGCGAGAAGGAGCCCAGGCGTCCCATGAACCGAGCGAGTCGATGTTCCTCCCAGTAGACCTCAACGTGGCTCACGGTACCGGGTGCCCACACGAGATCGATCGAGCCGGCGCCGGAAACGCTGTAGGCGATGTGGACGCCGTCGACGGTCTTCGCGTACTTGGTCTGGGGCATGTCCACGCCTGCATCGTTCCCCGGACGGGACCGTGCCGCAACCGCCCGCCTGACCTCAAATTGACGTTGTCAAAACCCGTCGGGCGGCCCGGCGCTCGCGGTTGGCCCCCGGCGTGTCGATGCGACCCGAACCGCGTTCTCGAGGACGTCCCGTTCGCGCCGCGCCAGCTAGAGTTCCTCCGCCTTCCGCCGAGCATCGTCCAGCCGGTCCCGCAGCTTCTGTTCGGCATCTCGCTCAGACGCCTCCTTGCGCTGCTGCTCGGGAATGGCGGAAGCCAGGTAGAAGGCGTTAGCTTCGTCGATCCGAGCGTCGATGACCTTGATCCAGTCTGGGAGCTCCTCGTCGAGCGGGCGGATGACGATCGCGGAGCCGCTGACCTCGGGTAGAGGCCTGTCGCGGTCGGCCTCTCGGGCCTCCGCGTACAGGCCGACGAAGCGATCCCTCCACTCCTTGGGTGGTTTGCTGGAAAGTGGCACATGAACCAAGAGCCGACGTTCTTCCGAAGCGAAGCCCTTGACGTCGGGATGACCTGCCCGCTTGATCGGTTCCCACTCTTCCGGCATGCGATCCTTCCCTCTCCAACGGCGGCTGGACTCGGCTGGTCACAAGTCGAGGCTGCTCTGAGCCCTCCTAGCCCATTCTCTCTCATCCAATCTTGATGCTCTGACCTGCGGAAGGGGACGGACAGCCTCACGCCCGGCGCCGGAGAGCCCAACTATTCCGGGCCAATGGACTCCCTACAACGGGGCCCCAGGCTTCGAGACTGGAGGTGCACGGCGCGGTCCGTCACCCGCGCCAAGGGGGTATCAGTGATGTCAACTACAGCTCAGTGGGCGCCGGACCTGAGGCTCCGGCATGTCCCGCCGAGAAGCTCCCCAAGCGTCGTGGGGAACGCCATGCTCGTTTGCGGGATCGCCGCTTCCCTGCTCTACGTCATGGCCAACGTCCTCGGAGCCATCGTCTGGGACGGCTACAGCTTGAAGTCGTTCACCATCAGCGAGCTGTCCGCTATCGACGCTCCGTCGCGGCCGCTCGTGCCGTCGCTCATGCTCGTGTTCGCCCTGCTCTCCTTTGGTTTCGGCATCGGCGTCGTCACGGTCGCCGGTCGGAAGCGCGGTCTGCGCATCACGGGATGGCTTCTCGTTGCGATCGGAGTCCTGAACGCGGCGGGACCGTTCGTGCCGATGCACCTTCGAGGGGCCGAGCCGAGCCTGACCGACATGATGCACATCGTCCTTACCGGCGTGACCTCGCTCCTCCTTGTGCTCGCGGTCTGGTTCGGGCGCGGTGCCTTCGGGAGAGGGTTCCGTGTCTACTCGCTCGCGACGCTCGCCACGATGCTTCTGTTCGGTCTGTTGGCCTTCATGGACGGTCCCCGGATCGCCGCGAACGAGCCCACGCCGTGGGTGGGGCTCACCGAGCGTATCTGCGTCGGTGCCTACATCCTGTGGATGTTCGTGCTGTCCGGTGCCCTGCTGTGCACCCAGGGTGCTCGCGCCTACGAGCAGGGTGAGGCGGCCAAGAGCAATTAGCGACTTGCTGCGGATGGTCTACGCATAAGGAGCCTTGTCGGCCGTTCGAGAGGGTCAGGGGCCAAGAATCAGTTCGGTTCGTGGGTAGGAAGCCGACAACCCAACTCGGGTGACATGGTTCACGGATGCTCACCGTGGCGCGGCTCGTGCGCGTGATATCGGTTCAGAAGACGAAGCCGAACCAGGGGGACGGATCCAAAGCGAACATCGCATCCGCTCGCGCGAGCGCGTTCGGCGCGAGCTCCTTAACCTGCTGCGCACCGCAACCTCGCGGAGCCGAGGAAGGTCGGCTAGCCGGGATTTGAAATACCCTCTCGAAGCAATGGACGACGTACTCGAGAGCATCATCCTCGGGCGGCTGGACGCCGACGACAAGCTGGCGGAGCGCACCCGGGCCCTCGTCATCGGGGCGTGCCATGGCGCCGAGGCCCTCGACGCGACGCTGGAGGGGAAGGGCCCCGAGCACTCAAAGAGAGCTGAGGCCAAGGCGCCCGCTGCCCGAAATCCCGCCTACATCCAATCGATCGAGGTGCAGGGTTTTCGCGGCGTCGGCCCACCGGCGTCGCTCCCGATCACCACCGGTCCCGGCCTCACGCTCGTCGTCGGGCGCAACGGAAGCGGCAAGTCGAGTTTCGCCGAGGCGCTGGAGCTTCTGCTCACCGGCGACAACAGCCGTTGGAGCACCCGCTCGGCCATCTGGAAGGAAGGATGGCGCAACCTCCACCAGTCCGACACCCGCATCGATGCCGAGTTCGTCGTCGAGGGGGCGAAGGGGACGACGGTGGTATCGAGGGAGTGGAAGCCCGACGCCAAGCTGGAGGAGGCCGATACGGTCGTCTCAGCTCGGGGTTCGACGAAGTCGGATCTCGAGACGATGGGTTGGGCGGGCGCGGTCGAGATGTACCGCCCGTTCCTGTCCTATAGCGAGCTCGGGTCGATGCTCGATGCCGGGCCCTCCGCTCTGTATGACGCCCTCTCCGCGATCCTGGGCCTGGAGGACCTGATCGAGGCCGAGGCGCGACTCAAGGAAGCGAGCAAACAGAGGAAGAAGCTCTCCGACGAGGCGAAGCTGGCTTTGCCGCCGATCCTCGAACGACTCGCCACGGTCGAAGACGAGAGGGCGAGCGTGTGCATCGAGGCGCTTTCGGCCAAGACCTGGGATCTCGACGCGGTGGAGACAGCGGTCACCGGAACCGAGGAGGCCGACCGAGAGGAGAGCCAACTTGCGGTTCTTCGACAGCTTGCGGTCTTGGAGGCCCCCGATGCCGATGAGGTGAAGACCGCGGCCGAAGGACTCCAGGCCGCCGCGTCCGCCCTTCGCGAGATGGGAGGCACCGAGGCGGCCAAGGCGCGCGAGACCGCAGAGCTGTTGGGGGCCGCGCTCACGTTCCACGAACGTCACGGCGATCAGGACTGTCCCGTGTGCGGAGAAGGAACACTCAACGCCGAGTGGCGCACGGCGACCGAGGAGGAGATCGGCCGCCTTCGTCAGCTGGCGGAGCAGGTCGACCTGGCCCACCGGTTGATGGAAGAGTCGATGAAGAGCGCCCGAGCTCATCTGTTGCCGGTTCCCGCCCTGCTGTCCAGCGCCTCCGAGATCGGGCTGGAGGTCGAAGACGTGATCGGCGCGTGGAAGGCGTGGTCGGCCGGCGCGTCGATCGAGGAGTCCGAGGCCCTCGCGCAGCACCTGCAGGCATCTTTTCCGTCGGTCGCCGAGGGCGTGGAGAAGCTGAAGGCGACGGCTGCAAGAGAACTTCAGCGAAGGGAAGACATCTGGCGTCCGATAGCAACCGATCTCGCGGGATGGCTCGACACCGCGAAGCGAGCCCGGAGCGGGGAGGATGTGCTGAAGGACGTGAGTGCCGCCGAGAAGTGGATCCGTGCTGCCTCCAACGACATACGCAACGAGCGTTTCGCTCCCATCGCCGATCAGGCTCAGGGCGTTTGGGACATGCTACGGATGCAAAGCAGCGTTCAGCTGAAGAAGATCGTTCTCACCGGTGCCGGATCGGCGCGAAAGGTCGTCCTCGAGGTGAGCGTCGACGGGAAGGAGGGGGCCGCGCTCGGGGTCATGAGTCAGGGTGAGTTGAACTCACTCGCGCTGAGTCTGTTCATGCCGAGGGCGACGCTTCCGGAGAGCCCGTTCCGATTCGTGGTCATCGACGACCCGGTTCAGTCGATGGACCCGGCGCGGGTGGATGGGCTGGCGCGCATGCTCGAGAAGGCCGCGCAGACTCGCCAGGTCGTCGTCTTCACTCACGACGAGCGCTTGGCACGGTCGTGTCGCCTGTTGGGGATCGACGCCAAGATCGTCGAGGTGACTCGAAGGCCCGATTCGGTGGTCGAGCTGCGCCCGGGTCAGGATCCGGTCAGCCGTTACTGCAACGACGCGTGGGCGGTGGCGAAGAGCGAGGACCTGGATCCCGTGGTGAAGGCTCGTATCGTGGGGGTGTTCTGCCGTCTGGCGATGGAGGCCGCATGCACCGAGGCGGTCACGCGGCGAAGGCTGGCCAACGGCGAGGACTACGAGTCGATCGAGGCTCTCCTCGATTCGGCGAAGGGCCTCGCGGAACTGATGGCACTGGCTCTGTTCGACGACATCGCCAGGACCAAGGACCTGACCTCACGGCTCGACAGAGGGATCGGAAAATGGGCGGTCGCCGCCTATCGGCGGGTGCAGGAGGCGGCGCACAAGCCGGTGAGCCAGGAGGCCATGCTGACATTGGTCCAGGAGAGCGAGAGGCTGGCCCGCGGACTGGTGCAACTTCCCTGATGGACATGAGTGGATCGAGCGACATGACGTCGGCCGAGATCCTCGAGCAGGCCACCGGTTTGCTGAACCATCCGACCGCGGAGACTGCCGGACTGTGGCCACGTGCGACCGCGGTCCTGACGCGACAGGCTCTCGAGGTCGGCCTACACGAGGCGCTCTCGGAGAAGATCCTCGGAATACAAAGCGCTCCGGTTCGGGTGCAGCTGCTCTGTCTCCAGTCCTACCTCGAGGACACCGAGACCGCGCACGAGGTGAACCTCGCATGGTGGGCGCTGTCGCAAGCCTGCCATCATCTTTCCTACGAGCTGCCACCGACCGCGCCCGAGCTCGAAGCTCTGATCGACGTGGTCCGCCGCTTCGTCCGAACCGCGTAGGAGCGCCGGTGGCAGAGCGAAGCGAAACGCTTGCACTCCTCTTCACCGACATCGAAGGTTCGACGAATCTCCTGAGATCTCTGGGGGCCGAGTACCGGACGCTCCTTTCCGAGCACCGGCGTTTGCTTCGCGATGCATTCGCCGCTCACGGCGGCACGGTCTTGCGGGGCGAAGGAGACGCTCTGTTCGTGACCTTCGACGACCCCTCGTCGGCGATCCTCGGTGCGATCGATGGTCAAGTGGCGCTGGCCAAAGCCGAGTGGCCCGCCGGCTCGCAGGTGCGCGTTCGGATGGGGATCCACGTCGGCGAAGTGACCATCGATGAAGACGATGATTACGTCGGCCTTTCCGTGCATCAGGCCGCGCGCATCTCGGCCGCCGCGCACGGGGGTCAAGTCCTGACCTCGAAGGCGATGCAAACCCAGGCCGAACCACGGGTACCCCCCGAAGTGTCACTGAAGTCGATCGGACGTTTTCGGCTCAAGGACTTCCCGGAGCCTCAAGACTTGTTCCAGTTGCATCACCCCGACCTTCCAGGCGACTTCCCCGCTCCGCGCACCGCTCCCGGCGCAAGACACAACCTGCCCAAAGCGATCTCCAGTTTCGTCGGCCGGGACCGAGACGTGGCGGAGCTCGCCGAGCTGTTGGAAACTGCCCGGCTCGTCACGTTGACCGGGCCGGGAGGTTGCGGGAAGACGCGCCTTGCTGTCGAAGCAGCTTCCGCATCCCTTCCCGTGCGACCGGACGGGATCTGGTTCGTCGACCTTGCGCCGGTTTCCGATCGGGAGCTCGTTCTCTCGGTTGCGGCGAACGCGATGGGGGTTCAAGAGAGCCGGGCCGCCTCAGCCGACTCCGCCCTGATCGATTTTTTGTCGCCCGGGAGACCTCTGGTGATCCTGGACAACTGCGAGCACCTGATCCCGACCTGCGCAGAGCTGGCCGAGAAGTGGCTCTCCGCCTGCCCGGGGCTCACGATCCTCGTGACGGCGCGGGAACCCATCGATGTCGCGGGCGAAGTGATCCGCCGGGTGGCAGGTCTGCAACTCCCTTCGGACACCGATACCGGTGAGTCCTCTGAAGCGGTCCAGCTCTTCATCGAACGGGCGAGAAGTCACGAGCCGGGGTTCGAATCCGGCGAAAGGGAACTTGCCGAGATCGCTCACGTGACCAACCGTCTCGATGGGATCCCTTTGGCGATCGAGATGGCCGCCGCCCTGGTCGGGACGTTGACCGTTGGAGAGATCCTCTCCCGGCTCGACGACCGGTTTCGTTTATTGACGGGCGGAGGCGGGCGCACCCTCGGACGGCAGCAGACGCTTCTGGCAACGGTCGACTGGAGTCACGATCTGTTGTCCGACCCCGAGCGCGTTCTGTTGCGCAGGCTGTCGGTGATGTCCGGATCTTTCTCACTGGAGGATGTCGAGGCGGTCTGCGTCGGCGACGGGATCGATCGTACCGAGGTGGTCACTCTTCTTCGAAGGTTGGTGGCGACATCCTGGGTGATGAGAGAACACACGGGTGACAGCGCCGCATTTCGGTTGCTGGAGACCTCGCGCCAGTACGCGCTGGACAAGCTCGTCTCATCTTCTGAGGCGCAGAGGTTTCGGAGCAGGCACTCCGAGTGGTTCGCGGACCTCGCCGAGACCGGAGCTGAGTCGATGCTCGGGGGGCCGGATCAAACGCGCTGGTTCGACCGCATCGGATCGGAGCTCGACAACTTCAGAACTGCTCTGGCTTGGAGCCTGGGCGACGGGGATCCCGCGCTCGGGCTCCGACTCGGTGCCGCGCTCTCGAGATTCTGGGAAGTCCGGGGACATTGGTCTGAAGGGTTGGGGTGGCTCGAAGACGCGCTTGCCGGAGCGCCCGACGCGGAGGACAGACTTCGGGGACGCGCGCTGGTCGCGGCGTCGTTCCTCGCCTTCTATCGCGGTCGGCTCGAGTCGGCGCGTTCGATGGTGACCGAGGGCCTCGCCGCTGCCGTCCGCGCACACGACAAGGCAACCGAGGCGCGCGGACTTCGATTCGAAGCGGTGATCGAGCAGCGCATCGGGGATCTTGCGGCCGCGATCGACTCCGCGAAGAAGGCGGTTGAGCTGAGTCGGTCTGACGGTGAGGCGGCCGACCTGGCCTTCGCCCTCCAAGTCCTCGGTCGGCTTTTGGTGGATGACGATCGAGATGAAGCCCGCGCTCGATACGAGGAAGGCCTCGAGGTGGCGCGCAGAGCAGAAGACGCCGTCTCCCAGATCTACCTTCTGTATGCGCTGGGCCGTTTGTATCTTCGTGCGGGCGACAACGAGCGAGCGCGCGAGCTCTACTCAGAAGCGCTGGATCTCCCTCAGCAGGTTGGAGAGCGGTGGATGGCGATGAACGTCTTGGTGGGGCTTTCGTATGTAAGCGAGGACGTCGATGCCGGCCCGGCGCTCGAAGAGATGGTCGGAGTGCTGCGACAGACCGGGAATCGGATGATGCAGATCGTGTGGCTTCGGCAACTGGCCCATCGACGAAGGTTGGAGGGAGATCTCGAAGGAGCAAAGCGAGCGGTCGACGAAGCCTTGGAGATCGTGAAGATCGAAGCGACCCCCGAAGCGAACGTCTTGGGCCAGTACATTCTGGCAAGCCATCTCGATGAGGCCGAGAAGGACTACGCGGGCTCGCTACGCGAATTTCGGAACGGGCTTCGCGCGTCCCACTCCCAGGGATCGGAGTGGGAGACGACGTTCGGCCTGACTGGAGTTGCACGCATGCTGGCCCACAACGGCGAGAACGAACGCGCCGCTCTCTTGCTCGGTGCGGCGGCAGCTATGCAGGAAAGGGTGGGGATGCTTCCGCAAGGACCGAGGGCGGAGGCTCAACGAAAGGTGACCGACGTGCTAGGTAACGCTCTCGGCGAAGTTGAGCTGCAACGCCTACGAACGGAGGGCCGTGCCATGTCTTTGGACGAGGCGGTCGCGCTGGCAACTACGCCCTAGTCTCGGACCAGACCATCTCGGACTGAGGCGTACGACGAAGCAAGGAGGTGGAGTGCATGGCTCAGACGTCACTGCTCCGTCCAGAAGGACTCGTGCAGTCTCCCGCCTTCACGCACGTCGCGGTCGTGCCGCCGGGCGCGACGACCGTCTACATCGGTGGCCAGAACGCCGTCGACGGCGACGGCACGCTCGTCGGCGGCGACGACGTCGCCGCTCAGACCCAACAGGTGATGAAGAACCTGCACGTCGCGCTCGCCGCGGCAGGTGCAAGCGTCCAGGATCTGGTGATGATGACGGTTCTGTTCGTCGATGGCGTCGATCTCGCCGCGGCCTATCCGGTCGCGGCCGCAGAGTTGGCGGGAGCGGCGCCCCCCGTCGTTGGCGTGCGGGTGGCTGGGCTGGCGGTGCCTGGTGCGCTGGTCGAGGTCAGCGCGGTCGCGGCGCTGACCTCGTGAGCGCCGGGTGGTGGCGAGGCTGGCACGCTGGCTGCCGATCGACGGCGGACGTGGTGGCCGCGGTGGACCTGGCACAGGGCGAAGGGCTGGAGGTCGCGACCCGCGGCGGCGGGCACAGCATCTCGGGGCTCTTGTCCACCGAAGGCGGTGTGTTGATCGACCTGAGGGACCTCGTGCTCCCCGGCCACGGCGATCCCTGGACAGGAGGCGTCGAGGAGCCGTTCGGCTGGTGCGTGAGTCTGCTGCGTCGAACACTCAGGGCTGACGTCGATCAGCGACGTGCAGCGGCGCGTCGTGGCCGAAGCGACTTGCGCACCACGGGCCGGGTAGGCTTCCGGCGGGCCACTTCCCGGAATCCGGCGCGGTCGTAGATGGACTTCGCGCCGAAGAACATGTCATCCGGGTGACTGCGTTGGTCCTTGTCCACCGGATAGGCCTCGACGAGGCGAGCGCCGCGCGAACGCGCGTAGTCCACGGCGGCCTCGAGCATGCGCTGTGAGAGGCCCCGACCTCGAGCGTTGCGGTCGACGAAGAAGCACACGATGGACCAAACCGGTTGATCGTCCACGGGCTTCATCACCGGGGAGCGGCGGAGCTTCGCGTAGTCCCCTCTGGGCCCGAGCGACACCCATGCGACCGGAACGCCGTCGTCGTATCCGATCAACCCGGGCACGGAGCCCCGATCCACGAGTGCCTTCATCGCCCGCCGGTTCTGCTGGCCGACGCCGGTACCTGCTCCGACCTTCCGATAGAACTGGCAGAAACAGGTTCGAACGATGGGCCGATCGAACAGCTGGACCAGGTCAGGCCACCGTTCCTTCGTGACCGGCTGTGCTTCGAATCCCATCGGGCATCAAATCTACCGGCCGGAAGGCGTCGGGACATCGCATAGCGTCTCGGGCCGGCGGTGGACGGACCGATTCCGTCCCGGCGACGATCGGATCGCGAGGGGAGAAGTCGATGAGAAAGTCCGAGAAGGACAAGATGCTGACGGGGGAGTTGTATCGGGCGTCTGATCCGGAGCTCGTTCACGAACGTCAGCGGTGTCGATCGGTGCTCCCGTCTCTCAGGCCGAAACGGCACTCGAGAGAGAGCCCGGGTGCGGCGCGAGGCTCCTGACGGCTAGCGCGGAGATGTCCCCCGCCGTAGGCTCGCCCCGATGCTGGCCTGCCCGAACTGCGGTCGAGAGAGCCCCGATGACTTCGCCTACTGCCCCGCCTGTGCGTCCCCGCTGACGGCCGGCCCGCTCGAGCGCGAGGTCCGCAAGACGGTCACGGTCGTGTTCTGCGACGTGACCGGCTCGACGGCGCTCGGCGAGCGCCTGGATCCCGAGTCGCTGCGCAACGTGCAGTCGCGGTACTTCGAGGCGATGCGCCGGGCGATCGAGCGTCACGGCGGAACCGTCGAGAAATACATCGGTGACGCCGTGATGGCGGTGTTCGGGATCCCCCAGCTCCACGAGGACGACGCGCTGCGGGCCGTGCGCGCGGCAGTCGAGATGCGCGTAGGGCTGGCCGCATTGAACGAGGAGCTCGGGCGTGATCGGGGCGTCACGCTCGAGGTGCGCATCGGCGTGAACACCGGCGAGGTCGTCGCCGGGGACCCGACGGCGGGGCAGGCGCTCGTCACGGGCGACGCCGTCAACGTCGCCGCCCGGCTCGAGCAGCACACGGCGCCCGGCGGGATCCTCGTCGGGGACGACACGCATCGCCTGGTCCGCGACGTCGTCGAGGCGGAACCTGTGGATCCGCTCGCCCTGAAGGGCAAGGCCGAACCGGTCGCCGCGTGGCGGCTCCTCGGCGTGCTCGACGTCCCGGGCGTCATCCCGCGGTCCCTCGGGTCGCCGATGGTCGGGCGCCGGCGGCAGCTCGCGCAGCTCCGGCAGGGGTTCGACGCGGTCGTCGAGGACCGCACCTGTCAGCTCGTCACGGTGTTCGGGTCCGCGGGCGTCGGCAAGTCTCGTCTGGTCGAGGAGTTCCTGTCTGGTCTCGACGGTGGCGTCACCATCCTGACGGGAAGGTGCCTGCCCTACGGCGACGGGATCACCTACTACCCAGTGGTCGAGTCGGTCAAGCAGGCTGCCGGGCTCGGTGACTTCGACCCACCGGAGGTCGTCGAGTCCAAGGTCTGCGCCGTCCTCGCGACCGATGAGCACCAGGAGCTCGTGTGCACGCGCGTGTCACAGCTCATGGGGATCGCCGACGCGGGCGCCGGGGAGGAGACCTTCTGGGCGATCCGCCGGTTCTACGAGGCGGTGGCCCGCGAGCGACCGCTGGTGCTGGTGTTCGACGACGTCCAGTGGGGCGAGCCCACGTTCCTCGACCTGCTCGATCACATCGCGGACTGGTCGGGGGGCTCGCCGATCCTTCTGGTGTGCATGGCCCGCCCAGACCTGTTGGAGGCCCGGCCGGCGTGGGGAGGAGGGAAGCTCCGAGCGTCGTCCGTCTCGCTCGATCCGCTCACGGAGGAACAGACCGCCGACCTGATCGGGAACCTCCTCGGTGTGCCTCAGGTCGCCGACGAGCTGGTCGGCGCGATCGCCGGCCGAGCCGAGGGGAACCCGCTGTTCGTCGAGGAGACGATCGGGATGCTGATCGACGACGGACGCCTCGTCCGCGAGGGCGGCGGGTGGCGCGCCGTCGACGAGCTGTCTGCCGTCACGGTGCCGCCGTCGATCCAGGCGCTGCTGGCCGCTCGGCTCGACCGCCTCTCGCCAAAGGAGCGCATCGTGCTCGAGGCCGCGGCCGTGATCGGTCGGGACGTCTTCGCCGGCGCGGTCCGCGAGCTGGTACCCGAGGACGCGCGCGAGCGCGTCCCGTCGGACCTGATGGGGCTCGTGCGCAAGGAGCTGATCCAGCCGATCCCGACCACGCTCCGGGGCGAGGATGCCTTCCGCTTCCGGCACCTGCTGATCCGCGACGCGGTGTACGACGCGGTCGCGAAGTCGCGGCGCGCCGAACTGCACGAGCGGTTCGCGGACTGGCTGGAGCGCGTGGCCGGGGAAGCCGTGAGCGAAGAGGAGGAGATCGTCGCGTACCACCTGGAGCGGGCCTTCGCCTACCGCAGGGAGCTGGGGCCCGCCGACGCCCGGTCGGATGCGCTCGGTCGTCGCGCGGCGCTCCGCCTCGCGGCCGCGGGACGACGTGCGGCCGCGCGCGGCGACCAGCCAGCCGCGGTCGGATTGCTCTCACGCGCCGCGTCCGTCGGACCCGACCGCGGGGCCGAGCGGGCGTGGACCCTCTACCACCTCGGCGCGGCGCTGCAGGAGGCGGGCGACGAACCCGCCGCGCTCGCGGCGCTCGACGAGGCGGTCCGGCTGGCGGAGGGTGCCGACGACCGCTCGCTGGGATGGCGCTCGCGCATCGCGCGGACCGAGGTGCAGGCGGAGGTCGACCCTCGGAGCGTCCCGACGGCTACGGCCCGCACCGAGATCGTGGCGGCGATCGAGGCCCTCACGGAGCTCGGCGACGAGGCTGGGCTCGCGGACGCGTGGACGAAGCTCGGGTTCATCGAGTTCATGCCGTGCCGGTACGACCACGCGGCGCGCGCCGAGGGACGGGCCGTCGCGTACGCGCGCGCGTGCGGCGACGACCGGCTCCTGTTCGATGCGCTTCGCCTCCAGATGCTCTCCGAGAGCTTCGGGTCGACCACGCCGGAGGAGGGGCTCCGGCGGCTCGATGCGCTGGCCGACGACGTTCGCCGCTCCCGCCCGATCGAGGTGGCCGCGCTGGCCATCCGTTCCCGGTACCTCTGGATGCGGGGAGAGGTGCAGCAGGCCCGCCGGAGGATCGAGCTCGCGGCCAAGGCCGCAGAGGCGGTCGGGATGCGGTTCTTCGTCGCGATCTGCGAGGGCATCCGCGGCGAACTCGAATATCGGGCGGGCGACCTGGACGCGGCCGAGCGCGCCACGCGGCGGGGCTACGAGATCCTGGACGCCACGGGCCACGTGGGCATCAAGACCACGCACGCCGGCGACCTGGCCACGTACCTTGCGAGGCTCGGCCGGCTCGAGGAGGCCGAGCGGTTCGCTGCGATCGCCCGGACCTCGGCCGAGGACGACCTCGCGTCCCAGTCGTTCGCCGCCACGGCGGAGACGATCGTGCTGGCCGCACGAGGGGATCTGGAGGGCGCCGAGGACCGCGCCCGGGCCGTCGTCGCGATGATCGCGGACGCCGAGTGGCCCGCGGCCAGGGCGATGCGCGGATGGAACTGGCCCGCGTCCTCCGAGCAGCGGGACGGCCCTCGGAGGCGGAGCAGGCCTCCCGCGAGGCGCTCGCCCTCTACGAGCGCAAAGGCGACCGACCATCGGTCGAAGCCGCGATGACGTTCCTGGACGAGCTTGGTCCTTGACCTGAAGGCCGTGGCAAGCGTGGCCGACGCCGCAGGTTGGCGGCCGATCTACGGACGCACCTGGAGCACGTCGAGCCCGAGGAATGTGAATTAGGACGCACGGAAAATCGGCGCTCGCCGGAGCCGAACAGATCAAGCACTGGCTCGCGATCCTGCCGCGACCTTCGACTGCTTCGACTCAGTGTCGTAACCGAGGTGCTCGTGAGGGGCGGAAATGCTGGAGCGCTTGTCGATGTCGCAGGTAC
>Ga0209889_1000256_pt1 | contig 13636 bp, 12 predicted proteins | sample GWRWN1_0_10_FD_187233 | JGI IMG/M metagenome (GOLD analysis project Ga0209889, IMG submission 187233) | Riverbed sediment microbial communities from areas with no vegetation in Columbia River, Washington, USA - GW-RW N1_0_10 (SPAdes)... | ecosystem: Environmental > Aquatic > Freshwater > River >... | reverse complement strand
GAAGGCGCGCACGTCAAACGACGTGTCGCTGAGGACGATGTGCGGGGTGATATCGGACGGGTTGTCCGACACCACTGCAGGCTGGGACAGGGACGCTTGCGCCGGCAGCGTGCCCCCGACGGTCAGGGCGACCGTCGAGGCGGCCACCAGCGCGCCGACTCCTTGAACCCAACGCGTCCGTCTCATGATCCGCCCTTCGCGCTGAACCCGGCGTGCCGAGCTACGTCCTACTCACGTTCGCGCTGTCGCCACCGTCTGACGAGCGCACTCGACAGACGGTCCACGGAGCGTGCCCGCTGACGTCCGTACTCAAATTGCCCACCGGATGTCTACCATACCGATAGGCAGCGAGCGCACCAATCAGGCCGCAACTCCTCCGACATCGCCAGCACGGTCGCCGCAGCGACTTCGACGCTAGCTCCGCTCGGGCGAGTAAAGAGCCCGGCCGCCGCGGCCACATTGGCGTCGAACAGGCCACGTCTCGCACAGAGGACCTGAACACCTGAACGGGTCACCGGTGGCTGTGGCGCCCATCCGCGCTGGGACGCATGTCGGTCCGCCCGTTAGGCTCGTCGCCTTGACGCGCAGGCGCCGGCGCAGCACGGTCGGGGGCATGAGCGGGGTCGAGACCCAGGCCATAGGGCGGCGGTTGTTCCTGGTCAAAGCCGGCCGCGGCGTGCTCGGCGTCGCCGTCCTCGGGCTGGCCGCGTGCAGTGCCGACGACGAGGCAGGTGACGCACGCGGCGAGGCAGGTGACGCCGGGGGCGAGCCGGCCAGGGACCCGCGCTACTCGCTCGGCCTGCCCACCGCCGACCTGCTGGCCCGGGCGAACCTCACCGCCCCGACCGGGGTCGACGACGGCAGCGACGGCGACGGGCACTGGGAGGCCTCGCCCAGCGCCTCCAAGACCTGGGACATGCGGAACTTCACCGCGTCCGGGCACTTCGACTGCGACGCGACCAGCCCCGACACCTACCCGACCGGCAGGTACAACAGCCCGAGCGCGCCGACCAACCACCAGAAGAACGCTCGGCCGATCCGGCTGGGCTACACCACGCCGGCCACCGCCCCGGCGATCATCGGCGCCAAGGTGACCGGCGACCAGTCCACCACGCTGGGCTGGACCGATCTCAAGCACGGCTCCTACATCCAGGGCCTGATCGACGACGGCATGGACGCGGATCTCGCCTACGACGAGATCATCGGCAACGCCAACATGGACGGCGACCCCCGGGTGTACTTCGCCAGCGGGTCCTGGGCCGTCGTCGACGGCATCCGCTGTCACAACACCTGGGACGGCTTCGGCGTCTACGGCAACGGCACCCGGACCGCCACCGGGACCATCTACATTCGCAACAGCTGGTTCTGGAAGAACCGCGACGACGCCATTGAGAACGACGAGCAGCGCCAGCTGCACCTGTTCGACTGCCTGTTCGAGGACGCGCACTCCCTGCTGTCCACCCGGGCCAACGACGAGACCGGCTCCCCGGTGGCGGCCAACACCCAGACCGTCGAGAACTGCGTTGTGAAGTTGACCGCCGGGCCGGGCGGGCACAAGCAGCCCTCGGACGTGTTCACCTCCGGCTACATCTACAAGATGCAGACGAACTCGCCGTACCTGGTGATGCGGGACACGATCATCTCGATCGTCGGGGACTTCAACTCCGCGGACCGCCCGATGCTGCCGGAGCGGTCGGGGGACCTCTACGAGAACGTGACGATCTGCTGGCTGGGCACCGGGGCCTACCCGGGCAACACCCCGGCCGGAGTCACTGTCTACAGCGGTGCCACCGCCCAGACGCTGATCGACGACGCCGTCACGCTGTGGAAGGCTCGGCACGGCGTCACCGACTTCGACACCGTCGACATGACGCGGATGCTGGCGCCCTACGCTTCGAGTCGGGTGGCGCCAGCAGCCTCGTCGACTGCCTCGAAGTCGCGGTTGCACACCCGCACGTCGACACGATGACGACGACCGACGCGGTGGCCGCCGTGATGCGCCCGCCGGACGGCCAGCTCGTCTGGACCTATAACGTGTTGGTGGGCTGAGCGATGGCCGTCGCATGGGGTCGTCGCGTGACACGTCAGTCGCATCGACGCGGCTGACTGTTTCGGCGAGCAACTGGACCACGAGGGCCATCGGCTGAGCGGGGTTGTCAGGGTGGGTAGGTTCGGGCATGGCATCGACCTCGCTTGGGGTCGGTGTCCAGCCCCGTGGTGTGCTCGTGGTGCTCGGGGTAGTGGGTTGTCAACGACCGATCAGACAGGCCCGGTGATGACGCGATAACCGCGCCACCACCGTTCGCACACGTCCTGGTCGGACACCCATCCGAATAGCGCACCTTCGGCAGTACACGACGCCTATCGGGTCGTGCCCGGGAGGGGCGGTTGACTCCAGCGACCCGCGCGCCCCGGACAGCTCGTCAGCCAGAGGTTGGGCGCGGGCCGCTCGACGTCGATCCTGAGGCTTCGGCGGGCCGCGCCAGGGGAGTGTCCGGATAGGCCCGGAGGGCTGCGTGCTCAGCCGCCTCCTGAGACACGTAGCTCTTGTTGCTGCGCAGCTCGACCCCGTTGTCCAAAGGGCGGTAGCACCAGCGCCAACGGCCGTCGGGCTCCCGGTACACGATGAGCTCGGCGCCGTCGGCACTCGGCGCGTACCCGGCAACGTCCACCTCGGGCCGCTTGGCCCCGTCGCCGGCGGGGCGAAGCACGGCGCGCAGCGGCAGCTCGGCGAACCGCTCGGCGGCGCTTGCCTGGAGCGCGGTCATGAGCCGGTAGGTGACGTAGCCGAGCAGCGGCGGAACCACGGGAACCACGATGCGGAACGTCCAGCTGATCGTGGCGACCGAGGCGTCGAGCCTGTGGGCCAACAGGTCGTTGCTGGCCGCCACTTGCAACAGCACGAAGAAGCTGAGGGCGGTGACCCCAAAGGCCGTCCGCACAGGATGGTCACGCGCCCGGTCGAGCAGATGATGGGGCCCGCGATCGCCCGTGAAGCGCGCCTCCAGGAACGGCCACAGGTACAGCGCGCCAAAGGTCACGGTGGGCACCAGCACCCCGGGATAGAAGGGGTTGGGGATCTCATGGCCGAAGGCGCGGGCCTCCCAGGGCGGGAAGATGCGCAGCGCCCCCTCCAACCATCCGAGCCACCAGTCGGGCTGTGCCGGTGATGGCACTTCGGAGACCCGGAAGGGCCCATAGACCCACACCGGGTTGACCTGGACGAGGCCACCCATGGCCATGATCACCGCCGACACGGCGAAGAACAGGCCCATCGAGAAGGCGGCATACGTGGGCCACAGCTTGGGACCGACCACGTTGCCCTCCCGGCGGCCGCGGGCGGGGAAATCGGTGTGCTTCTGCCGCCAGATCAGGGCCAGGTGCACGCTGATGAGGGCGACGATGGCGCCGGGCACGATGAGGATGTGGGTGACGAAGAGCCGGGGGATGATCGCCTCGGCCGGGAACTCGCCGCCGAAGATGAGGAACGCCATCCACGTTCCGATCACCGGTACCGATAGGGCGATCGAGTACGCGATCCGCAGTCCCGTGCCCGACAACAGGTCGTCCGGCAGCGAGTAGCCGGTGAACCCGTTGAAGAAGGCGAGGATGAGCAGCGTCACACCGACGATCCAGTTGATCTCGCGGGGGCGGCGAAAGGCGCCGGTGAAGAACACGCGCAGCAGGTGGACCACGATCGCGGCGATGAACACGATGGCGGCCCAGTGGTGGGCCTGCCGCATGACCAGCCCGGCCCGCACGTCGTAGCTGAGCTCGACGACCGAGCGGTACGCCTCCGACATCGAGGTGCCCTGCAGCGGCGGGTAGGCGCCGTGGTAGGTGGTCTCGGCGACGCTGGGGTCGAAGAAGAACGACAGGAAGATGCCCGTGACGACGAGGACGACGAACGAGTAGAGCGCGATCTCGCCCAGCATGAACGACCAATGATCGGGAAAGATCTTGGACAGAGCCTGCTCGGCGAAAGCCGAGCCACCGATCCGGTCGTCGATCCAGCGGGCCAGTCGGCTGATCATCAGGGCCGGTTCCAGAACCCGGGGCCCACGGGCTCGGTGTAGTCAGAGAGGGCGATGACGAAGCCGTCGTCGTCGAGGCCGATCGGTAGCTGAGGCAAGGGCCGGGTGGCGGGGCCGAACGTGGGCTTGGCGCCCTCGGGGACCGAGAACGTGGATTGGTGGCAGGGGCAGAACAGCTCCTGGGTCTCCGCCTGGTAGAGGCCGACGGGGCACCCGGCGTGCGTGCAGACCTTGGAGAACGCCACGACGCCGTTCACCGACCAGTTGCTGGGTCCCGGGACGGTGACGCCGTCAGGGAGGCGGATCAGCAGCGTCTGAGAGTCGGCGGCGTCCTCGTGGCCCTCCGGGAAGACCGTGACCACGCTGTTGAGATCCAGATCGTCGACTCGTAGCGGGCGGCCGGCATCGGTGACGGCCCGCCGGCCGCGGCGCCACTCGGTGCGGAACAGGGTGCGGCCGGGACGGCTGCCGAGCGACCGGATGGGGAACAGGGCGGCGATGCCGAGGAGGCCGACCGACGCGGCGAAGGCGGCGGCGATGAGGCGACGCCGCTCGATCGGCTCTACGCCAGCCTCGAACGCCGCTTCCACTCCCGGCCGCTCGGCCGTGGCGTGGGGCACGATGTCGCGCGGCTCCACGAACTGGCCGCCGGGCAGCATGTGGTGGCCGAACAGCACGAGACCGACCGCGATGCCGCCCAGCGCGACCCCGAGCAGCGCTCCCTCGATCTGGGGATCGCCGCCGACTGCGTAGACGACGGTGAGCCCGATCGAGGCCAGCATGCTGGCTCCGAAGGCCGCGAGGATGCGAACGCGACCCTGGTTCACGCCTGCGCTCCTCGCTTGGTTCCGACCCAGCGGATGAACAGGATCAGGGTCCCGAGCCCCAGGACCCAACCCACGGCGCCCTCGGCCACCGGGCCGATGCGGCCGATCGGGGCGCCGCCGCGGTCGTCGGGCTTCCTCAGGTACTCGACGTAGCGGGCTATGGCGTTGAGCTGATCGTCGTCCACGACACCGGGGCCGAACACGGGCATGGCGTCGGGCCCGGTGCGCACCGCCTCGCCCACCTCCGTCGGGTGGGCGCCGGCAAGGTCGGGGATGACGATGCCGGCCATCTCCCGGCCCGCGCGCTGGGCGAGCATGGCGCCGCCGATCCCGGTGGCGGCGTGGCAGGCGGCGCAGTGCTCCTGATAGAGGTCGCGGCCCTCGGTGAGGTCGCCGGCTGCAAGGTCGACCGCGGGGATCCCGGGGCCCGGCTGATCGAACGCCTGGTCGATGTAGCCCACCAGCGCGGCGATCTCCTCGTCGTCGTAGGGCGAGTCGCCCGGTCTCACCTCCTCGTCCGGATCGTCGATCGGCATCCGGCCGGTGCGCAGCATGAAGTCGGTCAGTGCTGGCCCGTTCTCGCCGGTCAGGAGATCGGGGCCGTTGGATGTCCCCCCGGCGTCGTCGCCGTGGCAGAACGAGCAGTCGCGTTGATAGAGGCGCTGCCCGAGCGCCAGCCCCTCGGCGTCGAGGGGACGGTAGGACGCGGGCGGGCGGTACGGCTCGGGTTTGGTGAAGTACGAGCATGCCCCTGCCGCCAAGGCGGGAAGCAGCGTCACCAGCAGGACGGTCCGGGTGCCTTTCACGACGACTCCCTCGCCGTCGCCGCCGGCTCACCGTTCGGGATGTCCAGCGACCCGAGCCAGCGGACCAGCAGGGCCGCGATCACCACCAGGTAGACCATCCCGGGCGGGACCCACATCAGCCCCCCTGCGAGCTGCTGGTCCTCGAGCGGCGTGAGGCCCCAGCTCGGGGCGACCGCCGCATGGATGGGGTAGAGCGGCCGCTGAGCCAGGGCCAGCAGTGCGCCGAGGGCCCCACTCTGCAGCGAAGTCGCGAACAGCAGTCCTGCGGCCGCGGGGATGGCCAGCGAGCGCCGGGTCCGCCCAAGCGCCACCGCCCAAACGAGGGCCGAGGCGGCGACCAGGCTCGCGTGCTCCAGCGCATGGACAGCGTCGCTGCGCAGGGCGGCCTCGTAGAGGGTCGGTAGGTGCCAGGCCCACAGGACCACGGCTCCCACCCCCCAGACGGCCACCGGGTGGGACAAGGCATCCATGGCGGCCCTGACGGATCGGCGCGCTCGGAAGAGGTACAACGGCCGCCGGCCGCGGCGGGGCACGGCCTGCATCAGTACCACCACCGGGCGGCCGCAGACCAGCAGCGGGGCGGCCACCAGCATGAGCAGCAGGTGTTGGACCATGTGAGCCGCGAACAACGAGGATGCGGCCACCTCCAACGGCGACGCCAGTGCGACCGCGAAGGCGACCAGCGCGCCGGAGAAGGCGGCGACGTTGGTGGGACCCACCAGGCGCCGCCGTCTCTTGGTCAGGTGCGCCAGCCCCGAGCGGTAGAGGAGGGCGGTGAGCGCCAGCATGGCCAGGATCAGCAGTTCGGGGTGCCACGCGCTCCACAGCTCGGACCGGGTGACGGGGTCGTGCGCGAGCGTCATGGTCGTGATCGCGGTCATGGCGACACCGCACAGGTGTCGAGCAGCAGCGGGGGGAGGTAGCCGAGGAGGATCGCACCAAGGAAGATGACGCCCTCGACGCTCCCGGCGAACGCCATCCACTGCTCACGCTCCAGCACGTCGCCATCGGAGGTGCGCTTCAACCTTCGCCAACACGCGAGCGCGGTCAGGCCGGCGGCAGCCGCCGTCAGCGCCATCACCGAGTTGAGCGTCCACGACACCTGGTCGACCGTGAACCCCAGGATCTCGCCCCGGTCGGTGGTGGCTGGGGAGCAGGCGAACCACTCCTCCAGGGAGTAGTTGAGCCCCAGGTGCCCGAGCCACGCCAGGGGGCTGCCCAGGACGCCGAACCACAGCGCTCGCGACCCCCGGCTCTCCTGCCTCGTGATGTCGCGGGCGTCCTGGTCGATGCTCATCAGAGATGCGGCGCGAGGTAGATGGTGGCGAGCACGAACGCCCAGACGATGTCGACGAAGTGCCAGTACATGGTGAAGTTCTGCACGGTCAGGTGACGCGACTCGTCGAACGCGCCCTGCCAGGCGCGGGTTTGGGTCCACAGGCTGAACAGCAATCCCGCCAGCACGTGGGCGCCGTGGAAGCCCGTGATCGTGAAGAACAGCGACCCGTAGGCGTTGGTGGTGGGCCCGAACTCGTCGAGCTTCTCGGGCCACTCGACGCCGAGGGTGATGGCCAGGAACGTGGCCCCGAGTAGGAATCCCGCCGCCAGCCCTGCTTTCAGGCGCGCAACGTTGCCGACCCGGATGCCCGCATGGGCCATGTGGACGGGGATGCTCGACGACCACAGGATGGCCGTCATGATCAGCGGTAGGACCAGGTCCGGCGTGGCGATGCCGTCGGGTGGCCACGTCGGGCCGTTGCGGAACCGCAGGTAGAAGTAGCTGGCGATCAGCAGGGCGAACAACGTTGCCTCGGTGCCGATGAGCCACACCATGCCCCACCAGCCGAAGGCCCGCGGTCCCTCGTAGCGCTGCGGCAGCAGCTCGCCCGGGATGCCGGTCTCGCCGAGCACCGTGTCGTGGGTCGTGGTCAGCATCGCTTCCCGCTCTTGCTGCATCGGGGACGGTCGCTCATGGCGCTCATTGCCTACGTCTCCTGGGTCTGCCCGCGGGGCCAGTACCAACCCATCAGTGCGGCGACACTGGCGACGACCGCGGCGACGGCGAGCGCCCAGATGTCCAGCAGCACCGCGAACGACAGGACGAGGAGCGTGGCGGAGAGAAGGAACGGCCATGGTGAGGCGTGGGGCATGTGGACGATCGCCTGCGGCCGAGCGTCGAGCATGCTGGTCGACAGCGTGACGTGGCCGTCGGTCAGCGGCCGGCCCCCGTCCTCGGGCGATTGGACGCCGTCAACCAGCTCCGGCTGGTCCCACATGGGCTCGCGGGCACGGACCGTGGGGATGGTGACGAAGTTGTAGTGAGCCGGCGGTGAGGAGGCATACCACTCGAGCGTCTCGCCCCGCCACGGGTCGTTGCCCGCCTGCGGGCCCCGGGTCCTGCTCATGTACCAGTTGACGATCGTGACCAGGATTCCGACCGCGAGCATGAACGCGCCCACGCTCGACGCCAGGTTGTAGCCGTCCCAGCCGAGGTCCTTGTCATAGGTGTAGATCCGTCGGGGCATGCCGAACAGGCCGAGCAGGTGTTGGGGGAAGAACGCCAGGTTGAACCCGACGAACATCAACCAGAAGCTGACCTTGCCCCAGCGCTCGTCGAGCAGCCGGCCGGTCATCTTCGGCCCCCAGTGGTAGATGGCGGCGAAGATCGGGAAGACCGCACTCCCGACCAACACGTAGTGCAGGTGGGCGACCACGAAGTACGAATCGTGCACCGCCTGGTCGAACGGGATGGCGGCGAACATCACGCCGGTCACACCGCCGATGACGAAGATGAAGATGAAACCGAGCACGAACAGCAGCGGAGTCCGCAGAACTGGTCGTCCGGCGACGAGCGTGGCCAGCCAGGCGAACACCTGGATGGAGCTGGGGATGGCCACCATGAAGCTCGCCAGCGAGATGAAGCCCAGGGTGATGTTCGGCAGCCCCACGGCGAACATGTGGTGGACCCACACCCCAAAACCGATGAGGGCCACGCTCAGCTCGCCGATGACGATGTACGTGTAGCCCACGATGGGCCGGCGGACCCAGGTAGGGATGATCGCCGACGCGATGCCGAAACCCGGCAGGGCGACGATGTACACCTCGGGGTGGCCGAAGACCCAGAACAGGTGCTGCCACAGCAGCGCATCGCCGCCTGCATCGGCGTCGAAGAAGTGGAAGTCGAACTTCCGGTCGAGGAGCAGCAGCACCGAGGCCAAGGTGAGCGCCGGCAGTGCGAAAACGATCTGCAGGGCCATGGCCAGCTCGCCCCACACGAAGATGGGGATGCGGTTGACGATCATCCCCGGGGCCCGCAACTTCAGGATCGTCACGATGAAGTTGATCGCCCCGCCGGTGCTGGAGATGCCGAGAAAGATCAGTCCCACCGCGTAGTAGTCGATGTTGATCCCCGGCGAGAACGCGTCCCCCGAGAGCGGCACGTAGTTGAACCAGCCGTCGTTCGGGGCGCGCCCCACGAGGAACGACGAGTAGAGGAAGATGCCCGCCGCCAGCAGGACCCAGTAGCCGAAGGCGTTGAGGCGTGGGAACGCCATGTCGCGGGCGCCGATCATCAGCGGGACGAAGTAGTTGCCGAACCCCGACAGCACCGGCATGGCGAACAGGAACATCATCGTGATGCCGTGCATCGAGAAGAGCTGGTTGAACTCCTCGGGCCCGAGCAGGTCGAGGTTCGGCCCCGCGAGCTGCGTGCGGATGAGCAGCGACTCGATTCCGCCGGCGACGAAGAAGGCCATGCCCGTGTAGAAGTAGCGGAGCCCGATCCGCTTGTGGTCGACCGTCCCCAGCCACGACCCCAGGCCCGGCGGCTCCGCCCACACCGCCTCCAGGCGTTCGACGGTCGAGATCGTCGCCGTGGCTTGGGGTTCCGCGGTCGTCGTCATGGGAGGGCGCTACTCCAGCTCCATGAGGTAGGCCACGACCGCCTCGACTTGCCGCGGGGTGAGCTCGGTCGGCGGCATGCTCACGCCCGGCTTGTCGTCCTGGGGGTCGGTGATGAAGTCGGCGAGGTTCCCGGCCGTGAGCGGGATGACGCCGGCACCGAGCGTCTCGCGGCCGGCGAGGTGGGTGAGATCCGGCCCGAGATCGCCGGCGGCCGAGTCGCCCTTGATGGTATGGCAGCCGGCGCAGGAGGCACGCTCGAACAGCTCGCGCCCTTGCTGGGCCTGACCCGTTTCGGGGTCGGCCGCCGGCTCGGCTTCGTGCTCGAGCCAGTCCTCGAACTCGCGCGCCGGTAGCGCCTCGACCACGATTTCCATGTGCGCGTGCTGGAGTCCACAGAACTCCGCGCACTGCCCGCGGAAGCGACCGGCATGGTCGGCGACCACCGACAGCCGGTTGACGGTGCCCGGGATGTGGTCCTTCTTCACCTGCAGCTCGGGCACCCAGAAACTGTGGATGACGTCGGCCGTGGGCAGCGCGAGCTCGACCGTCTCGCCCACCGGAATGCGGATCTCGTTGGCCGTGACCGCCCCGTTCGGGTACCGGACCTCCCACCACCAGGTGTGGCCCACGACCTCGACCTGGAGGGCGCGTTCGTCGGCCGCGCCCAGGTCGTTAAGCACCCCCAACGAGAACGCGAACGTCCCCGCCAGGATCGCGCCCGGTACGGCGGCGCCAGCGATGACCACGAACCGGTCGCCCCATGGCACCGGCCGGGTATCGATGTCGTCGTCGACATGGAGCTCTGCGCGCCGGCGCCGCATCGCCGCCAGCAGGAAGGCCGTCACCACCGCGACCACGACGACCGAGATCCAGAACAGCACCCACCACAGTCCTTCCACTCGCCGGGCGTCGCGGGATTGCGGATCCAGGACGGAGGGAGGGTCGCCGCCGCATGCGGCGAGCACCCCAGCCTGAAGCGCAGCGAGGAGCGGACCAGCCCGGTGGTGCGAGCGCCGTGCCTCGGCTCGTCGAGCGCGCGCGGCGGCGTCGCCGACTGCCTTGCCCCGCCGTGTTCCTCTGACGCTTCGCACGGGTCGACGCGCTCCCTCCCGGGCCGCTCGCGCCGCCGCCTACCCCTTCAATCGGCCGACTGACGCTCGCCGGGGTCGTATGGCGGAGCGCGCTTCAAAAAACCTCACGGCGCCCCTGGTTACCTCCCAGATTGTCAGCAGAACACCGAAGACGCTGATGCCGAGCGCCTGAGGAAGGCGTCGGCAGCTTGTGCTCGGGATCCCAACGTACTCTTCGCCGACCTTCAGCTCGACCCAGTTGATCTGGCCCGTGAACGCGCTGGTCTCAACGTCACACTCCGCGGCGACGGCAGTCCCGGTCTCACGGCCGATGTCCAACCCTTCGTCGGCCGAGACGACGAACGGCGGGGTCGCCTCGACGCGGCCCTCGCCGACCGGGTACCACTGGGTGAAGCTGTCCTCCGTGCGTAACCGACGCTGCGGAAGCCACCGCCGGTGGCACACTGCGTGCTGACTCAATCCACTGCTCGGCGTCGTGATCGCATGGGGTGCGGCCGACACGGGAGGCACTGGTGGGCCAGGTCCAGACGAGGATGTACCACAAAGGCGTGTTGGAGGACGAGGCGTTCGCCATCGCCGACGTCTCCGAGCACTTGGAAGAGCCCGACGCCGTCGTGTGGGTGGATCTATGCGGCCCGAACAAGCACGACTTGCACGAGCTGGCGCGGGAGCTGGGCCTGCACGAGCTGGCGGTCGAAGACGCCCTGGGGCCCCACCAGCGGCCCAAGCTCGATCACTACGCCACGCACCGGTTCCTGTCGTGCCATGCCGTGCGCCTCGACCCCGAGGCCGCCGAGCTGGACGACACCGAGATCGATGCCTTCGTGGGTGACCGCTGGTTGATCACCGTGCGCGAGAACGATCGGTTCTCGATGGACCCGGTGCTGCAGCGCTGGGACCGGTCGTCCGAGCTCGCCACCCATGGCGTGAGCTTCCTCTTGTACGGCCTGCTCGATGTCGTGATCGACCAGTACTTCGACGTAGTGCGCGCGTTCGACGAGTACTACGACGACATCAGCGAGAGCATCTTCGACGAGCGGCCCCTCAACCCCGCCGAACAGCGGAATTGGTTCCACATCCGCCGCTCGCTGGTGAAGTTCAACCGGCTCGTGGTCCCGATGCGCGAGGCGGTCAGCGCGCTGATGCGCCGCGAGCACGCCTTGGTGCCCGAGGACCTGTACCCCTATTACCAGGACGTGTACGACCACATCCTGAGGGTGAGCGAGTCGTCGGATTCGCTGCGGGATCTGGTGGCCACGATCGTGGAGACCAACCTGAGCCTGCGGGACTTTCGCCAGAACCAGATCGTGAAGAAGGTCAGTGGCTGGGCGGCAGTCATCGCAGTGCCGGCCGGGATCACCGGCTACTACGGCATGAACGTCCCGTATCCGGGCTTCGGTCAGACCTGGGGCTTCGTCGTCTCGGTGGTGGTCCTGGTGGTTGCGTCGTTCGGGCTGTACCTGCTGTTCCGTTGGCGCGATTGGCTATGACCCGGGCCTTCGGCTGAGCCCTTGCCCCGCCCGCGTTGTCGGGCGACGATGGCCCGAGTCGACGCGATAGGGGCAGCTACCATGAGCGACGCCGTCGGTGCCGTCAAGGCCCTGTGGAGATTTCCGGTCAAGTCGATGCGCGGGGAGGAGGTCGAGGTAGCCGACCTCACTGAACATGGTTTCGTCGGCGACCGCGCCTATGCGCTCGTCGACACGGAGACCGGCAAGGTGATGAGCGCCAAGACCCCGCGGCTGGGGCAGAGCCTGCTCGGCTGCCGGGCCTCGTTCATCGAGGCGTCGGGCGCGGGCGACGAGCAGCCGCCGGTGCGCATCACCCTTCCGGACGGAACGTCGGTCCTGGGCGACACCGCCGATGCCGAGGCCACCCTCTCTGGGTTCCTCGGACGGCCGGTGAGGTTGGAGCGCGCCGCTCCCGAGGACTTCACGATCGACCAGTACCACCCGGACATCGAGGACTTGGACCCGCAAGGCCACCGCGACACGGTGACCGAGTCGAAGCTGGGGTCGGCGTTCTTCGCCGCAGCGGGTCTCCCGTCGGCGGTTCCCGCCGGGGCGTTCTTCGATCTCTTCCCCGTATCCGTCCTGACGACCTCCACCCTCGACCGCCTGAACGAACTCCGTCCCCAGACCCGGTTCGACGAGCGTCGTTTTCGAATGAACATCATCGTCGACACCCACGAGGCCGGGTTCCTCGAGAACGACTGGATCGGTCACGGCCTCCAAATCGGTGACACCGTGCGCTTGGATGTCGCCATCCCCGATCCCCGGTGCGTGATGACGACGCTCGCGCAGGACGAGCTCCCCCAGGACCGAGAGGTTCTCCGGACGCTCGCCCAGCAGAACCGGGTCGAGGTGGCAGGAGGGCTGTACCCCTGTGCTGGGGTCTATGCCACTGTGGCTACGGCGGGCACGGTCCGAGAAGGTGACGCCGTATCGCTCACCTAGCCGGGCGCCGTTGGTCCGAGGATCGGCACGACGCGGGATGCTAGCGGCGCTCCGCGTGCCCGAGTGGGGTGCGCCGCGGTCACGAGCCCGGGAAGCCGGTGCGAGTCCGGCGCTGGTGGGGCTGTTCGGCGGCATCGTCGCCGCCACGACGCCATCGACGACGCCACCGCCATCGAGGAGGCCAACGCCGCCGCCCAGCCCGAGGATCCCGCGGGGTCGCATGGCTGGTGGCGGAGGCGCAGCGCAACCGATCGCCGGCCGAGCCGCCGGCGGCGGTTCCGGTGAGCGCCAGCTCCTGACCTGCCTGCGAGCGCATAGGGCGCGAGTCGCGCCACCACCTCAACCAGGTTCGTGGCGGAATCGAGCACCGCTAGCCTCGGTCCGTCATGAGCGAGCGTCCCGGAGGGCGAGAGAGCGAGAGTGGCCCGAGCGGCCCGGCCGAAGGCCAAGAGCGGGGAGCCATGAGCGAGCGTCCCGGAGGGCGAGAGAGCGAGCGTGGCCCGAGCGGCCCGGCCGAAG
>Ga0209889_1000255_pt1 | contig 13637 bp, 12 predicted proteins | sample GWRWN1_0_10_FD_187233 | JGI IMG/M metagenome (GOLD analysis project Ga0209889, IMG submission 187233) | Riverbed sediment microbial communities from areas with no vegetation in Columbia River, Washington, USA - GW-RW N1_0_10 (SPAdes)... | ecosystem: Environmental > Aquatic > Freshwater > River >... | reverse complement strand
ATGCCAGCAACATCGTCGAGCGGCACGAGCGGCTGGTGGCGCTCGGCTCGGTGACCGCGGGCCTTACCCACGAGCTGAACAACCCGGTCGCCGCAGTCCTGCGGGCCACCGCCACCCTGCGGGATCGGCTCGTCAGCATGCGCGGTGAGATCGGCAGGGTGATCCTGAGCAACCTCACGACCAGCCAGCTCGAGGCGCTGGCCGACCTGTCCGGACGTGCCCTCGAACGCCGCAAGGATGCACCGCAATTGTCGCCGCTGGAGGCGTCCGACCGCGAGGACGAGCTGTCCGGTTGGCTCGAGGACCACGGTGTCACGAACAGCTGGGAGGTGTCACCCACCTTGGTAGCCGCCGGCCTGGATGTGGAGTGGCTGGAGCAGCTGGCCAACTTCGTGCCGCCACCGCACCTCGGTCCCGCCCTGGCGTATCCGGTCCGTTCCCTTGAATCCGACAGCCTGCTCGACGAGATCACCGAAGCCGCCACCCGCATCTCGGCCCTGCTCGCCTCGGCAAAGCAATACACGCAGATGGACCGGGCCCCGCTGCAGACGTTCGACGTTCACGAGGGTCTCGACGCCACCTTGACGATGCTCGGCCACAAGCTCGGCGATGGCATCGACGTCGTCCGGGACTACGACCGGAGCCTCCCGGACATCGCGGCCTTCCCAGGCGAGCTCAACCAGGTGTGGACCAATCTGATCGACAACGCGGCCGATGCCATGGATGGTCACGGGACGCTTACGATTCGTACCGGGCTCGGCAGCGATGACGACCGGCTGGTCGTCGAGATTGGCGACACGGGACCGGGAGTGCCCGACGAGGTCCGCAGCCGGATCTTCGAGCCGTTCTTCACCACCAAGCCAATGGGAAAGGGAACCGGCCTCGGCCTGGACATTGCCTGGCGGATCGTCGTCGGACGGCACCGGGGCGACATCCGCATCGAATCGGAGCCGGGCGACACTCGGTTCCAGGTGATCCTTCCCCTCCAGGAATCCGATGGCCGGGAAGGTTGACCTGTGGATACACGCTGGCAAACTGCCCATGAACCGAGTAAAGGTTCGTCGGTGTGAAGGAGGGGCTCATCGGTGACGAACCCAGCGTGAAGACCGCACGACCATTCGTCGTCGATCTGAACGAGGAGGTCGCCCAGGATCCGCTGCTGACCGGCGGCAAGTCGGCGGCGCTGTCGCGTGGAGCGGCCGCCGGTCTCGACACCCTTCCCGGCGTCGTCCTCACCACGGCCCTTTGCGACGCCGTCGATGGTGGTGCCGACGTAGCGCAACACGCCGCGGTGACCGACGCCTACCAGCGGGCGGGTGGCGACGACCAGGCGTTGGTGGCCCGGAGCTCGTCCGTCGTCGAGGACACCGCCGAGTCGTCGATGGCGGGCCAGTTCGAGTCGGTGATCGGGATCAACGGGTTCGACGAGTTCGTCACCGCGGTGAAGGCCGTCCTCGACTCACGCCAGCGTGCCGGCGCCGCCGACCAGCCGATCGCGGTGCTGGTCCAGCCGTTGATCGAGCCCCGGTTCGGCGGGGTGATGTTCGGGGTCGATCCGGTATCGGGGCGCACCGACCGCCGGATCGTCAGCGCCGTGATGGGCGGGCCGGAACCACTCGTGAGCGGGGAGGTCGACGGCTCCCGCTACGTCCTCGAGCCGACGACGGTGAAGGTCGTCGAGTTCGCGGCCAACGATGGTCCCAAGCTCCCGACGGCCGACCTCCGGCGGCTCATGGCGCTGTCGACAAGGGTCGCCAAGGTGTTCGGCGGCCCCCAAGACGTGGAGTGGGCCATAGGCACCGACAAGCGGCTCTGGTTGCTGCAATCCCGTCCTGTCACCAGTGAGATCCGAGGCGCACCGCGAGGTCCCATCTACGGTCCCGGTCCGGTGGCGGAGACCTTCCCGGCCCCGCTCACCGAGCTGGAGCACGACCTCTGGGTACCCCCGCTGCGGGAGGCCGTGACCCAGGCCGTCATCCTGGCCGGGACGGCAACCCAGGCGGACCTCGACGCCAGCGATGTAGTGGTATGCGTCGACGGGCACGTCGCCATCGACCTGCGGCTGGCGGGCGAGATCAGGCCGAAGCGCACGATCCTGCACAGGCTGAACCCGATCCCCGCCGCTCGTGAGCTGCGGGGGTCGTGGCGGGTCGGCCGGCTACGGGCGGCACTGCCGCGACTCGCCGAGCACCTCCTCGACCGGACGGACGCGGACCTGGAGGCCGTCCCGCCCCTGACCGCCATAACGAGCCGACAGCTGATCGCGCTGTTGCACCGCAGCCGGGCCATTCTGCGCGCCCTGCATGCGCACGAGATCCTCATGGGCATGCTCACCGACACCGGCGGCAACCGCATGACCGGCGCCTCGGTGGCACTGCGGGTGCTGGCCGAGGCCCGCCAGGACGGCCTGAGCGACAAGGAGATCATCGCCCGGAGCCCGTCGGTCCTGGCGCTCACCGCGCCCCGGGTCGCCCCCGCCCCGGAGCTGCCGGAAGAGGCGACGGCGGTCCACACCGGGACGAGCTGCCAGGCCTGCAGCGACAACGGCATCCTGCGCGAGGCCCTGCGGCTCCGAGTCCGCTGGGTGCAGGAGGTCTCGGGCCGTGCCGCCTGGGAGCTGGGCGAGCGGCTGGCGGCCGCCGGTGACCTCACGGAGCCGGAGCTGATCCGCCACATGACCCTCGAGCACGTCGAGGCGGTGGCCACCAAGCGCGCAGTGGTCGTGCCCGCCCTGGTGTCGAGCCACGACCACGACTTCGGTGCCCCGCTGCCTGCCTGGTTCCAGCTGTCCGACCTGGGGAGACCGATCCGGGCACAGTGTGCGTTCGAGGTGGGCGGCGGCACCGGCGCCGGCGGCGGCTCCGGCAGCGGGCCCGTCACCTACGACCACGATGATCCCCCGACAGGCTCGGTGCTCGTCACCACCACGCTGTCGCCCGGGCTCGGGCCGCTGCTCCCGCGGCTCAAGGGCATCGTCGCCGAGACGGGCTCGGTGCTGTCGCACCTCGCCATCCTGGCCCGTGAGGCCGGGGTGCCCACCGTCGTCGGCTACGCCGGTGCGACCGAGGATCTTCCCGAGGGCGCTGTCGTGCAAGTCGACGGCGACAGCGGACGGGTGACCATCCAAGAACGGACTGATCCCGACGGCACGGGAGAGCCCGGGCCGAGTGACCCGGTGCCGCTAGTGGAAGAAAAGGACACCGTATCGTGAGGACCATCGGCTGGTTGGCGGGCGTCGGGACACTGCTCGCCGGCGCCCTGTACATGATCGTGTCGCTCAACCGCTGGGAGTGGAATCGGGCACTGTTCTTCGGGTTGATCGTCCTCATCGCCGAGGTCGGTCTCGCCACGGGCTTGGTGCTCCGGCGCCTCGCCCGCCTCGAGTACCGGGCGACCAGGGTCGACCCGGCCGTGGCCCAGATCCTGCGTGAGACCCGGCCGCCGTCGGCCGACCGCTTCGCCTGGCTGCGGGAGCCCGCCCGCGACCTCAACGTCTTCATCACCTTCCTGGTCGGGGGCGGCGTGCTCCTCTCGGGCATGGCTTGGGTCGTCGACCGTGTCGCGTCGAAGTCCTCGTCGCCCGCCGGTGAGGAGCGTCTCGGCCGCCAGCTCGACCCGATCAGCTATCCCGCGGGCGGGCTGTTGCTCGACGACATCACGGTTCTGGCCCAGGAGGTTCCGGGCGCCAACGACGACCAGATCCGGCAGCTGCTGCGACGCGGCGGCCGCCCGTGATCACGCCGTGATGAAGCTCACGCCGATGCGGCTTCTCCTTGGGGCCATCGGCCTCGGGGTCGGCATCGTCGGGGTCCTGGCCCTGCGCGAAGCCACGCTCTCCACCCACGAGCCGGTCAGTGCGGCTCGTGAGACAGAGCTCGTCGTATCCGCGAAGACCAAGGGCGGCGAGGAGCGACAAACGCTCCCCGAGATGGTCGAGGCACAGGTCCAGACGTGCCGCCTCGAGGTCACCTCCGATTTGGCCGGTCCGATCGAGCCGCTGGGAGACGGACGCTTCCGTGCCGTGCTGACGCCGGCGATGGACGAGACGAACCGTCGGCAGTTCCGGGGTTGCGTCGAGGACTGGGTGATCGACCATGTCAGGATCGATGTGATCGAGCTCGCCAACGCCACCTGACGGCGAGTCATCGTGGGCTGGCCGCGCCCGATCCCGCCCGCTTCGTCAGGGGCACCTTGTACAGGCGCGCCCAGTTCTCGCCCACGATGCGGACCTTCACGTCGTGGGGTAGCGGCAGCTTCTCCAGCTCCTCGACGGCGTGGGGATACTGCGAGTCGCCGTGCGGGTAGTCGGTCGAAAACACCAGGTTGTCGGCGCCGAACCAGTCGACGTAGTGGACCGCCGTCGCCTCGTCGGCCTCGAGCGAGATGTAGCAGTTGCGCCGGAAGTACTCGGACGGCTTCAGGGTGAGGTCGGTGGCCTCGTACCACCCCGTCCATTCGTGGTGCTCGTCGAGCCGGTGGAGCAGCCAGGGTGCCCACGAGCAGTTGCCTTCGAGGAGGGCCACCCGCAGGTTGGGGAATCGTTCGAGCACGCCGCCGGCGCACATGCACACGGTCACGAACTGCATGGCGAGCGGCTGGTTGAACGTGTGCCACATCATGAGTCGGTCGAGCAGTTCCAGGGAGAAGTCGGGCCGAAGGTAGGTCTGGCCGCCGCCATGGAAGGCGACCGGGACGTCGAGCCGCTCGATTTCTGCCCACAGCGGGTCGTAGGCGGGGTGGTGCCACGGGCGGCGATTGACACAGCCCGGCGCCAGGAAGATGGCCCTGAATCCCAGGTCCTCGACGCAGCGGCGGGCCTCGGCAACGGCGCCGTCGACGTCGTGGGGTGCGACCATGGCGGCGCCGTACATGCGCTCGGGTGCGTGGCCGCAGAAGTCGGCCAGCCACTGGTTGTAGGCCCGGGCGATGGCGCTGGCGTACTCGGGCTCCAGCCCGTCGGGCCCGATCATGTCGATGGAGTCGAGGCCGAGCACGAACAGGCCGCGCGACGGGAACAGGACCGCCAGATCCAACCCCTCGGCATCCATCGCCTCGATCTGCGACGCCGGATCCCAGCCCCGCGCCTCGGGGTCGGCGTAGATGCTGTCGTGCTCGGGGCGCCATCCAGTCCTGCGCCCCTCTTGCCGCACCGGGCGCACTCGCCCCAGACGCAGCACCGTGTGGTTCTTGACCCGCACGCGCATGTCCCGGGGGATCTCTGTCAGCCCGATCGGGGCGGCGTGGGCGTAGGACGGGTCGATGTAGCGCTGCCACAGGTCGGGCGGTTCCATGACGTGCAGATCGCTGTCGGCGATGACGTGGTCCTTGAGCGGGCCGGGCTCAGGCACCGCGATCGCTCCCCTGATCGCCGAGGACGTCGGCGGCGACCCGGAGGGCCTCGTTGGCGGCGGGAACCCCGGCGTAGACCGCAGTCTGCATCAGGACCTCGATCAGCTCGTCCCGGGTAAGCCCGACGTTCAGGGCGCCGGCCAGGTGGGCCCGAAGCTCCTCGGTCCGGCCGAGGGCGGCGAGCTGGGCGACCGTCACCAGGCTGCGGTCCCGAATGGGCAGTCCGGGCCGCGACCAGATCATCCCGAAGGCCGACTCCGCCACCCAACGGAAGAAGTCGGGGGCCACGCGGGCCGCGGGGAAGCCACCCGTTCCGGCCCGCATCTGCGGCCACAAGCGCACCTGGATCTCCCGGCCCCTCTCAAGCAGCTCGTCACCCATCTGGACTCCCCTCCTGGATCGGCCCGATCATTGTCTCCCGCTCTTCGCGCTTCGCGCCGGGCCGCTCGGGCTTCGACGCGTTCTTCCCGCTCCACGGCCGCTCGGGCCGGCCCTCCGGTTCGGTCGGGCACGGCCGGGCTCAGTCGGCTCGGAACAGGCTCACCGTGCACACGCTGCCGCCGCCGACAAGGTGCGCTAGCGCCGTCCGCGCGCCGACGACCTGGCGTTCCCCGGCCTCGCCCCGCAGTTGCTGGACGATCTCGTGGACCATCGCCAACCCCGTGGGCCCACCGGGGTGGCCGCGGGCGATCAGCCCGCCGTCGGTGTTGAACGGGATCGACCCGCCGAGGGTCGTGGCGCCCTCGTCAACCAGCCGCTCGCCATCTCCCTCGGCGCAGAACCCGAGCAGCTCGTAGTACTCCAGCTCCTCGTTGGCGAAGGCATCGTGGCACATCGCCAGGTCGACGTCGCCCGGCCCAAACCCGGCGTCGTCGTACGCGGCGCGGGCGGTGTCACGCGTCATGGTGGCGGGACCGACCACCGGTCCGAGGAACGTGTGCCCGGGTGCGTAGGTCTCGGTCTGTAGCGCCGACGCCACCGGCCGCACGAGCAGGCGCCCGTCCTGGCTAGCGCGCAGCCGGTCGACGGAGGCCAGGACGACGCAGGCGGCTCCGTCGTCGGCCGGGCAGGCCATCATCGCCGTCAGCGGCTCTGCCACCATCTGCGAGCCCAGGACCTCGTCGGGGGTCACGCGGTGGTCGGGACGGCGATCGCTCCACGGGCACAGCGCACCGTGGTTCCAGTTCTTGGCGGCGATGGCGGCGAAGTGCTCTGGTTTGGTGCCGTGGTCGTGCATCCGGCGCTGGGCCCACAGTGCGAAGTAAGCCGCGGGCAGGATCGTCGTGTCGATCTGGTCGCGCCCGGTGCCCCGCCCCGATCCCCCGCCCCGGGCCATGTCGGTCATCTTGTCGAAGGCCAGGGCGAGGGCCACCTCGACCCGCCCGGAGGCCACCGCCCACGCCGCCTCCCTGAACGCCACGAGCCCGGTCGCCGAGGCGTTCTCGACGTGTGTGACCGGTAACCCTGTCAGGCCCAGCTCCTTCATCGCCTTGATGCCGAGCAGGGACGCCGGCTGGATGTAGCCGACGAAGGCCTCGTCGACATCCGCCAGGGTCATGCCGGCGTCGTGCAAGGCGGCCAGCCCCGCGTCGCGGGCGAGGTCCGCGCCGCGGCGCTCGGGGTACCTGCCGAACCGCACCATCCCGACGCCCGCCACGGCCACGCCTTCGATCCTCACGCCGAGTCCCTCTGGCCGGCGGAGCCGGCCGGCCGGAAACGGAAGATCACTACCTCGTTGCCCTCCGCATCCTTGCCCAACGTCTCGAGGTCGAGCTCGACCTCCATCCCGATGTGGAAGTCGTCGCTCTCACCCAACAGGATCCCCTGGACCCGCGGCCCTTCGGGCAGGTCGACCTGCGCGACCCCGTACGACCCCACCTTGCGGTCCCTCTTGGCGAAGAGCGGCACGTGGACGTACGTCCAGGTGTAGACGTGCCCGCGTGGTCCGAGCAGCACGTCGACACACCCCTCGGCGAGGCAGCGGGCACAGACGAACCGCCGAGGGAAGAACTGTTCGCCGCACGACTGGCATCGGCTCCCGAGCAAGCGCGGCGTCTCGCTCGGTTCGTCCGGGATCGTGAAGTAGCCGTCCTCGATCGGCCGGCGGATCGGTCGTCGGACCACACGCTGCTCCTAACAGTCGTGTCAAGTCGCGAGGGGATCGGGCTACGCTCCGGCTCGCTCGGCCTCGAGGGAGGGACAGCCCATGGAGCGTGTCGGGGTCATTGGACTGGGCAACATAGGCGGCGCGATCGCCGCCAACCTGGTGGCTGACGGCCACAGCGTGACCGTCAGCGACGTCGATCCGGCCCGCACCACGGCCGTCACCGGCGCCGAGGCGGTCGGTGATGCCGCGGGCGTGGCGGCGGCGAGCGACATCACCATCACGTCATTGCCCACCCCGGACGCGGTCTCCGCTGTCGCCGACCAGTGGGTCGGGGCGGCGCCAACGGGCGCAATCCTGCTCGACATCTCGACCTCCGCCCCGGCGACCAACCGGGAGCTTGCCACCCGACTCCAGAGCAGCGGGCACCACTTCGTCGAGGCACCCCTCACGGGTGGAGCAGTCGGCGCCCAGAAGCGATCGCTGGTCTTCATGGTCGGCGGCGACGACGAGGCCGTGGCCCGTTGCCGCCCGCTCCTCGACCAGCTCGGGCGCGCCACGTACCACCTGGGGCCCGTCGGGGCCGGCACCACGATGAAGCTGGCCAACAGCCTGCTGGCGTTCAGCTGCACCTGGGCTTCCCTTGAGGCGTTGTCGCTGGCGGCCGCGGCCGGACTCGACCTCCGGACGGCCATCGAGGTCGTGCGTACCGGCGGCGCGTCCAACTTCTTCATGGACCACCTGGTCGACGGGATCGATACGAGGGGTCGCCCCCCGCAGTTCTCGTTGACCCTGGCCGCCAAGGACGCCCGCCTGATCGATGACCTTGCCGCAGCGTCTGGCGTCCCGGCGCCGGTCGCCCGGGCCATCCGTCAGGTCTTTGCAGATGCCGTCGAACGCGGCCTCGGCGAACACGACTGGAGCGACCTCGTCATGTCGGCCGAGGCCCGGGCCGGTCTGGAGCTCACCCTCGGACCGGCACCAGAACCCGGCGACGGCGCGGCATGAACCGCAATCCCAACCTCGACGCTGCCGCCCTGCACCCGGCCGCACACGCCGCGGCGACGCCCGACCGGGTGGCGTTGGTCATGTCCGGCAGCGGTCAGACCCGCACGTACCGCCAGCTCGACGAGGCCTCGACCCGCCTGGCCCTGGTGCTGCGCGACCGGGGGCTGCGGCCGGGCGACCACTTGGCGGTGCTGCTCGACAACGAGCCGATCTTCTTCGAGGCGGTCTGGGCCGGGTTGCGGGCGGGGCTCTACGTCACGCCGATCAACTGGCACCTCACCGCCGCCGAGGCCGGCTACATCGTGGCCGACTGCGCTGCGACCGCCCTGGTGACGTCGGCTCAACTCGGAGACGTGGTGGGGGAGCTCGGCGACGACCTGGCGGCCGTCACCACCCGCTTGGTTGTGGGAGGAAGGCTGGACGGTTTCGAGCCCTACGAGGAGGTGTTGTCGGGGCGGGAGCTCGATGCGGTGCCCGAGGAGTGCGAGGGCTCGTGGATGTTCTACTCGTCGGGCACGACCGGCCGGCCCAAGGGCATCGTGCCGCCGGGCATCGGCGGCCGACTGGGCGCGCCGTCACCATTCACCACGCTGCTGACGGGGCTGTTCGGGTTCACCGACGAGACCGTGTACCTCAGCCCGGCGCCGCTGTACCACGCCGCGCCCGCCGGGTGGACGACCATGACGCAGCGGCTCGGCGGCACCGCGGTGGTGATGGAACGCTTCGACCCGATTGCGTTCCTGGCCCAGATCGAGCGCCACCGCGTCACCCACACGCAGGTCGTCCCGACGCACCTGGTCCGCCTGCTCAAGCTTCCCGAGCGGGATCGGATCCGCTCCGACCTGTCGACCCTGCGGCTGCTGGTGCACGCCGCCGCCCCGTGCCCGGTCGAGGTGAAGCAGGCGGCCATCGACTGGCTCGGCCCAATCGTCCACGAGTTCTACTCGGGCAGCGAGGGCAGCGGGTTCTGCTACATCGGCCCCGACGACTGGCTCGCGCACCCGGGGTCGGTCGGGCAGTCGCTGCTCGGCGGCATCCACATCCTGGGCGACGACGGCGAAGAGCTTCCGGCCGGCGAAGCCGGCCAGGTGTGGTTCGAGACACCCCACCGTTTCGAGTACCACCGCGACCCCGAGAAGACCGCGGCGGCGTGGAACGACCGGGGCTGGAGCACGCTCGGCGACATCGGTCGGGTCGACGAGGACGGCTACCTCTACCTCACCGACCGTGCCTCGAACATGATCATCTCGGGCGGCGTCAACATCTATCCCCGCGAGGTGGAGGACCAGCTCGTGCTGCATCCGGCCGTCGCCGATGTGGCCGTGGTCGGCATACCCGATCCCGACTGGGGCGAGCAGGTCACGGCATTCGTGCAGCCGATGCCGGGAGCCGACGTGGGCGACGCCCTCGCCGGCGAGCTCATCGAGTACTGCCGCACCCGCCTGTCGCACTTCAAGTGCCCCCGGACGGTGCGCTTCGTGGACGAGATGCCCCGCCTGCCCACCGGCAAGCTCCTCAAGCGCCTGCTGGTCTGACCCTGGGTGATCAGGGGAACAGGCCGCGGGCGGCGATTGCTTCCGCCACCCGCTCGACCGCCACCACGTGGGCGGCCGTGCGCATGCCGACGCTCAGCGTCTGCGCCCGGGCCCACACCGCGGTGAAGGCGGCCTCCATACGCTGCCGCAGGCGCTCGGCCACGACCTGCTCCTCCCAGGGGTAGCCCTGCAGCGCCTGCGCCCACTCGAAGTAGCTGGCCGTCACGCCGCCCGCGTTGGCGAGGATGTCGGGTACGACCACGATGCCTCGGTCGTCGAGGACGGGCTGGGCCTCGATGGTCGTCGGCCCGTTGGCGGCCTCGACAACCACGTCGGCCCTGATCCGTTGGGCGACCACGATGTCGATGCATCCACCCAGGGCCGCCGGTACCAGGAGCTCGCACTCGATGTCCCACAGGGCCTCGCCGCCGATGCTCTCACCGTGGGCGAACCCAACCACCGAGCCCGTCTCGGCCACGTGATCCGACAGCGCATTGATGTCGAGGCCACCCTCGTTGATCACCGCGCCGCCGATGTCGCTCACCGCCACCACCCGCATGCCGGCCGATGTGAGCAGGAACGCCAGTGGCCCACCCACCTTGCCGAAGCCCTGGACGACGGCCCGGCTGCCCACCATGGGGATGTCCAGCTCCCGGAAGGCGGCCCGGGCGCAGGTCAGGCACCCCGCCGACGTGGCGCCGGTGTGGCCGCGGGAGCCGCCGATCGACAGCGGCTTGCCGGTCACCGATGCCGCCAGGTTCTTCCCCGAGACCATTGACAGCGTGTCCACCAGCCAGGCCATGACCCGGCTGTCGGTGTTGACGTCGGGTGCAGGGATGTCGGTCTCGGGGCCGAGCAACGGGCTGATCTCGTAGGCGAAGCGCCGGGTAATCCGTTCGAGCTCGCCGCTCGACAACACACGGGGATCGCAGCGCACGCCACCCTTGGCGCCGCCGAAGGGCAGGTCGAGCACCGCGGTCTTGAACGTCATCATTGCCGCCAGGGCCTTGACCTCGTCGGCGTCGAGGTCGGGGTGGAACCGGATCCCGCCCTTGCCGGGCCCGCGGGTCGTGTCGTGGTGGACCCGCCATCCGGTGAAAACCTCGACGGATCCGTCATCGAGCCGCACCGGGATCGAGACCTCGAGCGTGCGCCGGGGGGTGCGCAGCATCCGGTGGACATCCGGATCCAGCTTGGCGAGCTCGGCGGCCTCGTCGAGCCGCTCGAGCACCGCCTGCCAGGCACTTCGACTCATTACATCTCCTTCGCCGGGCGCCGCCACTCGCGGCCGGCGCTCCCGGGGTTCGCGCCCGAATGGTCCGGAGTCGACGCTACTGCTGTGAGTCGCTTTCCGTGGCCCCCGTGCCCGCGACGGGCTCCGCATCGGGCTCGGCCGGGGCAACACCGGCGTCGGCGTCGCTGGTGTCCTCGGCGCCGTTGGTGGGAGAGGTGCCACCACCCGTGGCTTCCTCGGCAGACGAGCCGGAAACCGCCGAAGCCGAGGCCGGGTCCCCGCCTGCCGGCGGATAGTGGATGTAGAGGCCTCGAATGACATCGAGCAGCTGCTCACCCACCCAGCCGTCGGCCAAGGCGACCGTGATGACGCTGCCGTTGACGTGGACCCAAACGACGCCGCCGGTTGCGAACAGTCGCCGGGCCAGCTCGTCCACGGCCCGGTTGTCGATGATGGCCTCGGCCGACGGATAGCGCTCGTGTCCCATGCCGGTCAGCGAGCGGTTGATCTCGAACCGGGCGATGCCGGGTGTCCGCGACGGCTTCTCGACGACGTTGATCGGCTGGCCCATGGCGGGCGGCATGATATCCGTGCCGTTCCCGGGCACCGGAATACACGACGACCCGTACCCTCGCACAAAGGAGTGTGATGGCCACCGAGACCATCGAGGTCAGCGGCCACATCGTCGATTCTCTGCTACTGGCCAAGATCCTCGACACGATCTTGGACGCCGGCTGCGACTACGAGATCGCCGAGTTCCGCATCGGCAAGACCAGCCTCGACGCCAGCCAGGCCCGAATCGACGTCAGTGGCGACGACGAGGTGCTGGGACCGCTGCTCGACTCCCTGCAGATGCACGGCGCCAACCGCGTGGCCCAGTCCGACGCCCGCCTGGTGCCCGCGGAGGTGGACGGCGTGCTGCCCGCCGGCTTCTACTCCACCACCAACCTCGGCACCGAAGTGCGGGTCGACGGACGCTGGCTGACGGTCGAGAACCCCGAGATGGATTGTGCGTTGGTGCTGCGCGACGGCCAAGCCCGCACGGCGCCCATGCACAGGGTGGTGGCCGGCGACGCCGTGGTCGTGGGCAGCGACGGCGTACGGGTCCAGGCCCCGGCGCACGCGCGCGACACCCAGGTCTTCGAGTTCATGGCGTCGGAGGTGTCGTCGGAGAAGCCCAAGGCGTTGCTCGTCACTCGGGTGGCCGAGCGGCTGCGGGCCGCCCGCAATCGGGGCGGGAAGGTGCTGGTCGTCTGCGGCCCGGCGGTCGTGCACACTGGCGGCGCGCCCGACCTGGCCCGGCTCGTGTCCGCCGGCTGGGTGGACGTGCTCTTCGCCGGCAACGGGTTCGCCGCCCACGACATCGAGGCCAACGTGCTGGGCACGTCGCTCGGAGTGTCCGTGGCCGAGGGCGTGCCGACCGAGGGCGGTCACGCCAACCACATCCGGGTCATCAACGAGGTGCGGCGCCACGGCTCGATCGCCGCTGCCGTAGACGCCGGCTTCGTCACCGGCGGCGTGATGCACGCCTGCGTCAAGGCCGGAGTGCCGTTCGTACTTGGCGGGTCGATCCGCGACGACGGTCCGCTCCCCGACGTCATCTCCGACACGGTGGCGGCCGCCGACGCGCTGCGCGAGCACATCCCCGGTGTGACGGCCGCCCTCATGTTGGCGTCGACTCTGCACGCCATCGCCACCGGCAACTGCCTGCCGGCCGGGGTGGAGGCGTTCTGCGTCGACATCAACCAGGCGGTCGTCACCAAGCTGGCGGACCGGGGCAGCCACCAGGCGCTGGGGATCGTGACCGACGTGGGCCTGTTCGTCCGCCAGCTCGTCGATCACCTCCTCGGGCCCCGGGAGAGCCGGCCATGACGGGGCCAGCTCGGGGGCTCGACTGGGGGCGCCGCTACCTGATGTGCCCGCCGCAGCATTTCGGCGTGCTCTACGAGATCAATCCCTGGATGAGCAGCGCAGTGTCGGTGGACCCGGAACGGGCGCTGGCCCAGTGGGAAGGGTTGGTGGCGACCCTGGAGGCCGCCGGCGCCGAGGTGGTGGTGATGGAGCCCGCGGCCGACGTTCCCGACCTGGTGTTCACCGCCAATGCCGGGCTGGTCAATGGTGGCCAGTTCGTGCCCAGCCACTTCCGTCATCCCGAGCGCCGGCCGGAGACGCCGATCAACGCCGCCTGGTTCCGCGAACGGGGCTGGCGGGTCGACCAACTGCCGGCCGAGCTCGACCATGAGGGTGCCGGCGACGCGCTGCCGTTCACGCCCGAGGACGGCCGCACGGTGCTGCTCTCCGGCTACTCGTTCCGCTCCGATGCTGGCGCCGCCACCGAGCTGTCGACGCTCTTGGCGTGCCCGGTACGCCCCATCCAGCTCGTCGATCCCCGGCTCTACCACGTGGA
>Ga0209889_1000254_pt1 | contig 13640 bp, 14 predicted proteins | sample GWRWN1_0_10_FD_187233 | JGI IMG/M metagenome (GOLD analysis project Ga0209889, IMG submission 187233) | Riverbed sediment microbial communities from areas with no vegetation in Columbia River, Washington, USA - GW-RW N1_0_10 (SPAdes)... | ecosystem: Environmental > Aquatic > Freshwater > River >... | reverse complement strand
TCGCAGGACTTCTGAAGATGACGCGGTGGTCGTCGCGTCAGGTGGACCCTCAACCCATCAGGCCGGGCCCGCCGTACACCACACCCCGGGACTCAAACCGTTGTTGGGGCCGTCGTCGGACTCCTGCACGCGTGGATGGACCCCCATCGATCCTGTTGGGGGTGCCACAGATCCAGCGTTGGAGGACGGGAGTCGGCGGCTTTCGTGGACGCACGTTAGGCGGCGCGTCACCGCTCGACTTCGCGCCGTTCGGAGGGAGGCAGGCTCGGCTGGGTGTCTGCGATTCGGTGCGCATGATCTGTGTGGGAACGCGCGTCTGAACTCGCCGGCGCCAGTTCATATGCTGACTCCAATGGGGGCGTCGCGGGCGTTGGATCGCCACCATCCGGGCCTCGACGGGATCCGGGCGATGGCCGTCGCGGTGGTGCTCGCCTACCACGCCCAGATGCCCTGGGTGCGAGGTGCCTTCCTCGGCATCTCCCAGTTCTTCACGCTCTCGGGCTTCCTGATCACCTCGATCCTGCTGCGCACCGTCCAGGAGCGCGGCGAGATCGACCTGCGCCGGTTCTGGGCCCGCCGATACCGGCGGCTGATGCCCGCCGCCTACCTCACCCTGGCCGGCGTCGTCGTGTTCGGCGCGACCGTCGCCACCGAGCAGCAGCTCGACACCCTCGCCGGGGGGATCGCGGCGGCCGCCGCCCAGGTCGCCAACTGGTACTTCGTCATCACCGACCAGAGCTACGTCGCGCTGTTCTCGGCGCCGTCGCCAGTGCAGCACTTCTGGTCCCTGGCGATCGAGGAGCAGTTCTACCTGTTGCTCCCGCTCCTGCTGGTGCTGGTCCACCGCTACGCCCGGTCGAACCGCACGGCCACGGCCGTCCTGGCCGGCGGCGCGGTGGCGTCCACAGCGCTGATGATTGTCCTGTTCCGCGCCGGAGCCAGCCTCGATCGGCTGTACTACGGCACCGACACGCGGGCCGCCGAGCTGCTCGTCGGCGCCGTGCTGGCCACGGTGCTGCAGGTGCGCCCCTTCGAGCCCGGCCCCCGGGCTCGCCGGCTCGTAGCCGGGCTATCGATCGTCGCCTTCGCCACCGTGCTGTGGGGCTGGACGGCGGTGGCGATCACCGACCGGCTGCTGTGGCAGGGCGGCTTCTTCGTCTTCGCCCTGCTGACGGTCGTGCTGGTGCTCGACGTGCTCGGCGGCGGCGGGCCGGTGGCGCGTGGGTTCGCCCTGGCCCCGGTGGCGGCGATGGGCCGCATCAGCTACGGCCTCTACCTCTACCACTGGCCGATCTTCCTGTGGCTCACCGCCGATCGCACCGGCCTCGACCGGTGGCCGCTGTTCGGCCTGCGGCTGTCCCTCACGTTCGCGGTAGCGATCGCGTCTTACCACCTCCTCGAGATGCCGATCCGGGAGCGGCGCTGGCCGGCGACCCCGGGCCTGTTCCCCCGCATCCTCGTCCCGACCGCCGTCCTCCTGGTCGTCGGTGGCGTGCTCGTCTCGCAACGAACCGTCGACACCGACCTCGCCGGCCTCGGGGAGCAGGTCGGCGACGCGCCGATCGCCGGCCTGCAACGGAGCTCGCTGCGGGTGCTGGTGGTGGCCGACGCCGAGGGCCAACCGTTCGTCCACGAACTCGAGGACTACGACGGCCAGTCCCCCGATCTCACCGTCGCCGTCGCCCCGCTCTTCAGCTGTGCGGGCATCGACCGGGCCGCGGGCGAAACGGCGTGCAGCAACTGGGCGACCGAGTGGCCCGACCTGGTCGCCGACTTCGAGCCCGACGTGGTGCTGTTCCACGTGACCGACTGGCCGCGCGAGGAGGTGGCCGCCCTCGCCGGCACCGACGACCTCGCCGCCATGACGTCCTTCGTGCGCGAGGCCCTCGAAGCCGGATTCGACCTGCTCGCCGCCGACGGCGCCACCGTGGTGTGGAGCCAGGAGCTCCCCTCATTCGGTCGGGTGGCGGGGATCCGGGGCGGTCCGTTCTTTCGGGCTGCGCTCGGCGTGACGTCGTCGCGGGCCGACGCCCGCCGGCTGCACGCTCCCGTCGACGCCGCCGCGAGCACCGTCGACGAGCTCCAGCTCTACGCGCCGCGCCAGCAAGACGACGTGCCCCGAGTCCTCGTGGTCGGCGACTCGACGGCCCGCACCTTCGGCTACGGGTTCGAGCGGTGGGCCGCCCGCGAGGGCGCGGCGGTGGTGTGGTCGGCCGGTATCGAGGGCTGCGGGCTGATCGAGGAGGGCGTGGTGCGCGACAGCACCAGTCGGGAGGTGCCGGTGGGCCTCGAGTGCCAAGACGTCGCGGCCGGGTGGCGGCGGCAGGTCGAGGAGTTTGATCCGGACCTGGTCGTGGTGTCGTCGCTCGTGTTCGACCTCCAGGGCCGGCGGGTTGAGGGCTGGCCCGGCTTCCTGGCCCCGGGCGACGCGCCCTTTGACGACTTCCTCACCGACACCTACCTCGACGTCGTCGACACGCTGAGCGCGTCGGGGGCCGAGGTCCTCTGGTTCCAGAACCCGTGCGCCGAGCCGCTGTTCGGCACCCTCGGCGACCCGGCGACGCTCGACACCGAGCGCATCCGCTACGTCAACGACGTCATCCTCGGGCGGGTCGCCAAGGCCCGGCCAGGGCTCCACGTGTTCGACCTGTTCTCCGTCCTCTGCCCCGACGGCAAGTTCGTCTCCGGGCTGGGCGGTGTCAAGACGGTCCGGCCCGACGGCATCCACCTGGGTCCCGAAGGGTCACTGTGGCTCGCCGAGCACTACGGCGCCGCGATCCTCGAGACCGGCCTCGGGTGACGCGGCCAGGTGCTCGCGCCGGCGCCGCCGGGGTAATTTGCTTCCGGCCCGACGGCACACCTCTCAAGGCTCCCGGACCACCAGACCCGATCCGGGCTGGGGATGGACCGAGCTACGCCGCCGCCATCGGGCCGCAGGAAACGACCATCACCTCTCGCACGGCGGAGCCCGACAGCGGCGGCGCACCGTGGTGGTCCCCTCAAACACGCCGTCGACGCGCTGGCCAGCTGAAGACCTCGACCGTTGGTGCTATCAGCGCAGCCCGCGGGCGAAGTGGAACGAGCCGATCGTGAGGCCTTCGCGCATGTAGAAGCGGTGGGCGTCCGCCCGGTGCACCCCCGAGTCGAGATCGAGGGCACTGCAGCCGGCGGCCTCGGCCCGCTCGGCCAACGCCGCAAGCAGTGTCCGCCCCACGCCGGTGCTGCGGGCGTCCGCGGTTGTGACCAGGTCGTCGACGTACAGCTTGCGCAGGGTGGCCGTGGTGGCCACGATCCGCCAGCCGGCCACCCCCACGCAGCGTCCGCCCTCGTAGGCGGCCGTGAACCGCAGTCCCTGGGGGTGGCCCTCGGCGTACACCGCTGTGAAGCTGTCCACCTTGAGGTGCGGACGCAGCTCCCGCAGGACCGGCAACACCTCGTCGATCAGGCGGCCGTCACCGGGATCGAGATCGACCAGCTCGAGATCCGCCACGGTCAGAACGAGAGCACGCACCACGGCGCCCGTGGTGATGCGAACATGGCCGCCGCCTTGCCCGTCGCGCCGGCCCGGCGTTCGTCCACCCACCCGACTGCCGCCAGCCGGCCCCAACTGGTGCCCCCCAGGTAGGCGGCGCCGAGGGCTCCCACGGGGACGACAAGGTCGGGCTCGGCATCGGTCGCCGCGCAGGTGGCACCGTCGGGCCCGCCCTCGAAGGCGAAGCAGCCGGCGGCGTAGCCGCGGGGGTCGACGATCTCGAGGACCAGGGATCCGTCGGCGGCGTAGCGGCGAGCGGTCAGGGCGGCCGGCACGTCCAGCACCCGCACCCACAGGTGGTCGGAGCGGTTGACGAGCGCGCCCATCCGCGCATCGACCAGCGCCAGCGGGACCGGATTGTCCACCGGTCGAAGGCCCACGTCCACCTGAGCCACCCAGTCGACCGAGGCGAGGAACCGCACCAGCTCGATCTCGGCCCGCGCAGAGGTCGCCACCAGAACGCCGGCCGACAGCGTCCCCGCCGGGCGGTTCTGCTCCCAGCGGTCGTCGACCGAGTACGCGGTAGCCGCCTGGGGCTCGCCCCGCGCGTCGGACCAGACGACCTTGGCGGTCTTGCGCCGGGCGTCGTTGTCCCCGTCGGGCCAGGTGCGCACGCCGGCGAACACTTCCCAACGCGGCACGTCGTAGCTGATGTGGCCCGGGGATGTGCTGCGAGCCCGGTCGTAGACGTCGACCACGACCTTGGCGAAGGTGTCGTTGCCGACCAGTTCGACCGTGCCGACGGGCTCGTCGAGCCACCGTGCCTGTGCGGCGTCGAGGTGCAGCTCGCAGGCTTCGACCGCCATGCCGTAGCCGTAGCGACCGTAGATGGGGTACTCGGCGGCCACGAGGATGGCCACCGGCTCACCGCGGTCGGCGATGTCGTCGAGCTGGGTCCGCATCAGGCGGCTGAGGTGTCCCTGCCGGCGGTGCGTGGGCAGGACGCCCACTCCGCTCACGGCGCCCGCCGCAACCGTGCCGCCGGGGACGGTCAGCTCGGTGGGGAAGGCCCGGGCAACGCCGCAGAGCCGGCCGTCGCCGTCGAAGGCGCCGAGGCAGCGGTCGATGTCGAAGGCGGCCCGCCGGCTTTCGATGTCCTCCGCCGAGGACGGTGGCGCCAGGAACGCGGTGAGGACGACGTTGATGAAGTCGCCGAACTCGTCGTCGGTGATGGTGCGCACGGAGTCGGAGGTCACCACATGAAGGCTAGGCAGCGACCCGGTATCGCACCGCAGGGTTTCGACGGGGGATCATGCGCCGGTGGTCCAGTCACGGCGGCGCAGCTCGTACAGGGCGATGGCGGTGGCGGTGGCCACGTTGAGCGAGCCGATCCGTCCGAGCTGGGGGATGTATGTCACGACGTCGCAGGCAGCCAAGGTGGTTGCGGGCAGGCCGCGGTCCTCGTGGCCGATCACCAGGCACACCGGCCCGTGCACCGCCAGCTCGGGGAGCGGCACCGCATCGTCGGTCAGCTCCAGGCCCACGACCCGGTAGCCGTCCTCCCGCGCAGCCGACGCTGCCTCGATGGCCGTGTCGTGCCACGTCCATTCGACGAAGCGTTGCGACCCTAGTGCCGTCTTGGCGGACTTGGCATTGGTCGGCGCCGCCGTGTCCCCGACCAGCCACAGGTGGTCGACTCGAAACGCAGCCGCCGTCCGCAGGATGGAGCCCACGTTGAACGGTGACTGCACGTGGTCGAGGATCAGCGCCACCGGTGCCGCCGCCCTCCGGCGCCAGGAGCGGTGCAAGCGCTTGAGTCCCGTCGGATCGAGCTGCCGTGTCATCTATGGATCTCGAGGAGGCGATAGCCGACCCGGCTCCCCAGGCGCGTGACCGGCCAGTCCCGGGTCTCCAGCCAACGGTGCAGCGAATCGGCGCCCAGGTTCTTCTGGACGACCAGCAGCGCCGTTCCGTCGGTGTCGAGCCGTCCCAGCCAACTGTCGAGGAGGTCGTGGAGGGCGGCCTTGCCCACGCGCACTGGCGGGTTCGACCACAGCGCCGCCAGCCGCACGTCGGCCGGCACGTCGTCCGGTGCCGCCACTCTCACGTTGGTGAGACCGGCGGCCGCGGCGTTGGCTCTGGTCAGCTCGAGCGCCCGTTGGTTGATGTCGACCGCCCACACCGTGGCGCGGGGCGAACGGGTGGCCAGCGTGAGCGCGATGGGTCCGTAGCCACAGCCGACGTCTGCCAGGTGACCGCCGGCAGGCGGTGCGGGCGCCTCGGTCAGCAGGTACTTGGTGCCGGGATCGATGCGGGACCCGGAGAACACGCCCCGGTCGGTGCGCAGCGCGAGTGACAGGTCCGGTAGGTCGAGACGCACCGTGGACGGGCGGGACGCCACGTCGGGCGAGCGCGAGAAGTAGTGCGAGGATCGGCCCACGTCGGGCGACGGTAGCCTCCAGCCCGACCCCGACCGCCGCCCCTGATGGCGTCGGTCTGCGACCGACTCGTACTCTCCAGCCCGACCCCGACCGCCGCCCCTGATGGCGTCGGCCTGCGACCGACTCGTACTCTTCTCCCATGGCTCCCTACAGCATCCGCACGGTCGGCGACCCGGTCCTGCGGCAGCGCGCCGCCGAGGTCACCACCATCGACGGGCGCCTGGCCAAGCTGGCGGAAGACATGATCGCCACCATGTACGACGCCCCTGGCGTGGGCCTGGCGGCCCCACAGGTGGGGGTCGAGAAGCGGATGTTCGTGTACGACGTGGGCGAGGGGCCGTTCACGATCGTCAATCCCGAGATCGTCGACGGCGACGGTGAGTGGGCGTACGAGGAGGGTTGCCTGTCGGTCCCCGGGCTGTCGTGGGAAATCGTCCGCGCCAAGCGGGTGCACCTCACCGGCGTCGACCTCGACGGCAAAGATGTCTCCATCGATGCGGACGAGCTGCTCGCCCGCTGTTTCCAGCACGAGCTCGACCACCTCGACGGCATCCTGCTGCTGGAGCGGCTCGACGCCGCGACTCGCAAGCAGGCGCTCAAGACCATCCGGGAGCTGGGCATCGGTCCCTCGGTGCTGGCGGACGCCGAACCCAAGGGCGGCGGCTTCTCGGTCCGCTAGGCCGTCCATCAGCCCGGGCTGGTTCATGGCGCTCACACCCGCACCGACGCATCCCCGGCGGCTGGTGTTCCTCGGAACCCCCGAGTTCGCGACCGTGCCGCTCCGTGCGCTGGTCGACGCCGGCTGGGACGTTGCGTTGGCGGTGTCCCAGCCCGACAAGCGCCGGGGTCGCGGCGGCCGGCTGATGCCGTCCCCGGTGAAGCAGGCGGCGCTCGACCTCGGGCTCCCGGTGTCCGACCGCGTCGACGACGTGCTCGACACCGGGGCCGATCTGGGGGTGGTGGCCGCCTTCGGCCGCCTCATCAAGCCCCACGTGCTCGAGCGCGTGCCGATGGCCAACCTCCACTTCTCCCTGCTGCCGCGGTGGCGGGGCGCGGCGCCGGTCGAGCGGGCGATCCTGGCCGGTGACGAGCGCACGGGCGTCGACCTCATGGTGATCGAGGAGGGCCTGGACACGGGGGGCGTGTACGCCCGGGCCGAGGTGCCGATCGGCCCCGACGAGACGGCCGACGAGCTGCGGAGCCGCCTGGCGTCACTGGGGACCGAGCTGTTGCTTGCCAACCTGCGTGGGGGCCTGCCCGAGCCCAAACCCCAGCAGGGCGAGCCCACATATGCGCACAAGATCGATCCCGAAGAGCTACGGATCGACTGGGAGCGGCCGGCGGTCGAGATCCATCGGCTCGTCCGGATCGGCGGTGCCTGGACCACATACCAGGGCCACCGGCTCAAGGTGTGGCGTACGGCGCTCACCCCTGCCGGGCCCGATGACATCGCCGTGCCCGCCGGCGACGGAACGATCCACGTGGTGGAGGTGCAACCGGAGGGACGGCGTCGGATGCCCTCCCGGGCCTGGGCCAACGGAGTCCACTGGCGGCCGGGCGGCCGGTTTGGCACCTGAGCGGGCACGAGGTGCGGGCGAACCACGAGGACAGAGCCGGTCCGTGGTGAAGGACCATCGTCGTCCGACGCGATCGGCGCGGGCCGTCGCCCTGGACGTGCTCGACCGCATAGACGGCGACGGCGCCTACGCCAACCTGGCGCTGTCGGCTGCACTCGACCGCTCGGGTCTCGACGACCGCGATCGCCGCTTTGCCACCGGCCTGGTCTACGGCACCACCAGGATGCGGCGCGCCTGCGACTACCTGGTCGACCGATTCCTGGCCCGCCCGCCCGAGACCCGGGCGCGCAATGCCCTGCGCCTGGGGGCGTATCAACTCGCCTTCGGTGCGGTGCCGCCCCACGCCGCCGTGTCGGAGACCGTCAGCGCCAGTCCCCGCCGGGCGCGGGGACTGGTCAACGCCGTGCTCCGCAAGATCGCCAACACCCCGATCAGTTGGCCCGACGATGCCACTCGCCTCAGCGTGCCCGACTGGGTGCTGGACCGGCTGGTGTCCGACCTCGGGCGCGACGCCGCGCTGGGGGCGCTGACGGCGATGAACGAACCGGCCGCCGCGGTCGAGCGGCCCGACGGCTACATCCAGGACCCGGCGTCGCAGGTGGTAGCTGCCTCGGTTGCGGCCCGGGCCGGCGAGCGGGTCCTCGACCTCTGTGCGGCGCCCGGCGGCAAGGCCACCGCCATCGCCGGCACCGGTGCACAGGTCGTCGCGGTCGACGTCCACCCGGCGCGCGCGGGGCTGGTGCGGGCGAACGGCAGGCGCCTGCAGCTCATGGACCGGGTCAGCGTCGTGGCTGCGGACGGAACCCGTCCGCCCTTCCCGCCGGAGAGGTTCGATCGGGTGGTGGTCGACGCGCCGTGCTCGGGGCTGGGCACCCTACGCCGCCGGCCCGACCTGCGCTGGCGGGTGGATCCCGCCTCGGTCGAGCGCCTGGGGGTTCTCCAGCGGCGGCTCCTGGCGGCGGCCGCCGACCTCATACGACCCGGCGGAACCCTCGTCTACTCGGTGTGCACGCTCACGGCGGCCGAATCGGTCGACGTCGACGCCTGGGTCGTCGGCGAGCGGCCCGATCTGGTGCCGATCGAACCCCCCGGTGCGCCGTGGCAGCCGTGGGGGCGGGGCGCCATCCTGCTGCCCCAGACTGCCAGGACCGACGGCATGTGCCTGTTCCGCTACGTCCGGGGCCCGGGTAGCGTCCCCGCCTGAGCGAACGCCCCGGAGGGCAATGAGCGAGCGAGGCCCGAGCGGTCCGGCCGAAGGCCAAGAGCGGGAAGCCCGGCAGAAACCGCAGCGGTTCCGCGCCCGCCTCCAGGACGCGGGCGGCGGGGGCGCGGCGTTCGATGTGCCGGCGCAGGCGGCCGCAGCGCTGGGCGAGCGGAAGCGCCCACCGGTCACCGTGACCATTCGCGACCACACGTTTCGAACCACCGTCGCGGTGTATGGCGGGCAGCCCATGATCGGGGTCAACAAGCAGCACCGGGCCGCGGCCGGAGTCGACGTCGGCGACACCTTCGACGTCGTGGTGGCGCTCGACGAGGAGCCCCGGGTGGTCGAGGTGCCGGCCGACCTCGGCGCGGCGCTGGCCGACGGCGCCGGGGCGCGGGCCGCCTTCGATCGGATGTCCTACACGCATCGGCGCGAGTACGTGGAATGGATCTGCGAAGCCAAGCGACCGCGGACCCGTGCCCGGCGAGTCGCGGAGACGGTCGAACGGGTGCGAGCGGGCGCTGGTGAGCCATGAGCGAGGCGGAGGGGCATCGGCGGTGGCCTGCCAAGGTGCTGACCGTGTCCGACGGCGTGGTGGCCGGTACCCGTGAGGACCGCTCCGGCGCGGCGCTGGCCGATCGTCTGGGGGCCGCGGGCTTCGATGTGGTGGGTCGGGTGGTGAGCGCCGACGGGACGGAGGCGGTGGCCGAGGCATTGCGGGCGCTCGCCGACGGGTTCGCCGGATTGATCGTGACCACCGGCGGCACGGGCTTCGGCCCCCGGGACCTGACGCCCGAGGGGACGCGGTCCGTGCTCGACCGGGAGGCGCCCGGCCTGGCCGAGGCCATGAGACTGGTGAACCCGTTGGGTCGCCTGTCGCGGGCAGCGGCCGGGACCATGGGACAGGTGCTGGTGCTCAACACGCCGGGCTCGTCGACGGGCGCCGTGGAGTGCCTCGACGCGGTGATCGACGTCGTGCCGCACGCGCTGGACCTGCTCGAGGGGGGCCGCCCGCACTGATGCCGGGTGGCGCCCTAGACAGAAATTAGAACGTGTTCTAATTTGGGCCTGTGACGCTCGCCCGTACGCTGCCGGGGATGGTCGACACCGACCACGGGCACATGCTGCGGGCCGTCGAGCTGGCGGCAGGGGTCCGCGCCACCACGTCGCCCAACCCCTGGGTCGGCTGCGTGCTGGTCGCAGCCGACGGCCGGCAGGTCGAGGGTGCCACCCAGCCGCCGGGGGGTTCGCACGCCGAGGCGGCCGCCCTGGTGGAGGCCGCGGCCGCCGGCGTCGACACCTGGGGTGCGACGGCCTACGTGACGCTGGAGCCCTGTAGCCACCACGGCCGCACCCCGCCCTGCGCCGACGCGCTGATCCACGCCGGCGTCGCCAGGGTCGTGGTGGGCGTCGCCGACCCCGACCCGCAGGTGCGGGGCCGGGGAATCGAGCGGCTTCGCGCCGCGGGCGTCGACGTCACGACCGGGGTCGCCGCCGACGTCGTCGCCGAGCTGCTTGCCCCGTACGTGAAACACCGCGAGACCGGGCGCCCCTACGTCGTTCTCAAGCTGGCCGCCAGCCTCGACGGACGCACCGCGGCGCCGGACGGCACCAGCCGGTGGATCACCGGCGAGGCCGCCCGCACCGACGCCCACCGCCTGCGCGCCGAGAGCGACGCCGTGCTGGTCGGGGCCGGCACCGTGCGGGCCGACGATCCCGCGCTCACGGTCCGGCACGTCGGGGGCCGCGACCCCTTGCGCGTCGTGCTAGGAACGGCTCCGCCGGGCGCCAGGGTCCATCCCGCGCTCGAGCTGGAGGGCGATCTCGGCGAGGTCCTCGACGAGCTGGGGCGCCGTGACGTGATCCAGCTGTTGGTCGAGGGTGGCGCGACAGTGGCCGGGGCCTTCCATCGGGCCGGTCTCGTCGACCGCTACGTCGTCTACCTGGCGCCGGTCCTGTTCGGTGGAGACGACGCCGGCGGCTTGTTCACTGGTCCCGGAGCCAGCACGATGGCCGGTGTCTGGCGTGGCCGCATCGCCGGCGTCATGCATCTGGGCGACGACCTTCGCGTCGACCTGTACCCCGCTACGGAGGTCCACTGATGTTCACCGGGATCGTCGAGGAGCTTGGCTCGATCGCCTCGATCGAGGGCCAGCGCGTCCGCATCGCCGCGTCGGTCGTGACCGAGGACGCCAAGACCGGCGACTCCATCGCGGTGGACGGGTGTTGTGTCACCGTGGTCGAACAGGGTCCCGGCTGGTGCGAAGCCGATCTCACCGACGAGACGCTGAAGCGCACGACGTTCGGCGACCGCGCGCCGGGGGACCCGGTCAACCTCGAGCGTCCCGTTCGGGTGACCGACCGGCTCGGGGGCCACATCGTGCAGGGCCACGTCGACGCGGTAGGGGAGATCGTCGAGCCCGTCCCCGACCTGCGGGTCCGAATGCCCCGCGAGCTACTGCGCTATGTCGTGGAAAAGGGTTCGGTTGCCGTCGACGGCGTGAGCCTCACGGTCGTCGACGTGCTCGACGACGGCTTTACGGTCGCCGTCATACCCCACACCGCTGCGGTCACCACCCTCGGCAGCAAGCTGGCCGGTGACCGGGTGAACCTCGAGGTGGACGTGACCGTGAAGTACGTCGAACGCCTCCTCGCCTGGAAGGATGTTTGACAAGGTGTCGTTCAGCAAGGTCGAGGATGCAATCTCCGCCATCAGGCGGGGTGAGATCGTCGTCGTGGTCGACGACGAGGACCGCGAGAACGAGGGCGACCTCATCATGGCGGCCGAGTTCGCCACGCCCGAGACGATCGCCTTCTTCCTGCACCACACCTCCGGTGTGATCTGCGCACCGGTGACCCGAGAGCGGGCCCGCGAGCTCGACCTGCCGCTCATGGTCGCCAACAACACCGAGACGATGCGCACCGCCTTCACCGTCAGCGTCGACTTCCGCCACGACACGACCACCGGCATTTCGGCCCACGACCGTGCGGCCACCGTGCGGGCCCTGGTCGACCCGGCCACGCGGCCCCTGGACCTGTTGCGTCCCGGCCACATCTTTCCGCTCGAGGCGCGTGACGGCGGCGTGCTGAAGCGGGCGGGACACACCGAGGCCGCCATCGACCTGGCCCGCATGGCGGGTCTCTATCCGGCCGGCGTGCTGTGCGAGCTGGTCAACGAGAGCAAGAACGACATGGCCCGCCTGCCCGAGCTCGAGCGTTTCGCCGAGAAGCACCAGTTGGTGTTGATCTCGATCGCGGATCTCATCCGCTACCGCCGCCAGACCGAGAAGCTGGTACGGCGGGTGGCCGAGGCGCGGATTCCCACCGAGTGGGGCGATTTCACCTGCTACGCCTACGAATCGGTGCTCGACGGCGAGCACCACATCGCCTTTGTGAAGGGGGCGGTGCAGGGTCAGGACGACGTGCTGGTCCGGGTGCACTCGGAGTGCCTCACCGGCGACGTGTTCGGGTCGCTGCGCTGCGACTGCGGCCTCCAGCTCCAGGCGGCCATGAAACAGGTGGCCGAGGAGGGCATGGGTGCGGTCGTCTACCTCCGGGGCCACGAGGGCCGGGGCATCGGGATCGGGCACAAGCTGCTCGCGTACCAGCTGCAGGACCAGGGCCACGATACGGTCGACGCCAACATCGCGCTGGGCATGCCAGTCGACAGCCGCGAATACGGCATCGGTGCCCAGATTCTGGTCGACCTGGGCATCACCACGATGCGGCTGTTGACCAACAACCCTTCGAAGAAGGGCGGCCTGGCGGGTTTCGGCCTCGAGATCACCGAGCGCGTGCCGCTCCAGACCGCGCCCAATGCCGAGAACATCGCGTACCTGCGCACCAAGCGCGAGCGCATGGGCCACCTGCTCGAGGGCCTCGATGACGTCCTCTAGGCGCTTTCGGCACCATGGCGGGTGAGGACGCCCGCGCCGTCGTCCCCGACGGGCTCGATGGCACCGGGTTGCGGGTGGGGGTGGTGCGGGCGCGATGGAACGGTGCGATCGTCGAACGGTTGGTCGGCGGCGTCCGGCGGGGACTGGCTCGGGCGGGCATCGCCGACGGCGCCGTGGTGGAGATCTCGGTGCCGGGATCGTTCGAGGTGCCGTTCGGCGCCAAGGTGCTGGCGGAGTCCGGCGAAGTCGATGCCGTGGTGTGCGTCGGCGCCGTGATCCGGGGCGAGACCACGCACTACGACCTGGTGGCGGGGGAGTGTGCCCGGGGCATCCAGGACGTGCAGCTCGCCACCGGTGTCCCGGTGGCATTCGGTGTGCTCACCACCGAGGACGAGCCGCAGGCGCTGGCGCGGTCCGAGGGGCCCGGTGGGCACAACGTCGGCGAGGACGCCGCCTTGGTCGCGGTCGAGATGGCGCTGCACGTCCGCCGCTTTCGTGGTGTGGGCTCTCCGCTGAGCTGAGGCGCTACTGGTTGCCGCCGGACGGCGGTGACCGCCTACCCTCCTCGTCGTGTTGAAGCTCGTCCTCCCCAAGGGCTCGCTCGAGAGGCCCACGCTCGCCCTGCTCGAGGCCGCCGATCTCACCGTCAGCCGTTCGTCTCAGGTGGAGTACAAGGCGTCGATCGCCGATCCCCGCATCGACGAGGTGCGCATCCTCCGGCCCCAGGAGATCCCCCGCTACGTGGCCGAGGGGCTGTTCGACCTCGGGATCGCCGGGCGGGACTGGGTCGAGGAGACCGAGAGCGACGTCGTCGTCCTCGGCGAGCTCGAGTACTCGAAGGCCTCCTCGAACCCGTTCCGGATCGTTGTGGCGGTGGCCGAGGATGCCCCCTGGGACAAGGTCGAGGACCTGCCCGACGGCGTGAAGGTGTCGACCGAATACCCGGGTCTCACGCGGCGGTTCTTCGCCGAGCGGGGTGTGCGGGCCGACGTGCGCCTGTCCTACGGCGCAACCGAGGCGAAGGTGCCCGACATCGTCGACTGCGTGGTG
>Ga0209889_1000251_pt1 | contig 13693 bp, 11 predicted proteins | sample GWRWN1_0_10_FD_187233 | JGI IMG/M metagenome (GOLD analysis project Ga0209889, IMG submission 187233) | Riverbed sediment microbial communities from areas with no vegetation in Columbia River, Washington, USA - GW-RW N1_0_10 (SPAdes)... | ecosystem: Environmental > Aquatic > Freshwater > River >... | reverse complement strand
GTTCTGTGCTGACGCGTAGCCAAGGCGTCGTGGAGGGATTCGCCGCCCATGAGTATCCGGCACGCATGGCCGTCTCCTATCAACCCGCTGCCTCGGCGACCACCCGATCGAGCAGCGCCTCAAGCGCACGCACCGGGACGACGACGCGTCGACCCAGACGAAGCGACGGAATCTCGCCCCGCCTCACAAGCTCGTAGGCCAGCGTCCGTGAGATACCCAGGAGCGCGCCCGCCTCCTCAACGGTCAGGGTGATCCGGTCCGAAGCCATCGCTACCTCCGAGTCATCAACGAATCCTCGGAGCCCCTAAGGCGAACGAGACGCACGATCATGTCAAGTGCCCGCGACCGCCCGGTCCGGAGGATTGCAGCGTGACGAGCGTCGAGCTTCCCAAAGACCCCGCCGCCCGGCTCGCAGCCGAGGCGCAGGGTCAGCGTTGATTAGGTCGCAGCCGAGACCCTCAGGGAGCGCTCCGAGACTGAGAAAGGCGCCGTCGTGTCGCTCAGGCGCACCCGGCTCGCGATGCGGCACGTCCGATCACAATTAGTACCCAGCGCCGCTACCCCAGCCGCTTATGCAATACCCCTACCTGGTACATCTATCTGGACGGTCCGTCAGGTGCTTATCCAGGAGACAAACTCGGTGTAACGCGCCGGATCTGGTACACCTCGACGGACGAACACGTGTACAAAACCGCAGGTCAGAGGACGTGGCGGCACTCCGCGAGATGGCCGGGAGTGGCCTCTTAATCCGCAGGTTCTGGGTTCGTGTCGGGGACTTACCGAACGTCGCGCTTGATGCTCATCGAATCTCGCGGTTGTAGCTGAGGTTCGTGCTCCTCCTGGCCGGGGGTCCCTGGCCGGGTTCCGCGGCCCTTCCAGCCTGCTGGTGCTGCCAAGCACCGGCTGGAAGGAGCCATCTGGATGATGACCCAGGAGGAGTTCATGAAGGTGCAGACCTTGCACGCGGCGGGCTGGACGATCCGCCAGATCGCCGAGCATCTCGGGTATCACCCGGCGACGGTGTCGGGCTGGTTGAAGAACGGCGGCCCACCGCCGACGCGCCGGGCGCGGGCGGCGGAGGTGGTGATCGACGAGCGGTGGCAGGCTCGCATCGCGGGGTTGTTGGCGCAGAACGCGCAACTGCAGGCGAGCTCGATCATGCGGGTGATCAGCGCGGAGGGCTTCGACGGTTCTTATCCGACCTTGACCCGACATCTTCGTTCGGTGCGGGGCCCGTCGCGAGGTGCGCCGGGCTCGGCGGTGGTCACGGTGCCGATCGAGACCGGCCCCGCTGAGGAGTTCCAGTTTGACTGGTCCGACTGCAACCGCTGGGCGCGGCGCTGGGGGTGGGGCCACGAGCTGCACTGCTTCGGCGCGCTGCTGTGCTGGAGCCGCATCAAGCGGTGGTGGTTCGCGGCCTCGATCGACCAGCCCCACACCCTGGAGGGCCTGGCCGGGTTCTTCGACACGGTCGATGGCGTGCCAGTGGTCGGCCGCACCGACCGGATGGGCCAGCTGGGCCGCTCTCGTGGAAAGGCGTTCATCTGGCATCCGGTCGCGCTCGAGTTTGCCCGCCACTACGGGTTCGCGCTCAAGGCGTGCGACGGCGGCGACGCGAAACGCAAGGGCAAGATCGAGCGGCCGTTCCGGGACCTCAAGGCCGGGTTCCTCGCCGAGATGGATCTCGACCCGCCCGCCGATACCGGTGAGCTGAACCGGCGCGCTGAGATGTGGCTGGCCGCCTACGCGCACGCCGTCGTGCACCGAACCATCAAGGTGCGCCCCGACGAGCGGTTCCGCATCGAGGGACCGCTGCTCCAGCCGCTCCCGCGAGTGCGGTTCGACACCGCCCGGCGGGAACCGCGCCGGGTCGGTCGAGTCCCGATGATCGAGTGGGACACCGTGTTCTACTCGGCGCCTCCCGAGGTGGTCGGCCAGATGATCGAAGCCCGCCAGCCCATCGCCACCGATGTGTTGGAGCTGCGCTTCGCTGGGCGGCTCATCGCGACGCACCGAGTCGCACCGGCCGGCAGCCAGCCGCAATGGCTGCCCGAGCATCGAGCCGCCACCGAGGCGATCGCGCTCGGCCGTCACGGCCGCCACCTGCGCCCCGTCGACGTCGCCGAGCGCGCCGTCGTCGGACTCGATCTTGGTGCCGGCGACTACGACGTCGAGATGCCCGACCTCGCCGAGCTCGAGGCGATCGGCCCGCACCCTCACCTCGACCTGGGCGTGGACAACGCCGCCGGCGGCAACGTGGGCGACGGTTTCTCGGGCTGCCAGTGCTTCGGGGGCCGCTGGTGAGCACCACCACGATGATCGAGGCGATCAAGGACGACCTCGGCTACCTGAAGCTGCACCGCAGCGCGGAGATCTTCGCCGCCCTCGCCGACGGTGACCATCGCGACGACCGGCTCGAGTTCCTCGCTGCCCTCGTCGCCGAGGAAGCCACCGCCACCCGTCAGCGACGCTTGAACGCCCGGCTGCGGTTCGCGCACTTCCCGACCCGACGCACCATCGAGGAGTTCGACTTCGACTTCCAACCCTCGATCGACCCGAAGCTCATCGCCGACCTTGCCGGACTCGACTTCGTCGAAGCCGGCACCCCAATCCTGCTGCTCGGCAAACCCGGCTGCGGCAAGAGCCACCTCGCCATCGCCCTCGGCATCCGCGCCGTCGAAGCCGGCTACCGCGGCTACTTCACCACCGCCACCGACATGGTCGCCGCCATGACCACCGCGTATGCCGACGGCAGCTTCGCCACCAAGATCCGCACCTACACCAGTCCGTCCGTGTTGGTCATCGACGACGTCGGCATCACCCCCTTCGACCGGGCCCAGGCCAACGCGTTCTTCCAAGTCGTCAACCGCCGCTACGAGAACCGCTCGGCCACGATCGTCACGACGAATCGCGGCCTGCCGGCGTGGGCCGAACTGTTCGGCGGCGACAGCGTCGTCGCCGCCGCGATCTTGGATCGGCTCCTCGACCGCGCCGCCGTCATCAACATCAAGGGCCCCTCCTGGCGGTTACGCGAGCACCAGGCCCTCACCCAACCCCTCGCCCAGCTCACCGACCCACCGGAGCCGCCCTCGACCAAGCATCGCTAACCTCACCCCGGGGCACGACCTCCACCGCGACTTTCGATGAGCAGAAAGCGCGAGATTCGATGAGCGCCGACATTCGAGTCCCAGGGGGGTACGCACGAAGGCCCTGGTCAGAAAGAATGGCCGGGGCCTTCTAGGTTTTGGTCGAGGTGTAACGACCTCGACCCTGGACTCTTGAGGTGCGTTTACACCTTCTGTTACGCCGACCGTAAGGCCGCCGAACACCCCGGCCGCGTCATCCACGGCCGATAGCGGTGTTCCGTCCCCAGGCTCGAAAGATCGGCGCGTGGTTCGGGTCGGAGGGGTGACTGGATCCCTGGCCGACGCGGAAATGACGAACCAGCTCTTGCGACGGGTCTTCGTCGAGCACCTGCTCGACTGCCTTGCCACGGGAACCCGTTGGCGCTCAGCGCGCGGCACTCCCGCCACGCTTGGAGATCATCCTCGCCCGCCCGTCAGTCAGCGCGAGAAGGCGCGGCGATCGATCTCGTCACCACGTGCTGAGCCGGGAAGCCTTCGGCCTCGCCGGAACCTGGCTTGGTGCGAATTCCCGCGTATCAAACCGCTGGCTGCGGCCTCCTTGTCGGTGGACCCGCAGTCCAGGGCGAAGACGGCGGAGGTGGCACATGTCGGAGATGGGCGAGCAAGCAACGGCGGTTCGGCCGGGCCGTCGATCATCCGGGCGTCGAGCCCAGGACGACTCCCGCGGCTCGAGGGATCTCCGAGCGGCGTACGACAAGACGTTCGCCATCGAGCTGGGCAAGCAGTACGTGGTCGAGAACCGGACGCCGAACCGGATCGAGGTCCATGACACCGACTACGGCGACCTGAGCTTGGCGCCTCTGGCGCGGCGGGAGTTTGACGGCGACCGGCTGGCTCCATTCGCCGACCATCTGCGCACGCTTCGGCAGCGGCACCAGCTGCGCGTCCGCGAGTGCACGCCCACCGCCTGTTCCCTCTGGCGCCGGTTCGTCGTGTGGGCCGTGACGCTGGCCGCCCTGACGGCCGCCGTCTTCGACATCCTCATGTACGGCACCGTCTACCGGGCCGAGGCCATCGCGACCGCGTTGGTGTTCGCCGGCGTCGTCCTCGTCGTCCTGCTCCTGGCCGCAGGCCGCGAGCGCGAACGCCTCCAGGCGGCCCGCATCGCCGACACCGAGGAAGGTGACGTCGAGTTCGGCCTGGGCGACGCCTACTACGACGGCAACGACAGCTTCCGGCAGACGAAGTACATCACCATGCTGCTGGTCGTGATCGTGGTGGGGGCGGTCCTTCCGGCGATCGCCATTTTCGTCGCCACCGACGCCAAGAGTTTCCTGGTCATGGAGGGCGGCCTCTACGTGAAGCAGGGCGTGGAGAGCCGACTGGTGGCGCGGCTCGTGCAGGTCACCTACACGGCTGTGCTCTCGCTGTTCCCGGCCCTGATGTACTTCCAGTTCGACCGCCAGCGAGTCGGCACCATCAGAGGCGGCTGGGTCCGGGCCATCTTCCATCTGGACCCGCAGATGGAGACGCTGGCCGACATCGACGCCCGCTACGGCGACCAGCTGGGCGAGGCGTCGAGCTACTCGACCGACTCCGCGCGGTTCCTGAACGGGCGCTACTCGCCGATCATCGTGGCCACGATCCTCATCAGCCTCGGTTGGACCCTACTCATCCTTCCTACGAAGTCGTTCGACTTCGCCGGTTCCAACGAGCTTGCAACCGTGGCGGCGGCCGCCGACTCGGCATCCGAGCGGGCGCAGGCGGCGGCGGAGAGCGGGTCCGCGTCCGACGCCCAGGCGGCGGCCACCGAGGCCGCTCGGAACCGCGATGAGGCCGAGGACATCGCCGCCGAGAGCACCCGCTCCTCGACGACGTCGACAAGCGAATCAGCTGTTCCGGAGGACGCCGGCCAGGCCGCCGCCGTCGCCGAGGCGGCCGCCGCCGACGCCCGGGCGGCCGAAGACAGCGTGCACCTCTCGTTCTTCCAGCTGCTCGATCCGACGCCGAGTGCGGCCACCATGGCCTTCCTCGGCGCGTACTTCTTCGCCGTCTTCCTGGTGCTCCGCGGCTACTTCCAAGGTGACCTGCGGCCCAAGCTCTACAACCAGATCACGGCGCGGCTGGTGACGGTCGTGGTGGTCGCCTACCTGCTCAACGTTTTGCTCAAGCCCTCCGGGTTGGCGGAGAACGCGTGGTGGGCCATCGCCTTCCTAGCCGGCGTGGTGCCTATCACGGTGCTGCAGGGCTTCGGCCTGCTGACGTCGTCGCTGCTCGGCGACCTCCCCGGCAACAACAACGGATGGTTACGAAAAGCGTTCGCCAAGACGTTCGCCACACCCCGGGCACTGACCCAGATCGACGGCATCGACATCTACGAGAGCGCCCGGCTCGAGTCCGACGGGATCAGCGACATCCCCTCCCTGGCCAAGTCCGACCTCGTGTCGATGATGGTCAACACCCGCATGCCGGTGGAGCGCCTGGTCGATTGGTCCGACCAGGCCATGCTCATGCTGCTCGTGGACGAGGGCGAGAACGCCGACAGCCGGGGCGAGGGCCAGGGCGAGGGCGGCGACGCGAAGCCCCGCATCAGCCAGCTGCGCGGCATGGGGATCCGCACCGCGTCGAGCCTGCTGGCCGTCGCCCGAGACACCGATCAGCAGGACCGGTGCGCCGTCGCCGCCGACATCCTCGGCGGAGACCCGCTGCTGAACGGACTCGCCTGCCAGATCGACAAGGAGCCCTCAACCCGACGCATCCGGCACTGGCGCGAAGCCGAGCTGACCGACCTGTGCCACAAGCGTCCCGTCATCAGAGCGGGGCATGACCGGCCATCAGATCGCGGCACGGCGCCCGGCAACGGGTCAGGCGACGCACGGAAGCCACGCCCGAGGTCCGCCCGGCACTAGGTCCGTCGATTCCGACGCTGGTGTGTGCACTCCAGCCGAGCATTGCCCCTGGACATGCACCGATGCGGTCGCGCTGAGGTCCGCGAGCCGTTGGTCGGCGTGGCTCTCCGGGCATGTTCATCCTCGGACGTGGCTGTTTGCCTCGGTGCTCAGCAGTGTGCGGGTCACCGTCCGGGGGTCTTGTTGTTCGAACCGGCGCGCCAGCCACAGGGCCAGTCCCATGGGGAACATGGGCCGGGTGACCATGTAGGCCAGGATCGAGACCAACCGGTCGAGCTCGCGCACGTACGCCCGCCTGCCTGCCTCGTCCAACGGGTACAGGCGCTCGGCGGCGCCCCAGGCCTGCGCGCGAGCAGCCCGCATCGAGAAGTTGAACAGGCGGCCGCCGCCCGCCATCGCGGCCTCGCTGGCCCACCGTGACACGTGATCGAGGTCTCGGATCACCTCGTTGAATGCGCCGCCGAGGACGTCGTTGATCGCGTCGAAGTCGTCACGAAGTGCCTCCAGGCCGCCGTAGTGCGGCGCGATCTCGACGACGGCCTGGGCCAAGTCGTGATTCACGTGAGCGTTGATGCCCAACAGCAGGTGTTGCACGATCACGAGGTTGGGGTCCGCGGCCGCGTCCCACGCCGCCTGCCAGCATCGGGGTACGGGTATCTGGGCGTATCTGGCTTGGATGTAGTGGCCGGCGAAGGCGTCGATCAAGCGTTCCATCCGCTCGCTGTCGTCGAACCGGTGGTCGCGGATTCCCGCAGCGATGTCGCCTGTCACTCGGACGTAGACCGCGGGGAAGTAGCCGGCGGCGTCGTCGGCCTCCAAGGCAATGTCTCGCAGCTCATCGACCGTTTGCTCGATCACGACTCGACCAAACCTTCCGTCACGTGAACACCCGTCACTCCCACCTTGGCGTTCGAACCGATGCTCGCCACGTCACCGTTCCTCTCGCAGTCAGCCTCATGACTGTCGGGCGCCTGGTCATCTCGACGCCCCTTCCATCCGTCCTGCGTCAACAGAGAAGAGCGCGGCGGCCTCGACCAGATACGCGTGATCCGCCATGCTTCTCCGATCGCCTCCGTGCGCGAGATCCCGTGATGCCGTGACGCTGGCCGATGGTCAGGGTGTGGCCGCGGTGAGCTCGGATTCGTCCAGGAAGCGCGAAAGGGCTGGCTGTCGGCGGAGCCGTTCGAGCACCCTCTGGCGGGTTGGGCCGATGCTGCCGATCGGGCGGTTCAGCATCTTGCTCGCAGTCCGGTAGTCAGGGGAGTCGTCGGCGGCCAGAAGCTCGATCAGGCGTCGGTTGTCGGGTCGCAGCTCCCGCACCGCGTCAGCCAACCGTTGACGAAGCTGCTCACGCCAGACGTGGCTCAGTCCAACCTCCGCGGTGTCGTCGGCGGCGGCCCGCTCATCGAGCTCGGCGTCTGCCACGGATTTCACGACCTTGCGCTGGTTGCGCCAAGCCGCGTGCGTGGTGACCCGGACAAGCCAAGCGCGGGTCGAGGCTGGCGACCGGATGCTGTCCAGATGCTCGACCAACGAGAGCCACGCGTCTTGCACGACATCGTCCACGTCCGTCGGGTTCGACACGTAGCGATGGGCGACGCCCCGCACCATGGGAGCGCAGCGGTCGACGATCTGAGTCATGGCCGAGCGGTCACCAGCTCGAGCGCGCCAGACCAACTCGGCGATCTTGGCCGCGTCGCCGGGGGGATGCCGGTCGGTTCCGCTGCCCTGCCCGCCGTCTGTCCGGGCGCCGTCGGCTCGTGCCGCCCGAATCGCCATGCGAACAGCAGAGCAACAAGGAGCGGCCCGTTCGATGTCATGGGGCACGCACCGTGTGTGACGACCGGCACTGGCGAGGCGAGATGCTGGATTCGACCGCATCCCCGTCGGGGGCTTCGACACCCAGCGCCGTGTCGCCGCGCCACCCGGTGCACCATGGGCGGATGGCCCCGGCCCTGGGGTCGACAGGCGTACGGTCGCGGCGCACGGCGAGGAGGACCGTTCATCCCGGTGGGTCGTCAGGGAGTCGGACGCTTCATCGCCGCGGCGTGAGCTCGCCGCTCGCCGCCCGGTCAGTCACTCCCCCGGATAGACGAGGCCGATCTGCGCGCGGATGGCATCGAGCGTCCCCGCCATGGCGAGCGTCTCGTCGAGCGGCATCACCGGGCTCTCGGACAGCCCGTCGCGCAGGCAACGATGCACCTCGATCGCCTGGAAGCGCAGCCCCTCGCCGTCGAACGCGCAGTCGAGGCGCTGAGTGCCGCCAGGGCCCCCGACCACGAGGTGGTCGGGGCGGTGCATCGGGGCTGGGAGGTTGATCCAGCCGTCGCTACCCGACAGGCGGGCGGTACACGACAGGCCGACCCTGATCGCCGCCTTGACCACCGCGAGCCCGCCAACCGGGTGATGGAGGACGGCCGCCACCAGCTCGTCGACCCCGGTCTCGCCGAGATGGGCCTGGGCTGCGATGCGATCGGGCGTGCCCAGCACCATCGACGCGAGCTGGATCGGGTAGATGCCGAGGTCGAGCAGTGCGCCACCGCCCAGGGCGAGGTCGAAGAGGCGATGGGACGGATCCACTGGGCGGCGGAACCCGAAGTCGGCTTCGACCATCAGCGGCTCGCCGATCGCACCATCGGCCAACACGTCGGCCAGGAGCGTGTACGCGGGGAGGAAGCGGCTCCACAATGCCTCCATGAGGAACAACCCGCGCCCCCGAGCCACCTGGACCACACGCTCGGCCTGCGCCCGAGACAGCGCGAACGGCTTCTCACACAGCACCGGCTTGCCCGCCTCGAGGAACAGCAGGGCGTCTGCGGCATGGCGAGCGTGCGGGGTGGCCACGTAAACCACGTCGACGTCGCCGTCCGCTGCTAGCGCCTCGTAGGAACGGTGACGGCGTTCGATGCCGTGGCGGTCGGCGAAGGCCTCGGCGCGATCGGCCGAGCGCGAGGCGACCGCACCGATCACGGCGTCGTCCAGCTGCGCGAGCGCGTTTGCGAACGTCTCTGCAATGAGACCGGTGGCGGCAATTCCCCAGCGGATCTGGTCGACCACGCCCGGGAGGATAGGGCGGGTCCGGCGCGCGCTGACTACATCGGAAGGAGCCGGCTCAACCCTTCATGCCGGGTGGGACGACTCCCCAGCAGCCTCATCGTGAGGGCTGACCGGCGTGGTAGTCAGCGTCAGAGACCGCCTCGTGCCATTCGGTTCGACCGCTGGCAGTGACGGCGAGGTGGACAAACACATCGTTGGGCAGCGCGCCGTGCCAGTGCTTCTCGCCGGGCTCGACATGGACCCAATCTCCCGAGCCAACCTCCGTCCCGTTCTCGTCGCCCCAGCGGACGACAACACCGCGGCCGGCGAGCACGACGATTGCCTGCTCCCCGGTGTGGGTGTGCCAGTGGGAGTGGGCGCCAGGTTGGTAGAGAAAGCGGTGGCCACGCAGCCCTTCGTCGCGAATGGCGCTGAGCGCTTCCGTCTGCCAAACCCCGGCGCTGAACTTGTTCGTGTCAGGTGCCACCGATTGCAGATCGCCCTCCACCACAAACTTCATCGCGCAACCTCCTCACGCTCACCAGCGAGTCCAGCAGCCGGCGCCCACCCAACGCACGACCTATGCGTCCCTGCAACTCGATCGGTTGTCGACCCGACCAACGCCACAGCCTATGTGGCCGAGGAGGCGAAGGCGGGTGGCGGGAGAGGTCGCCGCCACGAGGAAATCGTTCGCCTGGAGCCAGCCGCCTAACTCGGCTGCAGCACGCTGGTACTCGCTTCCGCGGTGGCCAAGTGGATGGACCCCGGCAGCGTCACCGCTGCCAAGTCTCGGCGGGCGAGCTCGATCCCACCCGTTGACAGGGTCGCGCTGCCGACGGCAGGACCAGGGCGCACTTCCTGGACTCTTCCGCTACTGACCACCACCTCGGCGGCAGTGAACCTGAGGGTGACTGCGAGCGTGAGCTCGAGCAGCCGGTGGCTGGTTCCGCCGATGTCGAGCTCGACGGTCGGACTCTGGGTGATCGACATCGTGTGCTCGCGCAGAGAGATCACCCTGCGGGCGTCGGTGCAGTCGGCCGTCTCCCGGCATGCGGCGGCGACTGTCCGATATCGGCCCCATGCCACGAGGGCGAGGCTCCCGACCGGCACCCGGACGAGCGACGAGATCGCGTCCACCACCTGTGCCGCGAGTGACGGGCCCGCGAGGACCGCTGCCGGGCTCCCGGCCAACACGGGCCCTACCCGAGAGACCAGCGCACGGCGCGCGGCCGCGCCCTCGATGTCGAGCAACTCGGCAACGGTCTTCATGATGAGACTCCCTCCTCCACGCGAATCACCAGGTCCGCCCTGTCCAGCGACGCGGTCACGCTCACGAGCGGACCGCCGTCGGGCGCCGTCACCACGTGCGCGACGTCGTGCGGAACGACTCGCACGCGCGCCGGCAAACGCGGACGTCGCGGCTCGTCGGTGGCCGCGCCCACCATGGTGCGGCGACGCCAACCGGGCCGCGCCCAGACGAGAAGGGCAAGAGCGACGGCGAAGATCCCGGCGATCGCTCCCACCAACGCAGCCGTACGTCGCCATTCGGAGTCGGACCCCGGGGTGCGGTCGCCACCGGGCTCACCAGCGGTCGTCGGGTCCACTCCCGCCGGCGTATCGTCGCCTGCCGGCGCGTCAGCCGAGGCATCGTCCCGCGCTGGCTCGTCGTCCGCCGGGGCTTGGTCGCCGGCGGCGGGGGCATCACCGGCAGGGAGCTCGGCCTCGCCGGCCCCAGCGCCGGCGGCCCCGCCGGCCACGCCGCCACCGGGCTGCTCTCCCGCGGGCTCGCCGGTACCAAGCACGAGCGACACCGTCGAATCGCGCTCGACGATCGCTCCTCCCCGGGGATCCTGCGTCACGACCGTTCCCGTGCCCGCGGCCTTCTGTACGAGACCCGCCTTGACGATGACGTCGACGGCCTCACCGAGGTCGAGTCCGACGACGTCGGGCACCGACACCACGCTGCAGTCGGGCAGCGACGGTCCCACGTCGTCGAATCCGCCCTGCTCGAAGATCAGCGTGACGTGCGAGGCGTCGCCATCCTGGCCGACGACGACCATGCTTACGTCCCCCACGACGTCGAAGGGGACTCCCCGCTGCTTCAGGAAACGGGTCGCCAGCGCGCCGGAGCAGCCGCGGAGGTCGGGAACCTGAGCTTGGGCCTCGGCCCGGCCGGCTCCTGCGGCGGCTGCGACCAGCGCACCGCACCCGATGATGCGGACCGTGATGCCGCTCATCCGTCTGAAGAGACCCACTGGCGCCACCTCCTCTGAGGTGTCGGCAGGAGGGTCCTGCGGGCCAGGTCTCGGTCCCTCGGGATCGGGCCGTAGCCGGGGGCATGCCGGACTCTCCTGACGCTGGCGCTGCACTCGTCTTCCGAGCCGAGCGTGCGCCGCCGGGCGCGACAGAACAGCGTCAGCTGACACAGATCCGGGCCCGGTCTCGGGTCCGCCCCTGTCAGCTCGCCTACAACTCGTCGTAGATGGCGATGTGCTGCAGCGCGGTGGTGTCCCAGCCGAACCTCGCCGCCAGTTCACGTCCCCTTTGGCGCAGCCTCGCCCGCACGTCGCCGTCGTGCGCCACGGCTTCCACAGCGCCGACGAGCCCCTCGTCGTCGCCTGGGGCCACGGCGAGGGCGTCCTCCCCGAAGCGCACGTACTCGGCGAATACCGGCAAACGGCTGAGCACGACCGGGAGACCGGCGGCCATGGCCTCCAGCACGACGAGACCGAAGCCTTCGTTGACGGATGGGAACGCAAAGGCGTCGGCGGCGTGGTACCACGCCGCCATCTCGTCGTCGGGAACGGTGCCCAGGAGCGCCACGTCTCGGCCGAACTGGAGGTCGAGGCCGGCCATCGAGGCGATGACGCGGTCGCGGTAGGGAGTGTGGTCCTGAAACGAATGGCCGCCGATGATGGCGAGCACCGGTGCATGAGCCCAGCGCCGGCGCAGGAGCGAGAGGGCGCGGAACATGTGGTCGGTGCCTTTGCGGGGCTCGATGCCGCCGACGGTCAGGATGAGGAACCGATCCTCTGCCCCGGCGCGAACGCGCAGTGCGGCGCGTACGGCCGGGGGCGGGTCCGCGGCGAACCGGTCGACGTCGACGCCGTTCGTCACCACGTCGGCCTTGACTCCGTAGTCGTCGGCGAGCCGCTGCTGCCAGGTGCGGCTGACCACCAGCACGCGGTCGGGATCGAGGATCGAGCGCCGTTGGCACTCGATCAGGGCGGGCGTGGTGAAGTCGTCGACGTGGTGCACCGTCCGCACGACGCGAACGTGTGCACCCGCATCGCGGACGCGGAGGGCGGCGCGGGCGGCGATGCAGTCCTGCACGTGCAGCACCGGGGGCAACGCCGCCGCCCGCTCGACGAGCCCGGCCTCGAGGGCATCGATGGCATCGAAGACCCTCGTGTCGAGCTCTGGGGCGGGATCGGGGGGCACAACGAAGGAGCACGGCACATCGACTGGGCGGTGGAACCCAACCTTCTCGTTGCCCAGTGCGATGATCTCGATCGGAAACGAGCGCTTCGCCAAGGCTTCGGCCAATGCCAGCAGGTGCACGACCCCGCCGCGTGGCTTGGTGGAGTAGGTGACCAGCCCGACCGGCCTCACGACAGGTCAGCCTCGACGATCTCCGGCCGACGCCGTGCGATCGCGGCGGCCGCAAGTGCGGCCCGTGCGGCCGTGGGCGCCACCAGGCAGCCGGCTTCCTCGAACGCCCCGCGCTGACGCGCGAAGCCCTGCGGGTCCTTGTCGGTGCCGAGGACGTACACCACAACTCGTGGGCCCTCGGGCGCGGCCACGGCCGCGCACGCCGGCGCCAGAACCGACGCCGGGTCGTCGTGCCCGCCGTAGCCCAGCACGACGTCGAGCAGCAGCACCGCCACGTCGTTGTCCTTGCCTGTCTCTGCCAGCAACCCGAGCCGGGCCTCGGCGTCGATCATTGGATGAGGCCGGCCTTGCGTGTACTCCTCGTCACCGAGGTCGAGGCAGATGTGGGCGCCTGCCGGAGCGGGCACCCGGAGTCGGTCGTCCAGCGGCGTGTTCGACCACACGTCCCCGAGCGAGGGCTGCAACAGCGTCTGCGCCTCGTAGCACAGCGTCCCGCCCGAGAAGAGCCCCCGCACTGCCCGTCGCGCCGGGGCGAGATCGACCAGGCTGCCGGCCACGCTCGACCGCCATTCGGACCAGTCGGAGGGTGGGCTTCCCCCACGTTGCCTCACCGCATGGGCCACGGCCGCCTCGAGGGTCGCCGCCACCGCGGCGGCGCCCGGAACGGAGGTGCCGGGCCCAAGGCCGATCAGTGCCGCGATGACTGGTGTCGCCCCGCCGGCCGCCACCACCTCGCGTGCGACGTCCGGCGACGGCGGCTTCGACACCAGCACGATCACGTCGGTGGTCGGATCACGGGCGAGGGCCTGCATCGCCAGCCGCGCGCTGCGGCCGGCTACCACGTGGGACAGGTCACGGCCGCCGACACCGATGACGTGCGACACCCCCTCGCCCCAACGGTCGAGGAGCGTCATGACCTCCTGTGCTCCCGTACCGGCCGCGGCGACGACGCCGACGCGCCCAGGCACGACGGCGTTGGCGAAGCCGAGACCGCAACCTCCGATGCTGGCGGTGCCGGCGCCGGGCCCCATTGCCAGGCGGCCGACACTG
>Ga0209889_1000248_pt1 | contig 13741 bp, 16 predicted proteins | sample GWRWN1_0_10_FD_187233 | JGI IMG/M metagenome (GOLD analysis project Ga0209889, IMG submission 187233) | Riverbed sediment microbial communities from areas with no vegetation in Columbia River, Washington, USA - GW-RW N1_0_10 (SPAdes)... | ecosystem: Environmental > Aquatic > Freshwater > River >... | reverse complement strand
CATGACCCTGATGGCGCAGTCCCGTCGGGCAGGGTTACGACGCAGGCCTATTGACCCTGCTAATCCCAGTGGCCATCCTTAATGCGCATTCGGCGGAATCGGGGGGAGAGGGTGGTGCCATCCACAGAGAGCACCTCCGAAATTCTTGTCCTGCTCCAGCGGGGTGAGGGAGTACCCGATCACCTCGGCACCCATGGCCGGCTCGTCCATAGCGCGTCATCGCGGCTGTTCGTGCTCGAGTTGACGCCCGGGCAGCAGCTCGCGGATTTGACGAATGAACCGGCGGTTCGTTGGGTTGGCGAAGATCCACCGGGCGACGTGGTTGAGGAGCTCGACGATTCGGAACGGCTGTTCATCGATGGATGGTTGCTTCGTCGCCGAGGAAAGCCGGAACGGCCGGGCGAAGGGTTGGACTGGGACGCGGAGGGTCGACACCCGCCCGACGGGCCAACGGACGAGACCCGGTAGGTGGAACCGATCGGCGGAGGGAGACAGACGTGGCGGGTGATGTCGAGATCCACGAGGAGCTGGTGCTCGGGCAGGCCGCGGACGAGAATGCTGCTGCCTCGCTGGCCTCCGCCGCCGAGCAGGTGAACGCCCATGTGCTGCACTCCTACGGCCCACGGGTGGCGGTAGCTCAGCTCGATCCGACAGACACGCCCGCGCTCGCCGAAGCGCTGCCCGGCGACATGACCGTCGCGGCAGCGCGGATCCCGAAGTCGGCCCGTCAGAGGTTGTCCGAGTCCGAGCAGCTCGGTCTGAGGGCCTTCGAGCTCCGCAGTTCGGACGAATACGCCGAGGCAAAGGCCAACCGGCCGTTGCAGGGCGCCGTGTGGGACGGAGCGGACCAGGCGTCAGCGCCCGGGTGCGCCGAGCTGGCGGCCGCTCCTTCCCAGGCGCCGATCGACGAGGCCCTCTCGCATGCCGCCATCCCGTTGTCGGCCCGGCTGTCCGGTAGCGTCGCCGTCGGGCTCGTGCTCGTCGAGGGTCCCACCGCTGCGCTGCAGTTCGACGCGACGGAGCGCGCCAAGGTCGTCGCAGAGACCCAGAACGGTGCGACCTGGCTTGGTGGACGCCATCCGGTCCAGCCCGTCACCTGGCGATGGGACATCGACGTCATCCGTGTCGACGTCGCTGCTGACCCCAACGCGGCCGACCTCGAGGCGCTCTGGCGCGATCCGGCGATGGCCGCGCTCGGGTACGGCTCGGGGTTGGGTGGTGTGCAGGCGTACGCCGAGGATCTACGGCGCCAACTTGGGACCGACTGGGCGTACGTCACGTTCTTCACGAAGTACCCGACCGGCTGGTTCGCGTACGCGTCACTCGGCGGACCGCGGCTGGTGATGCAGTACGCCAACGACGGATGGGGCCCCGATAACATCGACCGCGTGTTCGCCCACGAGACCGGGCACATCTTCAACGCACCCGATGAGTACGCCTCGAGCAACTGCAACTGTGGCGGCACTTGGGGCTATTACGGCAAGCCGAATGCCAACTGTGCGAACTGCGCCTCCGGGGGCGGCGTCTCGTGCATCATGAGGGCCAACACGTGGGACATGTGCCCGTCGACCCCCTATCACCTGGGTTTTCCGATCTGCCCCGGTCGGCTCGGTGTCCAGTTCCGAGGCAACGTCTCCGCCTCGTCGACCCGTCGTTGGTTCACCCACTCCTGGCCGGCAGACTGCCATGTGGTGTGGTCGGTCGTTCCCACAACCGTGCGCTCGGGCGCTGCCCAGATCCGTTGGGACGTACAACTCGAGCGCGCCTCCACCGGATACATCACCTATTGGATCTCGATCACCAACTTGACGGCGATGCAATGCGATATCGAGGCACGTTACGCCGTCCTCGGTTCAACATGAACCAAAGCCGAAAGGAGTACCTGCCATGCGCGTGGGCGTGCAATATCGGGGTCAAGTAAATGCCAGTGCCACCGAGCGGGTGTTCACGCACAGCTGGCCGGCGGACTGGCATGTCCTCTGGTACGTCGCCCCGATCAACCCGAGGGCCGGCGGACCGCAGATCGACTTCGACACCGAGGTCGAACGGGCGAGCGCCGACCGAATCACCTACTGGATCATGGTCCGCAATCTGACGAACCAGCCCGTCGACTACGAGCTGCGATACGCCGTTTTGAACTAGGAGCTCCCGTGCGCATTGTCATCGAACTCGACACCGCCGACGGACGAGCCACGGTCACGACGGAGCCTCACCCCCAAGAGGTGGCCTCACCGTCCGCCACGCCTCCCGGAGCGCCCGCGGCCGCCGAGGCCACCGACGCCGGCCCTCCGGCCGACGGCATGCCGCTCACCGGGCAGGCACCAGTAGCGAGGGGTGAGGCCGTCGACGCCGGCCCGGCGCCAAGCACAGGCGGCGAGAGCACGATGGCTAGCAGCGAGCAGGGCGGCGGCGGCCAACCAATCGATGCCGGAGGATCCCCGGACCTCGGTTGATCTCACACAGATTGTTCGACCAATCGAGACGAGGCGTCATGGTCGATTTACCATTGGATCCCGACCGGGACCGCGGGCCTGGACTTGATACCGAAACGCCGCATGCGAACCTGTGCTGGTACCGGGCGGGTGTCGAAGACGAGGACGTGGGTCACCCATGAGCACCAAACCGGACGACGCGACTTCGCATGCCGACAAAGGCGGTTGGCATTGGCCCGGCGGCGGTGCCGACCAGCGCTTGGCACAGTCCATCGGCCAACTGGCCGCGGTCTTGCGAGCCTCTGAACCCGAGGCCGAGACCGGTCGGCTCGCGAAGCGCAACGCTCTCATTTCGCTTCGCAATGCGAGACGCGAACTCGACCGGCACTGGGCTCACAACGAGGAGGCGTGGGCCTGGTTTCATGCCGCTCGACGGGAGGAGCTGCGGTTGCGGACGGCGGTTGATCAGGAGTTGCTCGAAATCGACCTCAACCAGGAAGCCGCCGAGAAGCTGAAGTCGTCGTGGCGACTCAAGGCAGTCGAGGGCTACCGCAACGGCAAGGAGGATCACCGGGTCGAGCGAATCATCCGGGTCCAACGGCATCTTGACGAAGCGGCCGAAAATGAAAATCGCAAGCGGATGTTGCAGCGTCGCCAGGTGGTCATCTACCTCGCTGTGCTCGTCACAGTGTTTGTTCTGATCTGCGTCCTCGAGTTCCTGGGGCGTGGCCTGCTCTTGGCCGACGGCGAGATGGACGGGTGGTGGGTGGTCAGTGCTGCCCTCTACGGCACACTCGGCGGAGCGTTTTCCTCCGCACAACGGGTCGCCGCCGCAAGAGCAGGCGTTCGATATCCCGAACTCCGATGGGCGCAGCTGGCCAACGCGTTCAGACCCATGGCGGGCGGTGCCGCTGCCCTCATCGCCTTCGCCGCGCTTCAGGCCAACCTGCTCGGCGAATCCGCGGCTCAGAGCGGCCCACGCGTCGCCATATTCAGCTTCATCGCCGGGTTCAGCGAACGCTTCATCCCATCACTCGCCGCCCAGCAAGAACCACCATCCGTGTCAGCTCAGCCCGTGGGCTAACTCGGCCAGACGCCGATAGACAGGTCGCCGGAAGGTGACCGTGTTCTCGGCGAGCTCCGCCAAATCGGTCCACCGCCAAGAGCGGAACTCCACCTCGGACGCCGCGGTGGTCCGCACCGGAACGTCATCGGTGCTGGCCCGGAGCAGGAACCATTTGTGCACCTGTCCTCGGCCTGTCTTGGCCGATCGGTACTCACGGGGTAACTCATAGCCCAGCCACTCGGGCAACTCGGCAACCACCTGAACGTCGGCAGCCGTGAGCCCGGTCTCCTCCCACAACTCGCGCCACAGCGCATCGACCGGCTCCTCGTCACCCTCGATGCCACCTTGTGGTAGCTGCCACGCACCGGGGATGGCCGAACGCTCCAATGCCAGCACCCGCCCCTGGCGATCGAAAACGACGATTCCGACACCGGCTCGAAACGTCGGGGACATGAGCTCGTTCTACAGCACCAGCGTCAACGGCTACCGCGACGCGGGGAATGGTTCGCCGCTCCGGCCATCAGCCTACGGTTGGTCACCGTCCTGGGGGGCGGCGGCAAGGACGCTGCGGAGGGTCTGCGCCGCGCCGAGAAGTCCGGCGCTCTCGAACGGGACGACGATCTTGGCGTTGTCGCTTTCGGCGAACTTGGCCAGGGCGTCGAGCTGGAGGATCGCCACCAGCGTGGGGTCAGGCTCGCCCTTCTTGATCGCCGCGTACACCGTGGAGATGGCCTGCGAGCGACCCTCGGCCTCGAGGATCGCGGCCTGCCGGCTGCCCTCGGCTCGAAGGATCGCGGCCTGCCGCTCGCCATCGGCCTTGCGGACGTTCGCCTGCGCGTCGCCGTCGGCGACGTTGATCGCCGACTGCTGCTGACCCTCGGACTGCAGGATCCTTGCCCTCTTTTCCTGGTCTGCCTGCTTCTCCAGGGCGAGAGCCTCGAGGATGTTCGGCGGTGGCGCGATGGCCAGGATCTCGATGCGGTTGATCCGGATGCCCCACTTGTCGGTGACGGCTTCCATCTGCTGCTGGACATCTGTGTTGATGCGCTCGCGTTCCGAGAGCGCCTGGTCGAGCGTCATCGTGCCGATCACCGACCGGAGGGCGGTGCGTGCGAGTGCGTCGATGGCCACGTCGAAGTTCGCGATGCTGAACAGGGCCTGCTGGGCCACGACGACCTGGGTGAAGATGGTGGCGTTGACGTTGACCACCACGTTGTCCTTGGTGATCACATCCTGCCGATCGCCGGGCCGGGGGATCTCCCGCATGTCGACGCGCTGGAGGGACTCGATGAACGGCGCAATGATCACCAGCCCGGGCTCGTGCGTCTTGCGGTACTCGCCGAGGTGCTTCACCACGCCGACCTCACCCTGCTGGACGATGTTGACCATCTGTCGCAGCGCAAGGATCAACACGACCACCACAAGGCCGACGACGACGAGGCCGATGAAACCTGGGACGCTGATGGCTGCGATCATCGTTGCTCCTCCTCTCCCTTCTCGAGGCGCGAGCCTTCGCCCGCCTCCAGCTTCCACTCCGGCGCCAGCGGATCACCGACGGGCCACACGATGAGCGTGGTGCCCTGCACGGCTGTAACCAGGACCCGTGTGCCGGGAGGTATCGGAGCATCGTCGCCGCTGATGGCGCGCCAGCGCTCACCGGCGAGCCGGACGTGGCCGACCCGGTCCAAACCTCCAACCAGGTCGAGCGTGAGCACTTCCTGTCCGACCAGACCCCCGTGTACACCCCGCGCTCGTTCGACTTCGTAATGGTGGGCAAACGCGGCGCTTACGCGCCCGCGGACAAGGAGGATCCCGAGTCCGGCCACGACGACGGCGGTCGCCACCTGCACGGCGACGGCGTCGGGAAAGAGGAAGGCCACCGCTGCGCCGGCAAAGCAACCCACGGCGGCGAACAGGGCGTAGAACGCCAAATGGTGGAGCTCCACGGCGATCAACACCACGCCAACGGCGATCCATGCGAGGGTCACCCGATCCGTTCCTTCTGTGCGGGAGTCCTTGATCCCACTGGCGGGTGCCGAGGCAACGGAGCGGTACCTATCACCGACGAGCGGCGGTACACGCCAGATACTTACGCCTACAGGATAACGACGCGCGGCCAATCCTCACTGGTCACGGGGCGCCCGGTCTGTGCTTGTGGCATGCCGCCGGGGCGCGGTACGTCAGCCTCCGCCGTCGTTCTCGGTTGGCCCCGTCGTCGTCCGAGCCTGGACCGGCAGCGGCGCATCCCCGGCATGCAATGCGATCACGCGAGTCCGCCCGGATGTAGGTGGCTCGAATATCACGTAATCACGTGAGGTGACCGAACGGAGCGCTGTTACGGTCGTCGAGCATGAAGGCCGACATCGGCGTGACCGGGCTGGCCGTCATGGGCAGCAACCTGGCCCGCAACTTCGCCCGTCACGGCTACACCGTGGCGCTCCACAACCGCACCCAGGCCCGCACCGACGCGTTGGTGGCCGCCCACGGTGACGAGGGCCACTTCGTCCCCTCGTCGACCGTCGACGACTTCGTCGCCGCGCTCGAACCCCCCCGCCGGGTCATCGCCATGGTCCAGGCGGGGCCGGCGACCGACGCGGTCGTCGACGAGCTGGCGCCCCGCCTCGAACCCGGCGACATGATCCTCGACGGTGGCAACGCGCACTTCATCGACACCCGGCGCCGGGAGTCTGCGTTGCGCGAACGGGGCATCAACTTCGTCGGGACCGGCATCTCGGGCGGCGAAGTGGGGGCGCTCGAGGGGCCGAGCGTCATGCCGGGTGGTTCCGACGAGGCCTACGCATCGGTGGGGCCGCTACTCGAGACCATCGCCGCCCAGGTGGACGGCACGCCCTGCTGCACCCATGTCGGCCCCGATGGTGCCGGGCACTTCGTGAAGATGGTGCACAACGGCATCGAGTACTCCGACATGCAGCTCATCGCCGAGAGCTACGACCTGCTTCGTCAAGCGCTCGGTGCCAGTCCGGGCGAGCTCGCGACGGTGTACCGCGACTGGAACACAGGCGAGCTCGAGTCGTATCTCATCGGGATCACCGCGGACGTGCTCGAGCACGTCGACGCCGCCACGGGACGCCCGTTCGTCGACGTCGTGCTCGACGAGGCCGAGCAAAAGGGCACCGGCCGCTGGGGCGTGCAGTCGGCGCTCGAGCTGGGTGTGCCCGTGACCGGCATGGCCGAGGCGGTGTTCGCCCGGTCGCTGTCGGCCCGCACCGCACAGCGACAGGCCGCCGCGGCACTACCGGGTCCGGGCCCGCCGCACCAATTGTCCGGCGCCCCACGGGACACCCTGGTCGAGGACGTCCGCCGCGCCCTGTACGCCTCGAAGATCGTGGCCTACGCGCAGGGATTCGACCAGATCGCGGCAGGCAGCGAAGAGTACGGCTGGGGCATCGACCGGGGTGCCATGGCCACCATCTGGCGGGGCGGCTGCATCATCCGGGCGCGGTTCCTCGACCGCATCCGGGCAGCGTACGACACCGATCCCGGCCTGGCGTCGTTGCTGCTCGCCCCGTCCTTCGTCGAGGCGCTGGCCGATGCGCAGGACGCTTGGCGACGAGTGGTGGCCGCCGCCGCTTCGCTCGGCGTGCCGACGCCCGGCTTCTCGTCGGCCCTCGCCTACTACGACGCCCTGCGCCGGGAGGGGCTGCCGGCCGCCCTCGTCCAGGGGCTACGTGACCTGTTCGGCGCCCACACCTATCGCCGGGTCGACCGCGGCGGGACGTTCCACACGCTCTGGTCGGCGGACCGGTCCGAGGTCCAGGTCTGACCGGAGCCGCGGTCACCGCCGGGCCGGGCGCGGCTCGACGCCGGACTTCGGGCAGCGCGAAGGTCGACTGAAGCCGCGGCGCCTCAATTGTCCGGCGGACGCGCCTCGGGTGTTCTCACGCGGCGATAGAAGAGGGGCAACACGAACCAGACGACGATGAAGGCACCTGCCAGCACACCGGTGACGACTTTGGGAGTGGTGCCGGGGTAGATAACACCGGTGATGACGAACGTGACCGCGGCCATGGCGAACGCCAAGAGAACCAGGCCGACGATTGCGAACACGTTGGCCACGTGAAGCAGCTGTTCCTTGACGCCGGAGCGGAACCGCAGGCGGTGATGAGCGGTCGGGGCGATGAGGCAGATGGTCGCCGCGACGGTCGCAAGCACGGCGGCGAAGTACACGCGGCGATCGCCGTTGTCCAACTTGTCGAATCCCTGCGAGAACGGAACGATGAGCAGGAACGCGAAGAGCACCTGGACACCGGGAAGGGCGACCCGTAGCTCGTTGAGCAGCTCGATCAGCTCCCGGTTGGCGCGTTCGCCAGGGCTTTCCCTGTCGTTGGCGGATTCGTCTTCCATCGACCCCCCAAGGTCAGTCTGAAATTTCTGGGCAGCCGAAGTCGGACGGATGCAGCACGAGTTTCACGAGGGCACCTCCGGAGGACCTGACGGGCCGAAGGCGACATTGGAGTACCCCGTGGCATCGGCTCATGCCACCGGACGTTCCCTCGGGCCGACTTGATCGTCGCACAACGCACGCGGTGTGCTGGCCGTGGCCGCCGATCCGAGGGAGACGAACACAATGGCTGAGCGACCGATGCCGAGTGAGGGAATCCTGCTCACCCATTTCATCGTCTCCGACGATGTCGAGCGCTCGCGCGCCTTTTACTCCGACGTGCTGGGCGGAGAGACGGTCATGACGGGGGAGCCGTCGATCGTTCAGCTCGCCAATTCGTGGATCATCATCAATGTCGGCGGCGGACCGACCGTCGACAAGCCGGAGGTGATCCTCGAGCCGCCGCCGGACCCCCACCGAGCCAGCAGCTTTCTGAACATCCGGGTCGCTGACATCCGAGAGGTGTACGAGCAGTGGCGTGCGCGTGGTGGGGAGTTCATCACGCCACCCCAAGACCTCGGCACCGAGATCCGTTGCTACATGCGAGATCCCGATGGGCACCTGATCGAGGTCGGACAGACGACCGCGCCGGTCGCCCGTTGACCCGCTTATTCGTCGGCGAAGCCTTCCGGGTTGTCGAGCGTGAGCCCCAACTCGTTGAGCTCCTTGCGGTCCAGGAGGAGTTGCTCCTCGGGGCTGACCTCGTCGTCGTCGATCCCATCGTCGACGAACTCGGCGTCCTGTCCGAGGTCGTCCATCTCGGGTTCGTCTGTGCTCATACTCCGCTCCTCCTGCCTACATGCACCACCACCCAAGCGCCGGCCGCGTCGAACGACAACCAGAGGCGAGCGCGAATCGCGGAACGATACGGCCCGGCACAGAGCCGATAACGTCCAGCCTCGCTATGAAGAGGGAGCTCTCGCGGCGCCGCGTCCTGCAGGGCCTCGCCGCCGGCACGGGATTGGTCCTCACCGGGTGCCAGCCGTGGCTGGCGCGGCCGGGACACGGCCGCCGGCTACGGAGACCGGGTGATCGCCCCGACCCCGCGCGGCCCGAGGGCGTCGACCTGTTGCCCCGGATCGAGCACATCGTCGTCTACATGCAGGAGAACCATTCCTACGACTCGTACCTCGGCATGCTGCGGCGGGGTGACGGCTACCGCCTGCGCCGCGGCCAGCCGCAGAACAGCAACCCGCTGACCACCGGCGAGCAGGTCCGGGCGTTCCACGCTCCCGACACCTGCCAGAGCGGGCGGGGCGTTTCGCAACGCTGGGAGGCAACCCACCTGCAGATCAACGGCGGCCGCATGGACGGCTTCCTGTACAACGACAACACCAATGCCGTGCGCTTCTGGGACCGCTCCGACGTCCCGTTCTACTGGTCGTTGGCCGAGACGTTTCCGCTGTGCGACCGCTGGTTCGCGTCGGCGCCCGCGCAGACCTACCCCAACCGGATGTACCTCCAGGCCGCCACGTGCCAGGACCTGGTCACCACCGATGTGGCCAGGGCCCTGGCGATGCCCCATCCTGCCGGCGGCACCATCTGGGAGAAGCTCGACCAGTTCGGCATCGGCTGGCTCGACTATGCGTGGGACCTGCCCGACATCGCCTTGTTCCCCGCCCTGTGGAACGCGCGGCGCGACCGGGTCCGTACCTTCCATCAGTTCCTCGCCGACTGCCGTGCCGGCACCCTGCCCGACGTCGCGATCGTCAGCCCGGGCGTCACCGCCTACACCGAGGAGAACCCGCGCGACATCCAGCTGGGCGAGGCGTTCAGCGCGTCGGTCGTCAACGCCGTCCTCGCCAGTCCCGCCTGGCCCAGCACGGTCCTGCTGTTCATGTACGACGAGCACGGCGGCTACTACGACCACGTGGCCCCGCCGAGTGCGGTGCCGCCCGACGCCATCCGGCCGGCGGTCGAGGCCACACCGGAGGTGCCCGCGGCGTGGGATCACTACGGGCTGCGCGTGCCGGCTTTCGTCATTTCGCCGTTCGCCCGGCGCAACTACGTGTCGCACGTCGTGCACGACCACACGTCGGTCCTGAGGCTGATCGAGACGAAGTACAACCTCGGCGCCCTGACCCGCCGCGACGCCAACGCCTCGAACCTGCTCGACTGCTTGGCTCTCCGGCGTCGCCCGGCTTTCCTCGATCCGCCGGAGCTGGCCCCGCCCGGGCTACCGGCCACGGGGAGCGCCTGCCAGCCAGAGACGCCGCCGCCTCCCATCGCCCCCGCAGCGCTGGCCGAGCCCGCGGGTCTCGGGGCGCCGGCCATCCCCGGCCTGGGGATCGTGGCCGGCACCGGAGCGCATGCCGCGATGCAGGGCCCGCCGCTGACCGACTCCCAGGACGAACGGCTCCGCCACCTCGACCACCTGGCCCACGTCTAGCCCGCTCCTGGCGCCAACGTGGTTGGCCAGCAACCATTCCTGCGCCCGGAACCGCGCGTTCGCCGCTCGAGCTCCTCACCGTCCACACGTTTCCCCTGATCGATGAGTTTGACCACGCAATCCGGTCTCAATCGTCTGTAGGCCGAACACGCGGGCCCATCCCGTGAAACGTGAGGAGAGCGTGATGAGTTTTCCCAAGATCGCCACACGAGGCGAATGGCTCGCTGCCCGCACGGTGCTGCTCGTCAACGAGAAGGAGCTCACCAGGCGGCGCGACGCCCTCAACGCCGAGCGGCGCAACCTGCCCATGGTCGAGATCGAGAAGGACTATGTCTTCGAGGGCCCGAACGGCGAGGCACGCCTCATCGACATGTTCGAGGGCCGTCCGCAGCTGATCATCTACCACTTCATGTTCGACCCGGAGTGGGAGGATGGCTGTCCGAGCTGCACCGCCGGCACCGACGAGCTGTCGCCGGGCTTCCTCGACCACCTTCACACCCGTGACACCAGCTACGCGATGGTGTCGCGGGCCCCGTTGGCGAAGCTCGAGCGGTGGAAGGCCAAGAAGGGCTGGGACATCCCCTGGTACTCCTCGTTCGGGACCGACTTCAACTACGACTTCGGGGTCACGATCGACGAATCGGTCGCCCCGGCCCAGTACAACTTCCGCACGAAGGCCGAGTTCGAGGCCCTGGGGTCCGATTTCTTCGAGGCCGACCAGCCATTCGAGATGCCGGGCCGGAGCTGCTTCCTCCAGGTCGACGGCCGCGTGTTCCACACGTACTCCCAGTATGCCCGCGGCCTCGAGGCCACCGGGGGGTCCTACTACTTCCTCGACCTCACCGCCCTCGGCCGGCAAGAGGAATGGGAGGAGCCCAAGGGCCGCAGCGAGTCCGCGAGGTCCGCCACGCCGGATTTCGCGTCATGACCCTCTGATCAGGACCGATACGGGGTCGAGGTCCGCGCCCCGCTCTGTGTCCCGGCTGTGCCCAGTGGGTACTAGCCGCGCCGGGCGCGGCTGCGTCGCTTGCCCTCGTGCATGGCCTGCACCCGGGCGACCGGGATGGCGCGGCCTTCCTCGACGAGGTCCGAGCCCAACCGCTGCGGGTTGGGCATATGAGCCGCCCGGGGGTCGCCGTTGCCGAGGTGTCGGAGCGCCGTTTGCACGGTGAAGTCGGCCGGCGCGATGTCATCCAGGTCGTCCCAGTCCACCGGGAAGGACACGGGCACGCCGGGTCGGGCTCGCGGGCTGTACGCCGCGATCACAGTGGCTCCGCCGACCCGCGTCGAGTCCACGAACACCTTCCCGCCTCGGTCCTCCTTCATGAACGCCGTAGTGGCAATCCCCGGATCGAGACGCTCGGCCCGCGCTGCGATGGCGCGGGTCGCGGCGGCCGAGTCCTCGGGTGGCGCCCGGTCGTCGATCGGGACGAACACGTGCACACCCTTGGCCCCGCTGGTCTTGACCGCACCCTCCAACCCGACATCGGCCAGCGCCTGGCGCACCAGGTGGGCCGCCCGGACGGCCATCGAGAACGCGTCGGCATCGGGCGGGTCGAGGTCGAGCACGAGATGGGTCATGCGGTCGGGACGGTCGACGCGCGCCAGGGCCGGGTGGTACTCCACGGCACGCTGGTTGGCGAACCACAGCAGCGTGCGGCGGTCGTTGCACAATGCGTAGGACACGTCCCGCTTCGACGCCTCCGCCCACATGCGCACCGTGCGCACCCACGACGGGGTGTACTTGGGCACGTTCTTCTGCATGAAGGCTTCCTGACCGCGGTGGACCCGGATCACCGACAGTGGCCGGTCCTCCAGCACCGGGATGATCCGGTCACGAACCCCGTCCAGGTACTCGACCAGATCCCGCTTGGTCGCCCCGGCTCCGTCGAACAACGGCTGGTCCAGGTTGGTCAACGTCACACCGGCTCGTAATTCGTCGCCGCTCTTGCCGCTCATCAAGGGAGACCGTAGCGACAGAAGGCTGGTGATCCGCCGACGGCGCCGTGCGGGAATACGTCGACGCCGCCGGCATCTCCGACGACGAGCTCCGCGACCTGGTGCGGGCCGCCCCGACCGGCTGACAAGAAGCCCGTCCACCGATCGAGCTCCGGCGTGTCCGCGAGTTCGGGGGCACACTGTGGTGATCGAGGCTGCGGCGAGACTTCTGGAGCGTGAACGCGAGCTCAGCGAGCTCTCGGACGCAGTGACGTCGGCGCAACGGGGCCACGGCCGGATCGTGCTCGTGGAGGCCCCGGCCGGGCTCGGCAAGACGAGCCTGCTCAGGGCGGCCGCCCAGACCGCGGCCGATGCGGGCTTCACCTGCCTGCGAGCACGAGCCAGTGAGATCGAGCACGACTTCGGCTACGGCTGTGTACGGCAGCTGCTCGAGCCCGCTCTCGCCAAGGTCGCGGGTGCCGAGCGTGACCGTTTGTTCCAGGGTGCCGCAGCGCTGTCGAGGCCGCTCTTCGCCCCCACGGGAGCCCCGCATCCCCTGTCGTCGGCCGACGGATCCTTCGCCATGCTGCATGGCCTCTACTGGCTGCTCGTCAATCTCGCCGACGAGCGACCCGTGGCGCTCTCCGTCGACGACCTCCATTGGTCCGATTCGGAGTCCCTACGCTTCCTGAACTACCTCGCCCCCCGCCTGGACGGCCTTCCACTCGTGGTCCTCGCCTCCGCGCGCAGCCGGGAATCCATCGCGACGGACCTGGCTCGGCTGGCCGCGGGCCCCGAGACGACCGTGCTGCGGCCACAACCACTGAGCGTCGAGGCTACGGCGATCGTTTGCGAGCGCATGCTGGGGGAGGAGGTGGGGCGCGACTTCGCCGCAGCCTGCAGCGATGCCACGGGTGGCAACCCCTTCTTCCTGGAGGCGTTGTTGCGCGAAGTAAGGGAGCAGGGCCTCTGCACCGACGCCCGCGAGGCGGTCCGGGTACGGCGCATCGGACCCGCCGCGGTGGCCCAGGCGGTGTTGTTGCGCCTGTCGAGTGGCCCTGAGGCGGCGGGCGCCCTGGTGCGCGCGGCCGCGGTGCTCGGCGACGGCGCCAGCGTGGCCGAGGCGGCCGCCCTGGCCGAGCTCGGCGACGACGGGGCGGCCTTTGCCGCCGACCGGTTGGTGGCGCTCGCGATCTTCGAGCCGGGCGAGCGACTCGAGTTCGCGCACCCGGTCGTGCGGGAGGCCGTCTACGCAGACATCGGCCCCCGCGAACGCGCCCAGGCGCACGCACGGGCCGCCACCATCCTCGCCGAGAAAGGGGCATCCGAGGAAAGAATCGCGGCCCAGATCGCCGAGGCAGAGCCCATCGGCGACCCCGCGCGGGTGGAGCTGCTGCGACGGGTTGCCGCGGACGCGGTCCTCCGGGGCGCTCCGGCGGCCGCTGCCGCTTCGCTCGGACGAGCGCTGGTGGAGCCCCCGCCGCCGGCATCCCGAGGCGAGGTGCTCGTCGAGC
>Ga0209889_1000247_pt1 | contig 13749 bp, 16 predicted proteins | sample GWRWN1_0_10_FD_187233 | JGI IMG/M metagenome (GOLD analysis project Ga0209889, IMG submission 187233) | Riverbed sediment microbial communities from areas with no vegetation in Columbia River, Washington, USA - GW-RW N1_0_10 (SPAdes)... | ecosystem: Environmental > Aquatic > Freshwater > River >... | reverse complement strand
GGCATCGTCCTTGTAAGGCTGCTTGGCGAGGAGCTGGTCGTAGTCGATGGACATCCCCTCGCCCAGGAGTTGGTGGGCGATGGCCTGGGTCCGCCGCTCGTAGACGTTCCCCTGCCACGCTGGGTAGTAGCGCCGCGGCACCATGACATTGACGATCGAGAAGTCAGCTGGGTCCCGCCCGTAGTCCCCGGCCATGTCGCAGTAGTCCTTGCCTGGGACCTCGATCTGCCTCCGGAGGAACTGGTCGTAGACCACCTCGATCGCTGCAATCTCTGCTTCGGAAAGCACCCCCGGGAGGTGAACGAACCCCTGGTCCAAGAACGTCGCCCTCTCCGCTTCGTCGATTTCGTAGTAGCCGTCAGCGCGCAGCCTGCCCATGTCGGCCTCCCTCCGGAACGTGGCACCGGACAGCATGATCGCAATCGACGCTCCAACGTGACTCTGCGTATGCGGATGATCGGGCGCTGCCACCGGAGACCCGATCATCCGGTGGTTAGAACGTGGTGCAGAACGCGGGCTTGCAAATCTGGAGTCATGACGGCGCGCCGTCGAGCCACCAGCGGACCCCCTCGTCTGAGACGGGCGGCGGGACGCTGTGGCCGCCGTCGAATTCATGGAAGTGCACCTCATAGCCCGCCTCCCGCAACGAGGGGACGAACGAGCGGCTGCAGGCGTCGATCGGCAGGATCGGGTCGGCCGTGCCGTGCGAGATGAACACCCGTGGCTTGGCCGTTGTGTCGGGCACGACCAGGAAGCCGGGTGAGAAAGCCAGCACGGTCGGGAACACGTCGCCGTTGGTCAGTCCGATGGACAGCGCGTAAGACGCCCCGTCGGACACGCCGCCGATCGCCAGCCGCGCGGTGTCGGCGTCCACCCGGTCGACAACGGCGTCGAGCACCCTGTCGAGGAAGGCCACGTCGGGGCCGAAGCAATGGTCGGAGATGAGGTCCCAGGTCGGCCCGCGTGAGTCGGGGGCCACAAGGATCACGCCGTAGCGGTCGACCGCGGCGAGCACCGCGCGCATATGGGCGTGACCCGTGCCCATCGCGCCGTGCAGGAAGATCAGCAACGGCGCGCCGGGTCCGGCAGTCTCGGGCACATAGAGCACGCCATCGCGGGGTGCTTCCAGCCCCAGTGGCTCGTCGCGCTCGCCCGGCGCACCATTGGCAGGTCGCACGACGAACGACAGACGCCCGATCTCGTACCGGTCGTCGGCCATGCTCGACGATGGCACACCGTCACCCTCCGCCCCTCGTCAGCGTCCGGTCTCCGGCGTCTGGCGGCTCCGTGCCAGAACGCGGCACAGCCGTCCCGGGGCGTCGCGGTGACGCCCGATCCGCGCCGCTGGCGCCGGGCGTGTGCGACACCCCCCGTCCTGTCGGCTGCCTTGCGATCACCCGGTCGGTCAGCGCGAATCAACCGGAGGCGTGCGCCGTCTGGCCGGGATGGTCCTGGCGTTCGCGAGCTTAAGATTGGCTCCCATGCACATCGCGGTCGTTGCCGAGCCGGATGTGGCGGAGCTGCTGCCGCTCATGCGCTCGTATTGCGACTTCTATGGTGCCGCGCCGACCGACGACGCGCTGCTGCACCTCGCCCGCACACTGCTCGCCGACCCCGACTGCGAAGGCTTCCAGTTGATCGCCCGCGACGACGAGGGGCGCGCGGTCGGCTTCGCGACCGTGTACTGGAGCTGGTCCACGCTCGCTGCCGCCCGCACCGCGATCATGAACGACCTGTTCGTGCACCCGGATGCTCGGGGGACGGGCCTGGCCGAGGCATTGGTCGACGAGTGCCGGGTACGGTCCGCCCACCGCGGCGCCGCCTCGATGAGCTGGCAGACCAGAAAGGACAACACCCGGGCGCAGCGGGTCTACGAACGGATCGGCGCCAGCCGCGCCGAGTGGGTCGACTACTCGCTCGACACCACTTCACGGTCCTGACCGGCGGAACGATCCGCTCCGGCCGGCTAACGGCGCCGAGCCGTCATCGCCGAATCCCCGGCTGGCTAGCGCCTCATTCAGGGACGGATGATTGGCGCCTCGGCGGCGTGGCGGGCACGCAGCTCGGCATCCCAGTCTCCGCTGCAATACATGGTCAGCTCGGAGATCTGGCCGTCCCGCACCTCGCACAACAGGATCTTGCGGTCGGACATGTCCTTGCCGTCCTCGTCGTGGCGGCCGACGAACTCGGTGACGAATCCGGTGGAGGTCGGCACCGTGCGGACTACCGTCGTGTCGGCGCCGTCCGGCGAGTAGCCGCTGAGCCACGCAGAGAATGTGTCCCGGCCCTGGAGCTGGAACCGCCAAAGCGGCGGATGGCCGTCGAGGAACACGTCCTCGGTGAGCACGTCGCCGACTTCACCCCTGCGGAACACATCGGCCAGGCGTTCGCTCAGCTCCTGGGCTGTGCCGTCGTCGATTGGGATCGCCGCGATTGACGTCATGTTGTTCTCCTCGTCGTGATCGGCCGTCGAGAGCGACGGTACGAACGCGGCGCGGCCCGCGGCGTCGGTCGAACCAACGATTTCGCGACCGCCGCGGCCTCGGTAGAACCACGTAGGCACCATCCACTCCCGAATCAATGGTTCCTCCGATGTGCCGGCCGGCCCGAGGTTCGTAGGTTGCGTGTCGACGACTCTCGACCCTCGCGAGGAGGACCCATGAGCGAGCATTCCAACGTCGCGACCGTGAATCGCATGACCAAGGCGGTCTTCGACCAGGACCGCGAGACCTTGACGGACGTCTTCACCGACGACCTTCGGTTCCACCTCCGAGGCCCCTACCCGAAGGCCGGCGACCACGACGGCGTCGAGGGATTCCTCGACGTGCTCGGCTCGATCTTCGAGCTGACCGGTGGCGACATCCGGCTCGAGCAGAGGTTCTGCCTCGCCAACGATGGCTGGGCAGCGGAGTGGGAGCACGCCACGCTCGGTCGCAACGGCAAGACCCTCGAATCGGACAACGCCTTCGTCTATCGGTTCGACGACGGCCGGATCGCCGAGATGTGGATGTTCCTCGGCGCCTCGCCCGACGTCTCCGAAGCATTCCTCGGCTGATCCCGTGACCGTCGGCCGGTGAGTGCCCGGCCACCCGCCGCACCGCGGACCTGGCTGCGGATCGGGCCGGATCGGGCGATACTGGCGCGGTGCGGCGAGCGATCGACGACGCTCGAGCGGCCTTCGACAGAAACGACTGGGGCGAGACGCATCGACTCCTGTCCGAGTTCCCAGTCGACGATCTCTCGGCCGAGGATGTCGACCGACTCGCCACCGCCTCCTATCTGACCGGCCGCGACGAGACCGCCTTCGAGCTGTGGACACGGCTGCACCGGGACTGCGCCAGGACAAGCCAGATCGAGCTGGCGGCCCGATTCGGCCTCCGGCTTGCACAGACGATGGGGTTCAAGGGTGACATCGCCCGCAGCGCCGGTTGGGTCGAGCGGACCCGACGGCTGCTGGAGGAATCCGGCATCGACTGCGCAGAGATCGGTTACCTCGCACACGCCTCGGCGATGTGTCGGATCTTCGAGGCGGGCGACTTCGCCGGCGCTCACGACCTCTTCGTTGAGGCGGGCACGATCGGCGCCGCCCATCGCGACCGCGAGCTCGTCACACTGGCCCGCATCGGTGAGGGCCGGATGCTCGTCTACCTCGGGACGCTGACGCACGGCGTCGCGCTGCTCGACGAGGCGATGGTTTCGGTCGAGGCCCGGGAGATCTCGCCGATCGCCGTCGGCGACGCCTACTGCACTGTGATCGACGCCTGCGCCGAGCTGTTCGACGTCGCTCGCTGCCGGGCCTGGACCGAGTCGTTCTCGCGCTGGTGCGACGAACACCCCGACCTCGTGCTCTACCGGGGGCACTGCCTACTGCACCGCGCCCAGACCCTGCAGCTACACGGCGACTGGTCCGACGCCGTCGGCGCCGCCCGCCATGCATGCCAGCGCCTCGCCGAGCCGATCAACCACCTCACGCTCGGTGGAGCCCACTACGTCGAGGGCGAGCTCCTCCGGCTCCGCGGCGAGTTCGACGCGGCCGAGGCTTCGTACCGCAGTGCCAACGAGCATGGCTGCGAGCCGCAGCCCGGTTTGGCCCTCATGAGGCTCGCCCAGAGACGAATCGACACGGCCGATGCGGCGATCCGGCGGGTGCTCGACGAGGCGATCGACCCCATCTCCCGTGCTCGAGTGCTGGGCGCCTACGCCGAGATCATGCTCGCCAGCGGCGATGTCGCCGCGGCGCGGGCCGCCGCCGACGAGCTCACCGCGGTTGCCGCCAAGCTCGGATCACCGTTCCTCCGCGCGCGGGCGGCGCACGCCACCGGTGCAGTGCTCCTCGCCGAAGGCCACGCCAAGGACGCGCTGTTCGCCTCCCGCCAGGCGCTGAACCAGTGGACGGAGCTGGAAGCGCCGCACGAGGCCGCCCTGACGGGCGTTCTCATTGCCGAGGCCTGCGCTGCGGTCGGCGATACCGACGGAGCCGAGCTCGCGAGGAGCGCCGCTCGGTCCACCTTCGAAGTGCTCGGCGCCACCCCCGACCTCGCGCGGCTAGGCGCGCGCGACGAGCCGGGCCGACCGGGCGGCCTCACGTCTCGAGAGGTCGAGGTGCTGCGCGTGCTGGCCAAGGGGAAGACCAACCGGGTCATTGCCGATAAGCTGTTCATCAGCGAGAAGACGGTGGCCAGTCACATCAGCCACATCTTCACCAAGCTCGGGGTGTCGTCCCGCGCGGCTGCAACCGCCTACGCCTACGACCACGACCTCGCCTAGCCGACCACCCCAGCGGGGGCCGCGCCCTCGCCCAGCTAGCGATCAAGGACCCGGCGAGAGTCCCTCGATAGCCCCCTGTAGCCGGGTCTGGAGAACGGTCGTGGTGACATCGCCGCGGCTGCGCTCGAGCACCGCCCGCAAGGCGTCGAGCGTCCGGCGCAGGCCGTTGGTGAGCGCGTCGGGGTAGTCGACGACGACCAGCGCGTCGTAGACCTCGTCCATGGCCGCGAGCAGCGACTCGCCCCGCTGCACGTTGCCTTCCCGCAGGCGATCGAGCAGGTGGCGCCGCAGCTCGCTGGCGGCCTCGGCCACTCCGCGCATCCACGCCGAGGCCGCCACGCCGAGGTCGGCGGGCGTCGGCATCGGGCCCCCGGCGACCAGGGCGGCGACGGCTCGCGCCTCCGTGTACTCCTTCTCGGCGTCGTGAAGGAACCCGGCGTTCCCGACCGCCGGGAACGGGGACAGCACCCGTTGGGCCTCCCGCAGCGCCCCCTCGGCCTCGTCGGCCAGTGCCCTCGCCGTGTCGGCGTCCAAGCGGTGGATCGCCCGGATGCTCGACCCAGCCGCCCGGATCACCCGACGGCACGACACCAGGGCGGTCTCGCGTGCCCGGTTGGCGTCGGCCAACTCGTCGTCGATGGCCGCGATCGCCCCAGCCAGACTGTCGCGGCGGTCGTCACGACCGGCGTCGGACGACGACATCGGCTGTCGGCGCGCTAGCGGGCGGCGGTGCCCAGCACCACCACCGCCGGGCGCGGTGCGCGGATCGGGGCCAGGTAGCGCACCTTCTGTAGCCGCTCGGCGAGCCGACGCTGACGACGAACCAGTAGTGCCAGATAGGTCACGAGCAATCCGCCGACCACGCCCTGCCCGATCCACCAGGCGCCGCCGAGCAATACCGCGGGCGCCACGGTGGCGATGGCCAGCCCGGTCAGTGCGGCCAGGATCCGACGCCGCCGATGGTACGAGCCCCCCGAACGGCGGCGAAGCTGCGGGGATGGGGCCCCTCTCGACCCGGCGGATGTCGGCGTGCGTCGGTGGGCCAGCTGGTCGCCGCTGGACGGCCGCCCCTGGACCATCGCCGGCCCGCCGGCACCGCCGTCGTCGCCGCCTGCGTCGTCGGCTTCGTGATCGAGATCGACGGTGTAGTCGGCGTCGTCCTCGTAGCCGTCGAACGTATCCGTATACACCGGGCCGTAACCGGGAGACGTACGCGCCAGCGACCACAGCTGGCGCCGGAAGGTGACCATCGAGGCGGTGGGCCTTGCGTCACGACGGCTCTGCAACCAAGGCGGCAGCAGCACCGCTGCCCAGATCACTCCAAGAAGCAAGAAAGCAGGCACGGCATCCACTCCGAGGTCTCGCTGGCGACCGTACAGGTCGCCGCCGCGAACGCGGTGGATGCTGTTTGACCTGCGTTACAGGTTGCGCGGAGAGGTCACGTCTGCTCGTCCTCGGCGGCTGCGCGGCCGAGAGAGAAACGAGGTTGCTCACGCGCGCCTTCGGCGCCGGGCCGCTCGGGCTTCGACGCGCGGCTTCCCGCTCCACGGCCGCTCGGGCCGGGGCCTCGCCTGTCGGCTCAGGCCCCTTACAGGCCGAGCTCGGCGTCGATGCCGTCGCTGCGGCGGTAGGTGCCGCTGCGACCGCCCGTCTTCTCCCAGAGAGCGATGTCCCCGATCGTCATGCCCCGGTCGACCGACTTGCACATGTCGTAGATCGTGAGACAGGCCACCGAGCAGGCCGTCATGGCCTCCATCTCGACGCCCGTGCGATCGATGGTCTCGACGTGCGCCTCGACCTCGATGTAGTCGTCTTCGATGCGGAAGTTGACGAGCACGCTGCCCACGAGCAGTGGGTGGCACAGCGGGATCAGCTCGGGGGTGCGCTTGGCCGCCTGGATGCCCGCCACCCGTGCGACGGCGAGCACGTCTCCTTTGCTGATCGCCCCTCTGGCCACCAGCGACGTGGTCTCGGGCCGCATGTGCACCCGCCCTCGCACCACGGCGCGGCGGTGTGTCGGCTCCTTGGGCGTGACATCGACCATCCGGGCTCTGCCCAGTGGATCGAGATGGGTGAGCCCCCGGTCGGACATGGGCTCCACACTAGTGGCCCCAGCAGGGACAACGTTCATCCCCGCCGTGGTTCGGCGTCAGCCCCCGATCTGGCTCATGGACCGACGCGGGCGCACGAACTGCACCTGCCCGATCATGTGCCCGGCCCACTTGGCCGCGACGCAGCGCTGGACGGCAGCGGCGACTTCGTCGTCGGGAGCGCCTCCCCGCAGCAGGGCCCGCAGGTCGACCTCGTCGACCGCGAACAAGCACGATCGCAACTGCCCGTCGGCGGTGAGCCGGATCCGGTCGCACGAGCCACAGAAGGGTCGCGTCACCGAGGGGATCACGCCGACCTCGCCCATCCCGTCGCGGTAGGCGAAGCGCTCGGCCGGCTCGTGACCCCGCTGGATCGCGTCGACCGGGTAGATGGCATCGATGGCGCCCAGGATCTCGGCCTGGCTGACGACGGCGTCGGATTCCCAGCGCTGGTCGGCGTCGAGCGGCATCCATTCGATGAACCGCACGACGACCCCCCGCTCGCGACCGAACGTCGCCAGATCGACGACCTCGTCGTCGTTCACGCCCCGCATCACGACCACGTTGAGCTTCACGGGATCGAGCCCCGCCTCCTTGGCGGCCTCGATGCCGTCGAGCACATTGCCCAGCTCGTCACGCCGGGTCAGGGTTACGAACCGGTCGCGCTGCAGCGTGTCCAGCGAGATGTTGACCCGCCGCAACCCGGCGGCGACCAGATCGCCGGCCAGCGTCCGCAGCGTGGCGCCGTTGGTCGTGAGGGCGAGATCGGCGCCGAGCGCCGCCAGCGTGCCGACCAGGACGGGAAGATGCGCCCGCACTGTCGGTTCTCCGCCCGTGAGCCTGATGCTGTCGACGCCGAACCGCTCGACGCACACCCGGGCGATGCGCTCGATCTCCTCGAAGCTGAGAACCTGATCACGGGGGAGCCACTTCATCCCCTCGGCCGGCATGCAGTAGGTGCAGCGGAAGTTGCAACGGTCGGTGACGGAGATCCGCAGATCGCGGTGTACGCGGCCGAAGCCGTCGACCAGTGGTCCCCTGACCATTCACCCAAGCTAGTGCGGCAGCCCCTCGTCCCCACCCGTCAGGCCCATTCCTGCGTCGGCGGCTCCTCCAGGAGGATGATTTCCACCTGACCGCCGAGCCGAACCCCATCGCCATCGGGCACCACTGCCAGGGCGTTGGCCCGAGCCATCGCCGCCAGCTGGTGCGAGCCCTGGCCACCAGACGAGTGCACGTGCATGACGCCACGCTCGCCGGCTGTCGCCACCACGCGCACGAAGTGGACCTTGCCATCGGGCCGGCGCTACAGCGCCTCGTCCGCCGACGCCGTCAGGCGCGGCCGGTGGAGCCGGGGATGCGGGTGTCCCGCCAGGCGGCGCAGCCCGGGGCGGGCGAACAGCTCGAAGCTCACGAGCGACGACACCGGGTTGCCGGGCAGGCCGAACACCGGCACCTGCCGACGGCCGCGGCCCCCGGCGCGGATGACCCCGAACGCCAGCGGCTTGGCCGGACGGATCGCCACTTGCATCCAGCGCATCTTGCCGATGCGATCCAGGACGACCTTCACGAGGTCGATGTCGCCCATCGAGACCCCGCCGCTGGTGAGGACCGCGTCGCACGTGGCGGCGCCGTGCTCCAGTCCGGCGGTGATGGCGGCCTCGTCGTCGGCAACCTGGCCCAGGTCGACGGCGTCGAACCCTCCCTGGGCCACCAACGCCAGCAGCGCCGGGCGGTTGCTGTCCCGGATCTGGCCCGGCCGCAGCGGGCCTGGGCCGACCACGAGCTCGTCGCCGGTGGACATCACCCCCACCCGGGGCCGCGGGTGGGCCTCGACCTCGTCGATGCCCAGGGATGCCAACACCCCGAGTCGGGCGGGTGTGAGCTCGTCACCAGCGCCGAACACCCGCTGGCCGGCGTGGAGGTCCTCGCCCACGTCCCGCACGTGGTTTCCGGGATCGACCGACACCTGGATCTCGACCGCCTTGCCGCCGTCGCGCCGCTCGGTCCGCTCCACCATCACCACGGCGTCGGCGCCCTCGGGCATCGGCGCCCCCGTGAAGATGCGCATGGCCTCGCCGGCCTCGAGGGCGCGGGGGGCGGGGTGACCCGCCGCCACCTCGGCCACGACTGGCAGCGTCACCGGCACGGCCGCCACGTCTGCGGCCCGCAACGCGTAGCCGTCCATGGCGGTGTTGGCGAACGGCGGGACCGGCTCGGTGGCCACCACGTCCGCCGCCAGCACGCACCCGGCGGCCCCAGCCACCGGCATCCGCTCCGGCGGCAGCGGCCGGCAGCCGGCGAGGACGTGGGCGATGGCGTCGTCGAGCGGGATCATCGGCAGCGCCTACACGAGCCCCCGGCGGCGGACGGTTTCGGCTAGGTAGGAGGCGAACTCGGGACCGAGGTCGTCGCGGTCGAGCGCCAGCTCCACGGTGGCCCGCAGGTAGTCGAGCTTCTTACCGATGTCGAAGCGCCCGTGCTCGAACACGAACCCGTGCACGGGTTGCTCCTCCAACAGGATGGCGATCGCATCCGTGAGCTGGATCTCGCCGCCCACCCCCGGTTTGGTGCGGTCGAGGGCGTCGAAGATCTCGGGCGTGAACACGTAGCGGCCGACGACGGCCAGGTCGGAAGGGGCGTCGGCGGGCTCGGGCTTCTCGACGATGCCCCGCAAACGCACGAGCCCGCCCTCGGCCGGCTCCGCATCGATACAGCCGTACGACGAGATCTCCTCGATCGGGAAGCGCTTCACCGCGATGATGGAGCTTCCCGTCTGCCCGTGGGCGGCGATCATCTGCTCGAGCACGCGAAAGCGCTCGTCCATGATGTCGTCACCGAGCATCACGGCGAACGGATGGTCTCCGACGTGCTTGCGGGCGACCGACACCGCGTGCCCGAGCCCCAGGGCCTCGCCCTGCCTGACGTAGTGGATGTCGGCCAGATCGGCCAGCCGCCGGATCTCCTCGAGCGCCTCCAGCTTCCCGGCGGCGACGAGCGAGGCCTCGAGCTCGATGGAGCGGTCGAAGTGGTCCTCCAAGCTGCGTTTACCACGCCCCGTGATGATCAGAATGTCGTCGATGCCCGCCCGCACGGCCTCCTCGACCACATACTGGATCGCCGGCCGGTCGACGACCGGCAGCATCTCCTTGGGCTGCGCCTTGGTGGCGGGTAGGAAGCGGGTGCCCAGCCCAGCCGCGGGGACGACTGCCTTCCGAACGCTCCTCATCGCGAGCACGCTAGTGGGTCATGCCGCCGTGCCCAGGTGGGGCTCGTCGCCGCGCCACAGCCGGCCGATGTTGGCCCGGTGGCGGGCGATCACTACCACGGCACACCCGGCCAGCGCCGCCACCTCTCGCCCCGGCGCCCCCAGCGCGCCGGCGGCCGCGGGAAGGACGGCCACGGCCGCCATCGAACCCAGCGACACGGTGCGGCTAAGCCCCGTCACCACGACGAACGCCGCGGCCGACAACAGCGCCGCCACGGGGAACAGCACCAGCGCCATGCCGGCGCCGGTGGCGACACCCTTGCCGCCCCGGAAACCGCGCCTCCCGCTCCCGCGGCCCGAGCGGCCGTGGAAGCGGGCTGTGTGTCCCGGGCCCGGGGTGAGTGGGGCAACGTGACCCACGACCGCGGCGACGCCGCACGCCACGCCCAACCCGTGCCCGCCGACGGCCCAGCCCAGCCCGGCTGCCGCCGCCCCCTTGGCCACGTCGCCCACCAGGGTCAGCACACCGGCCCGGCGGCCGGCTGTGCGGTACACGTTGGTGGCCCCGGGATTGCCCGACCCGGCGGCGGCGGGGTCGACCCCCCGGCCCCGGCTCGCCAGCCAGGCGCTGGGGAACGTCCCGAGGAGGTAGGCGCCGGCGACGCAGGCCGCGGCGACCGCTGGGGACGCCGTGCCGAGCAATGGCGAGAGCGTGCTCACGACGCGGCGATCGTACCGGTCGAGGCGCTAACCTTGGCACTCTCAAGTCGCGAGTGCTAATCCCCGAGACGCGACCCCAGCGGTCGAGCACCTGAGTCCCTGCGGAGTCCACATGCCCACGTACGAGTACCGCTGCCGGAACTGCGGCGAACCACTCGAGGTCGTCCAGTCGTTCACAGACGACCCGCTGACCGAGTGCCCGGCATGCGGGGGTCAGTTGCGCAAGGTGTTCCAGTCCGTCGGCATCGCCTTCAAGGGCTCGGGCTTCTACAGGACCGACAGCCGGAAGCCTGTCAAGTCCTCGTCCTCGTCCGGCTCGGCGTCGGAGTCGTCGAGCCCGTCCGACTCGAAGTCGACGTCCTCGGGCTCGAACGGCGACGGGGCCAAGTCGTCGCCTTCGTCCTCGTCGTCGTCCTCGTCTTCGTCCTCGTCCTCGCCTTCGTCCTCGCCTTCGTCCTCGTCTTCATCGTCGACCGCGGCCGCCGACAGCCCGTGACCACGGCCGCGGCGACCGCACGCCGCGCCGACGTCGGCGTGTATGGGGGATCCGGCCTCTACTCGCTGCTCGAGGACGTCGACGAGCTCGCAGTCGACACCCCGTTCGGCCCGCCGTCCGCCCTTGTCACGATCGGTTCCGTCGGGTCCCGGCGGGTGGCGTTCCTCCCTCGGCACGGCCGCGACCACGCGCTGCCGCCGCACCGTGTCCCCTACCGGGCGAACGCCTGGGCGCTGTGGCAACTGGGCGTCCGGGCCGTGTTCGCGCCGTGCGCCTCGGGATCGCTGAGGCCCGAGATCCGCCGCGGTGACTTCGTAGTAGTCGACCAGCTCGTCGACCGCACCTACGGCCGCGACGCCACCTTCCACGACGGCCCCGACACACCCGACGGGCTGACGCCGGTCGATCACGTGAGCTTCGCCGCACCCTACGACGACCGCCTGCGGGCCACGGCGGTCGAGGCGTGCCGGGCCGAGGGCGTCATCGTCCATGACGGCGGCACGGTGGTCGTGATCAATGGGCCCCGGTTCTCGACCAAGGCCGAGTCGCGGTGGTATGCGGCCCAGGGCTGGCAGGTCGTCAACATGACCCAAATGCCCGAGGCGGTGCTCGCCGCCGAGGCGCACATCCCCTACGCCGCCATCGCCCTCATCACCGATTACGACGTGGGCCTCGAGGGGGTCCCAGGCATCGAGCCGGTGACGATGGAAGAGGTGTTCGCCATGCTCGAACACAATGCCGAGGTGGTGCGCAAGGTGCTCTTCCGGGCGATCGAGCTGCTGCCCGGCGATCTCTTCGCCGCATAGCAGCCAGGGTCCATGTCCCGCTGCGCTAGCGTGCAGCCCGGCTTCCCCCGCCGGTCTCGTCAGCCGCGCCGTTCCCGCCGTTCCGGAGGAAGCCGTGTCCACTCACCCCGTTCTCCTCGGCGTACGCGCCCGGCGCGCCCTCGCCCGGACAGTCGTCCGCCGAGCGGTGGTGCTGGGGCTCGCCTTCGTCACCGGGCTGGTCGTCATCTCGCTGGTCTCCTCCGCCGAGGCGACCCGCCAACGCTGGGGCCGCGCCCGGCCAGTGGCCGTCGCCACCCGTGACCTGGCGCCCGGCGACGTGATCGACGGCTCGACGGTCGAGGTGCGCCGCCTGCCCGAGGCCGCCGTGAGCCCAAACGCCCTGGCGGAGCCGCCGACCGGCTCGGTGGTGCGCCAACCTGTGGTCGCCGGCGAGGCTCTCGTGGCCGAGCGGCTGGCCCCGCAGGGCTTGACCGGGGTGGCGGCGTTGGTGCCGGCCGGCCACCGGGCGGTGGCGGTGCCGATCGGCCCGCTGGCGGCTCCGCCGCTCACGATCGGCGACCTCGTCGACGTGCTGGCCGTCGTACCCGTGGCGGCAGAGGAACGACCGGGTCAGTCGGGGGACGAGCCCTCGTTTCCACTGGTCGAGGCGGCCGTAGTCGTCGACGTGCGCGAGCAGTCGATCACCATCGCCGTTCCGGAGGCCGATGCACCCCGGGTGGCGTGGGTCCTCACCAACGGGTCGATCGTGCTCGCCCTCGCCGGCGGGTGATCACCGGAACGAGCTGGCGAGGATCAGCAGGATGAGGACCCCGACGACGATGCGGTAGACCACGAACGGCAGGAACGAATGGGTGCGGATCAGCTTCAGCGTGCCCCAAACGGCGATGTAGCCGGTGATGCCCGAGGCGACGATCCCCCAGACGAACGGCGCCCGGAAGTCCGACGGGATGCCGCCCTCGTTCGACACGTCGAACCACTTGAAGACGATGGCCCCGGTCGTGATGGGCAGGCTCATGAGGAAGGCGAAGCGGGCGGCGCCGTCGCGACCCAGCCCCAAGAACCGGCCGACGGTGATCGTGACCCCCGAGCGCGACAGGCCGGGCTGTAGGGCGAGGGACTGAGCGGCGCCCATCACCAGCGCGTCGCGCAGTCCCACCTCGTCGATCGTGCGCTTGCCCCGCACACCGTCTGCCCACGCCAGCGCCAGCGCCCCCACGATCATCATGACCGCGATGAGCCAGATCTGATCGGTGTTCTCCTCGATGGTGTCGGCCAGGAGCGCCCCGGTGATCGCCGCCGGCACGGCCGAGAGCGCTACCAGCCAGGCGAGCCGCCCGTCCTTCGAGCGCGGGTTTCGCACGGCCGCCCGGGACAGGCGCACGATGTCGTGGCGGAAATACGCGACCGCGCCGCCCAGTGTGCCCAGGTGAAGCGCCACGTCGAACGTGTTCTGCAACGACGTGTTGCCGGCGAAGTCGTTCCACCCGAACAGCCACGGCACCACGATGAGGTGGCCCGACGACGAGATCGGGAGGTACTCGGCGAGTCCCTGGGCGATACCCAGGACGATGGCGTGGAGGATCGACACGTTTCTCGATGGTCAGGGCCCGCACCCAGGTTGGCTCGAACTGTCGGCAGCGCACGATGCTCACCGACGGGGCACCCTTCCCGCAACCCGGG
>Ga0209889_1000246_pt1 | contig 13798 bp, 16 predicted proteins | sample GWRWN1_0_10_FD_187233 | JGI IMG/M metagenome (GOLD analysis project Ga0209889, IMG submission 187233) | Riverbed sediment microbial communities from areas with no vegetation in Columbia River, Washington, USA - GW-RW N1_0_10 (SPAdes)... | ecosystem: Environmental > Aquatic > Freshwater > River >... | reverse complement strand
ACCTGGTGTTCGACGGCCGCAGCTGCGCGTTCAACGCCGAAGGCCTGCCCATCGCCCGGGGCCGCTCGTTCGACGCCGACGTCGTCATCTGCGATGTCGATCGTGGAACGGCGATCGCGCCGCCCGACGTGAGCGCCGTGATGGAGGCGCGCCGTGTCGCGCGGAGCCGGCCGCGGACTCCGTCACGGTGACGATGCCGGCATCGCCGACGGTGTGCAGCGCCCGGGCGATCACCGCTCCCACGTCGTCGTCGTCGTTGGCGGAGATCGCCGCCACCCGGGCGAAGTCGTGCTCGGTCACCACCGGGTGCTCGACCTTCTGCAGGTGCTCGACCAGACGGGCGACGGCGATGTCGATGCCGCGCTTGATCAGGACGGGGTTGCCACCGGCCGCGATGGCCTTCATGCCCTCACGGATGATGGCCTGGGCCAGCACGGTGGCGGTCGTGGTGCCGTCGCCGACGATGTCGTTGGTCTTGATCGCCGCTTCCTTGACGAGCTGGGCGCCCATGTTCTCGAACTGGTCTTTGAGATGGATCTCCCGCGCGATCGTCACACCGTCGTTCGTGACAACCGGCGACCCGGTGATCTTCTCCAAGATGACGTTGCGGCCCTTGGGCCCGAGCGTGGACTTCACCACTTCCGCGAGCTGGTCGACCCCGGCCACGAGCAAGGCGCGGGCCTCCTCGCCAAATCGCAGTTCCTTCGCCATCGCGTACTACGCCTCGGTTCGTAGGTGGTCTGAGAATGACTACGGGACGAGGATCGCCCGCCCCCGGACCCGTCCGTTGTCGAGATCGTTCAGGGCCTCGACCACCGAGTCCAAGGGGTAGGTCTTGGTGTGCAGCTTGACCTTGCCCGCCTGGGCGAGCACCATCAGCTCGGCGAGGTCGCTGTACGTGCCGACGATGTTGCCGATGATGTTCTTCTCGCCGGCCACGAAGTCCAGCGTTGGCGCAGCCACCTCGCCACCGTAGCCGATGACGAACTGCGAGCCGTCCGGCCCGGTCATCGCCCAGGCGTCGTGCTCCGCGCCTCCTTCGGCGACGAAGTCGAACACGACCCGCGCGCCCTCGCCGCCGGTGAGGTCCTTGACCGCCTCGATGTGGTTGCCGTCGGCGACGACGGTCTCGTCGGCTCCGATCTCCTTGGCCAGCGCGAGCGCCTCGGGATTCCTGTCGACCACGATGATCCTCGTGGCCGTCAGGGCGGCCAGGCACTGGATTCCGATGTGGCCAAGGCCGCCCGCGCCCTGTACGACGGCGGCGGTGCCGGGGAAGAGCAGGGGGATCGCCTTGCGCACGGCGTGGTACGCCGTGATGCCCGCGTCGGCGAGCGCCGCGACGTCTTGCGGCCTGGTGTCGGGGTTGAGCTTGACGCAGGACCTGGCGCTGGTGCGCAGGTACTCCGCCATGCCCCCGTCGTTGTTCGACAGGCCGGGGAAGTACGCGTCGGCGCATTGCATGTCCTTGCCGCGGCGGCAGGGCAGGCACTGGCCGCACGTGGCCAGCGGATGCAGGATCACGGTGTCCCCGACCGCGACGTGCGTCACACCCGCGCCGACCTCGTGCACCCAGCCGGCGTTCTCGTGGCCGATGGTGTAGGGCAGGTCAGGGGTCATCGCGTCCGCCCACTGGCCCTCGATGATGTGCAGGTCGGTACGGCAGACGCCGGCTCCGCCGATCTTCACGATCACGTCGAGCGGTCCGGAGATAGTCGGCTCCGCGACCTCGTCGACCAGGGGTGGCTTGTGGTAGCTGTGCAACCGGACTGCCTTCATGGCGTGCTCCTTGCGGTCGATGCTTGTGCCGCCTGTGCGTCGGTGGCCGTGCCCACGCCGTACCGGGTCGCGAGCAGGCTCAGACATTGGCTGGCGTTGACTTCGATGCTCACGCGGCGTGGTGCGCGCGCTGCAAGTGCAGGGGCAGCCCGTCCGGGGCTACCGCCGCGCCGCCCGCGTCTGTCCGACCATGGACCTCGAACCGCCAGCCCGCAGATCGCAGGCCGGCAGTCCGACGGAAGAGCTCTGGCGAGCGCTACGTCCTTGCCTTCAGGTCGAAGCCGAGCAAATCGGCCGCGTCCTCCGGGTTGGCGAACATGATGGTCCGGTCGTCCTCGTGGATCATGCGCCCGTAGTGGGTCGACATGTTCTCCTCGAACTCGGCCGAGGTGAACCAGCCCTCCTCCTCCCCGGCGGCGTCGTCCATCTCCGAGTAGACGACGTCCATTCGATTCACGGCGTCCACCCTGATCATCGACGGGAGGGGCATGACGGAGACGTTGTCCTTCGTCGCCATCACCTGTGCGATGAGAGCCCCGACCTGGTTGTTCATCAGTGTGAAACCGCACCTGTTCGAGGCGGTGTTGTCGGACTCGAACGGGCTCTCGGCGGTCTTGAAGGTGGTCACTGGGCAAGCTCCTCGGGTATCTGCAAACCAAGTTCGGACACGATCCCGCTGAAGCGGTTCTTGGCCCGGTCGAGACCGTCCTCGAACCTCGGCGGCTTGAAGTCGGGCTGGGACCACAGCGGTTGCAGCCCGCGCACGGCTTCGAGGGCCTGCGGGACCCACTTCGAGAGCCAGCCCTGCATGACCTCCTTGTTGTGCGCGGCGAACTCCTTGTCGCTGGCCCGTGGCTCGAACATCGCGATGGTCATGCGCAGGTCGCGCTGACCGTAGTCATACTCCCCGGCACCGATGATCGTCGGTGTCACGAAGTCGCCGTTGCCGGCCGCCGCCTGTTGCACGAGGTTGCTGCGGAACATCTCGCCGACCAATGGTTCGAACACGACGTTGGCCGCGAACATCGTCTCGCCCCAGTCGTCCTCGATGGCGGTCAGCGCCTCGACCAGCTTGTGGGCGCCCTTCCACGCCGGGTCGGAGTTCCACGTCTCCAGGTGCGCCGTGCCGTCGAAGGTCTCGATCTCCTCACTGAGCGTGAGGTTGTACAGCGCGAGGTCCTGGGCGAAGCGGATCTTGTGCATGCCGTTGACGACGATCGCGGTGTTGTGCATGTTGGTCGGGCCGGAGCGATTGGCGTGGCTGAACACGTAGAGCCCGAGGATGTGCTCGATGTGCATCCAGGCGCCGACGTGGCGCTCGACGAAGGTGACCCAGTTCGGGTTCCACTGATCGAAGGCCTTGGCCTGGCGGGCCACCTCGATGTTGGCGTTGACCTGCCGGACGACATTGGCGCCGTAGCGGTACAGCGTCAGCTCCCACTCTTCGTTGGGGTCGCGGAACTCGTGCCAGCCGTGTGCAGGCCAGGAGAAGTTCTTGGGCAAGCCGCCTGATCCCGGGCCGCGCTCGGGCTCGGGCAGGTCCTGACCCCAGGCCTTGAGCTTCGTCCACGTCAGCGGATAGCCCACCTCGCCGTTGGCGAATCCGTAGATCCAGCCCTGGCTGAGGTAGTGCCGGGGATCCGGCTGGACCTCGACGGTGACGTCCTCGTAGTGGGTCTGCTTGCGCTTGGCTGGTTCGAAGTAGTTGTACCGTCGTGCGTTGGAGTCTGGGAACTCCTTGGCGCCCGCCTCCGCGTCGGTGAACTGGACCTTCGGCACGCTGCGTTCTGTGACATCGGACATTCAGTGTTGCCCCTTCCGTTGCTTTTGGGTTAGGCGGCTGTGGCCCGGGCCACGTGCCGGCCTAGCCGGTCGTGGTGAACTTGTCGTAGTAGATCCGCTGCTCGGGTACCCCGAGGCGGGTGAGTGCTGCAATCGCGGCATCCACCATCGGGGGCGGGCCGCAGATGTAGCCGTCGGCGCGGCTCAGGTCCGACTCGTGCCGGGCGACGACGTCGGTGATCAGCCCGACCTCGCCGTCCCAGTCGTCGTCGTCTTCGGGCTCCGACAGCGCGGGGATGTAGCGGAAGTTTGACAACGAGCCCTCCAGCGCCCGCAGTTCCTCCTCGAAGCACAGGTCGCGGCGGCGGCGGGCGCCGTAGTAGTACGTGGCTCGCCTGGTGATCCCACGCTCTGCCATCGAGCGCAACAGTGACAAGATCGGGGCCATGCCGGCGCCGCCCCCGATGAACAACAGATCGCTGTCGTGGCCTTCGCGCAGGGTGAACACCCCGTACGGGCCGTTGACCTCCAGGCGGTCGCCTTCTTTGACCTGCGTGTCCAGGAAGTGGGAGAACAGGCCGTCGGGGAAGATCTTGATGACGAACTCGAGCCGGCCGTCCCGGCTGGAGGTGTTGGCCATCGAGAACGACCGGCTCTCGTCGGTGTCGGGAATCGCGAAGTCCAGGTACTGCCCTGGGAAGAATTTGATCTCTTTCGGCTCGATCAAGCGGATGACGAGATGACGCATGTCGTGGGTGACACGTTCGTTGGAGACCACCTCCGTGACGGCCTCCTGGATCGGCAGCCCGGATCGGATCAGCTCCTCGTCGTAGTGCAGCAGCTCGATCGTCAGATCCTCGAAGGCATGGGTCCGGCACAGCAGCGTGAAGCCTTCTTCCTTTTCGAAGTCCGGTAGCGCGAAGGTCGAGTACTTGTCGAGCTCGATGTCTTCGCCCTCGAGCACGAAGGACTTGCAGGAGGCGCACTGCCCCTCCTTGCAGCCGTGAGGCAGCAGAACGCCCTGCTCGAACGCGGCACGCAGGATCGTCTGGTCTTCGTCGACCTCGATTTCGATGCCGACTGGCTCGAACCGGACGACGTGCTTCCTGTCGGCCATAACCCCTTCGCACGCCCTTCACGGTGAGTGCAGGGCCGGCTCGCAACCGAGCCGGCCCTGGCAGATCAGGCTTGATCAGGCCTCGGCTGGCGCCGGACGCCCGGCAGGTCCCTGGCGGACGTAGTCGCGGGCGAAGGCCGTGCGCTCGTCGTCGGACATCTCGTTGAGCAGCACGTTGGGGCTTTGCAGGTTGCCCATCCGCCGCATGTGCTCCAGGGTCCACATCTTCTTGGGATCGAGGTTGAGATGCGGCTGCGCGGTCATGGTCTTGCCGTCGTCGCGGACGAAGCCCATGTCGGAAACCACATCCGCCCAGTTCCAGCCGTGGTACAGCGTCTCCCATTCGCGCATGCCCTTGAGCTGGCCCATGTTCGGCGTCTCGCGCCCCATGAACGTCGGGCGGAACGCGGTCTTGTCGGTCCAGGCGCAGACCTCGTGGCAATACGTGCGCCACTGGCCGTCGACCTTGTCCATGACCATGTCCTCACGGACCAGGCAGGGCACCATGCAGACCCAGCAGCGGTGCGGATAGACGTAGTCGACGTTCTCGGCGACGATCGGGTGGTGCCCATTGGGCATTGACAGGCGGTTGTAGTTCTCCCACCACTTGCCGTACTTGTCGTACCAGCCCGGGTACTTGTACTCGAACCACTCGAAGTCCTCGTCGGTCATCCCGTCGATCCGCCAGTAGTTGGCAAGCCAGCCGGTGGCGAAGAACTGGGCGACCTCGTGGACGTAGCCCTTGTTCCAGATCTGGTTCCACGACTCCTCGATGAGGTCGTGCGGGATGACCAGGCCGTACTTCTCGAGCGGGACCAGGTAGCTGCGGTAGTAGTCGTCGTAGATCCAGCGGCGCCACATCTCGGCGTAGCTCTCACGCTCCTTGCGGCGGTCCTTGGTGCCGTACTCGATGAACGTGCCGATGGCGGCGTCCACGACCCGGTGGTTGTTCCACCACGCGTAGCGCAGGTCACGCTCGAGCAACTGGTGGTTGCCCTCGTCGGACAGCGCCATCAGGAGGGTGGCGTACCCGTTGCTGATGTGGCGCGACTCGTCGGACTGCACCGAATGGAAGACCGTGGGCAGCAGGTAGTCGCCATTGGCTGCCGCCTCCGCCGGCATGGCCACGAACAGCGTGTTGGTGAAGGCGGTCTCGGCCACGATCGTGAGGTAGATGCTGGCGGCGGTGATCGCGTCGCCGGTGATGAATCCCTCGGCGAACTGCCGGCCGATCGTGCCGCAGTAGTCGTTGTGGAAGTTGCGCAGCGAGTTGTTGAAACCCGCAGGGTCGATGTAGTTGTTCATGTACAGGCGCTTGAGGTTCTGCTGGATCGTGGAGTGGCGAACCTCGTCGATCATCTGGATGGCCTGGCCGTTGTGCAGCTCAGGGTTGGGCACCGTGTGGAACAGCATCGGCATCGACCGGGCCGCAGAGATCTCCGGCAGCGGGATGATCGAGAGGAACAGTTTTTGCCACTCCAGCCAGCGCTCCTGCACCTGGCGGAACATGTTGCCGCGGATCGCACCGTCCGATGCGCCGTAGACGCGGTGGTCTTTCTCCTCCTGCATGGGGAAGTACGACCGCAGGACCTGCTTGAGCGGGTCCCGCTTCTGCGCCTTCTGGAAGGTGTAGTCAGTGCCGTACTTCTGGTAAGGCGTGTGATACATCGGTTCCCAGGACAGCTCCTGGATCTTCTGGTGGGCCCTTGCCACACTCTGGCGACTCATTACGGATCACCTTCCTCTGTCGATGGTCCGAAGGACCGTTTGGGGTTCTGTGTTGCGAGGTTCTGTGTTGCATCGTCCGCCGCCTCGCCGAGCCCGAGGTCATCGCGGGGGTCGTCTCGCGGTCGGTCGTCGAGCACCGCGACTCGCAGCTCGGCCAGTTGCTGGCTGACATCCGTCTGGGTGTGGGCGGGCGGCTCGGGGCCCGGCTCCACGCCCAGTGCGCGCAGGAGGTCGGTAGCCGGGCACGATGGATCACCGGTCTCGCCGAGGACGGGATGTAACCCGTTGGCGACCAGGTGATCAAAGACCAAGTTCACGACGCTCCATGGGTTGAACGTCTCCCCCTTATTGTACGTCTCGGCCGATCCTCGGGCAAGCACTGGGAGCGGGCTAGTAGCGGATGTGCGAGTCGACGATGAAGTAGGTCTCGCCGTCCTTGGTGTACATGCGTGTCATCCCCCTAATCTCCACCGTGAACCTCGTTACGGAACCCCTCACGCGAGGATGGCAGGTCCGGCTGACGATCGATAGGGGGTCGCTGTCTCAATGTGAGACGGGGCGCGTCTCAGTGTGAGCCACGAGGTGGGTGCACCAACGCGGTTACTCTCGACCGCACTGACGCGCTTCGTGGGGTGAGGCCGTGGCCGATCAAGAACTGTCCGCACGTGCGGGGGCGCACGCCGCGTTGTGCGCTCACCCTGCGTTCGGGGGCGACGCCGCTCCCATCGAGCGCCTCCCCGAGCGGCTGCGGTCGTCTTGGCAGCGCTTGGTAGAGAATGCGCAACTGGTGACTGGCGGGCAGCCCTGTGGGCGATGCACCGGTCGCCGGCGTCGCGCTCGAGCGAGCAAGCCGTTGCTCATCCCGAGTCCGTCGGGGCAGATGCCGGATCACATTGCGTTGCTTCGACAAGCCGCAGCCGCCCTTGCCAGGCGCCGGAGAACAGGCGGCTCGGCCGGTACTCGAGGCGGCGTTGGTCGCCGTCGGCGACCTCCACCCGGGCCCGTGCACCCGTGCAGAGCCGAGCGAGTGGCCACGGCGCGTCGGCGAGCACGAGGTAGGCGATCACCTCATGGGTGCCGGAATCGACCGTGAGCTCAACGGCCATCCCCCACGGGATCGACCACGGTCGGTGATCGACCTCCACCACTACGCGACCGAGCCTGCGGTTGATCGGCCCAGCACGGGCGCTGACGACGATCAATGGCGGCGCCATCGTGTCACACCGTGAGTAGTAGTCCGGTGAGGTACATCGCCAGGAATCCCGCGCCGACGCCGGCCGCGACGACGCGGTCACCGGTGCCACGCACCATCGGGCGGCCGATCATCCACAGCACCTGGAGGATCGCTCCGGTCGCGATGCCGAAGGCGATCGCGGCGATGGTCGGGTCGAAGGCGAATCCCCCTAGCCAAACGCCGGGGATGGCAGGCCCACCCGCGACCGCGGCCAGGACCACCAGGCGAAGGATCGGGGGCCGCGGCGGTCCGTCCTGGGCGAGCGGCGCGGCGATGGCGATCCCCTCGGTCACGTTGTGGACGGCGAAGCCAACGATCAGGGCCAGCCCGAGATCGGTCCGCCCCGTCGCCAGGGCCGCGCCGACGGCGATCCCCTCGCCAAAGTTGTGGATCCCGATTGCTACGGCGACGGGCAACGCGGCATGGCGCGTCCTTGCCGACGTTCCACTCGCCGACACCATCGTCAGCACGATCGCCGTGACGACGGCAGCGAGGACGAACACCTCCTGTCCCTGGAACGGCTCGCGGGCCGCGGTCGCCAGGTCCCATCCCTCGAGCACGGTGTCGACGAGCAGGAACGCGAGCAGTCCAAGCGTGAGGGCGAGAGCGAAATCGAGCACGCGCCTGCGGGCGCTGGTGAGGAGCGGGAACGCGCAGAGCCCCGCCGCCACGGGGACGAGCCCGACGAACAGCCCGACCCACGAATAGGTCGCCCACGTGTCGCCGTCCGGGGTGGGGGTGAGCGACGCCGGGCCGAGGTCGAGGCGCACGACGTCTCCGTTGGACGTCGCCAGTCCGACCTCGACCGGCACTCCCTCCTCCCACGGATACAGGATCTCCAGGTCCGTCGACTCGAACCGGCCGAGCCGGCGATCGCCGATCGTATGCTGCCAGTAGCCGTCGTTGACGATGATCTGGCTAACCGTGAGCGGCTGGGTGCCGGCATTGCGCACGGTCAGCCGTATCGCCGGAGGTACCGCCTCGAAGACGACCCGTTCCGCCGTCCCCGCCGCTCGCGGTGGCGCCGATCGAAGACCGTCCAGCGGGTCGCTGGCCAGGAAGACAGCGAACATGACGATCAGCGCAGCGAGCGGGAGCACGGCGAGTGCCAACCGCCGGCCGAGGCTCGGCGCACCTGGAATCGGCTCGACGTCGCGGGAGGTCACCGCCACGACTTCGGCGGTCCGCCTCATCTCAGCTCACCTCGAAGCTTGACATCCAGCCGAGCTGGACAAACTCGCTCTGATGGGCGTGGAACATGAACCGGCCGCGCTCGTGGTACGTGAACTCGATCATGTGCCGCTCGGCCTGGCCCATCGTGACGGTGTCGGTCAGCTCGTCTGGCTCGAGCCGGGTGCCCGTGCGGTAGAGCTGAAAGAAGTTGGCGTGGAGGTGGAACGAGTTGACCGGGTCGATCTCGGTGATGTTGACGACGTGGGCCCGCTGCAGCTCCCCGGCGGCGATCGGGATCGGCTCGTCGAAGTAAGCGAAGGCGATGGTGTTGGCTGCGTACACCTCGTTCTCGCCGTCGAAGTCGGTGTCGAACGCGTTCAGGACGAACACCATCTCGCGCGCCGGTGGTCGGCCACCTGGGGGGTCGACGATGAATGCGCCGTAGAGCCCGCGTTGGATGTGGGTAGCCAGCGGGAGCGAGTGGCAGTGGTACAGGTGGGTCCCGAATGGACCGGCAACGAAGTCGTAGGTGAAGGTTTCTCCCGGCGCCGCCTCGCCCGCGCCGGGCACGCCGTCCATTGCGGCCGGATGGAATCCGTGGAAGTGGATCGTATGCGGGTGCGGGGAGGCGTTGACGAGCTCGACCCGGATGCGGTCGCCTTGGGTTGCCCGGATCGTCGGCCCGGGAACCCGCCCGTTGTAGCTCCACGCTTCGAAAAAGACCCCGGGGGCGACCTCGATCTCCTGGACCGCTGCGACGAACCGGTATTCGCGGACCGTCCGGCCGGTCACGTCGCTGGACACCCCACCACCGTCGAAGTCGGTGAGGATCTGGTGCGGGTGGAAGCCGTTTCGGGCAGAGTCGACGGTGCCGACTGTGCCCAGGCTGCCGTGGGCGTGCGCGGGACCATTGTGTCCGTTGTGCTCGTCAGACCCGTCGGACCCGGCCCGGGCCGCAAGCGCCCCGAACCCGGACGCGCCGACGAGCAGGCCGGCTCCGCCGATCAGCGCGCGGCGACTAAACGTTCCGTCGATCATCGAGACCCAGAGGAGACGCGGCAGCGGACCGACTGCAGCAGCTGGTCGCCGAGGGCGTGGCGGGCGCCATCGACCTCGACCCACGTCGGGCCGCCGAAGGCCGCCCTCTCGACGACCTCCACCTCCGCACCGGGGCGCAGGCCGAGCTGCACCAGATGGGCGAGCGCCGGCGTGTCATGATCAGAAACCCACTCCACGCTGGCGCGCACACCCACGTCGACAGCGCTCAAGTCGAGCAGGTCGGGCTCGACGTAGCGCGCTGCGCCGGGGGCAGGGATCGGATGACCGTGTGGGTCAACCTCCGGATGCCCGAGCATCTCGTCGATGCGGTCGACAAGGCGCTCGCTGACCGCGTGTTCCATCCGCTCTGCCTCGTCGTGGATCTCCCACAGCTCGAGGCCGACCACTTGGTGGAGAAAAGTCTCCACGAGCCGGTGCCGGCGCACGATGTCGAGGGCCGTGCGCCACCCGTCGTCGGTGAGCTCGATGTGACCGCCGGGCTCCCAGTCGACCAGTCCAGCGTCGCGGAGGCGACGGATCATACTTGACGCCGACGCCGGCGAGACTTCGAGAGCTTTGGCGATCGCCGAGGTGCTCACGCCTCCCGCGACGGCAAGAGCGAACACTCCCTTGAGGTAGTCCTCTACGGCGGTGGTCGCCCGCAAGAGCCCTAGGTTAGAGCAGGCTCAATCTTGGTGCAAGACGAGTCTGGCACCTGGCATTAGCCGCGTCTAACATGGCCACGCGGTAGACGCGGCCCACATCCTCGCCAGAGCCGCTGGGTTTGGCGAATGCGCGGCCGACCGACCCCGCCGCCGAAATGGCCAATCTGGCAACGCTCGCGTGGCATGGGAGCGGATTACCACCGACCCCAGGCGGCGGGACAGCCGCCAGCACCCGCTGAAGGGATCTCTCGGTTCTCGCACCGTGAACGGGGAGGAGCTTGAGCAGTGCAATACGAGGTCACCTCCGGCGGCCGCATCTGGTACTGCATCGACGACGATCGCAGGACCGTCTGGATGACCGATGCCGATGTCGGCCACCCGAAGGCGACCGAGTAACAGCGCCAGTCGCGGCAACCCGGACGAGCCGACTCGCCATGCAGACCGAGTTGTCGGAGAAGCCGCTTGGGTCACCGATGACCCGCGACGTGAGCGGGAGCCGCGGGCGGTCAGCTCGCGTCGACTGCCAGTTCGCCGAGCAACGACCACTCGGTCCCGGGCACGACCGCGTTGACGATTCGCGGGGTCTCGGCGAGGTGCGGCGGGAGGTCCTGTTGCGCGTCGCGGAAGTGTGCGGACGTTACGTGCGCGGCGCCGGCATCCTCGTTGGCGAACGCTTCGACGAGGACGTACTCGTCGGGGTCCTCGACGCTGCGCGACCATTCGAACCAGAGGCATCCCGGTTCGGCTCGCGTCGCCTCGGTGAACGGACGCACGATCTCCGGCCAGGCGTCGGCGTCTGCTGGCCGGACGCGGAACTTGGCGGCGATGAAGATCAACTGGTGACGCCCGGCTCGACGCTGCCGTGCGCGACGTCGACGTCCGGCTCGGCGACCTTGCGATCGGACTTGAACAGCCGTCCGATGAGGGCGGCCAATTTGACGGACGCGATCCCGAGGAGGCAGCCGCAGAGCAAGGTGGCGGTGATGCTGATCCACACCCATGCGTATGGTGTCGACAGGACACCAGCGAAGGCTCCGCTACCGGCGGTGGCCGGATCGGCGAGAGCCTCCACGCTGTTGCCGACGCCCCCTCCGTTCTCGAGCCAGTAGTCGAGACCTGTGGCGATCCACCAGAAGAACACCGCCGCGAACGCCCCGAAGGTCGCTGGCACGTAGTGCCAGTCTCCGGCCGCGCTGAGCACGACGAGCACGAGGGCGAAGACTCCGACCCAGAGAGCGATCCCCCAGAAGTCCGGGAAGTCTGCCGTCGCCGACGACAGCGCCATCGTTGCGAGCGCCGCGAGCCCACCGGTGATCGACGCGGCGACCACCTTGCCCAGCGCTGCGTTGTCGGCGCCGGCGGCGAAGAAGAACCCCCAGGACACGAACGCGGCCGGCAGGACCAGCTGGAAGTTGTTCGGCAGCTCGAGACCGTTGCCGAGGTCGCCTGCGGTGAACCAGTGGAACGTGAAGTTGAGCGAGATCTCCGTCCACGCGAAGGCGAGGACGCCGATCGCGATGGCCAGCGGCAGTGTCGCCTTGATCCGTTCGGTCATGTCAGGTACCTCTCTTTCTGGCTCCAGGTCGATGGATCGTTCATGGCACGAGGATCGCCCGGCCCCGGACGCGGCCGGCGTCGAGGTCGTCGAGCGCCGACTGGAAGTCGTCGAGGGGGTACTTGGCGGTGTGCAGCGAAACTGCGCCGCGGGCGGCGAGCGCCATCAGGTCGCTCAGATCGCTGTATGAGCCGACCAGGTTGCCGACGATGTTGATCTCGGTCGAGATGATGTCGATGGTCGCCACGTCGATGTTCTCGCCGTAGCCGACGACGTGGTAGTCGCCGGCGCGGCGCAACATGCGCAGGCCCTCGCTCGTCGCCCCGCCCTCGCCGACGAAGTCGATGACCACTGCGGCGCCCTCACCGTCGGTCAGGTCGAGCACCTCGTCGACGTGTCCACCATCGGCGACGACGCCGTGGTCGGCGCCGATCGACACCGCCAGCTTGGTGGCGTCGGCGTTGCGATCAACGACGATCAGCTCGGCGGGAGTGAGCGCCTTGAGCACCTGGATGCCGATGTGCCCGAGCCCGCCAGCGCCGAAGACGACGCAGCGATCGCGAGGGGTGAGCCGGCGAGCCGCCTTGGCCGCGACGTGGTAGGCGGTGAGGCCGGCGTCGGCGAGGGCGGCGACGTCGGCCGGTTCGAGCGTGTCGTCGAGGCGCACGACGCTGCGCGCCGACGTCTTGAGGTACTCGGCGTAGCCGCCGTTGGTGTTGATCCCGGGGAACGTGCTGGCCGCACAGTGGACGTCGTCACCGGAGCGACAGGCGCGGCACAGGCCGCAGGTGACCAGCGGGTGGACGATCACCTTGTCGCCCTCGGCGACGTTGGTGACGGCCGATCCGACGCCGTCAACCCATCCGGCGTTCTCGTGGCCGATGGTGTACGGCAGGTCGACGCCGCTCTTCTCCTCCCACTGGCCCTCGAGAATGTGCAGGTCGGTGCGGCACACGCCGGCGCCACCGATGCGGACGACGACATCGAACGGGTGGGTGGGTTCGGGAACGGGAACCTCCGCCATCTCCAGGTGCTGGTGGTAGCCGACCACCTGGACGGCGCGCATCGTGCTCACTGCGGCACCGTCCCGAGATGGAGAACGTCGTCCGAAGTCTGTGCCTGGTGCACCAGTGAGCCTTCGGCACCGTCACGCCGACTCGCTCGCTCGAAGACTCGCTCGGTCATTGCTGATCGTCCTTCTCGCCGACGCCGACGGTCACGTAGCGCTCGCGCAGCATCCCTCGACAGATGCCGCCGTTGACCTCCAGGCTGAGCCGGGTCAGCCTGGCTCGACCGAGGTGCGGCGACAGCGCATCGGCATCGACCCGGTCACCGGTGACCGGATCCACGAGCAGCGGGTCGTCGTCGCCGGCCGGCAGACCGAGCTCGGCGCGGCGCGCCCTCAGCCGCTCGCGGTCGGACGTGTCCGGTGCGTCGCCGAGGCGGAGGGCGACGACCTGCTCCGGCGTGCGACCGCGCGCCAGCGGCCGGCACACCCGGTCGGTGCCGGCGAGCACCGCCTTGCGCAGGAACTCCTGGCGCAGATCGTCGAGCTCGCCGGCCGCCAACGCCCCGAACGTGTCACGGAAACCTGCGCTCGCAGCCACGCCGGCGTTGATCTGATCGGCCGCGAAGTGGTCGTCGAGCAGTACCTCAGTGCGGCGGACGCCGGGCACGGCACTCACCGCGTCGTAGGCGTCGGCGACCATCAGGAAGGCGAAGTTGGG